>Ga0268262_10000203_pt1 | contig 78978 bp, 61 predicted proteins | sample TergutNc150P3_FD_190354 | JGI IMG/M metagenome (GOLD analysis project Ga0268262, IMG submission 190354) | Nasutitermes corniger P3 segment gut microbial community from laboratory colony in Florida, USA - Nc150 P3 (SPAdes) (version 2) | ecosystem: Host-associated > Arthropoda: Insects >...
GATTCAGGCGGTTTCTGTTAAGGGGAATTGAAAAAGTCTCAATTGAATGGGGACTGCTGTCTCTTGGGTATAATTTGAAGCAGATGTATAGGACAAACAGGGATAAAGCGGCATAAAAGAGTACTTGTAAAATTCTAAACGTTTAGAATTCCAGAACTAAAGAACGTCAGCTTCTGCGTTAATAAAAAAAGACTATCCTAAATGTTACATCTTGGACAGCCCCTAGGGAGCGAGATACAGTCAGCGGTAATTCCGTAAGTCCCCACCTCATAACATATGACCGCAAATTATATTTACTAATCAATATTTTCATTGAGCGTGAGCGGGCAGCCTATCCGGCGGCATATGGCTGAATTTCCGATGCAGCCATGCCAAAGCATGCGTTAACTAAGGCCAGCCATCCGGAGCAGGGTAGGCTGCCCGCTCACGCTCCAGAGATATAAATGAATAACGAATATTTAGTAGTCATATGCTATAATAACCCCATGAACAAAATAAACATCAAAATCTTAAACAGCCAAAAAACGGTTGAGTGCAATTACGGAACCAACGCATCGGAACTAATTGAATACTTTGGCATTGAAGAAGATAAAGTTGCGGCGGTAAAGGTAAACAATGAAATACGCCCTCTCGGCACTTCGCTCCTTGTCAATGCGGCTATAGAGCCGGTTCCTGTCGATTCACCTGAAGGAGCTATGGTCTACCGTAGAACACTGTCGTTTGTTCTTGCAATCGCGGCAAGGAATATATTTCCGCAGAGAGGAGTATATGTAGGTCATTCGCTGGGCAACAGCTATTATTATACTTTCAGTTCGGGCGGAAAGCCGGAAGCTGCGGAAATTAAAAAGCTTGAAACTGAAATGCAGAATCTTGTCAAAGAAAACCTTCCCATTACTTTTAAGTACCTCGCTTATGAAGAAACCGTACAATTATTCAAGGAAAAAAAGCAGAAAGATACTGCCCTTCTTCTGGAACAGAGAAGCACTTCGCGTATTAAGGTAAATGAATGTCAGGGATATATTGATATCTATATTCAGCCGCTTCTTAAACGCACAGGACTGCTTCTTGCTTTTGAATTGATGCCGTATCAGGACGGTTTCCTTCTTCGCTTTCCGGCAATCGGCGGTAAAAATACTATTGAGCCTTTTGAAGACGAGCCGCATCTTTTTGACGTTTACAGAGATTATAAAAAATGGGGGCGCAATGTCGGAGTCAGGGTTGTGGGAGAGCTTAACTCTCTTGTTGCTGGAAAAACAATTCTTGATTATATCAGAATTGCGGAAGCGCATCAGGCGCGGAAAATATCCGACATAGCAAATAAAATTTACGAGAAACGCGGCAACGTCAAACTTATTTTAATTGCCGGTCCGTCAAGTTCTGGAAAAACTACAAGCGCTAAAAAACTTTCAATCGAATTAATGGTACTTGGACTTAAACCTATAGCAATAAGCCTTGACGATTATTACAGAGGAGGAGATCAAACCCCGAAAGATGAAAAGGGAGAGCCTGACTATGAATGTCTTGAAGCTCTTGACGTACCGTATTTAAATGAACAGCTTCAGGCTTTGTACAGAGGCGAAGAAGTGACGCTTCCTCTTTATGATTTTAAAACCGGAACCAGAAAAGAAACGGGCGGAAAAAAGCTCCGGCTGGAAGAAAACAACATCCTGATTGTTGAGGGTATTCACGGACTCAACGACGCTCTTACGCATTCAATTAAACGCAGTTCAAAATTCAGAATTTATATTTCAGCGCTTACGCAGCTTAACCTTGACGATCACAACCGTATCCCGACAAGCGACAACAGGCTTTTAAGACGTATGGTCCGTGATTCCCAGTTCAGGGGAATGGATGCGGCGGGCACTATAAAAATGTGGCCCAAAGTGCAGGCAGGCGAGCGCAAGCATATTTTTCCCTTCCAGAAAAATGCCGATACCGCGTTTAATTCCGCGCTTGACTATGAACTTGCAGTCCTTAAATATTATGCCGACCCGCTGTTAAGGGCGGTTAAACCCAGCAGAAGCGAATATTCGGAAGCTGTAAGGCTTTTAGCTTTCCTTGAAAATTTCACGCCTATTTTACCGCATTATGTGCCGGGAACAAGCATTTTACGTGAATTTATCGGAGACAGCGAGTTTAAGTATTAATAAAGCTGTGTCTCATAAATCCGGTGTCTTGACAAAAGAGAATTATTTCATAATCATTAAACAATGACAGCGGCAGCGGCCATAAAATCCTTGTTTGAGAATATAATATTTCTTTCAACTTTTACCAGTTTAATTATTGCTCAAATTATTAAAACGATAATTCATTTAATTACACATAAAGGCAACAGAATTCGGGACGCGATTGAAACAATAATTTGGCGTACGGGCGGAATGCCTTCAAGTCATTCGGCAGTCGTGTGTTCTTTTGTAACATCAACCGGCATTAAAGAAGGTATAGATTCTAATTATTTTGTTTTCAGTCTTGTTTTAGCGATGGTTGTCCTTCGTGATTCTCTCGGAGTAAGAAGGGCGGCTGGTTTGCAGGCTAAAGCGATCAACAGTTTAGGAAAACAATCCGCTGAAAAAAACGGTCTGGAATTTCATTCCGTAAAGGAAATACAGGGACATACTCCGCTTGAAGTGCTTGTCGGAGCCTTGTTAGGCATCCTGATTGCGATAATTTTCAGTTTAATATAGGCATGCTCTATGTCTATTGTCCGCTCTTTTTTGCTTCTAACCCTTGTTTCCGTAACAGCGGCTGCCGGACTTTTTTTTCTCGGTTTAAAAACGGGCTATGAAGAATTCAGGGGCGGATACGCGGTACTTGCTGCGGATGATACAATTGAAGATAGGACAATTTTAGCTCTCCTTGATGGGGCGGCGGAAAATTTCGGGGGTATCCCTGTATCTGAAGCGGCACAATGGGTAATGCTTGATGAATTCGATTCCCTGCAAAAGATACCTCTGAGTGAATATTCGTCAAGGGTATTTTACTTTGATCCACGTAACGACGGATATGCTGAAAAAATAAAAAAAGTTTTTTTGCATGACGGCAAAAGATTTGTTTATATACCGCTTGATTCAAACAAATGGAATTCCTCGCTGCTGGATAAAAAAATTAATTACCTGTTTGAAGATATTCCTTTTTCCGTTGAATATTACGGAATAGGAAAACCTATATATTTTTTCTTTGTGATTTACGCAATAGCTTCGCTTTGCCTTTTGGCAATTTGTTATGTAAAAAGAAAAATCTGGTGCGGGACGCTTTTAATTATTCCGTTATTGCCGGTTTTTTCGCCGCTTGCGTTTTTCGGCGCGCCGGGAATCGCGTGCGCCGCCCTTCTTTTAGGTCTCTTTTTCATGTTCAGGGAACCTTTAAACGATTTTATAATTTTATGCGGGATGAAAACGCAAAAAATTAAATTGTTTTATAAAGAAATTTTAAAACCGTACAGGATGAATTTTCTGTTTTTGCCCCTGTTTGCCGCTGCGCTGACAGTAATAGTTGTTTTTTCACAGTTAAAGCTTTTATTTTTAACGGCGTTTTTTATTGCTGCCATTTTTGTTTTTTTTCTGTTTTCCAAAACAATATTTATTATGTCCGGCGGCCGAAAACGCTTTAACCCGGTATTAATAATCAGAAACAGGCTGCCCGATTTTTCATTTTCAGTTTTTATGATGCCGTTTGCCGCAGCAGTGTTTTGCGCAATGTTTTTCTCTCCTTTTATGTCGGGATCCTATGTTTCCAACGGACAATTTGATACTATAATTAACGAACAGGATTATTATGCGCATTTAATTTATCAGGCTTCTTTTTCAACCAGACAGCTTGGAACATCGGTTTATGACTTTCCTGATTTTATATATGATAATGACGGACTTCCTTCCATAAACAAAATGTCCGACATAAGAGAACTAATAAATTTGGACGATTTTCCTCCTTTCCCGCTTAAAAACCTAATGGATTTTTTCAATGAAGTTAACAGGGGAGGTAAAACAAGTGACGTAGAAAGTACTTCAGGATTTACTGAAAAACTGTCATTGTTGATCTTGTTGTTATTTATTTTACCGTGTTTAATAATAAAAAGAAAAGACAGCTATAAAGAAAAAGCAAAATTTTCCGGAAATAAAAATAATGCCGGAATAAAACGCTTCACGGGTTTTAACAGGAACAAATCGAATGTTTACAAAAAAGATGAATTACGCATCAGGAAGGACGCATAATTTATGAAAGTATATTCATTTCCGCACGGAGGTATTGTTTATGACGATCCGGCGGCTCCGCAGAAAAATACGACGGTAAATGCATACTTACCTTCGCTTTCTGTAATACCTTTGGGATACAACAATAAAAAATCATACCCTGTCGTCTCTCCCGGAGAAATTGTAAAAGAAGGGATGTTGATAGGAAGATCGGCCGGAGTCGGCACAGGAACCGTAAATGTGCACGCTACGGTTCCTGGCAGGATTATTCGCAAAATATCATGGAATGACTGCGATAATATTAGTAACGAAGCGCTGGTAATTAAAATGGAAGGCGCTTTTGAAAAACTTGGAAGAAAAGAAGAAGTATTCTCGTGGAATGGCATGAACGGTTATGATTTACAAAAAATAATTTCCGAATACGGCGTTGTAGAAATGGAAAATTACGGGAAACCGCTTTCGGAGATGATCTCCTTAGCCAGAAAAGAAGAAAAATTAACCCTTGTTATTCGCTGTATTTTTGATGATCCTTGGCTTGTTGCGGATTATGCTCTTTGCAAGGAGAGATTTAAAGCCGTAATTGAAGGCGCTTCAATTGTTGCAAAAGCATGTTTTAAAGTTTCACGGGTAATAATTGCGGTTTCCTATCCGGAAAAAGAACTGGGGCAAATGCTGCTTTCGGAAGCCGGTAAAATTAACATTCCTTTATCACTGGTCTTAACAAGTTCCCGTTATCCGCAGAGAAGCAAAAGAGAGCTTGAACTTGCATTAAGGATATACGAAAAAAAGGAAAATTTTAGCTTTGGTTCATTTTTAATTCTGGGACCTGCGGTTCTTGCGGCAGCTTTTGACGCTGTTGTTTATAAAAAGCCTGTTTTAGAACGTTATGTAGCTGTCGGAGGATCAGCTGTAAAAAGACCTCAAATAATGAAGGTCAGGATTGGAACCAGAATTGGCGAGCTTATTGAGCAGTGCGGAGGTTTTTATGAAAAACCGGAACGGATTGTTACAGGTTCTCCAATATCAGGAAAAGAAGTAATGTACCTTGATGAACCTGTCGTTAAAACATGTTATGCGGTTGCCGCAATGTCAAAACATAAGACTGCGTTTCATAAGCCGCAAAATTGCATTAATTGCGGCGAGTGCAGGGCAGTGTGCCCTGTCGGACTTGATCCTCAAAATATTTACAAGCGGATTAAGGCGGAACAAATAATCAATGACCTTTCAACCGGCTGTCAGGGATGCGGATGCTGTAAAATTGTCTGTCCTTCAGCATTGCCCCTGCTTGAAACTATTTTTGAAAGAAAACAGGGGTAGGAAAAATGTCTGAACAAAAAATGAGCTTTATACTTAAGCCGCAGATAAATCTTTCCTGTCCAAGCGGCGCAAGAATGTGGCTCATCTGCGGGTGTGCGTTTCTTTGCGTAGTTCAATCAGCCATTGGAGACGGCGGAAGGTCATTGATACCGGTAATTGCCGCTCTTTTATCCTCATTGTTAGTTGAATTTTTACTGACGTGGCGCAATTTTGGGTCTGCAAAAATAATGGACGGAAGCGCGGCGGCGACAGCAATGATTATTTGTCTGCTGCTTCCAAATCAGATTCATCCGGTTTATGCGGCGTTAGGCGCAGCTTTTGCGATTGTTGTCGTAAAGTACAGCTTTGGCGGACTTGGAGCGAATTGGCTTAACCCGGCGCTTGCAGGCTGGCTTTTTATACGTTTTTCATGGCCTTATGCATTCACAAATGCGTTAAAAAATTCATCAGGTTCAATTTCGGAATTGAGCGTAACATCCGGTTTAGGCGCTCTGGGAAACAATATCACTGATTTCTTTAACGGTTCAATCTTGTCTATAGCGGGTGTACAACTTCCTTCAGGTTATATCGATCTTTTTTTCAATAACGAACCCGGCATAATGGCGGACAGGGGAATATTTTTTCTTTTGGTAGGTACTGTTGTAATAACAGCCTTAGGTATTAACCGCGGCTGGATACCCTTAGTATTCCTTGTAATATACGGATTTCTTGTGCGTTTGGCAGGGAGCGCCGCAATGTTCTGGGACGGTGATATGTTATACGGTTTTTTTTCAGGCGGCACTATTGCGGCGGCATTCATCCTTGCGGCGGAACCTGCAAGCGGCGCAAAACTAAAGCCCGGTATTTTATTTAATGTTGTTATCGCCGCGTTTCTTTCATGGTTTCTGCGCTACAAGTGTATGGAGCTTTACGGTTGTTTTTTTGCTCTTGCCGCTGTGAACTGCATTACGCCGCTTGTAAGGCGCGTTGAAGAATTATTATTTCTTTCATGTAAAAGAAACGGGAAATTTTAGGAGAATATCCAATGAAAAATATTCAGGATTTAAGAGACAAAGCGGTATTACTAGGCTGGATTGCGGGGCTTTTATTGTTAATTTCCCTAATTTGGATTTTTTCACAGCCTCTGCAGGCTCATTATCTTCTGCGCTCAATTAATTATGTTTTTATTAATAACAATGATGATCGCAGAGTTATAAGTTATATAAAGAAAAAACCGGGAAAAACAGACCTTATGGGATATTGGTATTCAATGTATAATACAAAAGATAATATGTTTGTATTCATGGTATTTAAGGACGGAATTCTTATTCCGCTCGGCGCAATAGTTTCTGATAACGGAGATGTGAGGGAGTTAATTCCGCTCAGCGCTCATGCTGTGCAAATTTTTGACAATATGCCGCAGAGTATTCTGCAAATGTATGTAAGACAAATTGAGAAAACGGCGCTGTAAACGATGAAAGGAAACAAAAGATGGGCATAGATCGTCAACATTCATTTTGGGGTTCCGGTTCGCCTCTTGGCGGATTAACCGGAGCAGGTCTTTTGGTTATGGCTTCAGCGCGTCTTTCATGGGCAATTACCACAGCAGGATGCGTATTTTGGGTATACGGACTTACAACATTTACATTTTCTTTACTGTCATCTGTATTGGGAAAAAAAGCCTTCTCCGCCGGAGAAAACAAGGTTTTACATATTTGTCTGGCTTCTTTTTGGGGGAGCCTATACCTCTTAATATTCTGGCTGATGTGTCCATTTGCCGTATTAGAAGTTTTTTTACTGCTGTTAATAATTCCGCTTTACTTCGCAAGCTCCGGTATCATTGAACAGCTTACGTTATTGCCGGAGAACTCCAATCATGACATTTTTGAAGATGTGTCGGACGCTGTTTCACAGGCGGCGGTTCTTTCGGTATTAATGATTTTATTTTCGATAATCAGGGAACCATTTTCATATTGCTCGCTTTCTTTTCCGGGCACTTATCAGGGTATGATTACAATAATGTACTTTAAATCAAATTCATTTTTTCCGATTGGAATATTTTCAGCCTCTGCCGGAGCGTTAATTTTATTGGGATATTTAATATGCCTTTATCAGTACTCCAAAAATTATATTTTTCCCGGAGATAAAAAATGAACGGAATAAATCCTTTAATGCTGATTATTTTTTCAGCATTTACAATGAATTTGACTCTGCAATGCGCTCTTGGATTGAAAGGCGCCGCTGTTCCGGATAATGGCAGTAAAACAACATCATTAATCAAGTTATTGATTATTTTTACTTCTGTTGTTCTTTTATGGTTGTTATTCTCAAAAATTCTTAGTTCATTTTTTTCCGGAATGATTATTTTTGTACTGATGCTTCCGGTCAGCTACATTGTTTATTCAGGGCTTGAATACCTAGTTTTTATTTATTTGGTTAAAAGTAATACAGAAAATGATAGTTTCATAAGTTTCCCCGAGGGCATTACGGCTGTTGCGGCATTTATTTGTATAAATACCGCCAATGGTTTTTTTGAAGTTTTGCTGCTTTCTTTCGGCTTTACAGCAGGTATATTGCTTGTAATACTTATAATCAGGGAAATAAAAAAGAGAGCTGAGCTCGAAGCGGTTCCGCGTTTTATGCGCGGCACGCCGCTTGTTCTTGTTACAATGGGAATGTTATCGCTTATCTTTTCCGTAGGCTCATTATTGATTTTAGGGATGATTTTTGCAAAGTGAACGATACCAAAATGTACATGATTTTAGGTTCTCACGCCCATGTTCCGTCCGGCGCTGATGAAAAAGAGTATGAATTTGTATATGAAAAGAAAATGCGCCCCTTTATTACAAACCTGTACCGTTATTCGAATATAAAGGCTGTTTTACATTATTCGGGAGTCCTGCTTTACTGGGTGGAAAGAACGCATCCTGAACTTTTTATGCTGATTGAAGATATGGTATCAAGAAAACAGGCGGAGATTTTAAGCGGCGGATTTTATGAACCCATGTTTCCGCTGATTCCGCTCCAGGACAGAATAGGGCAAATGGAACTTTTAACGACATATCTCCGCAAGCATTTCGGGAAACGTCCCGTCGGCTGCTGGATCCCCGGTATGGCATGGGAACAGAATCTTGCGTCTTCGCTTTCAGCAAGCGATATTTGCTATACTTTTCTTTCACAGGAGCAATTTGTTCAGGCCGGTATTCCGGCGGAAGAACTTTTTTCCCCGTGCATAAGCGAAGATCAGGGAAAGATTGTTACGGTTTTTCCGATATCAACATCCATCGAAAAAGAACTGGCGGAAAAAAGTTTTTCTCACGTATTTATTGAATTCAAAAAACAGATTGAAGAAAATTACGATTATTTGCCTGACAGAGTAATAAGCGTGTTTCCTGAAAATGTTTCTTCCGCTCCCGAAGAAGCGCCTGATACAGCATGGAACAGATTCTTTGAAGAAATATCACTTTCAGAAAATTTAATAGAAACCGTATTACCGTTAAAAATCACAAAGAGCCAGAAAACTTTTAAAAAAGCATGTTTTCCCAATTCCACATCGCTGAACAATTTTTTTTCTCCGCGGCGTTTTATTATCGATTACTGCGAAGCTAACGGAATTTATTCAAAAATGATTTTTACAAGCGTTTTTATAAATCAGATAAAGGGTGATAAATCAAGAAAACAAAACGCAAGGGAAGAACTTTGGAAAGCGCAGGATTACAGCCTCTTTACTCCGGGAAAATGGCAGTTTCGCAATGAACTTAGAAAAGCGGCCTATAGTTCCCTTATACGCGCTGAACAGCTTTCAAGGGAAAAGGGAAAATTTATTTCCTCGCTGATACAGTACGATTTTGATTTTGACGGTAAGATGGAATATCTGTTTCAGGATACTGTAGTGAACTGTTATATTCAGACAAAAGGAGCTGGTGTTTTTGAGCTTGATTATCTGCCGAAAGACTGGAATTACATTGACTGCGGTTCGGCTGTTCTACAGGGCAATGTTAACGATTCAAGAAAAATAGCTTTTGCCGATTCTATCCTGCCTGCTGAAACAAAAATTACCGCCTTAGAAAAAGGTTTTCCAAAAAATGCAAGGCTCTGTTTTAACGAAGAATTTCAGGCGCTTGAACAGAACCGGAAAGGGAAATCATGTTTCCTTCTTCCGTCTTCGGATTCAAAACTACCGTTTGCAAACATTGAAATAAACAAATGTTATATGCTAAAAAAAGATATTCTTACAGTATCGTATATTTTAAGAAACACCGGAAAGGAAAACCTAACATTTAATTTTGTTACGGAAATAGATTTCTCTTTTGCAGGCATCGGAGATGAATTTACCCGTTTTTATACCGTTGAAAACAATGAAAAGGATATTCCGGCGGAAAAGTTACTGCATAATACGGATAATTTAAAAATCCTTGACGTACAAAATGAAGTGCAAATAATGCTTCGCAGCGAGAAACCGTTTTCAGGAAGCCTGCTTCAAGTATGCAGGGAAGGTCATTATCAAACAACCGGAATCCTGCCGTTTTTTTCCGTAACGCTTGAAAACGCAAAAACATGGACAAACGAGTTTACTGTTAAATTCTCCCATTGATAATCCATGTTTTTTTCGCTATCATAAAAAATTATGAAAAGACGATTGATTACTTCAGCGTTACCCTATGTTAACAATGTTCCGCATCTTGGAAACCTTATTCAGGTGCTTTCCGCAGACGCTTTTGCACGTTTTTGCAGGCTTCGCGGCATAGAAACCCTGTATGTCTGCGGAACCGATGAATACGGAACCGCAACGGAAAACAAGGCTGCGGAAGAAGGCATAAGCCCTAAGGAACTGTGCGACCGCTATCACGCAGTTCACGCGGATATTTACAAGTGGTTCAACATAGCTTTTGATAAATTCGGACGCACATCTACTCCCATACAAACCGAAGTAACGCAGGATATTTTTCTTAAGCTGGATAAAGCGGGCTTTATTTGCGAAAGGACAATCGAACAGTTTTACTGCGCAGAATGCGGCAGGTTTCTTGCCGACCGTTACATAAGGGGAACCTGCCCTAACTGCGGCTCTGACGAAGCGCGCGGCGATCAATGCGAAGCCTGCGGTAAATTACTCGATCCTACTGATTTAAAAGAGCCTAAATGCACCGCCTGCTCAAGCGTTCCTTCCCTTCAAAAAACAAATCATCTTTACATAGACCTTCCGGCTATTAAAGAAAAACTTGAAAAATGGATAAAAACCGCTTCTGTAAAAGGTTTTTGGGCAAACAACGCAGTTCAGATGACACAGGCGTGGATTCGAGACGGACTTAAAGAACGCGCGATAACAAGAGATTTAAAATGGGGAATTCCTGTCCCGCGCAAAGGCTACGAAAACAAAGTTTTTTACGTGTGGTTCGACGCTCCAATCGGCTATATTTCCATAACAGGAACGTTAGGTGAAGATATAATAAAAGGAGAAGCATCTGCGCCGCCGCACGGCAAAAACGGTCTTTCTTTTTCCTCATGGCAGGATTATGTAAATTACTGGTGGAAAAGCCCTGATGAAGTAGAGCTGTTTCAGTTTATCGGCAAGGACAATATTCCGTTTCATACTGTAATTTTTCCTTCCAGCCTTCTCGGAAGCGGAGATAAATGGACAATGTTACACCACATGTCAAGCTCTGAATACCTTAACTATGAAAGCGGAAAATTTTCAAAATCAAGGGGAGTCGGAGTATTCGGCACAGACGCAATGGAAACGGGAATCCCCGCTGATGTATGGCGGTTCTATATTTTTTATAACCGTCCTGAAAAATCAGACGCAATGTTTACATGGAAGGATTTGCAGGAAAAAGTAAACGGCGAGCTTATCGGCAATCTGGGAAACCTTGTAAACCGTACTTTGACATTTATTACCCGTTATTATGACGGCAAACTTCCTTCGGGAAAAAGCGATCCGTCTTTTTGGGAACAAGTGTCAAAGCATGAAAAATCAATTGCGGAAAAACTTGACAGGGCGGAATTACGCGATGCTTTCAGGGAAATTTTTGAGCTTTCTTCATTTGCAAATAAGTATTTTCAGGATTCACAGCCGTGGCAGCTTCGTAATGATGATCCTGAAAAAGCTGCGGCTGTAATAAGCGATCTTGCGTATATTGTACGCGATCTTGCCGTATTGATTGAACCTTATATGCCGCAATCGGCGCAGAGAATCGCATCTTTCCTCGGACTTAAACTGAGGGAAAATCTCGACTGGAAAAATATCGGAAAGCCGGAGGAAATTGGAGATATAAAGATAACAAGCGAAGTTCTTTTTTCCAAACTGGAAGATGAAAATGTAGACGCCTTAAAGGAAAAATATTCAGGAACCCAGAAGGAAAGGCTTGAAACTAAGCCTTCTTTTGCTTCTGTCATGGATTTGCGGACCGCTAAAATAGAAAAAGTTGAGCGTCATCCAAAAGCCGATAAACTCTACATTCTCAGCCTTGAGATCGGAGAAGGCGTTACGGGAAACCGCGAAGAGCGGACAATTGTTACAGGGCTTGTGCCGTATTACACCGAGGAACAGCTTCTTGGAAAGAAAATTATTGTAGCGTATAACCTAAAACCCGCCAAATTACGCGGGATTGAATCAAGAGGGATGCTTCTTGCCGCAGGCGATAAAAAAGGCATCGGTCCGAACGGAGAAACGCTCGAACGTGTCGAAGTGCTGGACGTGGGATTAAGCCCTACAGGAACAAGGTTATTGCCGGAAGGAGAAGATGCGGCCGTCTGTCCTGCGGAAATAGACATAGACACATTCTTTACGCAGCAGATTTTTGTAAAAGATTTTAATGTTTTCTCAGGCGGAAAAAAATTGTGCCTTGAAGGAAAACCGGTTAAAACTGCCGTTATCCCCGAGGGCGAGGTTCACTAACATAGGTGGAAAATCAGGAGTTTATACAGGAAATCACGGAAACAGAACTTTCAGCCTGCAAAAACGCGGATACATTTTTACAATCGTCAATGTGGGGAGAGTTTAAGTCATGTTTCGGCTGGAAAAGCAGGGCTTTTTTAATTAACTGGAAAGGGCGGGAAACTGTACCGTTACTTGCAATTTCACGTATTCTCGTCTTCGGCTTTTCGTTTGTATACATCCCATGGGGGCCGCAAATGCCTCCTGATTTTCCGCCTGAAGAAAAACCGGCAGCGCTCTTTGAACTTGCCGTAAAATTAAAAACATTTTTTAAGAAACGACATGTTTTCATTCGTTTTGACCCTCCGTGGTACGGAAATAACAGCGCTGTTTTTTCAGCTAACGATGCCGCTCTTTATTTATCCGCGGGATTAAAAAAAAGCGGAGCTTCTATCCAGCCTCCTGATACCGTTATTGTAAACCTGACCGATTCTACGGAAAAAATCCTTGAAGCGATGAAACCAAAGTGGAGATACAATATTTCTCTTGCGCAGAAAAAAGGCGTAACTGTAAAAACAGGCGGCGATGAAGAACTTGAAATTTTTTATAAACTTTTAAAAGAGACATCCGCAAGGGACGGTATTCTTGTACACAATTTTGACTACTATAAAACTCTTTTTGAAAAATGCAGTCAGCACGGTTTAACGCTGCGTCTGTATACCGCAAGCCATGAAGATGAAACTATAGCCGCTATTGTTGTTCTTTTTCGCGGCAATTATGCGACCTATCTTTACGGAGCGTCTTCCGGCAGCAAAAGAAATCTTATGCCTTCCTATGCCCTTCAATGGAAAGCAATGCAGGACGCAAAAGAGGCAGGCTGTCAATATTATGATCTTTTCGGCATTCCGCCGGACGGCGATCCTAAGCATCCTATGGCAGGTCTGTATCTTTTTAAGACAGGCTTCGGCGGACAGATCATTCACCGTCCGGGAAGCTGGGATTATCCGTATAAAACTCTTGCTTACAGTTTGTTTACTATGGCGGAAAATTTACGTAAAAAAATGCGCGACCGTAAAAAGAAACGATAATTTCTGTCTATAACAAAACCGACAGTGTCTTGTGTAATTCATAAAAAAAATGTAAGGTGAGATACAGCAAAAGGAGTTGTTATGGCATTTGCATTGAACACTTATCCAATCACCTACCGCGCAAAATTTTCTGACGGAAAATGGCTTGACGAGTATATTGAGAAACCTCATAAAACGCCTGAAGAAGAAGCGGCTATGAGTCAGGAAGACCGTGGTAAACTTGAAAATTCACGTAATTACTATGATGATATGCCGCTTGTAAACTACACGTCCCAATACGGGCTTGCTTGTTTTGAGGGATTAAAAGCCCTTCCGCAAAAAAACGGAGGGCTTGCTATTTTCAGACCGGATCAAAATGCCGCGCGTTTTTACCGTTCAATGGAAGGGCTATGTATGCCTCCGTTTCCGCAGGAATTATTCAAAACGGCGTGTATCGAAACTGTTAAAAAGAACGCCGCTTTAGGCTTTATGCCGCGTTATAACAGCGACTGGGAAAAAGACGCATTTATGACGGCGGATTCTGTTTATATAAGGCCGTTTACCATAGCTGAGGGCGGTATCGGAGTAAATCTTTCACAAGAACCCTGCGTTATAGTGATAAATACTCCTGTCAGCGCTTATTTTTCATCAGGCAGCCCTGATGCCGTTGTGAGCGACAGAATACGCGCAACGCCCAACGGCACTGGATGGATAAAAGCCTGCTCCAACTATGTAATTTCAGCGCTCGCAAAAGCCGAAGCGTTAAAAGCCGGATACATGGAATGTGTGTTTCTTGACGCAACGCACCGCAAGTACATAGAAGAAGGATCGTCATGCAACATTTTCTTTTACCTTAAATCAGGAGAGCTTGTAACGCCTGAATTGGGCGATACAATACTGCCCGGCATCACCCGCGCCAGTATAATCGAACTTGCCCGCGACAAAGGCATAAAAACAAACGAACGGCAAATATCAATAGATGAAGTCATAGAAGAAACAAAGGAATGTTTTGTAAGCGGAACCGCCGCAGGAGCTACGCCTATTGCTTCACTTACATACAAAGGTAAAAAGGCTCTGTTCAATAACGGCAAGGTCGGTGATTTTACCGCCGGTATCCGCGATACAATAAAGGGAATTCAGTACGGTATATTACCAGATGATAAGGGCTGGATGGTAAAAGTTGCTTAGAAAGCACAGTGGTATTCCATGAATGATTGACACCGTGCGCATTAAATTAAAAGTTAACGCACATGGTGATGATTATAAAAAGTTTCTTGACAAGTTGTCAAATTCAATATATATTTTATCCTATGAAAACTATGGCTGTCGGGGAAATAAAGACCCACTTTTCTCAAATTTTAAGTGAGGTAAAACAAGGGGAAAAAATAGGAATCTTATTCGGCAGAGCTAAAAACCCAATTGCAATGATTGTTCCGTACATGGAAGAAAAGAAAAGCGAGCGGAAGATTGGAATACTGGACGGAAAGGTAAAAATTGAATTTATGAGTAATTTTAAAATGACTACTGAAGAATTATGCGGTTTGGGTAACGAAGGAAAATAATGAAGTTATTACTGGACACTCATACTTTATTATGGTCTATAGGAAAAACAAATGAATTATCCAAAAAAGTCATACAAGAAATAAAGAATGCCGATAACGAAATTTTTGTAAGCGCTGTTTCGTTATGGGAAATCGCCTTAAAATGCAGTATTGGAAAATTAATTGTCAGTTTTAATATAAATAAAATACCGGAATATTGCCTGAAGATGCGGTTTATATTAATACCATTGGAACCTGTTGAAGCATTAAGCAGTTTGCAGCTTCCTCAAAAAGACAGCCATAAGGACCCATTTGACAGAATGTTGATATTTCAATGTATAAAAAACGAATATGTTTTTGTCAGTAAAGATGCGCATACAGAATTATATGCAGATGAAGGATTGATATACTTGTGGTAAATCCAAGTATCTTTCCATACAACTCCATTGACTAAAAACCGCATTTATAGCTTAATAAAGAAAAGCGGGGATATAGCTCAGTTGGTAGAGCGATTGGTTCGCAATCAATAGGCCAGGGGTTCGAATCCCCTTATCTCCATTAAGTTATTTTTAACAGTAAAATGGCTTAATGACAGATATTTACAAAAACGGAGTAATTGGGGATTCGAACCGGAGCAATCCTGTAATGCTTCCAAGGCGAAAGCCTTGCTAAAGTTAATGCGCCGCATGGAGGCGGCGGGGATTGCGCAGGCGGGGGCTGTAGGGAGCAAACAGGATGTTTGCGACCGGAAGCCGAATCCCCTTATCTCCAGGGAGTTATTGATTAGCCGTAAAAACGGTATAATTCAATAATATTAATATAAGCGGATAATTGGGGGATTTTAACCAATCCTGTCTAAGAAAACAGGAAGAATCGTCCGAACATATCAATAAACCCTATTGAAATAAAGGAGGGATTATTTTATATGAAATCTGAAAAAAAATTGCTGTGTTTTGCTTTACTGATTTTTTTCAATTTTTTTACCTTTATTTCCGGTCTAAGCGGAGAAGAAACCTACAATTACTACGCGCTGGAATTCTTTAAAAAAAGTCTGGAATGTCTTGTTACAGGAGAATACAATAAAGCGATAAATTACTGTAATCAGGTAATAGTCCGTGATCCAAAATCAGCTGTTACATATACAATCCGCGCCAGGGCTTATTTTGAAAAAAATGATATGAATAACGCAATAAAAGATTGTACCCAAGCTATATCTTTGGACAAAAATAACATTAGCGCATATTCTATTCGGGGTAACGCGTATGCAAAAGAGGGCAACTTAAAAAAGGCTATCTCGGACTGGCAGACAGTTTTAAAATTGGACCCGGATAATGAAAGCGCCAAACACAATATTGAATTAGCCCTGAAATCGCAGTAAAAACACGCTAATATTATTCTTAAAGCCTCTATTGATAAATATTTAATAATATGTTATAAAATCAAAAACCATGACAGTTACGCCGTTTTATGCTTCCGGTCTGAAATTTTCATGCAGGCGCTGTTCTTCATGCTGCCGATACGATGCAGGATATGTGTTTCTTTCTGAAAATGACTTAAAAAAGCTAACGGCGGAGCTTAAAACGGACAGAAACAGTTTTATAAAGACCTATTGCCGCTGGGTAAAAGATTCCCAAAGCGGAAATGAAGTTCTTTCTTTAAAGGAAAAATCCAATAAAGACTGTATTTTGTGGGATTCGGTTTGTCTTGTTTATATGGCTCGTCCTGTTCAGTGCAGCACTTTCCCTTTTTGGAAATCTATCGTTGCTTCAACGCAGGCTTGGCAAATTGCAGCTACAGGTTGTCCGGGAATGAATACCGGTAAACTGCATTCGGAAAAGACAATTGACCGGTATATTAAAAAGCGTACTTCGGAGTCAATAATTATTAGGCAGGAGGGAAATCAATGAATATACACTTTTGGGGTGTACGCGGTTCTCTTCCGGCTCCTATTACGCCGACCCGTATAAAGAGCAAAATTTCAGCTATTTTGCAACAGGTAACTCCTGAAGACATTGTTGACGCGGAAAGCCGTGAAAGGTTTTTGGCGGGTCTTCCTCCATGGCTTTTCGGCACTGTCGGCGGAAACAGTCCCTGTGTCAGCATAACTTTTGAAGACCCTGCAGAATGCATTGTTTTTGACTGCGGCTCAGGGATTCGCGAACTTGGAATGACGCAAATCAACGAAAAGATAAAAACATCGCAGTTTCATATTTTCTTTTCCCATTTTCATTGGGATCATATAATGGGGCTGCCTTTTTTTGGACCGGCCTATAACCCGTCAAATAAAATTGATTTTTATTCACCGGTGTCTAATATCGAAAAAATTCTGGATGGGCTGATGATTCCTCCTTATTTCCCAATCCGCCTTGACAGTATGGGAGCCAAGAAAACTTTTCATCATCTGGAAAATGAGGTGCAAATTGCAGAGTGTACTGTTAGTTTCAAAAAAATGAATCATCCGGGCGGTTCTTATTCATACTGCGTAAACGAAAACGGAAAGAGGGTAATTTATGCAACAGATACTGAGCTTACCTCGGATGATTTTATGAAGAACGATGAAAACACTGCTGTTTTCTTGAATGCAGACCTTATTATCATTGACTGCCAGTATACATTAGGTGAATCAATAGACAAATATAACTGGGGACACAGCGCATTCAGCCTTGCAGTCGATTTTGCGGTAAACTGGAATATAAAACACATGGTTATGTTTCACCACGATCCTTCTTATGACGATCACAAATTGTACGGTATTTTACAATCCGCTCGCTGGTATCTTGAAAGAATGAACCTGAAAGGAATTGAGTTGACGCTGGCTTATGAAGGACTGGAAATCTCCGTTTAAAAAGGGGGAGCGTTGTCAAAACAAAAAAAGAAAAAACGCAGCGTTTTTTCGAACATAATAATTTTTATTTCCGTAATTATCGCTTTTGCTCTTATCATGATTCCGCTTGGTTTTGGGGTTATCATTTATTTCAATTCTCCGGTACAGCCTGAAAACCTTCCTGAATTAACGGCTGATATTGAAGGTATAAAAAAAGCTGAAGACGGCGCTTATTATTTTGATGTACGCAGGGGAGAAAGTTCACAATCAGTAGGGTTACGCCTTGAAAGGGCAGGGTTAATAAAAAACAGGTATTTTTGGAATTTGCTTTGCCGCTGGAAAAAAGAACAAATTAAAACAGGCGTATACAGGCTGGAAATTCCTGCAAACCAGCTTGCCATTCATCAGCTTCTTGTTTCGGGAAAGCAGATTTTATACAGGGTTACAGTTCCTGAAGGAGTAACTATAAAAAAAACAGCGGGAATTCTTGAAGAAGCAGGCATTTGTTCTTCGGAAGATTTTCTTGAAGCGGCAAGAGATCCTGAAATTATCAATTCATACAGAATACCCAATGCATCAATGGAAGGCTATCTTTTTCCCGACACATATCTCTTTCCTTCAGGATATCCCGCTTCCTTGGTTGTCAAGGCAATGGCGGATAACTTTTACGCCAGAATCGAAGAAATCGATCCCGGCGTAAAAAAATTAAGTTCGAATGATTTAAATGAAAAAGTTATAATTGCTTCCATTGTTGAACGCGAATACAGAATAAGCGAAGAAGCGCCGTTAATGGCGGGAGTTTTTTATAACAGGCTTAAAATAAACATGGCGTTACAATCATGCGCTACTGTAGAATATATTATCACTGAGATTCAGGGGAAACCCCATCCGCTTGTTATTCTGAATAAAGACCTTGAAATCCGTGATCCGTATAACACATACATAAGGCCGGGTCTGCCTCCGGGACCTATTTCCGCTCCCGGAATTGTCGCCTTAAGAGCGGCAATGTTTCCTGAAAAAACAGATTATTTCTATTTTCGTCTAAATGATCCAGAGGCGGGAAGGCACTACTTTTCGAGAACATTGGACGAACACATAAGCGCAGATCATTTTATTCCCAAGGGACGAAGCTGACTTTTAAACGGTTAAAGAATGAGCCTTATATCAAAACTTACAATTCAGGAAATTAATAACCGGCTGGACGCAATAGCTGTAATAGGAGATTATGTCCGGCTTGAAAAAAAGAGCGGACGATGGTGGGGAAGGTGTCCGTTTCATGCGGGCGGTCAGGAAAAAACTCCGTCGTTCAAAGTCGATCCCGACCTAAAAATGTACCATTGTTTTGGGTGCGGCAAGGGCGGCAGTGTAATTGGTTTTGTCATGGAAGTTGAAAATCTGACCTATCCTGAAGCTCTTAAAAATCTAGCGGGTAAAATGGGAATTGAAATTGTCTATGAAGAGGGTAGTGATGTCGAAACAGAAGACAATTCCATAAAGGATGATCTTTATGAATTATACTCAAGAACCACAAAGACATTTCAGTATTTTTTAAATGAAAAACCCGAAGGTCAAAATGCGCTTAAGTACCTTTCTGAAAGGGGTATTAACAGGGAAATGAGCGACTGCTTTAAACTTGGCTTTGCGCCTGCCGACAGGGAATTTCTTTTTAATTTCTTAAAGCAGAAGAGTTATTCAGATGATTTTCTGGGAAAATCGGGGTTGTTCTCTTCAAAGTACAAAACAATTTCCCTTTTTTCAGGAAGACTTATATTTCCGATTACAGACAGGCAGGGAAAAATAGTAGCTTTCGGCGGAAGAGCTATGCCGGGTGTCCTGCAAAATGACGGCAGCGAGCCTCCGAAATACATAAATTCCCCTGAAACTGAAATTTACAAGAAAGGACAAACACTATTTGCGATAGATCAGGCAAAGTCTGAAATGAGAAAAACAAAAACTGCCGTTATAGCCGAAGGCTATATCGACGTAATCGCTCTTCATCAGGCAGGAGTAAAAAACGCCGTAGCGCCGCTTGGAACAGCGTTTACAGACGAACAGGCAAGCTGGCTGCGCCGGCAGGTGGAAAATGTTACGCTTGTTTTTGATAATGACGAGGCTGGGCAAAAAGCGGCATATAAAGCTATCATTACCTGCCGGAAAAACGGTCTTTCCTGCAGTCTTGTTAACGTTATTGACGCGCTAAAAACCGAAACAGGGGCAGTTAATATTGAAAAAATCAAGGATCCTGCAGATATTTTACAAAAATTCGGCGCGGAAATATTGAAAAAAATAATCAATTGTACTATAAATGATTTTGAATACCTTGTTTCTCTCGGAACATCAAGTTCAGGGGGAAACATAACACGTGCGGCAGAATTTCTGTTTCCGTATTTGGACGCATTGGATTCCGAAGTTGAGCGTGATGATTGTACAGCCCGGCTTGCCGATGCCATTCGGACAGAACGCGTTGCTGTGCAAAAAGATTATTCGCTCTGGAAAAAGGATTCTACATCACGAGCCGAGACAGTAAAACAGGATATATATCCTGAGCATACAGTACGCAGAAATGCTGAACTTGTACTGCTTACTGTCATTGCGGTTAATATGGAGCTATACGGCGAATTCCGCGCGACTCTTGAAATTAAGGAGATTGACGACAGGGACGCAAAAGAACTTTTTATCGCTTTGGAAGAATGTTATCAGCACGGCGAAAGCGGGATGGATTTTCTTTTGGCAAGGATTAAAAATGAGCAGCTTAAAAATTTCATTATAAGCCATGGGGATTCACCTGAGTTTAAAGGCGGCAGTTTAAATGAAAAAGATTCCCGGTATATTGCTCCAACTAATCCTAGGCGGCTTATGGAGGACGGAATAAATGAAATACGAAAAAAAAAGCTTCGCAGAAGGCTTATTGAAATAGGAGCTGAACTTCGCAGCTATGAAAGAAAAGCGGACACTGATATAAACATTGATGACTTATTGACGGAAAAAAAGGACATAGATTCACAAATTAGAAAACTTGAAGGAAGATAATTTATGCTGGATTTTGTATATTCAAAATTTAAGAAAGCATCGCCTCTTTTAATTCATTTCCACAAAAAACCAATACACAAGGTAATCTGTAAACCTAAGCCGGAAATTACAGTTGGAACTCAAGAAAATACCGGACAGGAATTCCTGACGGATCCGGCGTTTTCAGATCCTGCTATCAGCAAACTGCTTGAATATGCAAAACAAAAGAAAACTCTTTCATACGAAGAACTATCGGATTTTCTTCCTGAGCATATTACAAATTCCGATAAAATCGAACAGGTTCTTGCCCTTCTTGAAGCAAATAATGTTCAGCTTGTGGAAGAAGAAAATGCGTCTGAAGAAGATGAAAATGACGTCCGTAAAGATCAGGATGCTTCTAAAAAAAGATCCTCAGCGGCAAATGACAAGGATTCGTCAATAGTTGATGATCCCATAAGACTGTATTTGCGGGAAATAGGGCGTGAACACCTTTTAACGGCAGAACAGGAAATTGAACTTTCCAAACAAATGGAAGAAGGCGAAAACATTGTAAAAAACGTAATAAAAAGATCAGGTATGATAATTCCCGAATTTTTTTCTATCGCGCAAAAAGCATTTTCAAAAAAAGACATTCGCGAGCTTAATCTTTCAAAGAAAGAAATAACCGAACACATGACAGAGTACCGCCGGTTAAATCAGTTTTATAAAGATACGTTACGCTCAATTCAGGGCGATCTGAAAAATTACATGGAACTTAAGAAACAGCTTATTTCAAGAGATATTGATTATATCGAAGACAAGGAATGTTCCGTTATCAGAAAAAGAATAATGAAAGTTATTAAAAATACGCATATACATCCTGATGAAATACAGACGTTTTCCGAAAAATTCACAAACGCTGCAAAGAAAATAAAGCGCTACATAAAAGAACAGGAAAGGCTTGAAAAACACCTAAAAGTAAGTTCTCCGAAAAACCTTCGCACTTTAGGACGATATCTTACAATAAAGGATGAACGGGAAAAACTGGAAAAAGAACTAGGTCTTTCATCAGAGGAAATCAAGGAAAAAATCAGGCTTATACAGGTAAATCAGAAAAAATTAAGAACGCTTGAAGCGGAATTTGAAGAACCTATAGAAAATATAAATCAAATGGCAGGTGAAATTTTTAACGGCCGTGTAATGATGAAAAAAGCAAAGGACAGGCTGATAAGGGCAAATCTGCGTCTTGTAGTATCAATAGCAAAAAAATATACAAACAGGGGTCTTCATTTTTTTGATCTTGTTCAGGAAGGAAATATCGGCCTTATAAAAGCCGTTGAAAAATTTGAGTACCAGAAAGGTTTTAAATTTTCAACTTACGCTACATGGTGGATAAGGCAGGCAATTACGCGCTCAATTTCCGATCAGGCTAGAACAATCCGCGTGCCTGTACACATGATCGAACAGATTAACAAGGTTGTCCGTGAATCAAGACAGCTTTTGCAGGCGCTTGGACGCGAACCCACTGATGAAGAAATTGCGGAAAAACTCGGCTGGACTGCAATGAGGGTAAAATCAGTCAAAAACGTAGCGCGCGAACCCATAAGCCTTGAGACGCCAATCGGCGAGGAAGATGATTCCCTGCTTGGCGACTTTATCGAGGACAAGGATGTAGAAAATCCGGCAAATCAGACTGCCTTTAAGGTACTGCAGGAACAGCTTAGCGGGGTTCTTTCCACGCTTCCGGCCCGTGAACAGGAAGTGCTAAAAATGCGTTTCGGGCTTGATGACGGATATTCGCTTACTCTTGAGGAAGTCGGTTTATACTTCAATGTTACCCGTGAACGTATAAGACAGATTGAGGCAAAAGCGCTGCGCCGTCTGAGGCACCCCAAGAGAAGCCGGAGGCTTAAAGATTATCTTGATCATTAATATAATATATAAAATGGGTATTCAAGATGTTTGGATTCATGATAACTTTAGTAATTGGTATGAAAAAGGGGAGAGACCATGGTAACCGAGAATGATTTGGATAAATTGCGTTCACTGCAGGAAATAATTTATGAAAAAATAGGGCTTGAAAAAAACATTCAGGAAATTCCGAAACTATTAGGAAAACAAGAAGAAGCTTTAAACAAAATGAAAAAGTCTTTTATCGATAAAAATCAGGGTTATGAAAAGATAAAAGCCGAAGAAGTCAGTTTAAGAAACAGTCTTGCGGAAGTTGAAGCTGCAAGAGAAAAATCCGAAAAAAACATGGATTCTGTCGCTACTCAAAGGGAATATGAAGCCCTTGACAAGGAAATTCGTGATGCGTCAGAAAAAGAACAGCAATACCGAAAGGATTTACAGAGCAGGGAACGTACTCTTGTCGAACTTGACGAAGAGATAAAACAGAGGGCAGCCTTGATTGAACAGCAGGAAAAAGAACTTGAAGATGAAAGAAAGAAAAATGAAGCTGAAATTTCCGACAAACAGAAAAAGATAGAAACGCTTCGAAAAAAAGAAAACAAACTTACGGAGAATCTCGATACAGAAGTAGTATTAAAATTTGAACGTATCATTAAAAATAAAGAGGGTATCGGAATAGTCGCCATCAGGGGAAATGTATGTATGGGCTGCCACATGATTTTACCCGCTCAATTTGCAAATGAAGTCCGTATAGGGGAAGAATTTGTTTTTTGTCCTTATTGTTCACGTATTCTTTATTATGAAGAATCCGCAGAAGGAGAAGAAGACTTCTTTAATACGGAAGATACAGGTTCGCTTTCCGATCTTGACGAAATAGAAGAAGATGAGGAAGATGAAGACGAGGAAGATGAAGAAAAAGTAAACATTGATTATGAGGAATGAGTTAGCGATGAACCTGGCTGCCGCTCAGCGCTTAAATTTTTAAGTGTTGGGAGGAAAGTCCGGGCTCCGCAGGGCATGATGCCGGGTAACGCCCGGGACATTTTCAGGAGTTTTTCCTGAAAGTGGACAGACAGCGCAGCAGAAAATATACCGCCTGACCGCCTGACTACCAAAACGTATAAGAAATGTTGTTTACAATAGGGTTTTTCAATACGTTTTAGTGGTCAGGCGGTCAGGTAAGGGTGAAATGGCGGGGTAAGAGCCCGCCTCGACGGCGGTAACGCCGCCGCAAAGATTCCGGCTTTGCCGGAAAATGGCAAGCCTCATCAGGAGCAAAGTCAAACAGCGTTTATGGCCGGTTTTTACCGGCCGCCGGCTGCCCGCCGGATATACGCGGGTAGACTGCTACAAAGAACCGGTAACGATTCTTATAGACAGATGGCAGCAGAAATCAAAAGTCGATTGCTTTTGGTTACAGAACCCGGCTTATGGTTCGTCGCTTTTTTTTTAAAGAATTTATATTAATAATTGACTTTTTTTTGAAATTTATATAGAATTCCCCATAAAGTAATATGTTAAATGATAAAAATTTGTCTCATCATGGGAGGCAAATATATTTACAAAAAAAAATCCGCACCATAACAATATTATTTATTACTATTGCGGCAATAATTGCCTCTATATTCATAATTTTCCGGGTAAAAAATGGTGTAAACAATGAAAAACAGGAACTTTTACGTATTTGGAATGAAGGAAATTATGAAAAAGCTTATGAAATAAGCAAAAATGCACTGTATAAAAATCCTGTAGATTATAATTTGCTTATAATACATGGTTTTTCCGCATATCAACTTGGTATTTCTCAGATAAACAGACAGAATATGCTTCTTTACATTGATGAAAGTATTTTCTCTCTTAGGAAAGCCCTTCTTCATAAAGAAGCAGCAGGCGACGGACGTATTTTTTATGTTCTTGGAAAAGCGTACGGATATAAAGGTGTGGAATATTCGGATCTTGCGGTCAAATATCTGGAAATTGCCGGCAGAATTTATGATGCCAAAGATATACCTGAATACTTGGGTCTTGCCTATGCAGCTTCCGGCGATTACAGAAACAGCGTAGCGTCCTTTTCCCGGGCATTTAGTTCCGACAAACCTCCGTCTGATAACTTATTGCTGTCAATAGCGCGCTCATATATAGCGATGGAAGAATATAACATGGCGGCTGGATATTTAAAAAGGTGCATTGAAATGTCGCCGGATTCAAAATCTGTTGTAATTGCGCGTTTTTTGTTAGCTGAAATCTTCAGGCTGACCGGCGATTATAACAGCGCGGAAGAACAATATTTAAGAATATTAAATGACTCAGGCGAAAATGCCGAAGTTCATTATCAGTTAGGTGAATTGTATAACCTGAAAGGCGATACAACCAGAGCAAGAGCGGAATGGAGACTGGCATACAGACAGGATCCGGCACACGCAAGAACAAGAGCGCGGCTTAATATATAGGGAGGGAACATGTTTGGCAGTATTTCAACAGATTTAGGTATTGATTTAGGAACCTGTAATACGCTTATTTATATAAAGGGCAAGGGTATAGTATTGAACGAGCCTTCTGTTGTCGCGGTTGAAAGAGGCACAAAAAGACTCGTTGCCGTCGGAGCAGAGGCTAAACGGATGCTTTGGAAAACACCTGAAAATATAATTGCAATAAGACCCATGCGCGACGGGGTTATTGCGGATATAGAATCCACCGAAAAAATGATTCGGTTTTTTATATATCGTGTTTTTCCGCGTTATCGATTCATAAAACCAAGGATGGTTATCGGCGTTCCGTCATGTATTACCGAAGTTGAAAGACGCGCAGTAGAAGAAAGCGCATATAAATCAGGCGCAAAGGACGTACATGTTATCGAAGAAAGCCTTGCCGCCGCAATCGGAGCCGATATTCCGATACGCGAACCTGCCGGTCACATGATTTGCGACATTGGCGGCGGCACGACAGAAATCTCCGTTATTTCACTTGGAGGCATGGTTGTTACAAGCGCCATACGCATTGGCGGCGATGAATTCGACGAAGCGATAATAAAGCATATTAAAGGCGTTCATAATCTTGTAATCGGCGAACAAATGGCGGAGAAACTTAAAATGGAAATCGGGAATGCGTCTCCTGAAAAAATAATAGAAAAAATGGAAGTAAAGGGAAATGACGCAATTACAGGACTTCCGCGCAGGCTTGAAATTGATTCTGTAGAAGTACGGGAAGCGCTAAAAGATCCGATTACTTCAATAATTGACGAAATAAAAGCTACGCTTGGCAAGACTCCTCCGGAACTGGCGGCGGATATTGTGGACAGAGGCATTGTAATGACAGGCGGCGGTTCTCTGTTAAAAGGACTGGACAAACTTATTGCAAAAGAAACAGGAGTACCCGCGATTATTGCCGATCAGCCTGAAAATTGCGTCGCATTGGGTGCGGGAAAATATTTTGATTACTTAAAAAGCGCCGATTTAATAAAGAATATTTATGACAGATTAAACGGTTAATTTATGAGAGGTGGTTTCTTTGTTGCGCTTTCACGAAGAAGCGGCGGAAAAGTACCAAGAACGCCAATAAATGCAACTGTATATGTTTTTATATCACTTGTCCTTGTCTCAATATTAATGCTGATGCTTTCAAGCATTGGTTTCATAATAAACGCCAAAAACTTAGGACTGTCAGTTTTTTTGGGAGTAAGGGGAGGAATATATGAATTTTCTTCTCTTGTTTCAAGAACAGCGCTTTCTGTAAAGGAACTGGCGGATTTAAGAAAGGAACACGCCGAATTACTTAATCAGCTTGAACGTTATGAAGAACTGGAACGAAGCAGCGCGGAAATTTATCAGGAAAATATCAGACTGCGCGAACAGCTTAATTTTTCAAATACGATGCGTTATGACAGGATTCCCGCTGAAATTTCCGGCAGGGATCCTGACAATCTTTTTTCATCTATTGTAATTAACAGGGGAAGTTTTTCAGGAGTAAAAAATGATATGGCTGTAGTTGCATGGCAGAACGGTGTTCAGGCATTAGTAGGCAAGGTTATTCAAACAGGAACTTTTGAAAGTCATGTAATGCCGGTTTTTGACGTAAATTCGCAGGTTTCGGCGCGTTTTTCCGTCTCACGTTATGAAGGTATTGCAGAGGGACAAGGAAATTCTGAAATACCGTTATTAATGCGGTTTGTACCGAAAAGGGCAAGGAATGAAATTAATATAGGTGATATAGTTGTTTCAAGCGGAATGGGCGGAATATTTCCCGCCGGTATCAATATCGGACGCGTCAACTCTGTTAATGTACATGAATATATAAGCACTCTGGAAGTCAGCGTTATTCCAATGATTGATTTTTCAAAACTGGAATATGTATTTGTAATAGCGTCTGAAGCTGAAATAGAAATGAAACAAAATGCGGCAATAAAAGCAGAAGCAATAGAAACAGGGTTAACCAATGATTAGGTGCGTCATTTGGACAGTTATACTGTGCATATCAGCAGGTATACTTCAATCAACACTAATTGCAAAAATTGCGTATTTTAATGTTATTCCCGATTTAGCCCTGTGTATTCTTGTTTTCTCTGCTTATGTTAACGGAACCATGCCGGGACAGGTTTCAGGTTTTTTCTCTGGGCTTTTTCTGGATTTTCTTTCCGCCGCTCCTCTTGGATTAAACTGCCTTATACGTACTCTGATTGGCGCTCTTGCAGGCATTTTCAAAGATTCATTTTTCCTTGATATACTTTTTATGCCGGTAATTCTCTGCGCTTTTGCAACCATACTCAAGGCAATAATACTGTTTGTTTTTCATTTAATTTTCAGCTCCATACCTGCCTATTCATTTACATCTTCGCTTTTCTGGATTGAGCTTGGCCTTAATTGCCTCAGCGCGCCGCTTTTATTTCTGATTTTAAAACGTATTAAGCCGCTTTCAATCGGACGGAATTAACAGAATGAGAATGCGTGATGATCAGGAACTGCGAATAAATATGCTCATGGTGCTTCTTGCAGCTGTATTTCTTATTTACAGCGGCAGGCTTTTCAGCTTGCAGATACTGTCAGGTGAAATATATCTTAGCCGCGCGCTGGATATTTCACGCAGAACATATACAATTCCCACCCAAAGGGGAGAAATATACGACCGTGATATGAAAAAACCCCTTGTTATGAACAGGGATTCTTTTGCAGTAAGCATAACCCCGGCTGATGTTCCCAGAAACAGAATAGATAATGTAATTGAAATTGTTTCAGAAATACTCGGTATGTCATCCGGTGAAATCAGGGCAAAGCTTCCAAGTCAGTATTTGCAGCTTTATCAGCCGCTGGAAATTGCAGCTAATGTTTCTTTCTCTACGATTTCCGCCCTTGCGGAAAGAAAAAATGTTTTGCCTGGAATTTCGTGGCAGAATAAATCTATACGCAACTATATGAATGCCGGAAGCCTTTCACATATAGTTGGCTATGTAGGAGATATTACCCGTGATGAGCTTACATCTCTTTATAATATGGGGTATCAACAGGGCGATATTATAGGCAAATCAGGAATAGAAAAACAGTACGATGAATATCTGCGCGGGAAGCAGGGATGGGAAACAAGAACTGTAGACTCAAGGGGCAGGAGTATTTCCGGTAGGGAGAATACAGTTATTCCGCCTGAAATGGGAAAAAACCTTGTATTAACAATTGATACCGATCTTCAAACGCTGGTTGAAAAAGCATTAGGGCCAAGAATTGGATCTGCTTTAATTATACGTCCTTCAACAGGCGAAATTCTTGCCATGGTTTCATATCCCTGGTATGATCCGGATATCTTTACGGACGGTCTTCAATCAGATTACCGCGCGCTGATAGATGATCCAAACAAACCTTTAATAAACCGTGCGATTCAATCAAGTTATCCTCCGGCTTCAACTTTTAAAGTTGTAATGACAACAGGAGTGCTGGCAGAAAATTTATTTCCGCCTGAACAAACAATCCTTTGCCGCGGTTTGATAAACTACGGTAATCGTGACTGGAACTGCCATATACGGACAGGTCATGGCAGGCTGAATTTAAAAAACGCTATGGCCCAATCGTGCGATATTTTTTACTGGACAATCGGAAGGGATTATATGGGAGCCGAAAGGATTGTTAACTATTCAAGAATTTACGGTTACGGCGAACTTACCGGCATTGATCTTCCCGGAGAAACAGAGGGTTTTATTCCAACGCCTCAATGGAAAGAGCGGCGCTTTCATGAAAGGTGGCAGGCGGGAGATACAATGAATATGTCCATAGGACAGGGGTATACTCTTGTTACTCCCCTTCAAATGGCAAATATGATTTGTATGCTTGTAAACGACGGAAAAATTTATAAGCCTCATGTTCTTAAAGAAATCCGCGATCCTGTAACTAATGCAATAGAAAAATCGATCAAGCCGGAATTGCTGCATGAAAGCAGTTTAAGTCCGCAGGTTTTTGAAACTGTACGGCAGCATATGAGAGGCGTAATTACGGAAGGAACGGCGCAGTATCCGTTGAATATAAAATCGGTGCAAATTGCCGGAAAAACAGGAACCGGGGAAATAGGTCTTCCCAACCGGTGGCATTCATGGTTTGCCGCATACGCTCCGTTTAACAGCACAAATCCTGAAGAGAAAATTGTTGTATGTGTTATGGTAGAAGCCGCCAATGTCTGGGAATGGTGGGCTCCTTATGCGTCGGCGGTTATTTTTCAGGGATATTTTGCAAAACAAACGTACGAAAATGCGGTGCGCGCATTGGGCTTTCAATACCTTATGCCGATACAGGGGCGCAGAGAATGAGGTTACGTGAAATAATAAAAATTGATTATTTATTGCTGCTGCCCGTGATTACTTTGCTTGTTTTTGGCGTTTTATACATTTATTCTTCAGGAGTAACTTCAGCAGGCATTCAGGTTTCCAATGAATACATAAAACAAATTATATGGGCAGCCGCAGGGCTTGTAGCGGCAGTTGTGCTTGCAATGGTAAATTACAGGAGACTTTATAACATTTCAGTTTACATTTACCTTATCTCATTACTTCCTCTTTTATATACGCTGATATTCGGCAGAATAATCTATAATGCGGCGCGCTGGCTCAGAGTTGGAGCATTTGGCATACAGATGTCTGAATTTGTAAAAATATCCGTAATTATTCTCCTTGCCCGTTACCTTGCGGATACCGATCATAACAGAAAATCATTTTCACGTTTTTTTGTAAGCTGTTTAATTGTTTTTATACCAATGGGTATTGTCCTGCTTCAGCCCGATCTCGGAACAGCTCTTGTTTATATAGCCATACTGATAACAATGACATTTTTGGCGGGTGTATCAATGCGTTATATATCATTCATCGTTTTCGCTCTTGCTCTGGCTGGAATATTTTTGGTATTGCCGCTTTGGCAGGCGTATATATTGCGAAAATCAATTCCTTTTCTTGCAGTTATTACAAATCCAAAAATAATTGTATTGGTGATTTTTTTCTTCCTGTTAATTGCCGCTATTGCCGTTTTTGGGCACATTAAATATAAAAAGAAATATTTCTACTGGATTGCATTTATAGCGTCAATTGTAATTCTGTCGCTTGGTATGTCATACGCCGCGCGTCTTGTATTAAAAAATTACCAGCTTATGCGGCTTATAGTTTTCCTTGATCCTAATGTTGACAACCGAGGAGCAGGCTGGAATATTATCCAGTCGATTACTGCCATAGGAGCCGGAGGGCTGACCGGAAGGGGTTATCTGCTTGGGACACAGAGTCACTACAGGTTTCTGCCTGAACAAAGCACGGATTTTATTTTTTCAATATATTCCGAAGAAACAGGTTTTCTTGGCGGATTGATGGTATTTGTTCTGTTCTTGTTAATATGCCAGCGGCTCATTACAACAATGAAAACAACAACCGATCCTTTTGCAAAATACATCTGCGCGGGGCTTGTCGGTATGTTCAGTTTTCACTTTATTATTAATGTGGGTATGACAATGGGCATTATGCCCATAACAGGTATTCCTTTATTGTTTATGTCATACGGAGGTTCGGCTGTTATTGCCGCAATGTTCGGTGTAGGCATTGTTTTGAGTATTTACGTAAGAAGGTACAATCGCTGATGCATGGCAAACATGCTATAAGGTATATCGATCCTGTAGAAGAATTTGGCGGACTTCTTTTGAATGTACAAAAACCCGGACGTTATACAGGCGGAGAAGCGGGTATTCTTGCAAAAAAAGACGACAATGCCTTTCATACGTTAATTGCATTTCCCGATTTATATGAAATCGGAATGGTAAATCAGGCGCTGCGTATTCTATACAACCGCATAAACAGAATGAAAGGCATTTCCTGCGACCGCGCTTTTGCTCCGGCTCCCGATTTTGAAAAATTGTTACGTGAAAAAAAAATTCCCTTGTACGGCCTTGATACGGGGATCAGTCTTACCTGCCTTGATATGCTGATGTTTACCCTTAGCTATGAACTGGGTTTAAACGGTATTTTTTTAATGCTTGACGTTTCAGGCATTCCGCTCAGATGTACGGAAAGGAATGAAGAAGACCCAGTTGTTATTGCAGGAGGACCTGCGGTTTCCAATCCGTATCCGTTTTCACCGTTTGTTGACGCTTTCTGGATTGGAGAGGCGGAAGCAGGTTTTTTTGATTTGGTTAATGAGCTGGCCTTTCTAAAAACATGCGGGCAGGGGAGGGCAGCGCTGCTTGAAAAAATGTCTTCTCATCCGAATGTCTGGGCAAAAGGAAAAGAAAAAGTATCACGGGCTGTTTTTTCCGGTTTTTCATTTGATGAAACAGAGACAGACGTATTTCCCATTCCAAGCATGAAAATAATACAGCATCACGGTACTGTCGAAATAATGCGCGGATGCCCTAACGGCTGCCGTTTTTGTTTCGCAGGTTTCTGGTACAGACCGATGCGTCAGAAAAACCGGGAACATATCGTGGCGCAGGTAGAGAAAATGGTTACAAAGGGAGGCTGGCAGGAAATAAGCCTTTCATCTCTTTCTTCCGGTGATTATTGCGGCATAGCAGAGCTTGTAGATGAACTTAACAGCAGGTTTTCATCCATGCATATTTCATTCCAGATGCCGTCGCTAAAAGTATCAGGTTTTTCACTTGGTCTTTTGGAAAAAATTTCTGTAACAAGAAAAAGCGGTCTTACATTTGCCGTTGAAACGCCTTGCGAGATGTGGCAGGCCGCAATAAACAAGAAAGTTACCCGCGATTCAGTCGCTGAAATTCTTAAAGAAGCAAAAAAAAGAGGATGGAAAGGAGCAAAATTTTATTTCATGATCGGGCTTCCGTTAACAGAAATATATAATCTTGAAAAAACCGAAAGGTTATGTGAAGAAAAAGAAATTGTAGATTTTATTGTTGATATAGCCGGAAGATCAAGAATGCATTTTAATATTAACGTAGGTATCTTTATTCCGAAACCGCATACTCCGTATCAGTGGGTATCACAGATAAACGACGATGAGGCTGTAAAAAAAATGGAGTATATTCGTTCAAGACTTAAGCCAATGGGACACAAAGTAAGTATTGCAGACCCTCTTATTTCAAAAATTGAAGGTGTCTTAAGCAGGGGTGATGAAAGAGCTGGATTTTTATGCGAACAGGCTTTTCACGGCGGAAGCAGACTGGATTCATGGGATGAGTATATTGACAGGAATATATGGCAGAATCTTTTAGAAACAAATCGTGAGCTTGTAAATGAAATTATGTCAGAAAAGTATGAGCCTACATGGAATGTTATTGATTCATATGTAACACCTGAATATTTAAAAGAAGAATTGAATAAGTCAAATGATTCTACATATACGGAATCTTGTATAAAAAAGTGCAGTAAATGCGGTATTTGTAAACAGGATATAAAAACAGTAAAAAACGAGTCACCTTATGTTAACCATATAAATAATACAGTTAACATAAAGCTTTCAGGCGGCAAAAGCGACCCTTCAATATATAGGGTTTTGTTCAGCTTCAGCAAGAAGGGAAATTCGATTTTTCACGGACATTTAAGCCTAATAGAAATTTTTTCAATGTCTTTAAGAAGGGCATATATTCCTGTAATTTATACACGCGGCTTTAATCCTCTTGCAAAAATGGAATTTCCGTCTCCTTTATCTACAGGAATTACGGCGGACTGTGAGTTTGCATCTGTAGATTTTTATGACAATATACAGCCTGTCATTTTTACCGTTAATTTAAATAAATGTTTACCTCAAGGTATTTGTATCGAAAACGCTGAGGTTTTTTATATTAAATCCGGCATGAAAAAACATTCATTGTCGTCATTGTTATGGGGTTTTGTATATTACGGCATTGATGAAAAATTTGATTATGTTAACGTTAAGCAGGAAAAATCCTACAGGCAGGATCGTCTTTCAAAAGATTGTGAAACAATATTTTCGCTAAGACGCAAGGAAGTACTGGCGCGCAATATTATGGGCGGTATGAATGAATGGGCTTCATATTTTGACGTATACAGGTTTCTTTATCCTGATTAATGTCCTTTTGAATATAGACTCGTATAATATATTAGTAGACAGAATATACATTATGATTAGTAAAGCACATAGCTTTGTTTAGGTTATAAACAAACTAACTCTCATCAGGAAGTTTAAAGACGCTGATAAAAGTAGGTTTACTGTAAATGCGTGTAAAGTTCGTAGGATGTATTCCGACTGCCACAATATACATTGCAGCATAGACATATTCTGCATTTGACTGTCCAGCAACATCCGCATTTATATTAGCAGTCGCATTTGAAACATTACGCAAATCAGAACTGCTACGAAAATACCTGTCCGGTCTAGGTGTGGTTAGCTCGTTTGAACGGAGTAACCTATTATTTCCAACACTATCTAGGGACGCTGTAGGATATTCCCCTGTGGCTGTCGGAAAATTAATTACTAATGTTCCGCCTGTTTTTGGCAGCATATCAATTCCATCAAATTCAAGTTCAAAAAAATTCCTGCTTTTGAAAGTATTTGCAGAAATGGTTGAAGAAGTATTTGCAGGATTTGTAATTGGCAGAAGATAATTATAATCACTTAAAAGATTTGGACTAATTAAGTTAAACTCGTTTAAAGATGATGCTGTAGAAGTCTGGAATGTACTTGCATATATTCGGTAAAAAATAGCATATTTAACGGCATAATAATAAGGATCATCAGGAATTGAAGGTAAATTTATTGTAGCGACTGTAATTGAAGAACTAATTCTATTTGCCTGTACCTGCGGTAGAAAATAATACTCTTCAACTCCGCACGATAAAAAAACGATAATACAAGCAATACAAGTTATAAGAACCGGTTTCCTTAACATTCTTACTCAATAGCTATAATTCTGCTGCGGGCAAGATATTGCCACACAGGAACATTCTGCCAGTTTATCATCACTGTACGGTAAGACTCAATTGCGGCAGGATAATTTCCAAGCTGTTCATACAACCTTCCTATAGAAAACTGAGCGCGCGGAGCCGCCGGAAATTCAAATTTGTGATCGATAGATTTTTGAAGGAGTTCAATGGCCAGTTCAATCTTCCCCTGTTCTTCCGCAGCTGCGGCGGCGTTAAAAAGCGATATTGGTCCAAGATATGTTTTGTCCCCCGCTTTTGCAGCCTTTAGCCATGTTTCTTCCGCCTTTTGCCACTCATTCCTGCTTGAATAAATTTGAGCGGCCATCGACCATGCTTTTCCTGCGGCATACCCGCTTTTATTTTTAGCAAAAGCTTCAATATCTGAAAGAAGCGTTTGTATTTCGGCAGTATAATTTATATCGTTTGTAAAATAACGCAGTTCCTGAAACCTGACGTTTATCTCCTCTACTTTGGCAATCGCTTTTTTATTAAATACATCCTGCAGTGAAAGAAAAACAATCAACCCTGCAAGAATGATAAAAATAGCGCTGGAAAAAATTATTAACCCCTTTCTGTTTTTTTGGGAAAAATTATTAATCATTTCTCCAAAGCTTTGTTTTTCATTTTCGTTTTGCATTATTACTGCTCCTTAGTGTTTTTTCTCCGTTACTTTGTAACCGGTTACATTGTAACGATGGGTGTTCAATTTTTAGTTCTTTTACTAATCTTGACAAATAAGTGCGCTGTATGGCAAGTGCCCTGGAGGCATCTGTTTGATTCCAGTTATTTTCTTCCAGAACCCTGCGGATAAAACCGGCTTTAAAAACATTAACGGCTGTTTTTAAATTGCTGTTGATTCTAGTTTTCTTAAATTTTCCTTTTCCGGCTTTCTCCGCTTCATCATAATAAATTGCGCCTTTATCAAAAATATGCGATTCCGGCGGCAGTTTTATCATAAGATCTTCAATTTTTATCAGTTTATCCTTGCCGGTTACGCAGGCTCTTTCTATGCTATTTTGAAGTTCCCTGACATTTCCCGGCCATGAATATAAAAGCATCGCTTCAAGCGCATCTTCGGAAAAACCTTCAAAATGCTTCTTGTTCTTTTTCATGAAACTTTTAAGGAAAAAATGCGCCAATTCTGCAATATCTTCCTGACGTCTGCGAAGAGGCGGTATATTTACAGGGATTACATTAAGCCGGTAATACAAATCTTCGCGGAAAAGCCCATTTTGTACCTGCCGGTCAAGTTCTTTATTCGTTGCCGCTACAATTCGCACATCTACTGTAATTGTATCATCAGAGCCTACTTTTTCAAATCTTTTTTCCTGAATTACACGCAATAATTTTGCCTGCAGTGTCAACGGTAAATCGCCTATTTCATCAAGGAAAATTGTACCTCCGTCCGCCGCTTCAAAACGCCCCTTTCTTTTGGAAACTGCGTTTGTAAAGGCTCCCTTAATGTGTCCGAACAATTCGCTTTCAAGCAAGCCTTCGGGAAGAGATGCGCAATTAACCCTGACAAACGGAAAATTTTTCCGCTTGCTGCGCAAATGTACCTGTTCGGCAAATAATTCTTTGCCTACACCGCTCTCCCCCAAAAGCAGGACAGACAAATCTGTTTTTGCGGCTTTTTCAATAATGTCCAGCACTTCCTGAATAACAGAACTTTTTGTTATTAATGTATGATATCCATAATCTGCGTTTTTCTGATCCATAATGGCAATGACAGCATAACTGTCTTCCCCGCTAAAAATACGGAATTTTATCAGTCATCTGAGGAAGCAGAATCCGGGTCTTTCGCTGAATCGCCGCTTTTCGATTTAAGAACAGCGCCAAGTGTATATGTTGAATCAGATGATTCTTCCCTGGCAATGTAACGTGACATTTCGTCACGCTGCTTTTTTTTCTGGTAATCACGGAGCGAAAAGGCGACTTTCTGTTTATCACTCTGAATTTCAAGAACAACTGCTTTTAATTTGTCTCCAACCTTAATTTTTTTAAGAGCTTCATCCGTATCTTCTTCACGATTTTCCACAAGATTTGTCTTGTGAATGAGCCCTTCAATGCCGCCGGGAATCCGCATGAATACCCCGAAGTCTGTAATTGAAACAACTTCCCCTTCTACAGGAGATCCGCTTTTGTGATTTTCAAGGAAATCCTTCCATGGATCTTCTGAAAGCTGTTTGATTCCCAATTTAATATTACGGTTTTCTACATCAACGGATATAACCATAACTTCAACTTCATGACCAACGGCAAGACCGCTTTGACCTTTTGCTTTCCTCGTCCATGAAACGTCATCCATATGCAGGAACCCGTCAAGTCCGTCATCAAGTTCAATAAATGCGCCTGCATTTGTTATTTTTACAACTTTGCGTTTTATTCTTTTTCCTACAGGGAATTTTTCTTCAACGCTGTCCCAAGGATTATCCTGAACCTGTTTCAGTCCCAGCGATACCCTGCCCGCCTGAAGATCGTAACCGAGTATCATACATTCAACAATATCGTTCGGCTTTAACAGATCGGAAGGTTTTTGAATTTTCTTTACCCATGAAAATTCTGAAATATGGGCAAGACCTTCTATACCTTCTTCAAGTTCAATGAATGCGCCAAAGTCAGTAAGTTTGGTAACTTTTCCCTTTACAATATCACTGACATGATATTTTTCTTCAAAGTGTATCCATGGATCGTCAGTATAATGTTTAAGCGAAAGATTGATGCGTTTTTCTTCACGGTCTATACGAATTACTTTTAAGCGGATTTCCTGTCCTTTTTTTACAAAGTCCTTCGGTCGAGTAACATGTCCCCAGCTCATATCGTTTATGTGAAGAAGACCGTCAAAACCTCCAAGATCAATAAATGCGCCGAATGAGGTGAAACTTTTTACAATGCCTGTAACATCGGAGCCTATGGGGGTATTTTCAAAGAAATCGTTGCGCCTGCGTACAAGTTCATCTTCCATGCACTTGCGCCTGTTTACTACGATATTGATCTTACCGTCAGAATACAGGCGTTCTACATAAAAATTAAATTTCTGATTTAGAATTTTTTCCGACTTGTCAACTTTCTGGATATCCGCCTGACTGACGGGGAGGAAAGCGTGTACTCCCGCTCCAAGATGAACATCGAAGCCGCCTTTTACTTGTTTTTCTACGGTTCCTTCAACCGAGCGTTTTTCAGCAAAAGCCTGCCTTAAATTTTTCCAGAAAATTTTTGCGTCCGCTTTTTGTTTGGAAACTATAACTTCACCGTGTTTGTTTTCCTTTGCAATAAGGATAACAGGGACCGTATCCCCTATATTTGGAATCTCGGAAAATTCCGACAAAGGAATTTTACCTTCTGATTTATAACCAACATCAATAAATACCTGATCTGCAGTAACTTGAATTACCTTGCCTTCAACAAGCTGACCTTCTTCAAGCTGTTCAAGGCTCTTCAGGTATTCCTCCTGTAACTGTGTTTGAATGTTTTCTCCATCTTTTACCGGACTAGTGTCCGATGCCACTTCCCTTTCAGCCATTTTCTTTTCATTCCTTAAAATTTTAATCTATCTTCTCTATCAATTTCTCATAAACTTGAATAATGGTCAAGTCCGATGTATCCAAATATTGAACTCCGGGGGCTATTTTGAGACTGCCTTCGATTTTATTCTTGTCAATCTCATCCCTTTGTAAAATGGCAGTTTTTATATCTTGAAGGCTTAAATTTGAGACTCCTTGTTCAAAACGCCTTTTTGCCCTTGAATCTGAGGAAGCGTCAAGATAAAAACGATAGGGTGTATCAGGGAAAACTACAGTGGTCATATCCCTTCCCTCCACCACTATATTTCTGTCTTTTGCAAGGGAACGGATTATGTCGTTTATAATGTGTCTTACAGGAACAATTGCGGAAAGCGGCGCGGAATATTTGTCTATTTCATCAGTATGCAGAAGGTCTGTAACATTTTCTCCGTCAAGGTAAACCTGATCTTTTTCCCATGAAATTTTGGAATTCATTGCCAGTTGTATTATTTTTTCACTGTCGCAAAGATCAATATTTGCCCGTAAACAACCCAATGTTACAGCCCTGTAAAGATTACCGGAATTGACATAGATAAACTCTTTTCCGTCTTTTGTTTTAAGTTTTTCAGCCATTAGCTTGGCGATAGTGCTTTTCCCTGACCCGGCAGGTCCGTCAATTGCAATTACCATGTGTTTCTCTCCCTTTCATTTCCCTTTTTTTCAATACTGCAAAGAGCAGCTATTTCGCCGTCCGTAAGCGGCCTCGAAGTTCCTTCACTAAGATCGCCAAGATGAACAGGACCGATGCGTACCCTGCGAAGTAATGCCGGATGAAGATGAAAATGAGAAAAAACCCGGCGAATTTCACGGTTCTTACCTTCGATTAGTACAATACGAAGGCTTTTACGGCCTGTTCTTTCAGTGGTTTTCGCTTTGTAATATACTTCTTCGATTGTAATTCCGCAATTGAATGCTTCAACAACTGAATCCGGGATCATACCTGTCGCTTCTACAATGTATTCCTTTTCAATTCCGCAGGACGGATGACCTAGACGGCTTGCAAAGCTTCCGTCGTTAGTAAAAAAAATCAAGCCGCAGGATAGGAAGTCAAGCCGCCCGACACTGTAAAGCCTTATATCTTTTTGAGGAAGTAAATCAAGGGCTATAGGCCGTCCCTGCGGATCATTTGACGTGCACAGGAAACCGGCAGGTTTGTTAAGAGCAAGATAAAGCTTGCGATTTTCAGGATTTATCTCTTTGCCGTCCAAAAGAACTATATCTCCGTCGTTTACCTTGCTTCCCTGTGTTTTAACTGTGATACCGTTTACGGAAACCCTGCCCTGTGTAATTATGTCTTCGGCGGCTCGTCTTGACGCGACACCCGCATGGGAAAGGAAAACCTGCAGCCTAATACTTTTCCCCCTGAAGCTCGAATTTTTCCATATCGGCTTCACTTAGTTTCGGGAGTTCAGCTATTGAATTAAGACCGAATGTTTTCAGGAATTCTTTTGTAGTGCCGTACATTACAGGCCGACCGGGAATATCTTTTTTTCCGGCTTCGCGAATAAGCTCTTTTTCAAGGAGCAGGCGGATCATATTGTCCGCAGATACTCCGCGTATTTTTTCTATTTCCGCCCGTGTAACAGGCTGGGAATACGCAATTATAGCGAGAGTTTCCATTGCGGCGCGGGAGATTTTCCCCTCGTTTTTTTTACCGTAACGTTCTTTAAGATTTTCCCAGTATTCACGCTTTGCCGTTATCATTATGCCGCCGCCGATATGTGAAAGTTCAATACCGCAGTCCGCTGCTGTATAACGTTCTTTTAAATTTTCGAGGGCGGCAATTACTGTTTCTTTTGCAAATCCGCAAATACGGGCGATAGAGCCTTCATCAAGAGGATCGCCTTCCATATAAAGAATTGCTTCAACAAGCGCCGTTTCTTTTTCAATATTTTTTGTCACAAAAAACTCCGTTAAACTTTTGAAGAACTTGACCTTATCAGAATATCACCAAAAAGTCGGTTTTGAAAGAGTACAATTAAGCGCAGTTTTGCCGCTTCCAGCACCGCCAAAAATGCACAGACTACATCCATTGCGCCTGAACGGATAATGAGATCGGTAAATCTGCACTCCCCGCGATTTTCCAAGAATTCCAAAAGAAGGGTTGTTTTTTCGTTTACGGAAACTTCTTCATAAAGATCGATAATACTTTCCGCCGGAAGATTTTTTGTAAGCGAGGAAAAAGTTTTTACAAGATCCCAAATGTCAACTTTTTCCCATATATCGTTATCTGTAAACGGCAGATTATGCTGAAGTCTGCGCCGCTCAATTATCCACTCATTTTCCTTTTCTTTTTCTTCCATAAGGCCGGAAAGTTTTTTTATTCTTTGGTACTCAATGAGATGTTCGACAAGATCAGCTCTTGGGTCTTCAGCGTCCGCGTCGTCCATCTCTACAGGAAGAAGTGTCCTGCTTTTTATATACAGCAGTGTAGCCGCCATTGCGTGGAATGCGGTAATATCCTCCATATCTACAGTTTCCGCGTTTCTAAGGTATTCTATGTACTGATCTGTTATTTGGGCAATCGGAATATCGTAGATGTTTATTTCATTTTTACGGATCATGAACAGCAAAAGATCGAGAGGTCCTTCAAATTCGTCAAGTTTAAAACTGCGCGCTTCCTGCTTTGCTTCCATTGTGTTCATTGTATGTTTTCATACTACCATTTATACGGAAAATAACTCAAGGCGCAAAGCACACAGCACACAGCCCGCCTTGTAATTACGGCAAATACCTTGCAATAAAGTTTTGCGAAGCAAACAACGCGGCCTGCAAGCCGCGCTTTCAGGTTTACGTCTATTTAAAAATTAAAATATTGCATCCTCTTCCCCGCCCGTTTTTTTCGGTCTTCCGCGTTGTGCAGGCGCTGCTGAATAGGCCGGTGTTTTTTCTGCCGCTGTTTCCGCCTTTGCAGCAGCAGATTCACTCGGTTTTGCGGCGTCCGTTTTTGGAACATTCTTTTTTACATCATCAAGTTTCGCCTGCGGAAATTCCCTACCCGGGAATATTTGCGCTCTCAGCTTCGTTTCCAGTTCTTTTAAGAAATCGGGATGCTGTTCAAGGTAATCACGGCAGTTGTCCCTGCCCTGCCCTATTTTTTCATCGTTATATGAATACCATGCTCCGCTCTTTTTTATCATGTCATACTTGACAGCGCAGTCCAAAAGGCTGCCCGTAGCGGAAATACCCTTGCCGAACATCAATTCAAGCTCAGTGCGTCTGAAAGGCGGAGCGACTTTATTTTTCACGACCTTGACCCGCACCCTGTTGCCGATTGCGTCAGCGTCTTTGGAAACTTCGATTGTTTCCGTCTTTCGCACTTCCAGCCGCAATGACGAATAAAATTTGAGGGCGTTACCGCCTGTTGTGGTTTCGGGGTTTCCGAAAAAAACGCCGATTTTCATTCTTATCTGGTTGATGAAAATTAAAATCGTGCGGGATTTTCCGATGTTTGCCGTAAGTTTTCGCAGAGCCTGGCTCATAAGCCGAGCCTGCGCCCCCATTTGAGCGTCTCCCATTTCGCCCTCAATTTCAGACTGCGGAGTAAGAGCCGCTACCGAATCTACCACGATTACATCAACAGCGCCTGAACGTACAAGACTTTCAGTAATTTCCATTGCCTGCTCTCCGTTATCAGGCTGAGAGACCCACAATTCGTCAATATTTACGCCGAGATTCTTCGCATAAATGGGATCAAGGGCGTGCTCCGCGTCAACAAAAGCGGCGTTTCCGCCGAGTTTTTGGGCTTCAGCTATGGCGTGCAAGGCGAGAGTTGTCTTCCCCGATGATTCAGGCCCGAAAATTTCAATAATGCGCCCGCGCGGATAACCGCCAATTCCAAGCGCCTCGTCAAGCAGGATTGAGCCTGAAGGTATTACTTCTATACCGGCGGCGGCGTTATGCGCCCCCAACTTGATTAATGATCCCGCGCCAAACTGTTTTTCAATCTGAAGCCGGGCCGCTTCCAGAGCTTTTGCCTTTTCCTCGCTTGAAGCGTTGGGATTTACCCTGGGTTTTTCTGATTCATTTGACTTTGCCATAATAATCTCCTCCCCTGTATATGGCGCGCAGATATACGATGCTTTATCGAATCTTGAATAAATAGGTTGTTCGGAAACTAACCAAGCCGCCGAACAAGTCATTATATCATAATCAAGATAAAAATACTACAACTTTGTAAAGTATTTTTATCAGAACAATTTCCATAATAATATTGCAATTTAACAATTATTAAAAGATACTGAAAATATACTATGAATGATTTTATTGTCTGCACTACCCGCTCAATGCATAATTATGCCTCTGAAGTAATTACACATTTGTCAAAATATCTAAGTTTTTCCAAGATCGCAAAACATATTAACGGTATTGATTTACTAAAAACAGAGCGTTTCGCAGACGGTGAAATGGAAGTTACTGTCAATTCGTCCATAAGGGGCAAGGATGTTGTCCTTTTTTCTTCAAGCGCGCGCAACGAAGCGGGAATCAGCGTAGAAGAAGCGAAAATGGAGTTGTATCAGGCAATTGACGCTTTAAAGCGTTCTCAGGCCAACAAAATTATTGTTTTTGAGCCTTTTATTTCATGTTCCCGCTCGGATCGCACTACCCGACGCAGTTCCGTAGGTTTATGGGTACATTTAAAAACACTTTCAAGTCTTGGTATACAGCATATTGTTACGTTTCAGTTACATTCGGATAAGTCAAAAACTATGGTAGACCCCGCTATATGCGCAATTGACGATATTCCCGCGCTGACTTTGCTGCAAAAGCACCTTTGCGATACCTATATTAAAAATACCGAGTATCTTGAAAAACAGGTCCGCAATAAATGGGCATTTTGTTCCGTAGACGCAGGGGGAGAAAAACTCGCTAGGTTTTTTGCCAATTCTTTCGGTTCTCCGCTTGTGGTGGCGCATAAACAGCGCGATTACTCAAAGCAAAATACGGTTGAGTCCGTTCACATTCTTTCGGCTGATTCGCTGGAAGGCAAAAGCCTGTGGATTGTTGACGATATGATAGATACGGCGGGGTCTGTTGAAATGCTTATTCGCGCACTTGCTCCTTTAAAACCGGGAGACATTAATATTATTGCCGTTCACGCAATTTTTTCGCCGCCGGCAGCGCAGAGGCTTGAAGCTCTTTCACAGGAAGGGCATTTAAACCGTGTGCTGGTATCCGATACTGTAAGCTGTTCAAATTTATTTCCTCAGCGTCCTAGTCTTGAAATTGTTCATTCGGCTGAACACGCGGCTAAAATAATTAAAACAATAGTCCTAAATGAATCAATGAGTATTCTTATGAAACCGTTTGACGCGGGAACGTATCTTTCGGGAAATAAGCAAGGTATATCTTGACCTTGTTCAGGACTTGATGAAAAAAAAGTATGCCTTTTTGGGTTATAAAAGCTTAATTGCGGGGAAACTATGTCATAGAGTGATATGGTGAAATTATTACGCTTTTAATCACTTCCGGAATATACCGCATCAAATCACTCGCCAACACAGAATACTCAGTAAGGTCTGTACCTGCAAGCCGTCCCGCTTCTCCGTGCAGAAAAGCGCCGAGAATTGCCGCCTCGAAGCAGGAGCAGCCCTGCGCGATAAGAGAGACAATGATGCCGCTGAGTACGTCTCCTGTTCCGGCTTTCGCAAGAGAGGAATTTCCAAAAGGAAGAATGACCGTAGTTCCTTTCTCGTTTACAGCCAAAGAGGGGCTTCCTTTAAGTAAAATATTTATATTAAATTGCGCCGCGCAGTCCTTAAGTTTGTTTATACGGTCAAGCGGCTCATCGGGCAGTTCGCCGAAAAGCCTTTTCCATTCTCCCATGTGCGGAGTAATGACAATCTCTCCCTTATGTTCCGACAACTCGGGTAAATGCCCCGCAAAGGCGTTAAGGCCGTCCGCGTCAATTACGGCGGGTTTATCTGTTTTACCGATAAGCTCCCGCACAAGAGACGCAGTTTGCGGATCTCTTGACAACCCTGAACCGACACAAAGAGCGTCCATACGCTCACAGAGCGAAAGAATTTCATGCAGCGCGGACGCCGCGCAAGCACCGGAAGCAGTCTCAGCTAACGGATGTAAAACAGGCTCCGTAACCTTAACAGCCAATGTATCAACAAGTGATTCAGGAACAGCCAGATGAACCATTCCGCATCCGCTTCGCAGCGCGGATATGGACGTAAGCGCGGCGGCGCCGCTCATTCCGCGCGAGCCGCACAAAAGAAATGCAAGTCCGTGATCAATTTTTGATCCGTTTTCCTTACGCGCGGGCAGAATACGATTGAAACAATTATTGTCGGGCAAAAAAATTCCGACGGACTGTTCTTCTGCAATATCCTCAGGATACCCTAAATCGGCGATTTGTAATTTGCCGACATTGGCTCTTCCGGGGTAAAAGAATTGTCCCATTTTGTAAAACCCCGCAGCAACTGTACAATCGGCTTTTATACAAATAGAAGTACATTTTCCGTTGTCGCAATCAAGCCCCGATGGAGTATCAACCGCTAAAACAGAAGTTTTGCTGTCGTTTACAGCTTTAATCACATTTGCGTACAATCCGCGAGGCTCTCCTTTCGCTCCGATTCCAAGCATCGCGTCAATTATCAAACTATAATTGTTAAAATCGGGTAATTGTTCATTTGTAATTATGCGGACAATGCCGTTTTTTAATTCGATATAATCCTTAAACGCCACTGACGCTTCACCGTTTAAATCTTTGGTATCGCAAACGGAAAAACAATCAACATTGATTCCCGCCTTCTGGAGCATTCGCGCCGCAGCATAACCGTCTCCGCCGTTGTTACCTTTACCGCATATTACAGCGACATTCTTGTTCCCATCCAACATAGCCAACGCCGCTTGATAAATATGCCTGCCGGCTTTGCACATATAAGAGTAGCCGGTATCGATATTACCGTTTATCGCCAGTTGGTCAACGCGCTTCATTCCGGCGGCGGTGAAAATGTTGTTTGTATTTTTAAATATGGATACCTCTGTCAAAAAATACTCCGCGTCAAAGATAATTAATTTTGCCGGAAATTTCAATAAGTTGATAATGAAATGTATCCCATCCGCCCATATCGGGCATTGCCAAATCAAACAAATCAATCTTTCGAATCAAGCAAAATCGTAACAGGCCCTACATTCGTATAGCTAACCCTCATGTGCGCCTGAAATTCTCCGCTTTCACATAAAAGACCGTGTTCGCGGATTTTTGTCATAAAGTATTCATAGAGCTTTTTTGCTTTTTCAGGCGGGGCTGCAAAACCGTATGACGGTCTTCTTCCCTTTCGCGCGTCCGCAAGCAAGGTAAACTGCGATACAGCGAGAACACCGGCGGAAGGTTTATTTTCAACTATATCCTTGAGTGAAAGGTTCATTTTTCCTTGAGGATCATCAAATATTCGGATATACGCGGTCTTTTCAGCAAGCCATTCCGCATCGGGTTCAGAATCGTCTTGCGCTACGCCTAAGTAGACAAGAAGCCCTTCTTTTATGCTTCCTTTTAAGCTGCCGTCAACGGTTACGCAAGCGTCTTCAACACGCTGAATTACAGCCTTCATCTTTAATCGTTTTCCAGCCTTCCCGACTGATGTATCGCAACACCTTCAAGCGTTATGTCCATAGAGGGCGTAAGCGTTATTTTCCCGAGCAATTCAAGAGGACGCTCCGGGTTAACGGGGACAGGGTTGTTAAAAACAACCGGAACTATTCCTTCGAGCATTGTGCGCGTATCATAACCGACAAGAAAATCAAAACGTAAGAAATCATCCGTTATTTCAACGTTAGTTGCCATACCCTTCCAAATTACATAAACGTCCCTGTAAATAACAGGCTCTGCTTTTACACTTGAAAATGAAGGATTGTCAATCTGTTTGAAATTGTCAAAGCCCGGAACTTCTGTGTACGACAGAAGAAGGCGTGATTTGTTTTTAAGGCTTTCAGACGCGTTTGATTCAAGTATCCTGTTTATGATTTTTTTTGCTCCTTCATCGCGGTAGGCTGTAAAAAGAGACAACGCTTTGGCATAAAGGTCTGTCGCCTGAGCCTTCGTAAGAATAAACGAGTAAGAACCGCCTGTTTCAACGGGAGACCTTCGTTCTTCTCTTGAAAGTACAAACTCCGCTGTAGGGCGGGTATTTTGCTTTTTAATAGGAGAAGGAAGAACTTTTGTCTTGACCAGAATTCCGTAAGTTAAGACAATAACAACTGCAAAAATTAAGACTGCAATAACGGCAGTTCTTGCATTTATAATAGGAGCGGGGATTGGCGGAAATAATTTTACAAGCCTTTCAGGAGTAAGCCAGTCCGACAGTTCATCGGAAGATGAATATTTGCGAATAACTGACAGCGCTCTTTTTGCAATTTTGTTTTTTGGCTCGGATGCCTGTACGTCAAGGTAATAATCTACAGCCTGAACAGTATTCATGCGTTTTAAGTAAAGAGCGGCAAGACCAAGCATCGTTGCGGTATCTTTAAATTTTATACGTCTTGCAAATTCGAAATTGGACTTTGCGTCTACAAAAATACCCGCATGAAGGCAGATAACAGCATAGAGATAGTAATATTTGAATGATCCGTTATATCTATATTCCTCAGTTTTAAGTAATTTTAGCGCGCCTTCATAATCACGTCTTTTGGCAAGGTAGGCAGCTTTACTCAATAAAGGATCGTTCATCATCTAACGTCATCTATCGCTTTATTTTATGGCTGTCAATGGAATTTTCAATTTCGTCCAGATCATCTTCATAAAGTATTATATCTCCTGCTATAAATTGCTCTAATGTTTTTTTCAGCTTGTAAAGCAATTGCAGCACGGAATCATCACGATCTTTTGTTACTAAATTCAGATCGTACATAGCGGTATCTTCCGTCGTAAGTGAAATTGAATAGATAAACGATCTTCCTGCTTCCAGTACGGCGGGTTCATAATAATAGCAGACAGCAGAATCGCGGATTGAGTATGGAAAAATGGTAAACGATCTATTATTGGAGAATTTGAGTTTCCAAGAAGCGTTGTTCAGTCTTCTCCAATTGGCAATGTGTATATAATCAGGAATTTTTGACGATTTATCAAACGGATTTACAATACTTCCCATCAGCGAAAGGTTACTGTCTTTGGAAATCCAGTATGTTTCACCTGACGAACCTTCAATTATAGTTTCTTTCGCGATTGATTGATTATTTGTAGAAATTGGAATATCATTGCGTCCTTCGCCCAAATGCGTATCTATTAGGAAACGTAAGCCGGCGGAAATAGAACGGTCTCCTTTGTTTTGCATAACAACTGTTATATTAACGCCGTTTATTTCACTGGAATTTACGGTCCTTACAGGAGTAAAAATTACACGTACTATTACAGCATATGATTCATAAACAATAACAGGATTTCCGTCTATAGTTTCAGTCCTTGTCCTAAAATAACCGGATTGATCAAGGCGGTGAACTTTACCGTCTAAATTAACGGAGATATAACTGGATTTAGGCTCCTTGCTGTAAAATAACGGTTCATATCGCTTTGAATTAGAGTCTGTCATGTAGTATAACGAAATACTGCCTTTTTTTTCATTTAATGACAAACGGATATTTCCGTCATAATAATCTGCTGCGTATAAAACAAAATCTGAAAAAATAACAAGTAATAAAAAAATTACGAACTTGCGCAGCATCACATGGAACCTCCTTTAATATACTCATTTATCAGAATATCCAATTCTTTATTGAGTTGTTTGGCTCTCTCCAGCAATCTGTTATACAGGGACTGCCACGTATCATCAGACGAAATTTGTCCGTACATGGAAAAATCATCCGTTTGCTGGATATCGACATTCTGACCTGTACCTAATGAAAGTTCCGCGATTCGTCTTTGATAGGAATTTAATGCCTGCTCGTATGATCTTATTTTACGCTGGTAATCTTCGCTTGTTCTAAGTGATTCTTCATGGCTCCATTGTAAAAGCGCCAAAAGTTCGGCTTCTATTTTCTTTTGCCTGATAAGGTCTATCCTGTAGGAGGAGATTTCTTTCTTGGGGCTTTCAGGGTATTTGTCAACAACCCATGTATAAAACCTTAGCGCATCATCGTACTGCATCATTGAAAAAAGACATTCGCCCATCCAGAAATAAGCCGCCGCTATACGATCTGAGATCTCAGGATTAGTGCCTTGAACAGAGTCGATGTAACGTCTGAAATACAAAAGAGCGTCGTCAAAATACCCCTGATTGTAATATACCCTTCCCCTGTGATATGCCATATCCCTTGTAAAAGTTGAAACAGGAGCGGTTCTTTCAAGCTCATCCATGTCCCTGATTGCGGAACCGTAATCTGAAAACGCAAGCTCGCTTAAAATGACCCAGTAAAGCGCCTGCGACCAATCGCTGATATTATTTGAAATTTCCTGAGCGCGCCTGAACTCTGCGGCAGATTCATTCCAGCGTGAAGAATTGTAAAGATACGTGCCGTTTTGGAATCTGCGTAAATATACCGCCTGTGAGGTCTCCTGAGCGGCGGAAATCCCTGCAATAAATAACATTACGCCGAAAATTAAAGGCTTAAATACGCCCTCGTTTATGAAAATAATTGCTTTTTGCTTTGTTTTCATACTTATATTATATTTATTTTCGGTAATAAAAGCCAAAATTCTGAAGGTTTTACACTTAGCCTTAAACCGGTAAATTTTTGCTTTACGCCCGATCAACCTGCAAAAGGTCAACAAAAGCTCTTTTATCGGAACTATTGAAAAAAGCGGAACCAATTACAAGAATGTCGGCTCCCGCTTCCGTTGCCTTTCCAGCCGTTGCCTCGTTAATGCCGCCGTCTACAGAAATCTTGAAATTGAGACCGGCATCTTTTCTCATTTTTGCAAGTTTTTTTACTTTTTCCAAACATTCATGGATTAACTCCTGCCCGCCAAAACCGGGGTTAACTGTCATAATTAACGCCAAATCAATAAACGGAAGCACTTCTTCCAGTATTGAAACAGGCGTTGAAGGTACTATTGCAATACCCGCTTTAAGCCCTAAACTGTGAATTTCAGCAAGGAATTTCTGTGAATGTACTTCAGCTTCATAATGAAAAGTAATCGCGTCCGCTCCGGCATCGGCAAATTCATGAATAAGCCGCGAAGGCTGCACGATCATCAGGTGAACATCGAAAAAAACCTTGCTTTTTTTTCTTAATGCGCGTACCAGTTGGGGACCGAAAGTTAAATTCGGCACAAAAGAACCGTCCATTATGTCCATATGCAGCCATGAAGCTCCGCAAGCGTCAACCTCTTGGACAGCTTTTTCAAAATTAGCATGATCTGCGGATAAAATAGACGGCGATACTATAATTTTATTCATTTTTTAATATCATACCTGTAACGTATACTATTGTCAAACCTCGAAAAAATGGTATACTGACATAAACATAATGGAAAATACTCAGGCTGCGGGGCTGTTAAGAAAAGCCTATGATAAATTGAAAGCCTCTGACGCAGTGGCGGCTTGCGCTTTAACAGAGCAGGCTCTGGATTTGGATTTTGAGAATGAAGAAATCAAGCATACGCTGAAGTGTATTCACTGGTGGCTTGAACATACCAGGAGGATTGATGAATTAAAAAACCCTTTTGAAAAGGGCGGTCTTTTTATTTCCCTGTTAAAACAGTACCATGTTTTTCTTGGACAATTTGACAGGATATACGATCAATGCCAGTACGCTGTGCGTTTCTTTGTTTATTCAAAAGCCCTTAGTTTTTTTGAAGGACTGCTGGGAAATCAGGCAAATCAGCATGATCCGCTTTTACTGATGTTAATCGGGCGTTGCTACAAAGGAACAGGTAATTATGACGAAGCCCTTAAATATCTTGAGCAGGCTTTTCTTATCAAGCGTGAAGACGCGGAAACTCTTGCAGAAGTTGCGGATATTAACGCTTTGCTGGCTCAGACAAAGGCAGCCAAGGCGCTGTTCAAGGAGGCGTTCTTTCTTGATCCTTCCAAGATTAATATCCTTCTCTTGGAATCGGAACTTATACAGAAACTTATTGAGCAAGTTTCCGCGCTTGGTTTCAAAGAAGATGTATTACGCGAATGGATACCTGTTTACGGTTATTTATGGGGGGTATTTTCCGTAAAGCGGGAGCTAAAGCAGACTGAAGCAGGAAAGCTAAAACAGTCGATTTTTTCATTGGAAGCCGAATATAACGCCAATCCTTCAAGACGCGCCTTGTTAAGGCCGCGTCTTTTAAATCATTATTTTTGGCTTATTGATCATTATGAAATCAGCCATGAGGATCATTCGCTTATCGAAGAGATCCTATTAAAAATAAAAGTTATCGATCCGGATATTTACAAGATGTATACCGGTTAAATGAATGAGGAGTGAAAGACAAATGGATAATACTGAAATAACTGAAACCGGCGCAGCAGAAGTATCAACAAACGCCCAGACACTGTTGAAAAATTTACAGGAAACATTAAATGAAGAAAAATGGACAAGGGCGACGCTCGGTAATTATTCAACCGGACAGTTCAAGGAACTTGATGACATTTTAAAAACTGCGCGTAACGAGAAAATTATTGATGAGTTAAAAAAGAGCTGCGATGATCACCTTGTTCATACAAGAAACAGCATAATTGCGCTTTATCTTTCCGGAATGATCGCTCTTTCACGGCAGATAATTGACGATTCCGCTATGATAAATCTTGTGTCAATTTTTCTTGATAACCACAAATGGGGCATTGTTAAATACCTGTGCGAAAGAATTCTTGACTGGGGCGAATCAAAATTTGCCCTTCGTACTTTGGCTGACTGTTATAAAAACGACAATGAAGAAGACAAGATATTCGCCGTTTGGGAAAGACTTGTAAAAGTAGATTTTGAAGAAGCCGACATCGCAAAATCCCTTGCCGAACATTATGAAAAACTCGGTAAAAAAGAAGAAGCGGTTGATTATTACAAAAAATCACTGCACAGGTATATAAACAAGGCTGTCTTTCCGAACGTCAAGGAAGTATGGGAAAAACTTCTTGTATTATACATTGACGATATAGATTTTTTCCTTCACATTCAGAAAAAAATTGCAAAAAACATCAGCGAAGACAAGGCTGTAATTCTTTTGAATGAGCTTTATGCCAAATACAAAAATATTGATATTGATATTGCCATAAGTATCCTGAAAATCATTCTGGAATACGATGAAAAAGACGTGCACGGACGTAGGGAAATAATCGAATGTTTCAGAAAAAAATATGCATCCCACAGCCAGCTTGAAGAGTACATCCGTATTTCCAATCTTTCGCAAAATTACCGCGACGTTCATAAGGCTATAGCCGACTTTGAAAAACACATTGCGTTTGATAAAGGAAATTATGTTTATCACAGAACGTGGGGTGTCGGACGCATTGCGGGTATTGCAGGTGATGACATACGGATAGATTTTTCCAAAAAACGCAATCATTCAATGTCGCTTAAAATGGCGGTCGACGCGCTTCAAACGCTTTCTAAAAATCATTTCTGGGTTTTGAAAGCGACAAAGAAAAAAGAAGAATTAAGAGAAATGATAAAGGACAAGGATGAAAATATTGTCTGGGCGCTCAAGACAATAATAAAAAGTTTCGGGAACGCCTGCGACATGAAAAGAATAAAGGCCGAACTCCACCCTGCCCTGCTTTCATCCGGCGAATGGACGACATGGAACAGCAAAGCGCGGGACATATTAAAAACAAACCCCGAGTTTGGAGTTAGTACCGATAACAGCGATATCTTTATTATAAGAGACAGGGCCGTAAGCATTACGGAAAAACTCTACAATGAATTTATGGCGGTAAGCAATTTTTACGATCGTATATCAGCCATTCGTGAATATGTCAACAATAAAAACGCTTCGCCTGATTCTGAATTGTTTACTGAAATATTCTCGTATTTTACAGGTTTCCTTCGTTCCGCAGGACAGAATGCGGAACAATCCGCAGCTTCATATATCCTGATAAATGAACTTGCGGAAAACAAGAGATATTCCCACTTAAAGTCAGCTCTTACCGTAAGCTTTGCGGATATCCTTTCTAATATAAAGGATATACCCTCGCTCTTTAAAAACATGAAAGATGCGAAACTAAAAACAGAATTCCTTAACAATATAAGGAATCTGATAAGCGGCTGGCCTGATATTTACATAAAGATTTTCCCCTTATCCCCGCTGCCGTTCATTGCCGAACAGCTTGAAGAAGCGGGCTACGGCGACAAACTATCTGTTATGTGCAAGGACTGTTTTGAAAATCACCGTGAATACCGGGAAACTGTTATTTGGCTCTACAAAAATTCCAGAAATACAAAATGGTTTATGGCTGCGGGCATCAGTTTTGAAAAACAGCTTATTACCCTTATTCACATATTGGATATAACCTACCGTGATATTGAAAATCACAAGGATACTGTAGAAAACCGCAAAATAAACAAGCTTGTATATAACATTCTTTTTAAAGACGGCGACCTTATAGCATTTTTGAATAATGCGGATGAAGATGCAATTATGAGGATCTATACATTTATTAATGACGTTAAGGATCTGGACCCTCAGGATAAAATAAATCTGCGTTCCATGATAACCGACAGACATCCTAATTTTAAATTCTTCGGCGAAACGGAAAAGAAAGTATCGCGGACATTTTGGGTTACGTTGCCGATGTACGAAGAGAAAAATAGACTGCTTGCCCATATTCAGGAGGTTGAAGTTCCCAACAATTCAAAGGAAATTGAATATGCCCTGTCGCTAGGCGACCTGCGCGAGAATGCGGAATACAAAGCGGCAAAAGAAAAACAGGAACAGCTTAATTCACAGGTTGCAAAACTCAAGGAAGAAATAGAAAGGGCACAGCTTTTCGATCCGGCTTCAGTTAACACATCCAGAGTATCATTCGGCACAAAAGTAGTCTTACAGAACCAAACGGCAGGGTCGACTGAAGAATACACTATTTTGGGTAATTGGGAATCTGATCCAAATAATAATATAATTTCCTATCTTTCTCCGTTTGGAAATGCTATACTTAACAGGTCAACAGGCGAAAGCTTCGAGTTTGTCAGTAATGAAGGAAAAATTTCCTATCTGGTGGAAAACATAACGTCGGCTGTCTGACCGAATAATCAGGGCAGGCGGATTAAAGGAATATGGCGGGTTTACCTTGTTAATTAAAGGGGTGAATATGAAAAAAAACATTCTGGCGGTAATACTCATTCTTTATCCGTTTTTCTTTGTAAATGGTCAAAACGCTGGCCCTGTCGATCTTGTACTGCTCTTGAATACTTCATCAGGAATGAGCTCATCATATGAAAATGTCAATAATTACATTACAGGTCCATTTCTTTCCGAATTCCTGCGTGTAGGAGATACTTTTCATTTAATTGTCTTTTCACAGTCTCCAAGACTGGATATTGCCCGCCGGATTAATCAAAAGGGAGATGTCGAAACTATTATTGGCCGGATGATGCTTCAGTACCCTGTAGAAAACGGAAACAATCTGGCGGCGGCAATTACTTTTACAGAAAATTATGTTTCGTCTTTGCCTTCGCGTCCCAAAAAGATCGTTCTTGTTACTACAGGAGGTCAAGATGTTAACAATATTGTCAGCGCCGCAAAAGACAGTTTTAAAGCAAAAAACGCAACGTTTGATTTTGTACAAGTAACTTCAGGACAGCCGCTTACTAATCTGCCGAAATCAGGACAAGGCGCTATTACGCCCGGAACAACTTCTGTTTCGGGAACAGGTTCTGCCTCAGGAACAATTTCTAGTCAGGGAGCAACTATAGGCGCTTCTGGTCAGGGAACAGGTTCTGTTTCAGGGACGGCTTCAACTCAAGGTACGGCTTCCGCCGGCGCTTCTCAAGGTACAGGTTCTGCCTCAGGGACAATTTCTAATCAGGGAGCAACTACAGACGCTTCTAGTCAGGGAACAGGTTCCGCTTCAGGGACGGTTTCAACTCAAGGTACGGCTTCCGCCGGCGCTTCCGGTACTTCCGCTGGCGGCGCATCTGAAACGGGAGTCTCTTCCGGCTCACAGGAAGCTGCTGATTCAGGCACGGCAGATGCAGGCGCTATTGCCGGAAATAACAATAACGGAAAGGATGAAATATCAGAATCATCTTCCGGAAAACCATCGGGTAATGAAAAAGTATCCGGCAGTGTAAAAACATCAAGCAGCGCAGGATCAGGCAGATCGTCCACATCTTCATTAGGCTTTATTGTCCTGATTATCCTTCTGGTATTGCTGGTTCTTGGTCTTATCATTTTCCTTGCATCGCGCAGAAGTAGTTCAAGATCCAGCCGGTCGGCGGCGCCGGTCTCCAAACAAGCGCCAAAAGAAGAACCGAAGCCGTATGCTAATCACAGCAAGGAACTTGCAAATTATGCGGCAGTTCAACCAAAACAAAGAACCAATCCGTATTCAAATAAGCCTCTAAAACCGGAAAATAACAAACAGGTTACAATTGATCCGTCGGGTACTATTATTATAAAACTGTTTGTTGAAGATCAAAGCCTGTCTATCGGCAAGCGCAACACTCATTCGTTAAAGTCCGGTTACAGTCTTTCTGTCGGCGGCGGAAATTCTGATTTTCTAATCTTCCTTGTTCAGGTTCCGCCGCATATCGGAGAAATTCACCGAAACGGAAGTCAGCTAACATTCATTCCGCGTAAATCGAAATACTTTCCCGATCTTGGCTCCAGTGAATTAAGGGATTGTTTAAATAAAACTATCCGTGTCGTTTCCGACAAAAATTATGAAATACGTTTCAGGTTTGAACTATATGAAGATCCTCTGCTGGCTTTAAATCGGGTGCTTCATTCGATCAAGGTTCCGGGCTGACAAGGCTTCCAAAACCTTTATTCTCTGTAAACCTGCCGTCCCTAATAATAAATTTACCTCTCACTATTGTTGTTATTGGTTTTCCCTGTACTTTCATTCCGTCATAAGGAGAAGTTTTGCTTTTTGAGTGCAGTTTTTCTTTATCAATTTTCTCTTTTTTGTTCATGTCAACAACAGTTAAATCAGCGTCCGCGCCGGATAGCAGATTCCCCTTTTTCGGATAAATACCCCAAATCTTTGCGGGAGTTTCGCTTGCAAGACGGACAAAATCATTCAAGGAAAGACGACCCATGTTTACTTCATTAAGCATGAGAGGGACAAAAGTTTCTGTTCCGCAAAGTCCTGCCGGCGCTTCCCATACCGTAAGTTCTTTTTCCTGTTTTGTATGGGGAGCATGATCGCTTGCAATCATGTCAATAACACCGTCATTAACCGCTTTCCAGAGAGCCTTGCGGTGTTCTTCTCCTCTGATTGGCGGATATACCTTATGCGCATATTTTTCCGCGTTTAATAAAAGATAATGAGGACAGGTTTCCGCCGTTACGCTTATTCCCTTTTGTTTTGCCTCGTCTATTAACCTTACTCCGTCAAGAGAAGTAACATGATGAATGTGAATTTTGGCTCCTGAGTATTGCGCATAACAGATTGCAGTTTGAATGGCGAGCGCTTCCGAAAAAACCGGTCTTGCTTCTGAAAGTAAAAGTCCGGGCGAGCCTGTCTTTTTCATGCACTGGGAAGTAAAATATGAGTTTAGAGCGCTTGTTTCCGCATGAAAGCCGACTCTCACTCCTGCTTCCGCGCAAGCCTTCATCTGTTCAAATAAAACGTGCTGCGAAGGAGGCGCAATATCTCCTGTCGAGGTTCCCAGAAAAACCTTAAACCCCAAAGCCCCTGCTTTTTTTAACGCTTCAATTTCCGCGCTTTCATTTGGAAGAAGGGCAAAAAGAGCGAAATCCACACAGGATTTTTCCTTCGCAATACCGGCTTTTTCGTTAAACCGCAACGCCGTCGATGTAACAGGCGCAGTATTCGGCATATCGGCCAGCGTTGTTATCCCTCCGAAAGCCGCAGCAATGCTTCCTGTTTCAAAATCCTCTTTTCCCGTAAGGCCTGGATCCCTGAAATGTACGTGAGCGTCAATAATTCCGGGCAGTATATACATACCTGCCGCATCATAAACGTCATCCGCCGTACAGGAATTTTCTAAGCTGCCGGTTTGGACAATTTTCCCGTTTTTTACGGCAATGTCAGCTTTAAAACTTTCTTTTGGAGTTACAATCGTTCCGTTTCTAAGTATAAGATCGTAATGCATTATTTAATCATAACATAAAATGGAACTAAATCTGCAGCCCACACGCTCCGATTCTTTTTTTTAGAGATTTTTAATCTTTCTTTTTTTGATAATTAAGTACATAATGTAAAATCAGAGGTAAATAATGAATAATAACGAAATTCTCCGGCCAATTGACAGGCCTAATCTGGGACGCTGGATACCGCTGTCTTTTCAGCATGTGTTTGCCATGTTCGGAGCGACAATACTGGTTCCACTTTTAACGGGGCTTAATCCTGAAACTGCGCTCTTTACGGCGGGGACAGGAACATTAATCTATATTCTTTGCACAGGCGCAAAAGTTCCCGCTTTTCTGGGTTCGTCTTTTGCGTTTATACCGCCGTTAATCGCCATATCCGCAGGATACGGTATTCCCGCGGCTCTCGGCGGGGCTGTAGCGGCAGGTATATTTTACTGCCTTGTAGCCCTTATCATACGTTTTACAGGAACAGGCTGGCTGGATAAAGCGCTGCCGCCCGTAGTCATAGGTTCGGTAATCGTGGTAATCGGTTTAAATCTGGCTCCTGTCGCAATGAACATGGTTATGAACGATGCCGACGGATACAGCCTTGTATACCTTTCCATTGCTGCGGTAACTCTTATTGTAACTGTAATTTCAAATATATTTCTAAAAGGTTTTTTTAGTATCATTCCGATTTTAATTGGTCTTGTAACAGGTTATATGTTTACATTAATTATGGGATTAATCTTTCCGGCTTATGCCATTATTAACTTTCAGGTAATTAAAGAGGCCGATTGGTTCTCGTTTCCTTCTTTCCGCATACCCACCTTCCATTTTGTGCCTGTTTTAACATTCATAATTGTTTCGCTTGCTACAATTTGTGAGCATTTAGGCGACACTTTGGTAACAAGTAAAATAGTCGGGCAGGATTTTTATAAAAATCCCGGCTTGCACCGCACTCTTACAGGCGACGGTCTTGCGACAGCGTGGGCGGCATTATGGGGAGGACCTCCCAATACAACTTACGGGGAAAATATCGGCGTTATGGCAATTACACGGGTATATTCGGTATGGGTAATCGGAGGAGCCGCCGTTATTGCCGTATTCCTTTCGTTCTTTAACAAATTCAGCGCTATTATAAAAACTATCCCTTCGCCGGTACTTGGAGGCATTTCGATGCTTCTCTTCGGAATAATCGCTTCAAGCGGACTTCGTACAATTGTTGAAAACGGCGTAGATTACAAGGATAAGCGTAATCTGACTATCACCTCAGTCATTCTTGTAATCGGTATAGGCGGCGGCAGGCTTGCATTTAGCATAACCAGCGACCTTCACTTTGAACTTGCAGGCGTAGCTTTAGCTACCGTTGTAGGCATTATTCTGAACCTTGTTTTTCCCGCAAGTAAGACAAGGAATAAATAGTAACCTGATAACAATCAACAAATGACGCGAAAAATACTCGCGTTATTTTGTTGGTTGGAAAACAGCGGGCTTTAACTCAATCATAAAAGAGGCATAGACCGTATACCTTCTGCGTTCCGGCGTCTTTAAGTACAGACGAGCATACTTCCATAGTAGAGCCTGTTGTAATAACATCGTCAATAACAATTGCCTCAGCCGGAACTGTTCCTTTTAAAAATATGCGCCCTTTCATGTTTTCCAGACGATCTTTACGGTTAAGCTGTTTTTGAATTTTTGATTTTTGCCGTTTTAAACACTTGTATGCAAAAATATTTCCTTTGGAAAGTTTACTGATACGCCTTACAAGATAATCAACTTGATCCCAGCCTGTGTTTTTTATTTTTCCGGGGCGCGGCGGAACAGGGACAAGACATATTTCTTTCATTTCCGTAGTTCTCTGAATCAATTCAATTACCTTCTCCGCAAAAAAACATGCCAAAGCAAGTTTTTTCTCAAATTTATACGCCGTCAGCAGAGTACGGAATTTTCCTGTATACGGAAAAAGCGTCCAAAGACGGTCGTAAGAACGCTGTGATCCGTTTCGGCACGAAAGGCACGTTTCATTTTCAGATATTAACGTTTTACTGCATAAATTACATTTTTTCCCTTCCTGAAAAGCAGTAAATTGTTCTTCAATCAAGGAATGACATTCTTGACACAGACAGTACCGTATTTCGCAAATATCTATTAAATTTTTACCGCACAGTGCGCAGCTTTCCGGGAAGAAAAAACCTTTTATCAAAAAAAACAGATGAATTAATTTATTCATGCCTTATATGGGCGCGAATATACCATATTGCTTTACTGCACAAAGTCCGTTGTTTTAATCAAACAGCGAAGGAAAGCTGTCGGCATCTTTGTTTGTTGTTTTTATTTTTTGCTTTTTTTCTGCTAATTTTTCATTTTCACTGTTTCCGGCATTGACAAGTTTTTTCCATTGACATAAAAGGTTTAAGGCTTCAAGCGGGGTCATCTGTTCAGGTTCTATTCCATGCAATAATTTTTCTATCTTGCCTTGTACGGCGGAAAAATAGGCAGCCGGTTTTTCTGACGGTTCATTATCACTGTTAACAATGCTGTCTTTGCAGTTAACGGCGTTTCCGTTATAAAAAGTTTCAGTTAGGTCAGAATCGCGTTTTTTTAAAAGTATCATTATTTGCGAAGCTCTTTCAAGCACAGCGTCTTTAAGACCGGCAAGTTTTGCTACATGGATACCGTATGATTCTGCCGCAGGACCTTCCTTTAATTTTCTTAGGAAGACAATCTTACCGTCATCATCAAGAACTTCCATAGAGCGGTTTGCCAGATTCGGATGAGATAAAAGCGAAAGTTCGTGAAAGTGTGTGGCAAACAGGGTTCTGCATTTTATACGGTTTAACAATTCTTCACTTACTGCCCAGGCAATTGAAAGCCCGTCATTTGTGCCGGTACCCCTGCCTACTTCGTCCATGATTACAAGGCTCTTTTCGGTCGCCGTATTTAAAATAAAGGCTGTCTCGTTCATTTCAACAAGGAAGGTAGATTCTCCACGCGCAAGATTGTCGGATGCCCCTACCCTGCAGTAAATACGATCGCATAACCCGATATTCGCCTCGCTTGCCGGTACAAAACTCCCTGCCTGAGCCATAATGGTTATAAGGGCTGCAGAGCGAAGATAAGTTGATTTTCCAGCCATATTCGGGCCGGTTATCATAACAAAACTAATTCCGTCTTTGTTATCAGTATGCAGAATAATATCGTTCGGTATGTATTCGCCTCGGCCAAGATGCGCTTCTACAACAGGATGACGGCCTTCGCGGATTTCCGTGTTTGTGCTTTCATTTAATACAGGGCGCGTCCAGCTCCTGATAGACGCGGCTTTTGCAAGCGACTGCGCGGCGTCAAACTCGGCGATGCGATGAGCGGCGGCGGCAAGATGCTGAAGAACTTTTTTTGTCTGTTCGCGTATTTCAAGAAAGAGTTTTTTTTCAAGCTCTATTAATTTATCGGAAGCGCCGTTAATGTCAGATTCAAGAGAAGCAAGCCTGTCTGTCGTGTAACGCTCCCCGCCTGCGATACCCTGTCTGCGGATAAAATGTTTCGGTACTTTATTAAGGTGGACATTGGTTACCTCAAAAAAATATCCTATTAATCTATTGTACCTTATTTTCAGACTTGTTATTCCAGTTGTTTCACGTTCTTCTTCAAGGTATTCTTCCAGAAACTGCCTGCCCTTGTCTTTTAATAATTTTAAGGAGTCAAGTTCTTCACTGTAGCCGCTTTTTATCAAATTGCCTTCGTTAAGCAGTACGGAAGGCTCATCACAAATTCCCCTGTCAAGAAGATTTTGAATCTGCAGAAGATCACCGGAGGACGCAATGTTCCAATTTTCATCATTTTCAAAATGCATATTTTCAAGACTTTCATTTAACAACTCTACAATGGCATGAAAAGAAACAAGCGCATTTTTTACTGCAAGCATATCCCTGCCGTGCGCTTTATCCATTGCAAGCCTAGAACAAAGCCTTTCGAGATCCGGCGTTTTACCCAGAAGATCGCGAAGTTTGCTTAACCTTCCCTGATCTCTGTAAAGATTTTCAACCATATCAAGACGGGCATTTATTCTTTTTAGATCGCGCAGCGGATGAAGGAGCCGTCTTTTTAAAAGTCTTCTTCCCATGGAACAGCGCGTTTCATCCATTACCTCCAAAAGTGAAAAACGGACGTCGCCGTCGCGCTGGTTTGCCAATAACTCAAGGTTACGCTGGCTAGATTCATCAATCCCTAGGTATTCGCTTTCACGGTATACTTTCAGCGTTCTTATGTGCAGTAACAATTTTTTTGCAGTTGAATCAAGATAGTCCAGTAATGTTCCGGCGGAAATAATTTCCGGGCTTTTTTCGTCAAGGCCGAAACTTTTTAAATTTGTAAGACCGAATTGTTTTTCAAGCCTTTCTCTTGCCTGTACAGGATCAAAAAGCCAGTCCGCCCACCTGTTTAAAACAAGACCGCTTCTGTCATAAACAGCGGCGGCAAGCTGATTTTCTTCTTCCAAAAGAGATTCCTGTATCAGCATTTCTTTTATTTGAAGCCGTTCAAGTTCCTGGCGCAGTGTTTCCTCTTCATCTTTCTTGAAACAGGTTGTAAAGAAATCGCCGGTTGATAAGTCAATATAGGAGAAAGACAGAACGCTTTCTACGGCGGCAAGGCAGCAAAGATAATTGGAGCTTCCCTTGTCAAGGAAATCTTCATCTATTGTTGTTCCAGGCGTTATTACCTCTACAACATCACGATCAATGATCTTCTGCTTTTCCTGCGCGGTGAACTGTTCGCAAATTGCAATTTTTTTTCCGACTTTTAAAAGACGCGCTATATATGACCTTGCCGCATGATAAGGAACGCCGCACATAGGAAGACCGTTACGGCTTGTAAGAGTAAGATTTAAGAGTGAAGAAACCTCAACTGCGTCATCGGCGAACATTTCGTAAAAATCGCCGAGACGGAAGAATAAAATACTTCCTGTATGTTCCTTTTTTATGCGTCTGTACTGATCAAGCATTGGACTGGAACGAAGACCATCCATGTTGTTTTAATTTCTTCCTGATTTTGTCCGTAAATTATGTATTAACCTTTCAGTTATATCTACTGTAGCGCTGTACCAGACTATTCCCTTAGTGTCGCCAAGATTGATTACCATACTATAACCTTCACTTTCCGCTATATAACGTATTTCATCGTATACCTGATCAAGGAATGAGCCGGAGAGCATTAATTTCTTTCTTTGGTCTTCAAGAATTGCCGTCTGAGTCTGGTAATAATCTTTTAAAGCTTCATTCATTCTGTAGACCTGACCTTCAAGTCTGTTGGCTTCAGTTTGATCTCCCTTAAGCACCGCTTCAGAATACCTTGCTCTTAATTCGGTAACTTCTCTTGTACGTCTGTCAATTTCATTTTGAACTCTTGCGCTGCGTTCATTAAATTCCCTTACAGGACGGGAGTCCCTGAAAAAATCCGTGTATACTTTCGGTAAATCAACAACGGCAAAACGCGTAAGCTGCTGACTGTACAATGCGCAGGAAACACCGAAGAATAAAATTAACAAAGTTTTCTTTAACATAAATACCTCTAATATGGTAAAATAAATGATATTACAAGGTCTACCCCTGACCCTGGATTTGACTCTTTTCCGAAAATAGAACCGGTTACCCATGTAAAATAGCCGTTCACAAACCTGAATCTTTTTGCAATACTTACACGTATCGGAAACTGCGGCAATGTAACCCTCAAGCCGCCGCCGAAGCTGAACCGCATATTATCAATTGTGAAATTTGATTCATTATTGGCATTCTTGCCAAAGTAATACCCTTGCTGTGTTTCAATCCCAGCTCCGTCAAAAAACATGTCAAACGCCAAAATACCCCGAATGAGCGGGAAACGAAGTTCAACCCAACTGTCTAAAAGCAAAAGCCCCTTATCGCGGTATGCGCTGCTCCACCCCCTTCCGACAAACATTCCGTCAACTGAAAGTTTGTTTGCTTCTTCAATAACAAGTCCGCGACCGGGTTGATTAAACAAAAACGAAATCCCGAGATTAATAGCTAAAACACTCTTAAAACTCCATTTTTCACCAACCGGAATATTAAACAGGGTAAGGAAATATTGCGCTTTTGAATCGCTTCGCAGATAATGTTCCGTTTCTTTTTTAAAAATGCCAAAAAAACCCAAGCGTTCAATCAGATAATACCCGCTGGAAGGATCGTAGTATATGTCGCGCTGATCAAGCGAAAGCGATGTCCATAATGAATTTTTAGGCGTCCACATATTGTTACTGTTTCTTATTGCAGGATCAAAAGGTCTGAAAATTTCATTATAAGTGTTCCTTATCATGCCAAACCGTGTTCCTCCGTTTAGGCTCAAGTTACCGTATAATGTCGACCAGACGTATCCTGAAGTTAAGGCCATGGATATATACCACTGGTTATAATTCATAAGGAATTCCCTTGGCGGGTCTTTGTCATAAGCGGCATATTCGTCATAGGAAGAAAATCCGTCAGGAAATGCGATACCTTCTTCATCGCCATTAAACCAATAATTTTGGTTATTCATGGGTGTAAAGAGTTTTGAATAATCTACTGATAATTCAACTCCAAGAGAAAGCGGAAGCCCCAGAACCCATCTTTGTAAATAGTTCAGCGAAATCTTGCTTGAATCGACAATAGAGGAATTTAATTTTACTCCGATTTGGTTTCCGCTTCCCGCAAGATTACGGTCTGTCCATTCAAATAATCCCGATACGGGGAATGCTTCCGGATCTGCGCTGCCTGAGAAGGTAAGGCCGAATTGAAGATCGGTCGTCATCTGTTCTTCAATGTTAAAAACAAGTTCCATAAGGTTTTCCGCGCTGCCCGGAAGAGTATCAGGTAAAACCATGGAAAAAAACTGAAGGTTATAAAGATTCCTCATTGCTTCCATAACTTTTGTTTTTGAAAATACATCTCCCGGTTCCAGAGGAATTTCCCTTAAAATTACTTCAGTTTTTGTTTTTTCATTTCCAAGGATAATAATATTTTCGATATAAGCTCTGCTTCTTTCTATGATTGAAATTGTATATGTAAGGATATTATTGGCATAATCCTTTTCCGGCGTCCTGATTATGGAATTGAAGATATAGCCGTTTTCATAGTATAGATCGGAGACTCTCTGTAAATCCATTTCCAGCTTTGTATAATTTACAATTTCACCTTTTCTGGAAGTTATAAGTTTTGTAAGCTGTTCTGTAGTAAAAATAACATTGCCGATGAATGCAACCCCTCCGAATCTGAACTCGCTGCCTTCATCAATCATGAAGGTAAGGGTTAAATTTGTGCCCTTGCCGTCCATATCAAAAGTTCGCGTAACATCCCTTACAACAGCGTCAATGTAGCCGCGGTCGCGGTAATATTTTGCAACAGCTTCCCTGTCCTCCAAAAGCATCGCTTCCTGAAAAGCCCCTTTATTCAGCAATGATTTTGCCTTTAATGAAAGCTGGCTTCTTAATGCGTTATTTGAAAATTTGGTATTACCCTGAAACTCAATTTTAGTTATTGTAATTTTTTCATGTTCGGTAATGCGGAAAGTAACTGTTACAGACGAATCTCTTGCGGCATTTTCTTCCGCCTCTACTATGGCATTGGGAAAACCTTTTTCTATATAGAGATTTTTTATGGCTTCAACATCAACGCGTATCTTTGCCTGATTAAAAATATCGTTTACCTTTGTGGTAATAACATCGTTAAGGTCCCTGTTGCGAAGTCCGGAATTTCCTGAAAAAACAATCCTGCCCACTACAGGGCGTTCAATGACAATAAACCTTAATAGTACTTCACTGCCGTCTGTATTGGCGCGGACAGTTGTCGGATCTATACGTTCAAAATACTCTAAAGCATAAAGTTTTCCCTGTATTTCCCAGAAAACAGCATCATCGAAAATACGGCCTTTGTACGGCTGCATAAGCGCGTTTATTTCTGCCGGAGAAATATTCTTAAGTCCGCTGAAAACAATATCTCTTATTGGTTTTCCGATAAACCAGTCGTCATCGCTTTCAGATACCGGTTTTCCGACAGGCCAGTCGTCATTATTTTCAAATATTGGATTTACAAAAGGCCAATCGTCATTGTTTTCAGTTATTGGATTTACAAAAGACCAGTCGTCATCGCTTTCAGTTATTTGATTTATAAAAGACCAGTCGTCATCGCTTTCAGTTATTTGATTTATAAAAGACCAGTCGTCATCGCTTTCAGTTATTTGATTTACAAAAGGCCAGTCGTCATTGCTTTCAGATACCGGTTTTCCGACAGACCAGTCATCGTCGTTTTCAGATATTGGATTTACAACAGACCGGTCGTCATTGTTTTCAGATATTGGCTTTTCAACAGACCAATCATCATCGTTTTCGGTTATTATGTCTCCGATAGACTGGTCGTCATCGTTTTCAGATATTGGCTTTTCGATAAACCCGTCATCGTTTTGAGACTGCTGGGAAACTCCCAAAACTGCTGTCATTAGTAAAAGTAAAAAAAAAGCCCTAATCTTCATTAATTCTCCTAGAACGACTTACGCCAAGTTAGAGTAATTGAATTATCGTCCACCCACCAGTTTTCCGGGTGATTTGGGAAAAAAGACCATCTTATACCAAAAAACGGACTTTGTAAATCGATTCCAATATCCGGTTCAAACTTTAGTCCGCCAAATGAACGTTTATTTTCATCATATTTCATCGTAAGCGTTCCCTGAATAAACATGTCATTTCCAATGTACTTACCGATAAAAACAGTCGTATTATCAAGAAAGTTACCAAAGCGGTTTGTACTGCCATTTAGCTGCCCAAAACCCGATGTTCCCGAAATAACCGCATTCTGTAAAAATTTTGTCCTTATACTCAACATATCCAAACTTAAAAAATTCCTTAGTGTACGCTCAATCCGCCGCATGAAAATCATCTGAGACAGAGCATCAGAACCGGAAACAAATTGCGCCATAAGATCAGTCGATGATGTAAGCAGAAGCCGCTGAGTCCGATCCATACTTTCATAACCCTGAGTATTGCCCAAATTGTGCCCTAGAATCGAATTAATTTCAAGCTGAGAAAGACTTGGAGTAGATTCAAAACGCGGCGTAAAATCCAGAAGAGGTTGATTCTCGATAATCATGGATATGGTTACAGGTCCCGAATTTGAACGATCCCTTATTTCCGCCCTGGCGCTTAAGCGGGGATTAAATTGAGTTTCACTTTCCCTGAAAACCAGACTTCCCTGCATAATATGGAAATTTCTGTCAAGGTAATTAAGTTCACCCCTGCGAACATTAATATCGCTAATAAGTGAATATTGCCCCGACTGTGAGTCTGATTTTACTAAAAATACAGTTCCCATTTCAGGATTTACCCTTAAAAGGGGACGCAGTTTGTTTGGCCAAAAAAATTCTACCATTGGGCCTGTAGTTATGGAAATATCAACAACAGTATAAAACTTTTTTACGGACGTATCTTCAGAACCGTTTCTGGCTGCTGTTATTTGCTCTACGTTAACTCCCATTTCGGTTTTATCCATGAAAAGATCACCCTTAATTTCCAGTATTCTATCATTTGAGTTTAAATACAGTCCCAATTTCCCTGAAGCGTCTCCGTTTGCAACAAAACCTACAATGTTAATATCATACGGAATAGGCGTTTTTCTCGGGACAGTGATATCAAGTCCGATATTTTTGGGTATCCAATATTCAAAACGGAACCAGCCGCTTACATTTCCTCCGCCGCTGCCTACGCTTGCGGCCACAGGGCCAAACGCCATTTCATAACCTTCAGCCGTTATATGAAACGGTAAAGGTTTTATGTCATCACTTACATATTCCGGAACCTGTATATTAAAACTTGTTCCGGTACCTGAGCCGTAAAATTCGGGATTCCACACAGGACCGCGCAGATTCATTTTTCCTGTTATATAGCCTCCGGCAAGATTGAAACTGTCATTAGCGTCTCTTACTATGTCCCATAACGATGCTATATCTATGTAAAAATCGCTTGTATAAGCGTCAAAATAACCTTTGTTAAATACACCGGCAAAAGAACCTCTTACAGGAAACGGAGCCGAGAGGCTTAAGAAAAAATTGCCCGTATTGTCAGTTTCAAGCTTTAACATATCCTGTATACCGCCTGAAACTGAGATTGCGTTTTCATTTCCTGTTATGTGAAAGCCTATATTGTCCTGATATAAATCTCCGTATTGTATATTGTTGATATTCAAAGTTCCGTTAAATGAATCGGTTATCTCCCCTATATTTATCCATGAATTAATCTTATTGAAGCCTGCATCTATGTCTATTATTCCTTCAACTATTTTTTGCCTGTTAGATCCGCTGATTTCCGCATTGATTTTCGCAATGCCTTCCGCGGGATTGATATTAAAAACCGGAAAAACAACGTTAATATCTTTATAATTAATTTTAAAGCCGTATAACATCAGCGTATTGTTAGTAAAAAACATCTCTCCTGAACCCTGAATGTCCTGTTGGCTTGCTGAAAAAGAAGACAGATTTGCATGCGCGGTAAATGAATCTATTGAATTCCAAGACAATTGCGCGTCTGCGCTTGCGAGTATTATGCCGTTTCCCCGAATAAAGCGGTCTATGCGCACAGAAGATACGGAACTGTTAATACTAAGATGATTGTCTTTCAGCACGCCTTCAAGTTTGTACAATTCTCCAGTTTCATATCCGTCTGTAATATTTGCAAAAAACTGAAGATATGAAAAATCGTGATTCCATTTGAAATTCGCGCTGCCCGCAAGCGAGCCTTTATTGTCATTGTAAAAAATATTCTTAAAACTCGCTCCGTCCTGATCCGCAATACCTGAAATATTTAAATTAACCTCTCCGTTTTTCGTATATAAACCCTGAAATCCGAAATGGGAAACATCCAAAGACCAAAAATCCGCTGAATAGTACCGCAAGGCTGAATAAAAATTCATGTATATGGGACTTACGCTTGTGGGAACAGGGAAATTAACGCCTTCAATGTAGCCCGATACGGCTCCCGTATTGGAAACACTGCCGTAAACATGAAGCCCGTTAGGATCGCTTATAATCAATGTATTTTTGTCCAGAATGTGTCCTTCAATATTCCATGACACGTCAAGGTAATTGGCATTTACCGAAAAATCAAGGACTTTTTCATTTGGAAAAGCCGCATCGGCGGAAAGCGTAAGTTCATTCTTACCCAAATAAAAAACTCCGTTGTTTAATGAAAAATGCTGGTTTGTTCCTGACAGTGAAATATTTCCAAAAACTGTTTTTCCTCTTGTTATGGTCAAATCAGGAACGCTATATGCTACATTATTAAAATCCGATGAAAAAAATATCTCGGCGTCGACAAAGGTATTTCGTAAGGGTCTTAAATTTTCGGGAATATTTACAAAGTCTGTAAAAGGCTGAAAAGCTTCCACAATGTTATTAATTGAAAAAGAAGTAAGAGCAAGCGAAGCTTCAATCCTTCCCGGATTTTTATTCATAACGGCGTCAAGATAAATCGCGCCGTTGTCTTCGCAAACGGACGAAACCGAAATGCCTATATCCCTGTCCGACATATTTAGATATGTATTAAAATTTTTTAAGGAAAAAGACCCTATTAAAATTTTTTCGCTTGTTATTTTTAGATCGCTTTCACGGCTTGTAATGTTAAAAACACCGTTAACACTTTCATTTCCGGTAAAACTTAAATGATCTACAGAAAGAGTTCCCGAAGGCCTAAAAGGAGTGATGCCAACGCCTCCTTTAAAATTTATTATCCCTTTAAGAAATCCGTTTTTTGCAGTATTTGCGGATGAATTAAGACAAAAATCATTAACAACAATATAATTCCTGTCGCCGTATATATTGACCAAAAAAGAATCGGTTAAAAAGGAATTTACAAGATGGGGTTTTTCCTGCCATGATCTTGCCGGGTTTCCGCTTTGCAGATTGACGCTGTAATAAAGCTGCCCGCCGTTTTCATACTTCAGCAACATGTTACCTGTAATTGCCGTACTCAGAAAATAACTGACATTTTTCCAGTAATTGGAAAAGTTTAAAAGGGAGCCTGCAAAAAAGTTATTAAAGTTTATTTCCGAAAGAATACTTTTTGTTTCCGTGTTATAGCGTATGAAATAGCCTAACGGTTGATTTTCACCGCTTGACAAAAGGCTTGCTATTTTGTCTTTGAAGGCAAAATCTATGTTAACAGGATTCATTTTAAAAAGCAGATGTGTATCGCTTTCGCCGACCGAAACAAGCCTGAAAAACGACTCCGGCTTTTTCTTCTGATTCTTTTCCGAAAAGGCAAGCGATGAAAGAGATATATTCGCCCTTATCTCTTCTATCTTTGTAAAATATTCGCCTTTTATTCCGACATTGGCATTTATAATAATTGTCCTGTCAAAAAATCCTGCCAGATTAACTTCAATTCCGGAAATTGTTTCAAGATTAATAATATTTTCGTTCATCCTGAAATCCATATTCATGTTTTCAAGTTGAACCATTGTCTCGCCGCTTGAAACAAAGATATTAAAATGCCGTATCTTGTAATCAGCCTTGTCCGGCATAAATGTCTTTATCTGTTGAAAAGTACCGCTTGAAGAATTGGATAATGATTTAAGGCGTTCGATTATATCTTTGTCTTTTACCAGATCGATGCGAAATTCAGGGCGGTCAATTTGAATCGTGTGAATTGCCAGTTTTTTATCAAACAGAAGTTCAAACAATGAAAAATAAAACCGTGCGCGTGAAACAGTTAATAACTCATTTTCACCCTTATAAAATCTTAAATTCCTAATATCAAATGAATTAAAAAATGCAGGGCGTATCGATGAATACCGTACTTCCATGCCTGTAAAAACTTCCAGTTTTTCAACAAAATCGGCGCGTATACTTGCTATTGCTCCGTTAAGAGCCCTATGTACCGGCTTCAAGGCAAGCGATGAAAAGCCGATTAATATTAAAAAAAAGAGGATTTTTATGTAAAACGAACTGGGAACTATTTTTTTCCCGTCCTTTCTAATAAAAAAAGACAATATTTTATCCCGAAATTTTTTACTTTCCATAATTATAACACTTATTCAAACTAAATGTATCGAAATTATAGTACCTATTCGTTGATTCTTTTGCCTTTTTCTGATTAAATACCGATAATCATGGAATTTATTCCCAATTTTGCCGTGTTTGAAGGCGGAGACGGAAGCGGCACGACAACCCAGATTTCAAAATTGACCGAACGTTTTAAAAACATTAAAAAACCTATATTTTTCCCAACCTTTGAACCTACAGACGAAAAAACAGGCCGGTTGATACGCGCAATTCTGAAAAAAGAGACTACGCTTGAACCTGAAACACTGTGCTTCCTTTTTGCCGCCGATCGCAATGAACACCTTTATGGACAAGACGGCATACTGGCGCATACAAAAAGGAACGAACTTGTAGTGAGCGACAGGTATGCGCTATCTTCGCTTGTCTATCAGGGGATAGAATGCGGCGATGAACTACCGCAAGCCCTGAATTCGCGCTTTCCTGCTCCTGAATTGACCATCTTTTTTGATTTAAACCCGGAAATCGCCATTAAACGTATAAAAGACCGTTCTTCCCATGAAATATACGAATACCTTGATTTTCAGGCAAAAGTCCGTGAAAAGTACATATATTTGTTAAAAACTTACAGTGAAGCCGGCGGCAAGGTAGAAATAATTGACGCTTCGGGACACGTTCAGGAAGTAGCGGATCAGGTATGGAGCATAATCTCACAAATGCCGATATTTAAGCATAGTGAAAACACTCTTTAAAACAGCAATAATTTTCGTTTTAATAACAGCAGCCCTTCCCGTGAACGGGTATTTTGTTACCTACAAGGAACAGTATTACAAGCTTTTTCATGTTCATTATATTCAGTACCCTGATGACTCCATGGAAAATATTTACTGGCTTGAACAGGCTATGAAGGCGGATTTTGCCAATCCGCTTTATGCGCTTACCCTGATTGAAAATGAGATACAATGGGAAAAGTACCGCTATCTTTTTAATATGCACATAAACATTAAATTGATAGAGCAATACCTTTTTTTGGGCAACAAGTGGAACAAACGTAACGCATATTTCTACAATGCTCCTTGGAAAGACCAAAACCTCGAAAGCCTTAAAACTGCCGAAACCTGTTTTCGTACTGCCCTTTATTACTGGGACGAAGCCGTCGCATGGGCTGAAAAAGCCAATGAAAAGCGTTTCAGGTGGATCGACCTGCAGAAAGTTCAATTCTGGGAAGATGAAGCGTTCAGAATTGAAAACGGGAAACTTAACTATGCAAAAACCATAAAGCGCGAATTGGATTCACTTCAAAAGGTGCGTGAAAAATTTGAAGCAATGGAACACTATTACTAAAAAAGTTCGCCCTGTGACGGTGTTTTATTTTTAGGCTTTGAAATTAATAGTAAAAATTCTTCCTCATTGATAATAGATATTTCAAGTTCACGGGCTTTTTTATTTTTTGCAGAGCCTGACTGTGTATCATTTGTTACAAGATAGGAAAGCCCCTTTACTACCGAAGATTTTGCCTGCGCTCCCAGCGATTTTATCTTTTCTTCCGCGGCTGTCCTTTTTATGGTTTTCATCTCGCCTGTAAAACAGAAAGAAAACCCGCGCAGAGGAAGGGTTTCCTCAGGCGGAGGCGCCGCTATTGTTATCACTCCTGTCTTTAAAACTGCGTCAATTTCTCCGGCGCACTCTTTTAATCCGTCTGCAATTACTTTTGCGGTAATTTCACCTAACCCGTAAACGGCGGATAAATCGCCGATTGAAGCCGTTTTTATTTTTTCCAAAGTGTCAAAACCTGCAGTCGTAATTTTTTCCATTGTAGTTTCCGCAATTCCTTCAAAGTCAAATCCCGCTATAAAAGCCGAAAGGGAAAGTTCCCTTTTTGTTTGAATATGCCGTATCACCTTAGCGGCTGAGAGTTCTCCCATTCTGTCGTATTCTGCAAGTTCATCCACAGTCAAATTATACAAATCATGAATGTGCCTTACCCTGTTCTTATCAAAAAGCTGCTTTATAAGTTTTATTCCAAGTTCGCGTATATCAAGTACTGAAACCCATTTTTCAAGCCTGTGCAGTAATCTTTTAGGGCATTGTATATTCGGACAGTAGAGCCTTGTTCCCGCATCTGTAAGTTTTGTTCCGCAAACATCACAGACTTCGGGAAAAACAATTTCCTCCGTCTCTTTGGGCTGTGAAACAGAAGCAAGCCCCTCAATTTTAGGAATTATTTCCCCGCGTTTTACAACCGAAACAACCGAACCGATTTTTAAACCCATAGAGCGGATCATGTCGGGGTTATTAAGATTTGCCCTTTTGACTGTAGTACCCGCAAGACGCACAGGATCAACAATGCCTATAGGTGTGTATGTCGCGCCTGACTCGCTCCATTCAATTTCTTTTAAAATACTGAAGGCAGTTTCAAGTTCAAACTTGAAAGCAATTTGTTTTTCAGGCCGCGCTTTACGCAGATCTGCCATGTCTGTTTCGGCATCTTTTACTACAAGCCCGTCTATGTCAAAAGGGAGTTTTTCCCTGTTTGCATATACTTCGTCACGGTACACAATAATTTCCTGCGCAGTTGTAAAAACCTTTGTTTCCGTTGCAGTAAAGTTTAATTTTTCAAGCCATGCGATTTTTTGTATTTCATCCTTGAAAAAAAAGTCGTCATCTGAAGCAGCCGCATCATAAACAATAAGTTCCAAATCCTCGCAGCCCTGACCGTCCTTGCGGCGCATAAGACCGTTGGCGGCATTACGGCAGTTTGCCTTAGACGGATATTTTTTGTTCCAGACATCATGGGTCATAATAACTTCCCCCCTGATGCCCCCTGTGAAAGGAATGTCAAGCTTATCAATAACGCCCTTCATGCGCCGCGCATTTGCTGTAATTTCATCGCCAATTATTCCGTCTCCGCGGGTAACGGCGCTAACCAGTTTTCCCTTTTTATATTGAAGTTCAAGACTTGCGCCGTCCATTTTATACTGGACAAGGAAATTTTTGGTTAACCCTTTATTTTTTTTGGTTAACAATATGTCTTTTTGCGCCGGTAAACCTATTTTTTCCGCCCATTTAAGAAATTCTTCAGGGTTTGAAGCTTTATCCTGACTGCCCATAGGAATCAAATGCCGTGCCTTTGGAAAACCGTCAACATCAGGTCCCGCCCCTACTTTTTTCAATATTTCGCTGTCAGGGGCGAGATTTTTTAATTCTTCCCAAAGAAGGTCAAACTCTCCGTCTGAAATTTCAGCTTCCCCGTTGTAGTACGAAGCCTGATACTTCTGAATTAATCTTTCAAGCTCGGTAATCCTCTCTTTCTTTGACTCCATAATTTACAATACCACCAAATCGGCATTTTTTACAGACATGGCTGCCTATTGACAAGGCAGTTATCTTTCTTGATTCTGTATATATGGCAGATATTGAATATGAAAAAAACAGATTAACGGAAAAATTGTCAGACCAATATTCCCGAAATGTGATTACTTTGGATGAATATGAAAGACTTTTGGATTATACCAGTAAAATAGAAACAACAAAGGAAATATCAATAGCCAACAAAATGCTTCAATTTTACAGGCCTGCAGAGCCTCCCGAACCTGATACAAGTTCCGGTGTTTTTGATTTATTTAAAAAACAAACTGAAAATTACGATACAATTTTTTCCAACAGGACTATAAATGTAAGTCCGAAAAACGGCATAGGCGGTAAATTTTCCGTCGTATTCGGTACAAATAAAATAATTGTCGATAACCTGCCTCCCGGAAAAACAGTAATCAATATTGAATGTGTTTTCGGTTCAGTAGAAGTACTGATTCGCCAAAATGTAAAAATCGTAAACAGTATAACTCCGGTTTTTTCAAGTATAGATTCTCCCAGCGACAAGTATATTGACGAATATCTGCCGGAACTACATTTAAAAGGAGAGTCGGTTTTCGGGAATATTACGATTAAATTTATATGAGCGTATTTGAGATTTATGTTGAAAAGAAGCCGTGTTACGCGGAAGAAGCGGCTTCTGTGGCAGCCGATCTGCGTCTTGGTCTGCAAATTGAAAACATAAAAAAAGTCAGAATTATTAACCGTTATTATGCTGAAGGTCTTACATCGGATAATTTAAAAGCTGTAAAAAGCACCATTTTCTCCGAGCCCCCTGTTGATATAATTTACGACAAGCTTCCCTCTCTTGACGGAGCCTGTTTTTTTGCGGTTGAGTACCTTCCCGGCCAGTTTGATCAACGCGCCGATTCCTGCGCCCAGTGCGTCTCTCTTGCGACAGGAAATGAAAGACCGTTTATTCAATCCGCAAAGATATACGCAATTTACGGAAACATTACAGATGATGAATTCGGCAGGATAAAATCATGGCTTATTAACCCTGTTGAAAGCCGAGAAGCTCTTTTTGAAAAGCCTGCCACTCTTTTTCAGAAATTTGTACAACCGGACGATGTAGCTGTTCTTGACGGATTTATCACGCTTACCGGTTCCGATCTTGAAAAGCTGCGCGTAGACATGAACCTTGCGATGGATTTATCCGATCTTGAATTTTGCCGGGCGTATTTCCGTGACGAAGAAAAACGTAATCCAAGCGTTACGGAAATTCGCGTGCTTGACACATACTGGTCGGATCACTGCCGCCACACGACATTTTTAACCGAACTTGATGAAGTACAAATTGACGACGAGCCGTTACGTGAAAGTTATGAAAATTACCTTAAACTGCGCCGGTCTCTTGGCAGAGATGAAAAACCCGTTACCCTTATGGATATGGCAACAATCGGAGCTAAAGCATTAAAAAAGCGCGGTTTTTTAAACAATTTGGACGAATCAGAAGAGATAAACGCCTGTTCTGTAAAGATAAAAGTTGACTTAGACGGCGATGAACAGGACTGGCTTTTGATGTTCAAGAATGAAACGCACAACCACCCGACTGAAATTGAACCGTTCGGAGGAGCCGCTACTTGTCTCGGCGGAGCAATACGCGATCCGCTTTCAGGCCGTTCTTTTGTCTATCAGTCAATGCGCGTAACAGGCGCGGCAAATCCTCTTCAGGACAGCGCCTGTATAATAAAGGGCAAACTGCCGCAGCGTAAAATTTGCCGTACTGCCGCAGCAGGTTTCAGTTCTTACGGAAACCAGATAGGACTTGCTACAGGTCATGTCTGCGAGATTTATCATTCCGGTTATACAGCCAAACGTATGGAAATAGGAGCTGTAATAGGGGCCGCTCCCGCCGTTAATGTTGTCCGTGAAACGCCTGACCCCGGAGATGTTGTTATCCTTTTGGGCGGACGCACAGGACGAGACGGTATCGGCGGAGCGGCAGGTTCTTCAAAATCACATACATCAAGTTCGCTTGAAACCTGCGGCGCCGATGTGCAAAAGGGAAACGCTCCTGAAGAACGTAAATTACAGCGCCTTTTCCGCAGTCATGAAGCGACAGAGATGATTAAAAGGTGCAACGACTTCGGCGCGGGCGGTGTCTGTGTTTCTGTCGGGGAGCTTGCCGACGGTCTTGAGATTGATTTAAGCAGGGTTCCGAAAAAGTACGAAGGTCTTGACGGTACAGAGCTTGCAATAAGCGAAAGTCAGGAAAGAATGTCCGTAGTTACGGCAAAAGAAGACGCGGATAAATTTATCGCTCTTGCGGCTAACGAAAATTTGGAAGCGACTGTTATCGCAAATGTTACACAGGAAAAGCGTCTTATTATGAAATGGAACGGAAAAACCGTTGTAAATCTTTCACGGAAATTCCTAAATTCCAACGGCGCAAAAAAGAACGCAAAAGTACACATAACTTCCGTTTCAAAAAAAAGTACTGAGAATCAAATACATAACGAAGATTCATTAAGGAAACTGGTTTGCGGCCTTAACATATGTTCGCAAAAAGGGCTTGTTGAACGTTTTGATTCAAGTATAGGGGCTGCAACCGTACTGGCTCCTTTCGGCGGAAAATACCAGCTTACTCCTTCCCAAAGTATGGCGGCAAAAATCCCTGTGCTTAACGGCGAAACAAAAACCTGCTCTCTTATGTCATGGGGTTTTAATCCTGAAATATCAAGCATAAGCCCTTATCACGGAGCTGTTTTCGCCGTAGTTTATTCACTGGCGAAAATAATAGCGTCAGGCGGAAGCAGAAAAAATGTTTATCTTTCCTTTCAGGAATATTTTGAAAGGTTACGTGACGATCCTTCCCGCTGGGGAAAACCTGCCGCCGCCATGCTCGGCGCGCTTGACGCGCAGCTTGGTCTGGAAATTGCCGCAATAGGCGGCAAGGATTCAATGTCCGGCTCTTTCGAGAATATTGACGTTCCGCCGACTCTTGTGTCGTTTGCCGTTTCTGTTTCAAAAACAGAAAATATAATTACGCCTGAGTTCAAAAAAGCCGGAAGCTATGTTTATAGATTAAAACCGCCTTATTCTGTTTTTGAAAAATGCAATTTTGCCGCATTGAAGAACTTTTTTGACAATGTTGAAAAACTGCTTTCACAGGAAAAAATTCTCTCTTGCTGGGCTATTGGCTGCGGAGGAACGGCGGAGGCCGTTTTTAAAATGTGTCTCGGCAACCGGATTGGTTTTACATCGGAAAAACCGCTTTTTTCAGGTTACGGCTTTAACGGTTTTGCAGTCGAGTCGGAAAAACCTCTGCCTGATATTGAAGCTGAACTATTAGGACACACAACAAATGATTATATTTTAAAAACAGCGAATTACGAAATCTCTCTTAATAAATTACAGGAAACATGGGAAAAGACCCTTGAGCCTGTTTATCCCTGCATTATTGACCATGACGGTAAAACGGAATTGTTTAATTATGGTGAAAAACAGCAAATAAAATCAAAAATACGTTACGCAAAACCAAATTTTGTTATTCCGGTATTTCCCGGAACAAACAGCGAATACGACACAGTAAGGGCAATTGAAAAGGCCGGAGGGAAGGCAAGTATTTTTGTTATAAGAAACCTCACTTCTGCGGACATAGCGCAAAGCGTAAAAGAATTTGAAAAAGCCGTACGCAAGGCGCAGGGTATAGTTATACCCGGAGGATTTTCAGGAGGAGACGAGCCTGACGGTTCGGGAAAATTTATTACCGCCTTTATTAGAAATTCTTCTGTTGCAAACGCTGTAACCGATCTTTTGGAAGACAGGGGCGGACTTATCTGCGGTATATGTAACGGGTTTCAGGCTCTCATTAAACTTGGGCTTGTGCCTTACGGCAAAATTTGCGATATGACAGAAGACTCCCCTACTCTAACCTTTAATACAATCGGAAGACATCAGTCGGTTCTTGTAAGAACCCGCATAGTTTCCGTTAAGTCTCCATGGCTTTCTCATCTTGAATTAGGCGAAAGCTACATAGTGCCTGTTTCGCACGGCGAAGGGCGGTTCATCGCGCAGGAAAGCCTTATCCGTTCCCTTGCAGATAACGGGCAGATAGCCACTCAATATGCAGATTTTGACGGAAATCCGTCTCAGGATATACGTTTTAATCCCAATAATTCTAATTTTTCTGTAGAAGGAATAACTTCTCCCGACGGGCGAGTGTTCGGCCGTATGGCGCATAACGAGAGATTTGACGATGATCTTTACAAAAATATACCGGGTATAAAAAAAATGGATATATTTTCAGGCGCTGTTTCGTATTTTAATTAACGTTTCGGCGCCTTTTTACTTTTTGCTTAATATCATTTCAGTAAACCCTTCATCGCCTAAACCAAATGATACGGGTTTATTAAAACTCAGTTTAATTTGATTTCCGGTTCCATTTATTAATATGTTTCCGTCAGTGTTGTCAAAAAAGAACACATCAGCTTTTTCAGATAAATCGTAATTTACGTAATATTCCCCGCCCATTGAAAATTTATCATCCATAACTCCGAGTACACTTATAATAAATTCCCACAAATTGTCTTTTGTAAATCCATTCACCCTTATTTCCGGCACATTTGACCAATCAGTCAGGAATCTATTAAGATTCAATTTCATGCTCGCGTTGACTACATCAGAGCCTTTTATATATTCAAAAAAGATCCCAACCTCTATTGAAGATTCGGGTATTGCGTTAGCTGCATTTTCCGGAATAGTAATAATATTATTTCCTTCCCATTTCCCGACAAAATCATTAATTGATTCTGCGTTCTTCCAAATTGTATTGTTATCTGCTGCGCCATTTTGCACGGCGTAACAAATAAAAAGAATGGTTATTAAAACGTGTTTTTTCATTTAACTTTCTCCTAATGTTTGAAATGCCTTGTGCCGGTAAAGACCATCGCAATGCCGTGCTTGTCGCAAGCTTCGATTGACAGTTTGTCGTTTACAGAACCGCCCGGCTGAATAATCGCCTTTATTCCCGCCTTAGCTGCCGCTTCTACAATATCACCAAAAGGAAAGAACGCGTCAGACGCTAGAACCCTTGCGGGAAAATTGTCTTTCCAAGGGTTGCCGCCTGTATCCGCCGATACTTCAGAAACAGCTTTCATGACGGCGGCGCTCCTTTCAAGCGACTGCGCAGCAGGCCATATACGATTCACCTGTCCCCCGCCGATGCCTGTCGCCGCTTGTTCCTTCACAATAACAATCGCGTTTGATTTGACAAAAGTTACAGCCCTCATTCCAAAAATCATATCAGCTATATCGCAGGCGGCAGGAGTTGTTTTTGTTACCACTTCCCACTTTTCAAGCAGGCGGCGGTCAGTTTGCTGAACAAGAAGGCCGCCGTCAACGGCTGTGTATTCGTATGCTTCCGCCGGAGCTTTTTTTATTTTTAAAATACGCAGATTTTTTTTCTTTTTAAGAATTTCAAGCGCCTCGTCTTCAAAATCAGGAGCGGCGACAATTTCAAGAAATAAATCGCTCAATTTTAACGCGGTTGAAGCGTTCATTGTCGCGTTACACGCGATTATTCCGCCGTAAATCGAAACAGGGTCGCAGTAAAAGGTTTTTTCGTATGCTTCAAACAGGGTATCTCCAAGCGCGATTCCGCAGGGGGTATTGTGCTTTACAGCGACACAGCATATTTTACCGCCGCCTGCGGCTTCAGGAACAAGGCTCTTTACATCATCTTCTCCAAAAGACTCTGTACCGCAGACTGCAAGCCCAAAAGCGCAGGCCGCTTTCCACGCGATATCAAGGTCTCTTATGTTATTGTAGCCAAGCTCCTTGCCATGAAGCTGTTCCATTCCGCCCAAAACGCCTGCGCGGTCGGCGTGCAGATACAGAGCCGCCGATTGGTGGCTGTTTTCGCCGTAACGAAGGAGCTGTCCCTTTTTTAGGGAAAGCGGCAGGAATTGGGGATATTCTTCATCTAAAAGGAAACGGGCTATAGCGGCATCGTAGGCGGAGGTAAGGCTGAAAACCTTTCCCGCAAGGCGTTTTCTGAACTCAAGCGGGACGTTTTCAGATTTAAGACCATTGATTACTTCGGCATAATCGGCAGGGTCGGTAAGGACAATTACATCGCGGTGATTTTTTGCGGCAGAGCGAAGCATTGACGGCCCGCCTATGTCAATAAATTCAATCGTTTCCTCAAAGGAAAGGCCTGCCTGTACTTTCTCGAAAAAGGGATAGAGGTTTACGCAGACAATGTCTATCGTTGAAAGGTTCAAATCCTTCAATGTTTGTATATGGCTTTGTACATCGCGGCGGGCAAGGATTCCGGCGTGAATCGCCGGATGAAGGGTTTTTACACGCCCGTCAAGACATTCGGGAAAACCTGTAACGGCTGAAACATCGGTAACAGGGATATTGTTTTCCTGTAAGTATTTGGAAGTGCCGCCTGTAGAAAGTATCTCCCACTCTGCTCCGCTTAAAAATGAAGCCAGTTCTAAAATACCGTCTTTATTAAAAACACTAATGAGAGCGCGTTTTTTCATTTATGCGGCCTAGAAGACTTGAACTTCCATGCCTCTCGGCACTAGCACCTCAAGCTAGCGTGTCTACCAGTTCCACCAAGGCCGCAAGATACTCTTTTTTATCAAAAAAAAGCAGTCTTGTCAACTTATTCCTTGACAGTTTCCCTTGACAGACGCGGGACTCGCCTTCCGGCTTTCGGCATCCTGCCTCAATCCTACAGGCCGGGTTCGGCGCCGGCGGGGGCTGTCCAAGAAGTAAAGGGCAGCCCTATTTTTTTAACTTTTAAAAAAGAAAACATGATAAAATTTTCCCATGAGCAAAGGAAAAAGTGACAAGATCACATATAAACCCTACGAGCAACACCAA
>Ga0268262_10000204_pt1 | contig 78956 bp, 64 predicted proteins | sample TergutNc150P3_FD_190354 | JGI IMG/M metagenome (GOLD analysis project Ga0268262, IMG submission 190354) | Nasutitermes corniger P3 segment gut microbial community from laboratory colony in Florida, USA - Nc150 P3 (SPAdes) (version 2) | ecosystem: Host-associated > Arthropoda: Insects >...
GGATTATCCACAAGCTCGCATTTGGGGCTTGTTCGCTTTTTTGTTTTGTTAGAAACTAAATTTGCCATTCTAGGTAGTAAATATAGTAATTTTTTCGGCAGTGTGGTAGAAAAAAGTGAAAAAATGGCAAAAAAGGCGAAAATCGGTGAATTTTGGTTAAATTGAGCTTGTGGGAGAGGGTTGGTGTCATTGCGGGAGCGGCAACGGCTGCATATATTTCACCCTAATAGTATCCGCAGGTGCTGCATTGAAATGCCACCATTCGCTTGGTAGAGTTATCCAGCCGCTTTTTCGCATAATGGAGCGCAGAAATTCTCGGTTTTTGATTTGGGTTTCGGTTAGCAAGCCTTGCGAAATTGCATGGGCTTCGCCTTTTTCGCCTGCGTAAAAAGCAAAGGAATCGTAAGGAAGCCCCATATCCACGGGGTCGTTTGATTCGTTTAGCAAGCCTATGTCCACTGCCATTCCATAAGCGTGAATGCTGCCCTTTGCAGGGCTGCTCACAAAATGCTGCCAAGGCGTGCCTCGCACAGCGGAACGCAATACTTCCTGAGCATAATTTGAGCGTGCTGCATCAAAAAGAATGAATTTGTAATCCGGTTTTTCCTTTTTTAAAAAATTTGCCGCCCATTTCAATTTTTGCATTGCGTCTTTGTGCAAAAAGGTTCTTTGAATTCCGCAATAAAGATTATGTCCGCTGAAATTGTCAAAAGTGGCATAGGGCATTTTAATAATCAAATTTTTTATTCCCTTTACTTCTTCCCAATCCTCAAAATTCTCTGCCGCTACGAGCCACTCTTTTTGCGCGGAGCAAAACGATAGGGGTTTTTCCGGTTTTTGCGGAACAAATAGGGGAAGTGTATCTTGAGCAAAAATAGCATTAACAAAAATTAGCAATGCTAGAAATTTTATTCGCATTTTATTTTTTCTTCCTTGCAAGCCTTTGTTTTGCCGCATAGTTTTAAGCTAAGTGGCTCTTTAAAATCAAAATCTCTTTTTTCAACTAACAATTCCTTGGTATTGTTATGATAGTCAAATATAACCCACTTGCCGTCTTTATCCCTAAAATCAACGCTATCAAAATCCAAACCGCCAGCTAATGAATCTAAAACCAGAATTCGGCATTGCACCTTTCCTGCAAAATCGGTTTTTAAGAAAACTTTGCCGAGGCTAGGCGGCACGGTGTCTAAAAAAACTATTGCCGTATCTTTATCTTTTAGTTTTAAACTATCCAGCCTTATCACAAGTTCTTTTTTTGAAATATTATTCGCAAAATCCTTAGCCACCGCCATTATGTTTTTTCCGCCTTTCGCTTTAATAAAATGCCAATCGCTAACCGTGTCTGGATCTTGTGTGTTCAATAAATCTTCTTTTATTTTTGCCATTTTGTCCGGCGCAAAAGAAAGAGAATCGTACTTTTTGCTGAAAATCAGTTTTTTGCCCTGAAACACATCAAGCGAATATATGGACATTGGATTTTCCAGAGGCTCTCTTGAATAGTCCACAATTTTAATCGCAAAGCCGCTGTCAAAAGGCGCGGCATCCAAAATAAAGGGGGCTATTGTGTCTGTGCATTGCATCATTTTGCAAGGGTTAAGGGCAACTTTTCCATTTGATGTTCTGCGTTCAACGTGCAAATGCGGATTGCCAATGCCCGTGCTGCCGCTATATGCCAAGGTATCTCCTTTTTTAAATCTGATTTTCAATGAAAGATGGACATTTGCTTTTTCTTTTTTTAGCATTTCTCTGTGGATTAAGCTATCTATCTTTGGGCTGAATTCAGACAGATGTGCAAACAGCCAAATATGCTCGTCTTTTGCCTTGAATTTTATATGCCGCCCATAGCCAAAAGCTCCCCTTGCTGCAAACTCCACTGCCCCATCGCTTGGAGCAAGCACTGGCCAGCCCTCTTCCATATTAGTAGATAAATCTATGCCCGCGTGGTAGCGCGTTCCCCTGCTCTCGCCAAAAGAAGATGTTAAGTATGCTGTTCTGCCAAGCGGCAAATATGGAGTGGCGGCTTCTGCCCAAAATGCCCACAAAAAAATACAGCAAAAAAATTTTAATCCGATATCCAAATCCGGTTCCTGCCATTTTGCTTTGCTTTGTACAAGGCTTTGTCTGCTGCCTCTATTATGCAGTCGTGTTCTGCATTGCCGTTTGGAATCATACTGCACACGCCTATGCTAACCGTGAATTTGGTTTTCACTCCGGTGGTTGTTATAATAACCTCTTCCTCAACGCTTTTGCGTATTCGCTCTGCAATAACGCTGGCTTGGTAAGAATTTGTGCCATAAAGCAATACGCCAAACTCTTCGCCTCCAAATCTGGCTACAAAGTCTGCGCTTCTCTTTAAGTTTCTTTTAAATATAGAACCTGCCACCTTAAGCAGCTCGTCTCCTTGCAAATGCCCGTAGGTATCGTTGTAATTTTTGAAAAAGTCAATATCTATCATCAAAAAGCTCAAATTAACCCTCTCTCGGAGTGCCCTATTCCATTCATTCACAATTTGCCTATCAAAAGATCTGCGATTTGGAATTTGAATTAAGCCGTCCATAAGGGAATCTTGTTCTGCTAGTTCCTTTAATTTCGTGATTTCCGAAACATCGTTGAGCATAAAGAACATGCTATCGTCTGTCATTTTGTTGGCAAATACATTAAAAGTTTTAATTTGGCCATTTATGTTTATCTTCTGATAATCCTCGTAAAAAGAACGTTTTTTTGCAATCTCTTCAAACAATTCTCTAACAGACCTTTCATTGAATAAATCTAAAAAGTCTGTGCCAGCTAACTCTTCTGGTTCTTTTATTCCAAAAATTTTGGAAACAGACTGGCTTATGTATCTTATTTTATTATCTCCACCCAACAGAACTAGCACGTTGGGGGTTGATCTCATAAGGGCACCAAAAGAATCAGTGGCACTGTTCGCTTCATTTGACTTTCTAACTGCAAATTGTACCACAAGGAGAAGCATTAAGCCAGAACAGAATATAAGGCTAAAATGCACCCAAACATTGCCATTTATATGGTCTTGCAGCTCAAAAATGGTTAGAAATATATTTGCGATTTGCGTTGTTACAAGCAGAATCAAATAATTTTTAACATTGAAATATACCGCGCAAACTAACAATACAAGCAAATAATAGGCGTAAAAATATTTAAAGGAGCCAATGGCAAAAGAAGCCCCTATATAAGAAATATACAGACAAAACGAAAAAATTAATGGAAATTTTTTAAAATTTTTCTTTGAGAAAAATGCAAACAAAATTAGGACAACAGTAGCAACTATCCCGCATATAACAGCCGAATGATAATTCCCCATTGCTATTTCGGCAACTACTCTGAATGAACAAAAGAATGCACCGCTAAACAAGACTAGCTTGTTAGCTCGGCCTTTGTGCTTTTCTTCCAGTTCATTACCATACATATCAGTTTTTCCTACCTCTTCATAATATACATTTTTATTGCGATAAAATAACAAAAACAATTTTTCCAAGCCAAAAACTTAAAAATCCAAGGCAAATACCGCCAATAACATCGGAAAGCCAGTGCACTCCGTAATAAACCCTTAAAAAACCCCACGTAATAGGCATAAATAACATAGTCCAACCTATAATAGGTACTTCTGCAAAAACTGTGAAGCCAACGGCAAGGTTATTCATGGTATGCCCGCTTGGAAAGCTGTATTTATCCAGCGGCGGGACATCTGCGCTCACTTCTTTCAACAAGTCAAAAGGACGTTTGCGGCGAATAGATAGCTTCATAAGCCAATAAAAAAACAAACTCAATAAAATTGCAGGTATAACACGTTCTACTATTCCAAATAAAACTATTTTACCATAAAAAAAGTAAATGCATGCTATTACCAAAACCCATACATAGCCATCGCCCATGCGAGTGTAAAGCCTCAAAAACTTATCCGTTCTTGCCGAGAAAGAATGCCTCCGCCAAAAGAAGAAGAAACGCAAATCTAAAGATTCTACAGACTTAAGCATAAACTAAAACCCTAACCCCGTTCAGCCTAAGTTTTGGATCTTTCAAACTTTTTTTGCAGGCAATTATGTCTTTTTTCTTTTTATCCAAAACACGACCGAGTTCAAAATCCCGCAAAAGCATATAAGTTTCTTCTGCGCGATGAATCTCGCTCTCCAAAATGGGAATCACCATTTTTTCTGTTTCTTCAGATATTTTTTTTGCAACATTTTCAAGAGAACTTTTTGCCGTTTCAAAACCCTCCGTTGTGAAATATTCCAATATGGAATAGGGTATGTCTGCGGCTTTGCTATTTTGTAATTGATTTGTTAGCAAATTTTCTGGAACGTTTTGCGCATTTCCTTTATTATCCAGCGTAACGTTCAACAAACGCTCGCTCACTAAATTGTTTATTCCCCAATGCGAATTCACGGAAAATTCAAGAATAAAATTGTATTGGGCAAAAACCTTGCCGTTTGGCACAAAATCGCAAACAGCGCAAGCTGTAATTCCAAAATCATCGCTCAAAGCCTTGTCAAAAAGCCTTTGCATAATTGGATGCTCCCAATGGAAAAATTCTATGTTTTCGTAGTTAAGCGCGTTTTCCCTGCTGGTCGCAACTGTAATGGAACAGCCATCAAACTCCGAAACCTCTCCATTGTCCGAGGAACTCGCAAGGTTTGCCCCAAGCAAGGTTGCGTGTTCGGGCTGCTCTGGTGCCCCTTTAAGAACAAAACTGCCCGAATAAATACCCTTTTGAACTTCAATGTCCAAAACCGAGAGCATATCAAAGGCAAATGTGAAAAGTTCCTCGTTTGAGTCCATTTTTTTGGCTGCCGCAAGCAATTCACCGGATATTTTTTTGTTTTGCGAATTAAATTCAAGCAAACGGTCTCTGCCGGCCTCTGCTTTTTCGTTTAGCAACTGCATCTCTTTTTTGCCGCGCGGCAAAAATTCCTTTAAAAATTTACTGAATTTTTTTGCAGGGCTTTCCAAATAGCTTTTAAGCTCTGTTTCAAATTTGGCATACATTTCTCCGCCGCCCATCAAGGAATGCTCAAAAATTCCAAGTGCCTCGTGATACCACAAATAAAGCATTTCTGCTTTGCTCTTTTTTGCAAAAGGAACGTGAATGTAAATTTCTGCCCCTTGCCCAATGCGGTCTAAACGCCCAATTCGCTGCTCTAGCAAAGAGGAATCTTCGGGTAAGTCAAAAAGCACCAAATGCTGCGCGCTTTGAAAATTCCTGCCTTCGGAGCCTATTTCAGAAGAGAGCAAAACGTTTGGGCCATCTGGCCGCATCCAAGCGGCAGCCGCCTTGTCGCGTTCCAAAGATGTTTCTTCTTCTTTGAATGCAACTGCAACATCTTCACCTAAAAGTGATAAAAGCGCATTAACAGTATTTGATTTGGAACATATAAGCAAAATTTTGTCTTTTTTATGTTCTTCAACAAAATCAGAGAGCCAAGACTTTAACTCAGAATCACGTTCAAGCTGGTAAGTTTTCAATATTCTTTTAGGGAATCCCTTAACGCTTTTTCTAGTGTTGCGAAACACGGAAGAACCTGTGCCAAGAGCATCTATAACGCGGCTCATCCATTCTTCCGCAGTCAAAGACAAATCCGCTTTTATGGGTAGCCAAGAGCGAATTGGAGATTTTTTTGGAATGTTTTTTTGCAAATCTTCCCAAGAGAGTTCTTCGTCTGAATCAAGAGAGATTTTAGATAAATCATTGGCCACGCTTTTATAGTTATCTTGATTTTTTTCAAATTCTTCCCAGTTCTGAAAACGAGCGGAGTCTAAAAGCCTCAGCCTGTAAAAATACGCCTCTGGAGCGAGTTGTATGGGTGTGCCGGAGAGCAAAAGCAAACCTGGGATTTTTTGCGAAAACTGCTCCGCGAGAATATACTCTGCATTTGCGCCCCCAGAAGTTTTCACCAGGCGATGAGCCTCATCCATAATCAGCAAATCCCAAGGTGCCTCTAAAGCAGCGGCAGCAACAAATTTGTTCTCAAGCAAAAATTCCAAGGAACATATAACGGTGTCGTGAAGCAAAAATACATTTTGCTCGGCGGTGGCATATTTTCTATGTTCAGAGATATAATCATCATCTATGCACGAAAACCAATGGTTGAATTTTTTGCCAAACTCAATTATCCACTGATTTTTTAACTGTTCGGGAACAATTAGCAAGGTTCTTTTTATTTTGCCATCTGTTTGAAGCGCATTCCAAATCAAACCGCTTTCTATGGTTTTGCCAAGCCCAACTTCATCGGATAGCATAAGGCGCGGCAAAGAAATGGCTCTGGATGCTCTAAACGCCAAATACAACTGATGCGGCAAAAGCCTAAGCCTCGGTTTTAAAAAGCCTCTCGCCATTGAAGATTTCCATATCCCGCGCAGCTTCGCTGCGCTTTCCCTGAGGCAAAAATCAAAATTGCTAGAAAACTTTTTTTCAAGCAGCATATCCAAAATTTCAGAAGAATCAGAGCCTTGCGATTTAAAATTGAGTTGGTCTTCCGAAATGCTTTTACCCTTGCTCCTGTAATGCAAAAGGTCATTTTCTTCTATAATTTCTTCAACAAAAAGAGAAACTCCTTTAGTAGATGTTGCTTTTTCCCCTATTTTCAAAATATAGCGTTTCAAGGGCGGTTCGCCTTTTGAATTGTATGTGCGGCATTCGCCCGAAACAGGAAAGAGCAAACTTATGGTTCTAAAATCCTGTTTAATAATTTGCCCAACGCCAAGTTCAGGCTCGGCATAGCTCGTCCACTTTTGACCTATTGCAAATTTAGGCACCATTCCTCAAGAATTCATTTGCCAGGTTCTGTCTGAGGTTCCAGTTATGCCGCGAAGTTTAAGTTCAAAATCTTCTGGATTTGTAGCTGCATTCTTAGCGGTTTCCACAGATATTCTGCCTTGGTTGTAAAGAGCAAGCAAAGCCTGGTCAAAGGTTTGACTTTTGTATTGCATATTGCCTTCGGCAACAGCGGTTTCTATGAACTCGGTTTTATTTTTGTCCATAATGTATTCTTGTATGGCCGCGGTATTCACCAAAACTTCTGCCGCGGGAGTTCGCCCCACAACATCGCACCTCGGCAACAAGCGCAGTGATATTATTCCCTCCAAGCAAGAGGCGAGCAACAAGCGAATTTCATCGTGTTGATGGGGCGGGTACATTGAAAGTATGCGATGAATTGTCTCTGTTGCATTTGTGGTGTGAATTGTTGCAAAAACCATGTGGCCGGTATCTGCGGCGGTGAGGGCTATTTGCATTGTTTCCAAATCGCGAATTTCGCCGATGAGCATAACATCTGGGTCTTGGCGAAGAGCAGCTTTAAGTGCATTTGCATAAGACATTGAGTCCGTTCCTATTTCGCGCTGCGAAATTATGGATTTTTTATCTCTGTGCAAAAATTCAACTGGGTCTTCTACAGTTAAAACGTGAGTGGATTCCATCTCGTTTATATGGTCTATCATAGCAGCCAAACAAGTGGATTTGCCCGAACCTGTGGTACCAGTGACCAAAACAAGCCCACGTTTTTTGAGAGCTAGTTCCAAAACAATGGGTGGAAGTCCTAAAGTTTCAAATTTTGGTATTTTTGAATTTATGTGCCTGAACACTATAGCAGGCGTTCCTCTTTGCCTAAACACATTAACGCGAAAACGGCCGAGTTCCCTTGCGCTCAAAGCAAAATCGCATTCCTTTGTGTTTTCAAAAGTCTCTTTTTGTGTTTGGTTCATTATATCGGCCAAAAAACTATCCATAAGCTGGTAGGTAATTTTTATATCATAGAGTTTTTTCAATTCTCCGTGAATGCGAAATGTTGGCGCAATCCCTATGCGAATGTGCAAATCGGAGGCTCCGTTGTCCACCATAGCCTTTAAAAGCTGTTCTATGCGTACTGCTATTTGTTCGTTTGTTTGTGCTTCTGCCATTTTTTCTCCTTTGTCACATTTGTTTTTCTGCTATAGCTAGTTTTGCTTTTAAATCTGCATTGTTTGGGTCTTGCATTAGCAACTCCTTATAAACCCCAGCTGCTTTTTGCGGCAAACCCTGGTCCATATAGAGTTCTGCCAAAGTCATAGTCGGCTTTTGAGCAAGCGAGGGATCTGCATTGTCAGTTGGCGGCACATAGGGCATAAGCTCTGGTTCTGCGTCTGTAGCGGGCGCAGATGCAAGCAGAGAATCTATATCTCCGGTTAAATCTGGCAGATTTTCCATTTTGGGTGTCAACTGCTCATTTATCAGGGCATCTAAATCTGGAGGACTTGGAGAGCTTGGGGTACTAGATGCAAGCAAGGAACTTATATCGCCTGTTAAATCTGGCAAATCTTCTACTTTAGATTTCAATTGCTCATTTATTAGAGCATCTATATCTGGGGTAGTTGGGGCTGGAGGGCTTGTACTACTAGAAACCGGTGCTGGCGGAAAAGTGATGGCTGGAAAAGAATAACCGGCTGAAAGCGATGGCTCAAGAGAAGGTTCAGAAGGCATAGATGACAGCAAGGAACTTATATCACCAGATAAATCTGGCATATTGTCCACTCTGGATGTAAGCTGCTCTGCTACTAGAGCGTCTATGTCTGGAGAAGAGGATTTTGGAGCGGTTAAAGTACCAGAAGCGGATAATATGTCTGAAGCCGATGCGAGCAAGGAATCCATATCGCCTGTTAAATCTGGTGCATTGTCCACCTTGGATTTCAACTGCTCATTTATCAGAGAATCTAAATCTGGTGCAGCAGAGGCTGGCTTAGAAGCTGGTGGCATAGCAGAGGCCGATGCGAGCAAGGAATCCATATCGCCTGTCAAATCTGGTGCGTTGTCCACTTTGGATTTCAACTGCTCATTTATCAAGGAATCTAAATCTGGAGTACTTGAAGCGGGTGCCGAGGCTGAGGCAAGCAAAGAATCCATATCACCTGTCAAATCTGGTACGCTGTCCACCTTGGATTTCAACTGCTCATTTATCAAGGAATCTAAATCTGGAGAACCTGAAGCCGGCGACTTAGCGGGTGCGGATGCCGATGCGAGCAAGGAATCCATATCGCCGGTTAAATCTGGTGCGTTGTCCACCTTGGATTTCAACTGCTCGCTTATCAAGGAATCTAAATCTGGAGGACCCGCAGGAGTTAAAGCTCCAGAAACAGGCGGTAATGATGAAGCAGATGCGAGTAAGGAATCCATATCGCCAGTTAAATCCGGCAAATCTTCCATCTTTGATTTCAACTGCTCATTTAACAATGCATCTAAATCTGGAACAGCAGCTAGCTTGGGAGCTGGCGGAGGTGGCTTAGCGGCGGCTGGCTGCTGTTTAGGAGGAGGCGTATAAGGAACAATATCATCGGCTGGCTGTTCTTGTTTGCTAGGTTCAAATATATTCGTAAATGTTTGCAAAAGCAAATCAGAAATCACATTATCTTCCTTATCGTCTGCACCACCATTGTCTTCGCTCAAAAGGTCGTCTAAGGCGGCATTCACGCCACCGCCACTAGGTTCGGTTTTTACCTTTACCTTAACCACAATTCCGGGTTCAAGTGCCCCTAAAATTTTCTGATATATCTCTGATTCTACTGGCAGCCCCAATTTCTCTGATGTTTCCAAATACAATTTTTGCGCACACGAACAAAAGGAATCTTGCTCTGCCACAGCCTCAAAATCGGCTCTTGCTCCTGCTAAATCGCCTTTTTCCAAAAGTATGCGCCCTCTGGCAAGCCTGCCTGGTAAAAAATTGTAATTTGCCTCCAAACCTATGTTTGCCGTAAGCAGAGCTTCGTCCAGTTTTTTATCCATTCTTAGCATATCTGCAAGCCAAGCAAATGCAAGCGATTTGGGATTTTTAGCGACAATCCTTTTCAATTCCATAATTTCTGCGCTATTAACCATGAGGGTAAATATAGTAAAATTTTACTATCTTACCTTAGGCAATGCTCAAACAACCCATTGGAATTTTAGGATACGGCACAGAAGGCAAAAGCACTCAGAAATTTTTGCAGGAACAAGGAATAGAAAACATCCTTGTTTTTGACAAAAAAGACGGAGAAAATTATTTGGAAAATTTACCCAAATGCAAAACCATTGTTCGCTCTGCCGGCGTTTATCCCCTGCAAAAAGAGATTTTAAATGCGCAAATGAAAGGGGCAATGCTAACCAGCCAAATAGAGCTTTTTTTTGAAATAATGCAGCGCGATTACCCGCACATTCAAATAATAGGCGTAACAGGCACGCTCGGAAAAGGCTCCTGCGTTTCTATGATTGCTCACTGCCTAAAAACCCTGAATGTGCCTCATTCAATAGGCGGCAATTTTGGAATTCCCGCCCTTGACTTATTGCAAAACAAAGATTTGCTCTCAAATAAAAATACCGTGATTATTTTGGAACTGAGTTCCTTTCAGCTTATGACCCTTGGCACTTCACCGCATATCGGAGTTGTTTTGCAAACAACAAGCGAGCATTTGGATTGGCATACTTCGGTGGAGCAGTATAGAGATGCAAAAGCGAATTTGGTTCGCTGGCAAAAAAGGAATGATTTTTGCATTTACAATGCCTCTTCTGAAGGTGCTACGCAAATAGCAATGCAAAGCGGAGGCATAAAAAAGCCATTTGACTCTCTTAAAATTCCGCTTGAAGAATGCAAGGTTATAGGGGCGCACCAACTGCAAAACATGGCAGCAGCTTGCCTTGCTTTAGAATGCCTAGGAATGGATGCAAATGCCTGCATAAATGCTCTAAAACTCTACGAAGGTTTGCCGCTACGCCTGCAAAACATTGGCACAAAAACCTACAAGAACAAAACCCTCACTTTTTACAACGATTCATATTCAACTCGCCCCGAAGCGACAATAGCCGCAGCAAAAGCCATGAACAAATCTTTCACCCTAATACTGGGCGGCTCAGAAAAGAATGCCGATTTCACCGAGCTTTCAAAAGAACTCGTAAAAAACAACCTGCTCAAAGGCATTGCTCTAATTGGAAGCACTGCGGCGAGAATGCAAAAATCCCTGCAAAACGAAAATTGCAAAGCGAGCATTAAAATTTTTGAAAACCTAGACACTGCATTTCAGTGGTGCTGCGAAACAACAGAAAACGAGGGAGCAGTTTTGCTCTCCCCCGCTTGTGCCTCTTTTGGCTTATTCAGCAACTACAAAGAAAGGGGCGAAAAATTTACAATAATGTTTTCCCAAATTTAACCGGACTTTTTTTGCCGAGCAACATTCCCCTAGTTTTAAGCGGAAGCCCAAAACAGCGAATAAAGCCTGTGGCATCTTTTTGGTCGTAAAACTCAACATCGCTAAAACCGCCCAAATTCGGGTCGTAAAGGCTAAATGGGCTTTCTACTCCTGCTGGAATTATGTTTCCTTTGTAGAGCTTCAAGGTTACAACTCCCGAAACTGTTTTTTGAGTTTCTTTAACAAAGGCATCTAATGCTTGGCGAAGCGGTGTGAACCACTCGCCGTTGTAAACCAAGAAGGCATAAGTTTGCGCAAGTTTTTGTTTTTCTGCAAGAGTTGCTTTGTCTAGAACAAGGGATTCCAAAAGTTCGTGAGCTTTGTATAAAATTGTGCCGCCAGGAGTCTCGTAAACTCCCCTGCTCTTTAAACCGACTAACCTATTTTCAACAATGTCTAGCAAACCGCAAGCGTGTTTTCCGCCTATTTTATTGAGCATAGCAAGCAGGGTAACTGCATCCATTCTTCTGTTGTTCAGCGCAACTGGAACTCCCTGTTCAAAAATTAATTTAACATATTCCGGCCTGTTTGGAGCTTTCTCAAAAGTATTTGAGAGTTTTAGCATATCGTATTTATGCTCTTTGTCTGGATATTCTAAAATTCCACCTTCGTGCGATAAGTGCCAAACATTGCCATCTTCCGAATAAATTTTCTTTTTTGAAATTCCGCCCAAAGGAATGCGCCTTTTTTGCGCATAGTCAATGGCTTCTTCCCTGCTGTGAATATTCCATTTTGGATCTTTCCAAGGAGCAATCACTTTCAAGCGAGGATCCATAGCCGCATAAGTAAGCTCAAAGCGAACTTGGTCATTGCCTTTGCCTGTGGCTCCGTGCGCAACTGCATCTGCGTATTCTCTTTGCGCAACAAGCACCTGATATTTTGCAATCAAGGGTCTTGCAAATGAGGTTCCCAAAAGATATGTGCCCTCATATTTTGCGCCTGCCTGCATTGTAGGCCAAACATAATCTTCCAAAAATTCTTTGCGCAAATCCATAACATAACACTTGGAAGCACCGCTCGCAATGGCTTTTTTCTTTAGCGCGGCTGCATTGCAATCACCCTGCCCAAGGTCTGCGGCAAAGGCTATAACCTCGCAGTCATAATTTTCTCTTAGCCAAGGGATTATCACAGAGGTATCTAAGCCACCTGAATAAGCAAGAACACATTTTTTTACCGACATATAAACTCCTCCTAAAAAACTACTCAGAGCGAGACTTGAACTCGCACGACCTTGCGGCCAGGGGATTTTAAGTCCCCAGTGTCTACCATTCCACCATCCGAGCGGCAGGTAGGAATATAGAAAAAGTCTGAACCTAAATTTGCAATCGGGATTCAGACAATTTTCTATATTAAACACCAAAGGGGGTTAAAGCTAATGGCATTCAAATATCCTATATTAGTAATATTTGCGCTTGCAATTTCTGCATATTCTAATCTTTTGCCATATCCAAACCCAATGCCCAAAGTTAGCACCCCGTACGATACTATATTGCTCAAAACTTGGGAAGGAATAAAAAAGCGCAATGTTGATGCCTATACCACAGGGCTTGTGCATAGACCAAAATCAAATTCGCCAGACGATGCCGTTAGCGAAGGCGTGAGTTATGGGATGTTTCTCGCTTTGTATGCAAATGACCAAACCTATTTCAACAAAATATGGAATGCCGGTGAAAAGCATATGTGGAATGAATGGGGAGGCTACTACGACTGGCGCAGAAATTCCACGGGCGGCGATATGGGCGATGGCGGGCCTGCTTCCGATGCGGAACAAGATATTGCCCTGCTTCTCATTTTTGCAGACCAATTGGTGAAAAACAATATATGGAAATCTTACACCAGCACCAAGGGAGCCACTTACGCCAGCCGCGCTCGCCACATATTGCAAACCATAAGAGGCTCTATGATTGACCAAGGCAAATATTTAATGCCAGGTCATTGGGGTGGTGCAGGCACACTCAACCCAGGTTATTTTGCGCCTGCTTTTTACCGAATTTTTGGCGAATTTGAACCTGAAAATAAATCAACTTGGGACGCACTAATAAGCGGTTCTTATGAGGTAATCTCAAAGTCTCCAGGATATAGCAAAGGACTTGTCCCCGACTGGAGTACATCTTCTGGCGGAAGCACAGGTGGTGCGGGGTACAATGCTTATTTTGGTGGAGATGCTTTCTATAGGGATGCAATTCGAGTGTATTGGCGTTTGGCTACCGATTACCTTTGGTATGGAGAATCAAAAGCCAAAACTTTCCTTGACAATGCCATGAGGTTTATCAAAGACAAAGGCGGGCCAAGCAATGCAAACTTCTTTGATATGAGCGGAAATTTGCTCCCAGCAGGAGATACCGAAACGCTGGGCTTAGGTAAGCAAAACATAGTTCGCACACGCCGCGAGCACAGCCACTTGACTGTGGGAATGTGGGCAGCGGCAGCTATAGGTTCTGGTGGTCAGGCACTTGCCGAGAGTTATAGCGATGAACTGCTCAAATTTTATAAATCTGGAACAGATTATTGGGGATATGCAACCGACCCCGCAGGCGGAACAGAAGACACTCTGCACAACGAGATGTACTTTGACCAATTCTTGGCTTGGTTCGGTGCCTCTGTGCTTGGCGGAGTTTTTACAAATGTGTGGGAAGATTTAAAAGACGGCGTTCCGCAAGGCCCTCCCGAATGGAAAAAATGGCCTGTTTTAAGCACTCAAGATATTGATGCGAGCAAAGAGCCTTTGAAAGTTACTGCATCATTTACCAACAGTGCCCGTTGGACTGCCACATTCACCAGTGACGCAAATGGAAGCTCAGTGTCTTTCAGCGCAAAATCCGATACAATAAACTTGCTTTGGTATGGGCTATCAGAAGCAGGCTCTTATATGCCGCAGGGTTTTTATACCCTTACAATAAATGCTTCTGGTTTGAATGTTCCATATTCTGCCAAGGTATGGCTGGGCAAACCTTATGCAAGCAGCCTAATGAGAGGAAAGAGATTGCTCATAGACGATTTTGCCGATGGCGACCTCATTCCGTATATAGGAAATAATTGGAAAAGCTACTTGGATTCCCAAGATGGTGCTGGTTCTTCAACTGGACAGCTTTCCGTAGGGAGTGATAAATGGTTAAGCTGGAAATACAATTTAACAAGCGGCGGCGACCCTTATGCCGCACTTGAATGGAATTGCTCCACTCTCAATATGAAGGGTGTAGATTCGGTAATAGTCATCGCTAAAAGCGGAGGCAGCAATATAGGAGTTTCTGTTCAGTTGATTTCATCTGATTTTAATTTTCCAAGCGAATACCAATATTTTGAAGACTCGCTCAAATTAACTTCTTCACAACAGGAATTTAAATTGCCCATTTCAAGATTCAAACAACGCATGGATGGCAGCGGCAAGGATAAGAACAAAACACTGGAAAAAATGACTGGCATACGTTTTCACATGCAAAGCGGCAACAATAGCACAGGCACTATAATGATTAAAGAGATGTACTTCACAGGAGATGTCTCTAATTTTTATAACGCCAGCAACCCACCCGACTACAAAGCACCAACCGCGCCAATCCCGGAACCTCCAACCAAAACAATTCGCATTGCGCAGCAAGGCAAAGCATATTCAATAAGAAAAAGCATGGGCATAGTGCATATAAATTTGCAATCCAATATGGCCGGAGCAAGCGTGACTCTTATTGATGCAAAAGGAAAAGTAGCAAAAAAAATGAACTTGCCGCAAAACGGCGAGCTGCATATTTCAACAAAAGATTTGGCAACCGGAATTTATTTTGTGGAAGTTAAGAAAGGAACTCAGCGGTTAATACTGACCATACCGCCCATATAACTCCTTAAAACCTCTGGAATAACCAGCGAGCCATCTGCTTGCTGGTATTGCTCGCAAATTGCAACCATAACACGCGGGGTTGCAAGCCCAGAACCGTTCAAGGTATGCACAAAGGTATTTTTGCCATTTATTTTTGTGCGAATATTTGCCCTGCGCGCCTGATAATCTTCAAAGTTGGAAACCGAACTAACTTCAAGCCACTTTTTTTCAACAGGTGCAAATACCTCCAAATCGTAGCACTTTGCCGCACCAAAACCCAAATCACCTTTGCAAAGCGAAACAACCCTGTGCGGAAGCCCCAAATCTTGCAAAAGTTTTTCGCCGCAAGCTACCAATTCTTCGTGGTTTTCGTAGCTTTTTTCGGGGTGTGCAAAATAGACCATTTCCACTTTGTTGAACTGGTGCAAACGCAACAAGCCGCGGGTGTCTTTGCCATAGCTGCCAGCTTCTCTGCGAAAGCAAGCCGAATATGCGCATAGCTTTAAAGGCAAGTTGCTCTCTGGGATAATTTCGTCTGAGTAGAGGTTTGTAACCGGAACTTCTGCGGTTGGGATTAAAAATAAATCATCGTCTTTATCGCACCTGTACATATCCTCTTCAAATTTTGGGAGCTGCCCTGTGCCTGTCATTGTTTTGCGAGTGACAAGATATGGGGGAATAATCTCTTCAAAGCCAAAACGCTCGCGGTGAGAATCCAAAAACCATTGCAGCAAAGCACGTTCAAGCCTTGCACCCAAACCCCTATAAACAGGAAAACCGCTGCCGCTTATTTTTGCGCCGCGCTCAAAATCAAAAATGCCGAGTTTCTCACCCAAAGCCTTGTGGTCAAGGGCTGCAAAATCTATTTGGCGAGGCTCGCCCCAAGTGCGAACAATAGAATTGTCTTCGCTGCTTTTGCCCTCTGGCACAGAGCTGTGAGCGATGTTTGGAATGCGCAGCAATTTATCGGTTTGCTCTTCGTCTATCAAACGGATTTTTGTATCTAATTCGGCAATTTTATCGCCCACAATGCGCATTTCTTCTACGGCTGAGTCCGCATTTTGCCCAGTTTTTTTAAGTTCGCCAATTTTTTTGGAGGCAGTATTTCGCTCTGCCTTTAATTTCTCCGTTCCAGCAATCAATTCCCGTCTTTTTACATCAAGCTCCAAAACTTCGTCTATGCTTATGGCAGAGTTCTTTTTTTGAGTTTCTACGCGGTAAAATTCAGGATTTTCGCGAATTTTTTTTATGTCTAGCATAAGGGGGAATGTAGAAATTTATTTTCTGCTCTTTTAAAAGAAATACCCTTGACAAATCGGCATAATTTTTCTATATTTCCCCTATGTTTCCCCTCCTCCTCCTCATTCTGCTTGCGTCAAGCGCAATAGCACAACAAACTATATATTTTTACCCTCCAGACGATGCTAAATGGATATCAGGCAGAAGCTACATTTCTCAGGGGACTGCTGCTACTTCTGTTCCACTCGAAAAAGACCAAACCTCGTGCGGCTGGTATAGGGCTAGCATTCCCAATTCTTCTCCACTGCTACAATATTCTCAATTTTGGCTTGGGAAAGCTGGCACAGATAGAATTGGTCCCAACGGCAGATGGTTAGAAGATTTTGACCCAGAAGACGATTTTAACGCTGTGGGTGGTGTTTTTAAATTGGGGGAAAAATTTGCTCAACTAGGCAACACACTATACCTTGTGGCAGACGAACTAGAAAGAGCCAACCCAAATGCTGGCTGGCACACAACAAGGCCCGACTATATGAACGATATGTCTCGTTGCCGCTTTAACCTAGCCGCCATTATTTACGATACAGATATAAGCGTACACCCAGATTTCAGTTGCGCGGAATATTATCAAGGTGTTAATGATGGCAACGGTAAAAACATCAGAGCAAATTGCACTATGACCGCTCCTTACAGCAGCGTGTCAGCTTATAATGTAGGGGGAAACTTAAAGGGCGAATGCGTTGGCGTTCATAGAGGTACTGTTCAATCTACTCTTGATCCAATAACAAGAAAAATAAAATACAACGCGGCGGGCGACAAATGGAAATGCTGGACAAGTGAAGAATGGTTCAACAGAGCTTTCAACCCAACGGATGGCGTTAATGTGCAACGTTGCTACGATATGCCTTTTAGTCAGGTGGCAAGCGGTAGCTTTGAATTTGATAGCGATAAAATGCTGAATGCGAGCGGTAGATTAGTTGGCGGCTTTTTCCCTGAAATATTGACGAATAGGGCTGGTGCTGATTACAGCAAGTGTCCAAATTGCGATGCAAAAAGACCCTTTGAAAGTTTCGCTCCACTGATAAAATGGATAACTCCTGATATATTTGACAATTATACTCCTGTTGATGGTGATTTCAGTGAGGGCGACATTCCTTCAAGAACAAGAATTCTTGCAAGTGCTGGTGGAACTGCCACTTATGGTGTTTGGAATTGGGCTGACATAAGCGAAACACCCAATAATCGTGAATCAGAAACTAGGCAAGGTTTGACCTGGTATTTGCACGGAAACACGGCAATAAAAGGCTCGGATATGGCTCCTGCTAATGGTTTTTTCTGCTTTGAAAGCCATGCGAATTTTATATACGACCCCGAACAGGAATTCATATTCCGTGGCGATGATGATATTTGGGTTTATATAAACAACAAACTCGTGATAGATTTGGGCGGCACTCACTTGGCTGCTCCGGGTAAAGTTAGGTTAAGTACTCTAGGGCTAATAGATGGCGCGGAATATCCCATAGACATATTCTTTTGCGATAGGCGTTCAACAATGAGCAATGTGCGCATAAGCACCAATATGTACGTAGCGCAAAAGAGTGCTTTCTATTTTGACCAAAAAAACAACCAAAACGTTATGTGCGCATCCATCACCACCGGAGCCGATTGCGCCAGCGTAATGAGTGGCGGCAAAACTAGTGAAATGTGTGGTGCTGACCTTGTTGACAACGGCTATACGGTAGATTTCTATATGATAGACCGCGTTAACAAAGACACCGTATGGCTGTCTGGCACCAAAAACGAAGAAGACTGCCGAGGCGATGCCAATATCTTTAGCTGCTTTAACAACGGAATAAGGGTAGAAAATGGCGTTTATAGATGCGGTGGCAAGGGCAGGTGCAAAGGTGATGAAGCAGCAAGTGCCAGAGTTGCTGGAATAAACGGAAACTTCAACGTATATTCGCGTTTGATGGACAGAGGCAAACCATTAGCGGGCAGCAAACCCCTTTTGATAGACAACATTCGGAGCGGCGAAACAACACCCATAATACCCCGCTCCTTTTTCGCAAACAACATAAAAGCAAGAGTAAATGGCAACGCAATTCTGCTAGAAAATTTGCCAACTGGAGCAAAAGTAGAACTATACAACCTCCAAGGCAAACGCATATATTTCCACAATTCTGAAAATCCTGAGTTGAGAATCGGAGTTCAGACAAAAGGAATGTACATAATCAAGGTATCACTTGGCAACAAAACAGTATTAACTTTCAATAGGAGTATTTATGAATAGAATCTGCCTTATTCTAATTTTATCCACCTTGTCTTTCGCCGCTGCTCCCGCACCTGCAAAGCCGCCGCTGCCACCCGCTCACACAGAGGTCAAAAAACCTCTCAATTTGTCGGAGCTTTCCACCAAAGATACCGCCAGTTTTGAAACCTATACACGCAGGATTGCACTCGTGCAAGACAGCATAGTAGCTACAAAAAAGGACCTTGAAAACGCCAAGAAAAAAACTGCTAAAGATTTACCTTTGAAACCAAAAGGTGAATACGAAAAGCAAGCCGAGTTCGATGCCCGCAAGGTAAAATGGGAAAAGGAAATTGACGAAAAAACTCAGCAAAATTCCAAGCCTTTAGCAGACAGATTAGCTGAACTTGAAAAAGCCAAGAAGCAGTTAGAAGAGAACCAAAATTCGCTTTATTGCACCTTAGAAATAAAAACCACCCCTGAGGCAGCCTCCATTTACTTCAACAAAGAAGAAATTGGCGCAAGCCCCGCTGAGTACAACCTTGCACTCCCCGGATATGCGGTTATAAGAATACAAAAAGAAAACTACGACCCTTGGGACACAACACTAACACTGCAACCAACACAAAAACTGAAATTGAACATTGCTCTGCAAGAGAAGAGCATTTTCAGCAGTGAGGGTGAAATAAACTTCCCCAAAACCCTTGCCAAAGACACCACTGTATGGGGCTACTACGATCGCATAGACAGGGTAAAAGCGAGAATTGCACAAATTGAATCTGAAATAAGAGTAATCTTTGCAAATTTCCCAAACACATATCCCGCCCTTGAACCCATAAAACCAGAGGAAACACTCCAAGATTTTGAACGCAGAAGAAACTCTTGGCAATACGAAGGCGAAAAGCAAGCAAATGCGCTAAAATACAAGTACGATGCCTACAAAGCAAAACTTGTGCGCTCAATTGAAACCATTAGAGATAACATAATAACAAATGAAACATTTCTAACAACAGAAGCTCGCCCAAATGCCAAAATAACACTAGGCAACTACGATGCAGATAAAGAGGTTTTTGAAATAGATGTTCAAGACACCGCAGATGTCAAAAGCCCCTTCCATTTTGTTGGCAAAGTTAGCATACCAACCGACACAGCAAAAGTTATGAACCGCAGCATAGAAGGCTTTTTGGCAGGAGTGAGCTACCTGAACTATCCCTTTATATCTGGCGATTCTTCTTATAACCTAGCGATGAAGGAACTCGCCCTTTCTCGCAAGGCTGTGCCTCTCAAAGTGGCTGGCAACTTCAAGCATATTGGCAGGTTTGAAACAATGGAAGGCTACAACCAATGGAGCATTCACAAAGATTCTCTTTTGAGCGGTTTGCTAAAGCCTCAAGGCTTGGATTTGAACTATGCTCTCAAAGGCGAAAAACCAAAAATAGCGGTGGCAGAGGCAACTGATGCAGCCGAAGCCAAGTCTGGCGGCGGCGGCTTGGGCTGGCGTGGCTGGACTAGAATCATCACATTCTCAGCCGCAGCAGGACTTGGAACAGTGGCAGTTTTATCGCACTTAAAAGCGGATAAAAACAAAAAAGATTTCAATAAAATGACAAAAGATGAGCCTGAAACAAGGACTGATTACGAGAAATGGTATAATAACCTTGACCTAGACAAATTGGAGAAATACAAAAAAGATAGCGAAAAGAATGAAAAAAATAGAACTATTTTTAGCGCGGGTGCTGGCGGTTTCGCCTTCATTGGACTCATCACATTCATCTTTTAATACGGAGACCAAACAATGAAAAAACTTTTCTCTTATGCCCTGCCCCTTGCAGTGATACTTTGTACCTTCTTGCTTTTCTCTTGCAAATCTAATCTTGAAATGCCAGAATCGCCAGATGAAAAATTCAGTTCTTCGGGAAAAAAATCTTCATCTTCAGCGCGAAGTTCTTCATCTTTAGAATATGAAAGTTCTTCTAACTCGGATTAATCAGTGACCAAATCTCCCATAATTTACGCTCTAACAGCACTGCTAAGTGCTGTTTTGTTTTTCTCTTGCACTGTTAAAATTGAACAACCGCCGACACTTGATGAGCAGCAAAACAGCTCATCTGACACCGAACAACAACCGCTACCACCGCCAAATAGACCGAGCAGTTCCTCCACTGCTCTTGCCCAAAGCAGTTCAAGTGAACAACCGCCAAATAGCTCGCCAGCCACGCAAAGCAGTTCAAGTGCCGTGCCAAAAAGCAGCAGTTCTACAGCAGTCAACACTACCAATGGCTGCAAAGAGAGCAATCCAAAATCAGATTTCACTTGCAATTGGAACGGCTACAAAGCGGGAAGCGTTTTGACTCCTGGCAGAATACTTGAACCAGACTATGACGACTTGCCGAGCGGTTGCTCTTCTATTGCATGGAAATATGCACCAGATACCGCTGGTTTAGCTTTGAATTATGAATGTAAGGCAACAGACGAAGACGGTTTTGTTGCCCTAGGCTCAAGAAACTACGTATTATTCGCCGAACTAACCTGCTCAGATGGCAAACACACAAACGCTTGCAATCCAAAAACCGGATGGCCGTCTAAAAAAGCACCTGAACTAGTTGGAGAGTGCAAGTGGTCTAAAAACCCAACAACCACAGCAAGAGGTGCTGTGCCAAGCGGTGTTAACGTAGCAGATGTTGATTACATTTGTTCTACAAAATCCGTAGTGTATAAATATAATGGCGGCACCAAAGACTGGCCAAAAGATGGAGCACCTATTGAAGCTGGCACATACGATGATGTTGAAGCCACCCTTAACTGCCCAGCTTATAGCGAGCCTATTAAAGTTTCTTGCCCAGTATTGAAAGTAAGTGCAGGTGCAGATCATCAAATTATTTGTAGTGGTGACCAAATTTCTGGACGTAATTGTGGTATGAGTACGTCGTATGCAGAGATTAAAGTTGGAAACGGTGAGTGCATAGATTTGGAAATAAATTGGACAAGCCAATATTTCAACCCCAGTATAGCAATGGAATGCTCAGGTAGTTTTACGATGTCGGACGGTACGTATCCAAGCACTAGCTTATCCATCAAAGTTGGCAGTAATCCAGAAGTTACACGTAAAGGAGATCTTTATGTATCAAGCTCGGTTACAGTTCTTAACAAAATTCAAGTTGGAACAACAGAAGTTTCTGGTATATGTGTGTCATACACCAGTACTCAAACTATTCCAAGTAGCGTAACTTGTAGTTTAAGGGTAAATTAAGTTTTCTTTTTTCTATATTTAAAGTTGGATTATTATGCCAACAATAAGTACATTTCGCGGAATAAGGGCGTTCATCAATTGGATGGATCATTTGCCACCGCATTTTCACGCAGAATATGCAGGGGAATCTGTTATAGTTGATATAAATGGAATAGAGGTATTAGAGGGAAAAATTCCTAATAAACAGCTTAAAATGTTACTCGGTTGGGCAGCACTCCATCAAGAAGAACTTTTAGAAAATTGGGAATTAGCTTCAAAAGGCGAAGAGACTTTTGAAATCGCTCCGCTTGCTTAGAGGTTTATATGGAAATGCCTATTGAAGTAAAAGAGTATTTTAAAAGCGGTCGCCGCTTGGCTAAGAAAGTAATTGCCCAAGAAGACTTTACTTTAAGAATAGAATTTGATAACGGCGTAGTCAAAACTTATGATATGAAAGAAGCTCTAAAAGGCAAAGTTTTTGCGCCCATTAGAAATTGGGATAGATTTAAAGAAGTTCATATAGACAACAGCGGTTGCATAGCTTGGAATACAGACCCGTATTTAGATATTTCCACTGATAGCTGTTACATCTACGGACATTAGCTTCCCCCACAGCGTGTGCCCCTTAACGTTCACTTTTCTATATTCCCTATATGTTGCGTTCCTCCTCAATTTACGCTCTAACAGCACTGCTAAGTGCTGCCTTGCTTTTCTCTTGCGCTCCCGAAATTGAACCGATACCAGATTTGGATGAGCAAAACAACAGCTCCTCCGACACTGAGCAACCACCGCTACCACCGCCAAATAGACCGAGTAGCTCCTCCACTGCTTTTGCCCAAAGCAGTTCAAGTCAACAACCGCCAATTAGCTCGCCCACGCAAAGCAGTTCTAGTGCCGCACCAAAAAGCAGCAGTTCAAACGCACCGCCTCAAACTAGCTCACCCACTACGCAAAGCAGTTCAAGCCAGCAACCGCCAAATAGCTCGCCTGCGCAAAGCAGTTCAAGCGTACAATCGCCTCCAATTAGCTCACCCGCGCAAAGCAGCTCAAGCGAACAATCGCCTATTCAGCCAACTCCAAGTAGCTCAAGCGAACAACCACCTACTCCGCCCATTTCTAGTAGCAATTCTGTACAAAAATATATGGCAGATGAGGTTTATTGTGTTAATAAAACAGGGGGTTTTGATTGTACATTGAACGATAAAGCCATAAGTTATGGTGAGTTAAAACTCACTAATAGTTCCGAAGGTTGCATGGACATAGAAATAGACTGGCAAGATCCGTATTATCCAGGGACTCAAGGACCTCTGAATATTATGCTTGGATGTAATTATCGTGGTAATAACGGTGTAGGCAAAACTTGTAAACTAATCTCCAAGGGAAAAGAATTAAGATCTGTAACTACTAATAATAACGAATGTCAAATTCAGGCTATCTCTATAGGCAAGATTTCAGGTGTAAGTCACCAATCTTTTCCTGAAGTTTGCATGAGAGTTACCGAGGGAGGCGAAGAGAAATATACTGGTATCACTTGTAGGCTACAAGTGTATAAGTTGGAATCCTCCTATTAACGTATGCCCCCTAACACCCTCAATCACACAATCCACATACATACCCTCTCTAAATGAGGGCTGTGCCGGAATTATCACCTTTTTGAAATTACCAGTTTTCCCAATCCATTCGTTGGTATTCCTTTTAGATAGTTTTTCAAGCAAAATTCTCTCTTGCCTGCCAAGCATAAGTTTTGCGCGTTCCAGTGTTATGGAATGTTGCAAATCTATAACTCGCTGCAAGCGGGATTTTTTTTCCTCTTCCGTGAGCAATTCCTTTTCGCTTGCAGAAGGAGTGCCCTCTCTTGGGCTATAAGCAAACATAAACGCGCCATCAAACCTAGCTTCTTGCAAAAGCGAAAGGGTTTCTTCAAATTCTTCTTCTGTTTCGCCAGGATAGCCGCAGATTATATCCGTTGTTATTCCGTATAAAGGATTAAAAGAACGCAGAGCCTCTACTATGCTCAAGTACGCCTCTCTTGTGTATTGCCGCTTCATTTTTTTAAGCACCGAATTTGAACCGCTTTGAGCGGGCAAATGCACGTGAGGGGCTATTTTTTTTTCGTTCATCAAAAGAGCCAAAAGTTCGCTTGTGTAGTGAATTGGGTGCGGGCTGACAAAGCGGATTCTCTCTACGCCTTTTATGCTTGCCACCTGTTTTAGCAATTCTGCAAAGCTCAAACCCTTGTAGCGGTAGCCATTTACAGTTTGCCCCAAAAGCACAATTTCCGAAACTCCTGCTGCTGTGGCTGCTTCTATTTCTTTTAAAATAGAAGAGGGTTCTCTGTATTGTTCCCTGCCTCGTACATAAGGTACAATGCAATAGGCGCAGCGCATGTTGCAGCCGCTTTGAATGGCAATAAAGGCACTGTATTTGTTGGTTAGCTTGGCAAAAGGGGTTTGGGGTGCAGGCTCTTTTTGGAATAGAATTTCGGGGAGTTTTTGATATTCATCGGGGGGTAGTATAAAATCCAAGAATGGCAGGTCTTTTAGCAAAGAGTCTCCCCTGTTCTTTGCCATGCAGCCCAAAATACCTATTTTTAAGCCTTTATTCTCAATTTTCAGCTTTTTAAGGTCCCAAATCCTCGCTATTGCGCTTTCTTCTGCCTTTGCCCTGACGGAGCAGGTATTTACCAAGATTATATCGGCTTTTTCGGGTCTAAAAGCCTGAGATGCGCCATTAAGCTCCAAAATCGCAGATAAACGAGCGGAATCGTACTCGTTCATTTGGCAACCATAGGATATTACAAAATAGTTCAAGGAAGGGTTAATCTAGAAATCCCTTGCATTATCCCCATAATTTTTCTATATTTGAACCTCGTACCCTAAAAGGAGATTTTTTGATGAACAAGAGTTTCAAACCTGTTATTATTCTAGCGGTTCTTGTTGTTTTTGGTGCTGCCAATGCTCAAAAACCTGCTGTTGGAGTTACCCCTCCAAAAGTAGAAGTTACTGCTCCTAAAGCAGATGCACCTGCTGCTCCAAAAGTAGAAGTGACTGCCCCAAAAGTGGAAGCGCCAGCCACTCCAAAAGCGGCAGCGGCAGTAGTTGCTCCAGCAGCAACACCAGCTCCGGCGGCAGCTCCAGCTCCAGCAGCACATGCTCCTGCGGCAACTCCTGCACCTGCGGCAGCACCCGCTCCAGCAGCAGCACCAGCTCCGGCTGCAGCTCCTAAAGCAGCAGCAACTCCTGCACCTGCGGCAACTCCTGCTCCGGCAGCAGCACCTGCTCCGGCGGCAGCTCCTAAAGCAGCAGCAGCTCCTGCACCTGCGGCAGCACCCGCTCCAGCGGCAGCGCACACGCCTGCTCCTGCGGCAACTCCTGCTCCTGCGGCAACTCCTGCTCCTGCGGCAGCACACACACCAGCACCAGCACCTGCTCCTGTAGCAGCACCCGCTCCTGCACCTGCTCCCGTTGCAACACCTGCTCCTGCACCTGCTCCAGTAGCAGCAGCACCTAAAGCAGATTCAGCTTCTGCACCAGTTGCAGAAGTTCAAGCTCCCAAAGATAGTGCCATTGTTTTACTCGTTGGAGAACCGAGAAAGAAAAAAAGAAGAAGCGCTAACCCTCCAAGAAATGACTTTGCCATTGTGGATGTTCCTGCGAATTTTGAAATTCAAGCCAGAAAAGTTATGCCTGTAACCAGTTCTTCCGACTGGGGCGATGATAACTTGGACACTTGGTGGGGCAGAGCAAACCTTATGGTTTTAACTGAATCCGAAAACTTTGTTGGAAAAGTGCATTTGCGCATGTATCCTGGCCAGCTTTACGGCTCTCCCACACCCATAGGTGCTGGAACAGACCGCTATGGCAACCCAGAATCCAGAGACATATTCCAGCTTTACGAGGCTTGGGCTTGGCACAGAGGCGATTATGTCAATGTCAAAATAGGTCGCTGGGATAACACCACCCGTTTTGGAAGCAAAACATTCGGTGGCTATATAGATGCCAAAAAAGACAGGAACACCGATGAGTTCTTTGGTGAGACAAATGACAGAGGCGATAAAGTGGGAGTAAGACCCAACGTTAGCTTAAGGCCAAGCGGTTTTATGAGCACCTATACACCGGAGAACGCCGTGCAATTTGGCTTCAATAACTTCTCCGAAAATATCTCCTTGGATATAGCCTTGATTAGCGGCGACAACCACTTGAACAGAGGCGATTTGCGCGTGTATTTTGCATTTAAAGATCTTGCAGGTCTAGAAAATGTTGATATAGGCCTTGGATACCGCTCCAATCTGTTTGATGAAATTTACAATAAAAGAGGTGATGTCACCCACACTGTAGATTTTGGATTCCGTATGCCGCTGGTTAAAGAAATCAACATTTTGAAAAGCCTTCACCTATTTGGCGAAGTAGCTTTGATTGGTTTAGACGACCAAATTGGCAGCAGAGACCGTGAAGATGGAGGCGATATACCAAATGAATGCAATCCTGCTTTCCCCATACTCGCAGGCTTGGATTTCAACCTTTACCGTGGTTTGGATAAAATTGTGCTTGAAATAGAATACGATGGCAAACGCAAAAATCAAAATCCAGACTACCACGTGAAAGACATATTGGGTTCAATCTATTTTCAAAAGAAACTCAATGAACGCTTCACTCTTAACTTAGGCATCCAGAGCGAAAACCAGACAAAAGATTTCTCTTTTGCCGGACGTTTGCAGGGTAGAATAAACTAAATGAAAACCCTGGCCTATAGTGTAGTGGTAGCACAACAGATTCTGACTCTGTTTGCCTAGGTTCGAGTCCTGGTAGGCCAATACTGATGGACCTAGGTAGTATTTTAATCCTTGCCGCTTCGGCGGCATTGTTGTTTTTGGCTTTTATTTATTCTCTTGTAAGCCATGTTTTCCATTTAACACGCAAAACAGAAACCGAGCTAAACAATATTCTTAGCAGTGCAGATTTCAAAGAAATTGTTTTTCAAGGTCGCTTTGTGCCTTGCCTCACAGCTTTTGCCCTTTTAGATTTGAAATTTGCAGATTATCTCTGCTACACTTGGCTTGGCTTGCTTTTTGGCATATACGTTTTAATTTTCTTTATCCCAGAAATTTTATCACTCAGATTCCCAGATTCCCTTTTGAAATTTTGCATAAAAGCCTATAAAATTCTCAAATACATTTTTTTGCCAACGGCAAAAATCAAGTCGCTTTTGCAAAAATTATTTTTGAAAATTTTGGGCTACGATAGCAGGCTGTCTTTTTTGCCAGAATCCATGCAAGCAGCCATAAACAACGAAAGTTCTCCCTCTGCTTTAGAAGAAGAAGAAAAGCAGATGATCAGAAATATATTTGACTTTGGAGACACTCCCGTGCGGGAAATAATGACCCCTCGCGTTGAAATGCACGCCATAGATGTTCAAACTCCGCTCCCAGATGTTATAAAACTCCTCAACAGCGAAAGGTACAGCCGCCTGCCTGTGTATTCAAATTCCATAGACAACATAATAGGCATTCTTTCCAACAGAGAATTTTTAGAGTGGTACACCGAAAGAGCGCACGAACCTTTTGATTTGGAAAAGCTGGTGCGCCCCGCTCTTTTTGTGCCAACAGGAAAAAGGCTGGACTCCCTTTTGCACGAGCTTAGGGAAAGCAATAACCATTTAGTTATAGTTATTGACGAATACGGAGGCACCGCAGGGCTTGCCACTATGGAAGATATTTTAGAAGAAATAGTTGGCGAAATAAATGACGAAGACGATTCGGCAGAAGATATGGGCTTTGTCAAATTACCTTCGGGGCAATATATGCTAGACCCTCTGATTACCCTTTCTGACCTAGAAGACCGTATGGGAATCCATTTTGAAATAGAAGAAGACGAGCATATAGAAACCCTTTCTGGACTCATACAACACACCTTGGGTTCCCTGCCCCAAACCGGAACCACGGTTCAAATTCAGGGCTATACATTTAGGGTAAAAAAAATGGACGGCACTAAAATGGAAGAAGTAATTTTGGAAACCGAATTTAAATAAAAATATCACTTTATTTTGCTAAAATAGTGTTAAAATTTGGTTAAAACCCACTTTTTTTGCTAAAAAATGAGTTTTTGCCGTATAAATAATATATATTAACATATTAGTAAAGATATTTTTAAATCAAGGGGGCTGTATGAAAAGAGGACCAGAAACTTTATTTTTGGTTGTTTTCGCAGTGTGCGTGGCTTTTTTCGCTTGTACAGATGAAAAAAATGAGGAAATAGGTGCTGGCAGCAGTTCCAGTGAAATAGTTTCCCATTCCAGCAGTTCCGGTGCCCTTGATTATTCCAGTGATTCCGTGGTTGATTCCAGCAGTTCGCAAAATGCAGAAGTATCTAGCAGTTCTAGTGGCGAGGTAACAAATGAGTCTAGCAGTTCACAAGAGCAAAGCTCCGCAGGCGGCACATCTTCGCCTTCACCGTCAACTTCCTCGTCCTCGTCTTCGTCTTCTTTAAGAATCTCATCCAGCAGTTCCCATATTCCTGAGGTAACCGACCCAGGTGCCAACTGCGCTTACCAGCCAACCTGGTGCGGCGGAATAGCTTGGGATAAGGTGAAAAAAACAAGTATGGATGCAGCCGATGTAGGTGCTACAGATAAAGGTCAAGAGAGTCCTAATTGCATATATGCAACAGCAATCATCCAAATTGGAAACGAAAGTGCTGGAATTTCTATAAATGGCAAACAGTTTGCAAATGGTTCCGCTTCAAGATGTGGCGGAGGTGAATGGGGCGATGCCACGTCATGCGCCACAAAATTTTCTAGCGTAGCAAAAGTGGACGGCGGCTATTATATTTACATTCCAGATTGGGCAGGGCAAAAATTCCAAACAACTGGAGGCCAACCCTCTTGCCCGGGTTCTCCAACTCCTGGTGCTAGCAGTTCTTCCAGAGCATCTTCTTCTTCTGCCGCAAATGCAAGCACAGGTACTTGCGTGGAGCCTATGAATGGTCTTCCGCCCAATGGCACAAAATCTTGCATTAAAGTAGGCTCTAAATGCTATACCTGCAATCCAGACCGCGGCAATGAATGTTCTCAAGGCTGGATTTGGCAAGGTGGCAATGTAAGCGATCAGTATTGGTATAAAGAAGTTTCTTGCTCAGAAAACAACAGCGGCAATCCAACATATAATTTAACTTGCACCGGTCTTGCTCAAACAGGGGTTGCAGGAACTGCAATAACACAGCCAACTGTTAAATGCAATGGCGATAACGCCACTGCTACCTTTACGAACCCGCCGATTTGGAATAATCCCACCACAGGCACTTACAATGTGAGTGCAACGGCAAATTGTGGCGGAAACAAAACAGTTAGCTGCGGAACGCTAACTATTAGCGCAGCCCCTTCAACCGACCAGCTCACTTGCACCGGTCTTGCTCAAACAGGAATTGCAGGAACTGCAATAACGCAACCAACCGTTAAATGCGGCAGCACCACAATTACAAACGGCACTTGGACAGGCGCGCCAACTTGGGCTAATCCCACCGCCAACACATACACCGTATCTGTTGCGGCAACTTGCGGAGGAAGCAGCAAAACGGCAAGCTGCGGCACACTGAAAGTAAATCCAAAACTAACTTGCGGCAATCCATCGCCACAAACGGTAACCGCTGGTGCTAATGTAACCCCACCAACTGTGACTTGTGGCACCACTAATGTTGCTACTGCGAATATTTCTTGGAGCGGTGCTCCTGATTATTGGAGCGGTCCGGCCTCAGGCACCTATAACAACATTAAAGCAACTGTAAATAGCGGGGATTGCAGCGGTCAAACCGCAACTTGCGGCACATTGACTGTTGGCAACAAACTCACATGCGGCAATATTGCGCAATCAATAACAGTTGGGCAAACTCCAACCAAGCCATCAGTGACCTGCGGCTCAACTGCGGTTACCAGCGGCATCACTTGGAACCCAACCTCCATTAACAGCGCAATTAACACAGCGCAAACAATTAACAATATAACTGCAACTGCGAGCTGCGGCGGCAGCAACCAAACAGCCACTTGCACAGGTTCAATAACAGTTAACGCTCAACAAACCACTCCGAGTTCTTCAAGTGCTGGTAATAGTGGTGGCAATCCCAGTTACACCCCAACAACACCCGGAACCACAACTGCAAAAACAACTCAGTATTGGGATGCTTGCAAACCGAGTTGCGGTTGGAGTGGCAAAGGCGGTTTGAGAGCCAGCAGCTGCAATATAACAGGTGGCGACAAAGCAAAGAACGATAACGCAAGCGCATGCAGCGGTGGAAACTCATACACATGCATGAACCAAGCCCCTTGGAAATCAGGTAATGTAAGCTTTGGTTATGCTGCAATTAATATGGGCGATTGCGGCGATTGCTATCAATTGGATTTCCCCAATGGGCATGTTATGGTTGTTATGAAGAGCAATATTGGAAACTTAAACGAAGGTGCTGCATTTGACATTATGATTCCGGGCGGCGGTGCCGGTGATTTTGATGCTTTAACAAAGCAAGTCCAAAATAGCGGCGTAAGCAATCCAGACATGGGCAGCCGCTACGGTGGATTTAGGCTTTCTTGCAACAATTCTGTTAGTTGCGTAAAGCAAAAGTGCGATGCGACTTTCAAAAATCTTCCAGATTTGAGAGCTGGTTGCAATTGGTATGCAGACAATTTGGGAAATAACATGCAAAGTTTTGACAATCCAACTGTCAAATATAAGAAGGTTACTTGCCCATCGGAATTAACAAGTAAATATTAGGAGATTGTAGTATGAAAAGAATGTTTGGAGTTTTGTTTTTGCTTGCTTTTTCAACAGGCGGAGTTTTCTTCGCTTGTACCAACAATGACGAGAACCCTCCTGAATTAAGCAGTTCGGGCGGCTCAGGCCATTCCAGCACATCTAGCAATTCTATTTCTGTTATTTCCAGCAGTTCTACTGTACCCGATGAGCCCAGCAGTTCAAGCAGCCTTATAAACATCAGTTCTGCTGATGTTTCGTCTTCTTCTATAGCTACCACGCCTAGCAGTTCCTCCTCTTCTTCTTCTATAGCAGGAATTTCTGCCACTTCCTCAACGGCAGTGGTGGTGATAAGCAGTTCTTCTAGAGCATCTTCTTCTTCCGTTGCCCAAAGCCCTTGTGTGCAGCCACAAAATGGTGTTCCACCTGGTGGCATAACATCTTGCATTATAGTAAACGGCAAATGCTACACCTGCAATCCAGAACGTGGCAATGAATGTAATCAAGGTTGGATTTGGAACGGCGGCAATGCGAGCGGTGATGCGTATTGGTATAAAGAAGTTGATTGCAAAGGCAGCACCGGTCCTACTCCCGGAACTTCTTCAGCAGGAGCAGCAACCAGCAGCAATAGCGGTGGTGGTGGCACCAGCAGCAACAGCGGTAACAGCGGCACGCCTAGCTACACTCCAACATCACCTGGAACCGAAACTTCAAAAGTAACTCATTATTGGGATGCTTGCAAACCCAGTTGCTCTTGGAGCACCAATTCTGGTGGCAAGCCAGCCAATGCCTGCAACATAACAGGCAGCAACATTGGCCATAGCGATGCCGACAGAAGCGCATGCGATGGTGCAAATGCTTTTATGTGCATGAACAACGCTCCTTGGAAAGTGGGCAATGTAAGTTTTGGTTATGTAGCTGGCAATATTGGCAAGTGCGGCGACTGCTATCAATTCGATTTCCCCAATGGGCAAGTTATGGTTGTTATGGCAAACAATCATGGAGCCATACACGATGGAGCTAAATTTGACCTTATGATTCCGGGTGGTGGCGTTGGAGATTTCAATGCTTTGACTCGGCAAGTCACAAATAGCGGTGTGAGCAATCCAGATATGGGTGTTCAATATGGCGGATTCAGAGGCAAATGTGGCTGGACTCATAGTGCAGCCAATGTTAATTGCGTAGAGAAGATGTGCAATGATGTTTTCAAAAATCTGCCAGACTTGAAAGCTGGCTGCCTTTGGTATGTGGAAACTTTGGGAAGGGCACCAGGTTCAAATAATGCAAGCTGGGACAATCCGACTGTTAAATATAAGCTGGTCACTTGTCCAAAAGAACTAACAGATAGATATTAATGAGCAAATTTCGCCCCTGCATAGACCTGCATAATGGCAAAGTAAAACAAATAGTTGGTTCTTCGCTTTCGCAAAACGAAAGCGAACTTAAAACCAACTTCATTTCCCAAAAACCCGCAGAATGGTACGCCGAACTCTACAAAAAAGACGGCTTAAAAGGCGGGCATATAATAATGCTCGGAGCAGGCAACGAAGAAGCCGCTAAAAGAGCCTTGAAAGCCTACCCAAACGGAATGCAAATAGGCGGTGGAATAAACAACGAAAACGCAGAAAAGTACTTGGAAGCCGGAGCCGCCGCAGTTATAATCACAAGCTATATATTCCCAGATGGCAAATTTTCCCTTGAAAATTTAAAAGCCTTGTCCCGCAAAATTGGCAAAGAGCATTTGGTTGTGGATTTGAGCTGCTATGGAGCCCAAAATAAATGGGTAGTAGCCATAAATCGCTGGCAAACCCTAACCGATTTTCAAATAACCAAAGAAAATTTGGAAATGATTTCTGAGCATTGCTGTGAATTTTTGGTACACGCCGCAGGCGTTGAGGGCAAGCAACAGGGCATGGATTTGGAACTGATTAAATTCTTAGGTGCATACTCCCCCATTCCCGCAACTTACGCGGGTGGGGCAAACAGCCTAAAAGACTTTGAAACCTGCGATAAACTCTCAAAAGGAAGGGTGGATTTGACTATAGGGAGTGCTTTGGACATTTTTGGGGGAAATGTGCCTTATGAGGGGTGCAAAAAATATAAATAATTACTATATTTTCCCTAGTATCTCTATAAAAGAGGATTTATGAGCCAGGAAAAATTGTTCGCAGAGTTCCCAGATGTTTCCACAGAAGAGTGGGAATCCACCATACAGGCAGACCTTAAAGGCGCAGATTACGAAAAAAAACTGATATGGAAAACACTGGAAGGCATTTCCGTTAAGCCATACTACCGCAAGGCAGATACAGACGGCATATCCTGGCTTTTGAACAACCTCCCTGGCGAATTCCCCTTTGCCAGAGGCACAAAGAAAACTGACAATAACTGGGAAATAAGAGAAGATATTTACGAACAAGACATAGCAGCCGCAAACGCAGCCGCTAAACACGCCTTGGATCGCGGTGCAGATGCTCTATCCTTTAAAAGCAGAGTTTGCACCAGATGCGGGGTTCTCAGAGGGCAAAACGTTCAAAGCCAAGACGATTTTAACGCCCTTTTAAACGGCATAGATTTAAGCAAAATACCTGTTTATTTCAATTTTGGCACCAGAGCGCTTCAAGCTCTTGAAATGCTCTCTAAATGCTCAAAATCCGCAAAAGGCGGCATAATTTACGACCCTCTCTCGGAACTCGTTCAAAGGGGCAAAATTGGCATTGCAAAAGATTCCATATTGAAAGAGGCGGCAAAAGCGGCTGATTATGCCGTTAAAAACATCCCTGGTGTGAATGCCATAACAGTTCAAACTCAGCATTTTCACCTTGCCGGAGCAAATATAATTCAAGAACTCGGCATAGCCTTGAGTGCAGGCTTGGAATACATGAACGCCCTAACAGACGGAGGCCTTTCCGCAGAGCAGGCAGCCAGCCAAATAACATTCAGCATCAGCGTAGGTTCAAGATATTTCCTTGAAATTGCAAAAATCCGCGCACTGCGCGTTTTATGGGCAAACATACTCAAAAAATATGGAGTGACCGGAACCGCAAAAATACACGCAAGCACGTCATTGTGGAACTCCACTGTGTTTGACCCAAATGTGAATATGCTCCGCGTAACAACCGAGGCAATGAGTGCCGCCATAGCAGGTGCAGACTCCATAACCGTTATCCCCTACGATGCCGCATTCAAAACACCAGACGAATTCAGTTGCCGCATTGCCCGCAACGTTCAGCTTTTGCTCAAAAACGAAAGCCGCTTCAACAAAATAATAGACCCAGCCGCTGGTTCTTATTACGTAGAAAGCCTAACCGACCAAATTGCCTCTAAATCTTTGGAAGCATTCAGAAAAATTGAAGGCCAAGGCGGTTTGCTCGCAGCCCTTTTAAGCGGTTCCGTTCAAAAAGAACTCGCAGACACTCAAAAACAAAAAGAAAAACTCATAATGCAGCGCAGGGAAGTATTTATTGGCACAAACCAATACCCGAATTTGCTTGAAAAAATGAGCGATAAAATTAAAAAAGACGAAGGCTCGCAAATAAAAAATCAAGACCTTTTAAAAACAAGCAGCGAAGAAACCACAGTTGAAAAATTGAACATAAGGCGTGGTGCAGAAGTTTTTGAAACACTCCGCTTGCAAACAGAAGAATACGCCAAAAAAACTGGAAATGCTCCAAAGGTATTCTTGTGGACAGCCGGCGACTTGGCAATGAGGCTCGCTCGCGCAACATTTATCAAAAACTTCTTCGGTTGCGCAGGCTACACCGTTATAGACACCAACGGGATTCCAAATGTTGCAGAAGGCGTTGAGCTTGTTAAAAAGAATGCTCCTCAAATTGTTGCTCTATGTTCCAAAGACGATGAATATTTGGGACTGGCAAAAGAAATTTTCCCAGCTCTTGAAAAAGAATTCCCAAAAATAATTCGCATAGTTGCCGGCAACCCAAAAGAAGCCGAAGAACTCAAAGCTGCCGGAGCACAAGATTTTATTCACATTTTAACAAATGCTATAGAATCACTTAGCTCTTATCAAAAGAAACTAGGTGTTGCTTAAAGGTTGCTGATGCTAGAAATAATAAAAGATTTCTTTGTAAAGCATTCTTTGAAATTTTTGTCCTTGTTATGCGGTTTTATAATTTGGTTTGGCGTGGTTTCAAGAGAAGATGCAAAAGCCGATCTTGAATTGCCAGTTAGAGTTATAAATCTCCAAGACAATATGGCACTCGTCTATCCCTTAGTTCCAACAATAACCGCGCAATTAGAGGGAAGGGCCATAAGTTTAATCCACTTAAAATTAAATCGCACTGGAAGAATTGAGGTTGATTTAAAAAATATGCCTCTCGGATATTCCAGAATATCCAGCGAGAGGATAAATTTTGTCTCTCCAAGCATACCAAATATTAAAATGCAGCGCATTAAACAAACAAATTCTTTAAGCGTTGAATTAGACACAAGAATTGAACAAAAAGTACCTGTGCAATCCAAAGTTCGCACCCAAGCCGCACCTGGTTTCACTTTTTTGAATACGCCAGAAATTGTGCCCGATTCCGTTTATATTTCTGGAGCAAGGAGCACCGTAGCAAAAATAATGTACATTCCAACCAAAGAAATTTCAATAACAGATTTAAAATGGAATAATTCGCTGCCGATAAAACTTGATTTATCTGTACTCCGTTCCATAGTGGACATAGCAGATACAACAGTATTTTTGCAAGTTCAAATTGAGCCTTTAGACCACAAAATATTCTATGATATTCCAGTGCGCTTAATAGGCAGCTTTGACCGAGAATCCTACTCGCTTTCGCCCTCAAAAGCCAACGTTGAAGTTTCGGGCGGAAAAGACATGCTCTCTAAAATAGAGGCACAAGATATAAATCTCTATATTGAATTCTCAAGATTTTCCATTGAAAACGAAGAGGAACTTAGCCCTACTGTACACATTACGCAATCTGTTACCAGTTGGCAAATTCTTCCAGAAAAATTCCGCCTCGTAGAAAATGAATCAAAATGATTTGGCTTGGAATTGAAAGCAGTTGCGATGATACTGCCTGCGCTATTTTACGAGAAAACAAAGATTCAATTGAAATACTTTCCAACTGCCTTTACAGCCAAATAGACGAACACAAGGCCTGGGGCGGAATTGTGCCAGAGTTAGCGTCCAGAGCGCATCTGGAAAAAATTGTCCCAGTACTTGAACAAGCACTTGAACAGGCAAATACGAGCATTGAAGAGATAGGGCAAATAGCTTTTACCTCCAGCCCTGGTTTAATGGGTTCGCTATTGGTCGGTGCAAATTTTGCGCAAGGGCTTGCAAAAGATTTAGGCATAGAATGTTATGGAATAAACCATTTAGAGGGGCACATAAGCTCTGCAATGCTGGATAAAGGGCAGTGGCTAACATATAAAAGTTTTATAGCTTTGATAGTCTCCGGTGGGCACACGGAATTGGTTTTGCTAAAACCAGAGTTTAAATATACATCCATTGGCAAAACAAGAGATGATGCTGCTGGCGAGGCTTTTGACAAAAGCGGAAAACTGCTAGGCCTTGGCTACCCCGCTGGCGCAGAAATCAGCAGGCTTGCAAAAAATGGAAACAAAAATTTTTACGAGTTCCCCAGAGCCTTGAACGAGCCTGCTTCCCTTGATTTTTCATTTAGCGGTTTAAAAACCGCAGTTAGCCGCTATGTTCAAACAAAAGGCAAAGAATTTGTGGAAGAAAATATTGCAAACATCTGCGCAAGCCTTCAAGAAGCCATAGCGGATATTTTGTCTTTGAAGGCGGTAAATGCAGCCAAGAAAAACAACTTGGAAAATCTCATTTTATGCGGCGGTGTTAGTGCAAACAGCAGGCTCAGGGAACTTTTAACCGAGCGAACATCAAAAAATGGGATAAATTTAATTTGCCCACCGCCAGCTTTATGCACGGATAATGGCGCAATGATTGCTGCTGCTGCTATTTTTAGAAAGCGAGCAGGGTTGCTTGTGGAGAATAGAGAGGTTAAGGCTTGGAATGAGTTGTTTTAGTGAATCCCGTCTTCAATCTTCTCAAATTTTTTATCATTATACCAACTCTGAACTTTCTGCTGCACCTCAGGCGAAAAATTCGCCTTGTTGTCTAAAATATCGTTTGCCGTGTTTATGGTTTTCTCTATCAGCGGCAAATCGTGCATCCAGTCAAAGTGCCGCAAAACCCAAGCCCCGCTTTGCTCTGAGCCTTCTAAATTCCCTGCTCCCCTGTTTTGCAAATCCAACTCCGCTATTTCAAAACCGTCATTTGTCTTTGAAAATTTCAATAATTTTTCATAAGCTGGATTGTCTTCTTCGCATAGCAAAATACACCAAGCCCGCTCGGTTCCGCGCCCTACCCTGCCCCGCAACTGATGAAGCTGTGCAAGGCCAAAATTCTCTGGTTTATCTATGACGATTAAATTAGCTTCAGGAACATTAACGCCCACTTCCACCACCGTTGTGCAAACGAGCAAGGAAACATCGCCGTTTGCAAAAGCGTTTAAGTTTGTGTCCCGTTGTGCTTCGGGCATTTGCCCGTGCACAACGGCTATTTTCCAGTCGCTTTTAAAATTCTTCAATTCTTTGTAAATGTCATCAACACACGCTGCCTCTCCAAATTCGTCTTCTTGAACCCTGCTAACAACCCAATAGCAACGATTATCAACAAAAGATTTTTTGTAAAGATAATCCTTCATTTTCTCGCGGCTGTTCCTGCCTCTCAATTCCGTTGAAACAGGCAACCTGCCAGGCGGTTTTTCGCGCAAAATCAATGGCTCCAAATCTCCGTAAAAAGTCATTGCCAAACTGCGTGGAATTGGCGTTGCACTCATAACCAGTAAATCTGGTTTATTACCCTTTGCAAGAAGAGCCTCTCTTTGATTTACCCCAAAGCGATGCTGTTCGTCTATAATAACAAAACTCAAATTTTTAAATTCAACATCTTTGGAAAACAAAGCGTGAGTTCCAACAACGGCGTTAATTTCGCCGCTTATTAAACCTGCCAAAATTTCCCTGCGCTGCGCTGTGGAAACGGAACCTGTGAGCAAAGCGAGCCGCAAGTCGGAGTTTTCAAAATTTTTTTCCATACTGGAAAAATGCTGCCTTGCCAAAATATCTGTGGGCACCATGCAAGCCGCTTGCCCACCTGCGCCGCAAATCCCAATCATTGCAAGCAAAGCGACCACGGTTTTTCCGCTGCCTACATCGCCTTGCAAAAGAGCGTGAAATTGCCTATTGCTCTCTAAACCATTTATGAGCTGTTCCAAAACATAGTCTTGCCCATCTGTTAAGGTAAAGGGCAATTTTTCCCTTGTGAAGTCAATTTTTTGCAAATCCAGTTTTCTTGGGATTCCAGAATTTGCAAGCAACCTGCGCCTCATTGCCTTTCTGAGGCAAAATGGCAAAAGTTCTAAAATTTTTACATCCTTTTTGGCTGAGTAAATTTCTTCTATGGATTGAGGGCAATGCAGTTTTTTATAATTCTCTACAAGTGGTCGCATTTTCAAAAAACTCAAAAGCTCCGGTGGGCAAATATGATCTTCGGGCGGTAAAATGAGATTTAGGTTTTTCTCAAAAAGGTTTTTGTATAGTTTTGCAAGAAACTTGCTCTCCATTCTAGCTTCTCGCATTGATTCTGTTATTGTGTAAATGGGAAGTATGTTACCGCTAAATTCCTCGTCTTCTTCTAGAGCTTGCAAATCGGGGTGCACCATTTGCATTGTGCGAAACACCGTCCCTTTGCCAATGGCAACCCAACGCGAGCCGTTTTTTAGCCGTGCTTGCCAGTGATGCGTTGCTCCAAAAAACACAAATTCAATGCTTCCCGTGTCGTCTTGCAAGGTTGCGCTAAATCTCGCACGCCCTTTGTAAATCATTGAGCTGCGCACTATGTGCCCCACCAAAACAACGCGCTCACCTGCCTTAATATCCTTTATTTTTGTTATTCGCCTCTGGTCTATCCAATCACGCGGCAAATACGAGAGCAAATCAAAAAGCGTATTTATGCCGCTTTCTTTTAACGCAGCTATTTTTTTGGGACCAAGCCCTGATATGGAAGAAAGCAACACTGAGTAAAGATAAAAAATTTTTGGCTCGCTTTTTTCTATATTGCCCTTGGATCATAAATGAATTCACAAGGACTTTCACCTCGCATAGCGGCTTTGCACGCTCTTTTAAACTGGAAAAAGGGCGGCGATTTTGTGCAAAACAACCTGCAACAGACCTGTGAAAACTTGTCCCAAAACAACAGAGCATTAGCTTACGAAATTGCCCTCGGAACTTGCCGCGTGCTAACCGAATTAGACGAAAAATTAAAAACGCTGATGCGAGAACTCCCAAAAGAACCTTGCAGAACAATACTGGAAATTTCCCTTTACCAACTATTGCACACCCGCATACCCTCTTATGCCGTTGTAAACTCTGCGGCAAATTTGGCAAAGCATCTGGGTTTAAATGAGCATAACGTGAAATTTGTAAATGCGGTTTTGAGAAATGCCGTTAGAAAAAATTATGTGAATATTGAAAGCGAAAATGCAAAAGCCCCAGACCAATGGATAAGGGTAAATACGCAAAAAACAAATTTAGAAGAACTCATAGCAAAACTGGAATTAAAAGACCACGAAATTTTATTCAACAAGTTCATTTTAATTCCAAACACAAGAGAAATCCTAAAAAATCCTCTATTCAAAAAAGGCTTTTACTCATTCCAAAACCCAGCCTCTTTCTTTATGTCAAGTTTGTGTGAAATAAAAAACGGGTACAAGGTTTGGGATGCCTGCGCCGCCCCAGGCGGTAAAACTGCCATGCTTGCAGAAGAAAATCCAAAAGCTTTTTTTGTTGCCTCTGATTGCAGCGAAAAACGAGCAGAAAAAATACTGGATTTGCAAAACCGCTTGAATTTAAAAAACGTCAATATAATTCTCGCCAACGTAGAAAACCCACCTTTTTCGCAAAAATTTGACTGCGTTATTGTGGATGCCCCTTGCTCAAACATGGGCGTAGCTTCAAGGAGACCAGAAGCCTTGCAAACTTTTTCAAAAGAAAAAATTTCAGAACTATCAAAAAAACAACTAGCAATTTTACAAGGTGCCTCTGCATCAGTTAAAGAAAACGGAGTTCTAATTTACTCAGTTTGCAGCCAAGAAAAAGAAGAAAGCACCGAGGTAATAGAAAAATTCATAAAAAACAACCAAAACTTCACCCAAGAAGAATCCATACTAACCGACTCCCCACACATAGACAAATTCTTCATAGCCAAACTACGGAGAACACAAAATTGAAAATTCTGAAAATCCTGCAAATTCTGATAATTCTGGTTCAGACAATTTACGCTATTTCTCTAGATGCAGGCATAAACTATTTCCCCGGCGAACTCAACAAACAAATAAAAACTGCTCCTTATGCAGGAGCGGAATTGGGATATGAACTTTCGGATTATACCAGTTTGTATTTGCAAGCTACATTCAGCTATTTAAAATTGAAAGAAAACAAAGATTTTCACGGATTGTATCAATTTATAGGCAGAACAGGCATTGAAAGTTCGGAACAATTATTCAAATATGCTTCTGCTGGCATAGGAATAAGCCTAGCTACCATTAGAGGCAAAAAGGCAACTCCAAAGGCAGAAAAATATATGCTTTCCACAAACGAATCCGAATTCGGTTGGAATGTGCGTTTAAAATTGAATTTATTGAGAATAGAAAAATTCACCTTTGGCACAAAATTCCACTATGATGATATTTGGACTAAGCCTAAAATCAGCTCGTTGTTGCAAATTGGAGGGTTTGTTAGCTATGGGTTCTAAAAATTTTCTATATTTATCCCTAACTATGACCCGCAGTCACAAAACCACCTGCTTCACCCAAAGATGCAATCCTGTTAATCCTAATAATCGCTGTTCAGACATTTTTCTATTTTACCTTAAATGCCGCAAAAACGTTTCAATATAGCAGGTCCCTGCAACTCAAACGAGCATTATATGCTTGACCCTTTGCGTAATATAGGCAAAGAACTGATGAATTTGGTAGAACAAAAGGATTATTTTGTCCTTCACGCCGCTCGGCAGAGCGGAAAAACAACGTTGCTAAAAGAGCTTGCTCGCAAAATAAATGCAGAGGGCAAGTATTATGCTTTATATTGCTCATTGGAAAAGATACAAGGAATTATAGAAGCAAAAGAAGCAATGCCACAGATAATAGATGTTTTAAAAATGGCTTTTTATGGCTCAAATATCCCCAAAGGAGAACTGTTTGCAAAAGAACCTGGCAATATAGGTTTTGCTTCTTTGCTGCAATTTGAACTTTCAAAAGTCAGCAAAATTTTAGACAAGCCTTTGGTAATATTTTTTGACGAAGCCGATTGCCTTAGCAACGGAACTTTAATCACATTTTTAAGGCAACTTAGAGATGGATATATAAATAGGGACAGCGTTCCTTTTATCCATTCCATCGCTCTGGTAGGAATGCGCAACATTAGGGACTACAAAGCCCGCATACGCCCTGAAAGTGAAACGCTCGGCAGTGCAAGTCCATTTAATATAATTACAGAAGCAATGACTATCAGCAATTTCACCTGCGAAGATGTTGCGGAACTTTACAATCTGCATACCACAGCAATAGGGCAGGTATTTGAAAAGGAAGCGACCCAGTTTATCTTTGAGCAAACGCAGGGACAGCCTTGGCTTGTGAACGCCGTAGCTAGGGAAGCGGTTGAAAAAATTTGCAAATCTGATTATTCCGCCGCCATAACACAAGATATTGCAAAGCAAGCAATCCAAGACATAGTTCTTGCAAGGGGAACACATTTTGATTCGCTTATGGAGAGGCTAAAAGAGGAACGTGTCCGCAAAGTAATACAGCCTTTGGTTCTTGGCGAAGATTATGCAATGGACAAATCATCGGATGACTATCTTTACACTAGGGATTTGGGAATAATCAGAGACAGCGGCGACCAAATAGAGCCAGCCAATCCCATTTATGCCGAATTGATAGTTAGGTCACTTAATTGGAATGTTCAAGATATACTAAAAACCAAATACAAAAGTTATGATGTTCCACATTATTTGAAGGGTGGGAAAATAAACGTTAATGCTTTGCTCAAAGATTTCCAGAGTTTTTGGCGTGAGAACAGCGAGATATGGATACAACGCTACAAAGAGAATTATTACCAATATGACGAAGCCGCCCCTCATTTGGTGATTCAGGCATTTTTGCAGCGTGTGATAAATGGCGGCGGTCATATTAGCCGAGAAATGGCTTTAGGTACTTACCGTGTTGATATTTGCGTTGAGTGGGAGAAACAAAAATATCCTATTGAGCTTAAAATTTACAAGGGAGTTAAAACAATAAAAGATTCCATAGAACAAATTTTGACGTATATGGATAAAATAGGCTCAAAAGAAGGCTGGGTGGTGATTTTTGACCGCACACCAAAGAAAAGCTGGAGCAAAAAACTTTACGTGAAAGAAGTTAAGCAGTCTGGAAAAAAGATAACAATTTTTGGGTGCTGAACTGATTGATGGATTAACCCCCTTTCTTCTCCCTAGGGTGATAATGCCGATGTTCGCTTTTCAAATAAGAATTATCCAAATGCGTGTAAATTTGCGTAGTGGATAAATTTGCGTGTCCAAGCAACTCCTGCAAAATTCTCAAATCCATTCCACCAGCTAGGCAATGAGTTGCAAAAGAATGTCTCAATGAGTGCGGGCTAATTGACTCTTTGCCGAGAAATGCGGTACGCATCTGAATTATTTTCCAAGCTCCAACACGAGTGAGTTTTTTTCCGTGGAAATTGAGAATCACGGTATCAGTTTTGGGCTTTAATTGCTGCCGCCAAATTTTGAGCCAAGCCGCCAAATTAGCCTTTGCCTTGCCGGATAGCGGAACCAATCGCTGTTTATTGCCTTTGCCAACAGGAGTTAGCCAACCATTGTCCAACTGAATATGCTCCAACTTCAAGGAAACAGCCTCGCTAATCCTAAGCCCCGCGCTATATAAAAGCTCCAGCAGGGCAATATCTCGCATTCCAAATTTATCGTTTGAGTTTATATTTTCAAAAATAGCTGCAACTTCATCTATGCTCAAACATTGCGGCAAATATTTTTCTAAATGCGGTGCTGAATATAAATTCTCCGGCGAAAATCCGAGTAAATTTCTCTCTTCCAAATAATTCAAAAATCCACGCAGAGAGGAAAAATGCCGTGCAAGCGAAGATGGTTTGTAATCAAAGGCTTTGGCTCTTTCGTCTAAAAATAAATCTATGCTCTCTATGGAAAGTTCGGTTTGCTCGCATAAAGGGATTAAGTCGGCTTTGTAACTGCTTATAGTTTGCTTTGACAAATTTTTTTCCAAAGACAAATAACGCAAGTAGTTTTTGAGATGTAAGGATATATCCATTTATTCAAGGATGGAAAAATATGTATGCAATGGTTATCGCCGCAATAACACCGGCCACATCTGCCGCAAGTCCGCAAAAAACCGCGTGTCTGGTTTTGCGAATCGCAACCGAGCCAAAATACACCGCTATAATATAAAATGTTGTGTCTGTTGTGCCTTGGAACATACAACTCAAACGACCTGCAAAACTATCTGCTCCATATTGCTGCATTGCATCAACCATCATTCCACGTGCGCCACTGCCCGAAAGAGGCTTCATAATCGCAGTCGGAAGGCTTGGCACAATATCTGCGGGAATGCCGCAAAAATTAAAACCTGCTACTACCCCGCTCATAATAAAATCCATTGCACCACTCGCCCTGAATGCCGCTACCGCTGCTAAAATCGCTATTAAATATGGTATAACCATAACGGCTGTGGAAAAACCCTCTTTTGCTCCTTCAACAAAAGCATCAAAGGGCATAACTTTTTTTATTGCCGCTAAAGTTAAAAAAAACATTATTATAGCAAACAGAATAATGCCACCCAAAAACGCGCTTGCAATGCCCATTTCCTCCACAGAAAGTGTGGAAAAATACCAAAGCGTTCCAAACACCGCCGCAGAGAGACCAATAAACCAAGACAAAAATACCACATTTTTTATTTCAATTTTTTGAAAAAAAGCTGTAACCAAAATACCGACCACCGTGCTGAAAAATGTTGCAAACAAAATAGGCAAAAATATATCTGCGGGATTTGCCGCACCCAGCTTTGCTCTATAAGTCATTATGCTAACTGGAATCAATGTTAATCCACTCGCATTCAAAACCAAAAACAAAACCTGTGCATCACTTGCTGTGTCTTTTTTTGGATTTAATTCCTGAAGCTCTTTCATAGCTTTCAATCCAAGAGGAGTGGCGGCATTGTCTAGCCCCAGCATATTTGCGCTTATATTCATAAGTATGCTACCCATTGCAGGGTGATTTTCAGGAATACTCGGAAATAACCGCTTCATCAAAGGAGAAACCAATCTTGCAAGCATTTGAACCGCGCCTGCCTTCTCCCCTATTTTCATCATTCCAAGCCAAAAAGCCAAAATTCCGGTTAAACCAATGGCTATTTCAAAAGCCGTTTTTGACATATCAAAAACGCTTTGAATCACTGTGTTAAAAATTCCAGTATTGCCAAAACAAAGCCACTCAGCAAGGCAGGCGATGAAAGCACCGCCAAAAAGCAATAGCCAAATAACGTTTAGGAACACGTTAGGAATATAGAAAATTATACAAAATTATACAAAATCTTTCACAAATTCTTCATATCCTCTTGTATTAAACCAAAAGGAATTTTCATTTTTATCCAAAGCATTTAAAATATCTTTCTGCTGTTTCCCAATATTAGTTTCTCGTATTTTTTCTGTTTCACTTGGAATATTCAAAATTTTATTAGAATAAATTCCATCTAAAAACGCTCCATAAAAAATGTTAATTTTTCCTATTGGACGAGAAATAATACTTATTAATTCTTTAATTTGTTTATTTTGCGAATCGCCGGATTGTTTTAAATGCTTAGCTTCTATAAATATTATTTTTTCCTTATTTTTTAAAATTATATCTAATTTTTTACCAAAGTTTAAATCTACTTTCAATTCATTTTTTATATTTTCTATGTCAAAAACACCTTTAGAAAATGCTACAATTTTTTCATTATTATGAAATGCACTCCAATCATTAATAGGAATAAAATCGTAACGTTTTGCAATATCCATAAGTTTATTTTCGCCAATACTACCTTTACTCCTGCTTGCTCCTTTATCTATGATAGCCTGTATCCATTCATCGGGAGGAATTCCATTTTTTAAATCTCTATTCTGAAAATATAATTTTACTATTTCCTTTAACAAAGATTTATCCTTTAAAGATTCTAAAATCACATCGCAGGCATTTACAAAACAGCCAAACTCTGATTTTGAAGCAAATTCCTCATTTTTATTTGTAAGTAGCATCTTAAGCTCATCATAAATATTATCCAAATTTTCATCTTGTTTACAATTTTTTATTTCATTTAAAACTTTTTTGATTTTTGTAATATGTTCTACATATTTTTTTAAACTTTGTTCCTTTTCAAGAGAAGCATATCTCTTATCAAATACACGTTCTGGATTTTCACAAGAAATTTTAAAATAATGTAGGTTGCTTTGCAAAGCCATAAACATCTCATTTTAATTTATTGAAATATAAGTAATTTACCAAATTATAAGCAAAATTAAATGATATTCTTTTTCTGTCTTTGTCCCTGTAATTCGTCATAAACAAAGAATGATACCGATTTCGTTTATCTTCAATTTCTTTGTTGAATAGCTCTATTATTTTTTCTTGTTCCCGTATGCTAACGCTTTCTGGAAATAATAATTGTATTTGATGCCTTGAAGTTTTAATGCTGATTAAAGCATCTAAATTATATTTTCTAATATCATCCAAACAAATTTTACCACTTTCAGAACCTGAATCTATTGCTTTCAGTACTACTATATTTTTTCTTATTTTTGACAAGACATCGTCATTTACATTAAATTTCTTTATTTTATCTAAATTATTATATGCGGCTCTTATTGTATTATTTCCTTTTTGCAAATCTTCTTCTTCCAAACGACTAATGCGAAGTTTATTGGAATAGGCATTTATCTCTGCCAGAAATTCACCGCCTATTTGCCAATTATATTCTTGATATAATGTTATTTTGGAATACTTTTTTTGCGGATAAATTGTAAAATCAATATTCATTTTATGTGTTGGTATTTTCTTTTTTTTGTAATAAAAAGCTATTACATTGTAAGTTGTATCTTCAAAGACTTGTTCAGAAAAATAATTCACTTTTTTAATTTCAAATTTCACCAAAAATAATTCTCTTATGTATTTTGAATTTTCAGCCGATAGAAAATTTATTGGAACAATGGCTATTCCTTCTTCACTATTCATAATTTTTTCTAGAGATAGCTGATAAAGGTCTGTATGTTTACTATTCACTAGCAGGCTTTTGTCTTTCATTTTATTTTGATAAAGATATGGTGGATTTGTTAAAATAAATTCATATTTTTTAGGATTTTGCAAGCTGTCATTGTAAAAAATCAGTGAGTTATCACTTTTAGTTTTATCTATATCGTAACCGACAACTGAACTTGCTCCACTAGCTTCAGCCCATTTTAATAAATCACCTGCTCCAGCAAAAGGATCTGTTACATTTTTGCATTTAATAAATCTTTCCAATCCTTGCAATATATAACTAGTGTTCTTTGTAAAGAACTGACCGAGCTGTTGCTTAAATATTGGTGAAATTTTCGTCATTGGATATAATATAGTAAGTTTAAATTGATAAGATTTATGATATAGGAGTTTCACAATTTACTATATTTATAATCAAATGATTAAAATATCTTTCCGCACTTTATGCCCCCTCGTAGTGATGCTCTACATTTTGTTGTTATCTTCTTGCACTTCCGATGGCGAAACATCATATGCTTACATTTACTGCGTTTATTCTGCTGATACATTCTGTGCACAAGGTCCTTTTACTACGTGCCAAGGAAACGGAGTATTGAGCAACACTTGCCCTTACCCTTCAAGTTCTTCACTAGGTGGCGTTTCCTCGTCAAGCGTTTTGCAGAGTTCTAGTTCTACGGTTGAACCCCCCAACGTTGTTTACGGCACTCCTATAACTTATGAGGGTGAAACTTACCAAACTGTTGTAATTGGTACCCAAACTTGGATGGCAAGGAATTTGAATTATAATGTAAGTGGTAGCCGATGCGGAAACGATAACTGTGCTACTTACGGCAGATTTTATGAGTGGATAACGGCAATGGCTCTGACATCTCAATGCCACGATCAAAGTTGTACTCCTGAGAAACGAGGAATATGCCCCAGTGGTTGGCATATTCCTAGCGGTGCCGAATGGAATACGTTAACAAATTTTGTAGGTTCGTCAACCGCTGGAATCAAGCTGAAGGCAACGAGCGGCTGGAATGAAGGCGGGAACGGTACAGATGCCTACGGTTTTGCAGCTCTACCTGGTGGTACCTACGCTCATTTCTATGACTTTGACTACAAAGGTAACGTCATTGGCCACCACGGTGTCGGTAATTACAGCGAATGGTGGACTTCTTCAATAGTCTTCGGTATTGCTGGTTACAAAGCATATACCTTGCAAATGGACTATAACAGAGATAATGTCAGCACAAATAATGGCGCAGATCAGAGTACTGGCACTAACTATGGCCGTTGGCTAAATGTTCGTTGTGTTCAAGACTAAAGTACGTAGCTGTTAGTGAATTATCTTCTTCAACTCTTTCGCACTATGTTTAGAGATTACCGATTTACCTATCTTAGCTTCTATCTTGCGCCGAGCATCTCCTGCTACACTCGCTCCTTCACGAGCAACTTTCACATTCGCAGAAAGCCCCTTTGGTTTTTCTTTTTTTGAAATTTCTGTGGTCGAAGCTTCTGCAAGCATATTTAATATTAATTCTAGGTTAGTCATATTGTCACGCAAATTTTCTTTTTTCAAGCCTTTCAAATGCTTGTAAGAACGTGCATTCATTCCCGACCAGCCTTTGTAAATCTCATCAGTCAAAATTGCGTATTCTTGCCCTTTTTTAATTCCTCCTTTATCCCATTCATCGGTCATAAGCTTGCGAACCTCAATCGTTTTCAGACGTTGATTTATCCAATCCAAAGAATAACCCTTCTTGGCATAAGTTTCCAAAGCACGATTTATAGCAATTTCTGGGTCAGCAATTTCATCAAGTCGCTCAGAACCTACGCGAGCAAGCCAAAGCCTAAATGGTTCGGCTTTTGGACTGGGAATTGTTTGAACAAGGCGTAATACTTGTTCCGTATCGGCAACATCAGTTTCACGCATTTTTCCATCAGGGGCAAGCATTTTCAACTGGGTAGTATTACTACCCACTTCGCTACCCTCTTGTTTTAGCTTATTTCTAAGCCATTTCCAATAATTTCTAACCTTTTCATAATCTGGTTGATTGATTAAAATTGCAATTACATCGTGAACTGAAAAATACCATTTTTCAGTTTCTTCGTCCCAAAGCGTACGAACATTGCGATCTTCAAAAAGCTTTATACTAACGGATTGGCTCAATTTCTTACCTCTTTTAAAGAAGTTGTCAAGAAGATAGAAATTATTTTCTATCTTCTTGCCTAACAATGAAATTTCTCAGCGACAATCCGAAAAATGGCGGGGTGCAAGAGATGCTTGGCGTGTCACTTCCAATGGTGATGTCTATGTCTTTTGATACCTTTTTGGTTTTCATAAACCGCCTTTTTTTGTCTAAGCTGGGGCCAGATTATATGAATGCCGCTTTAACAGGCGGAATAATGGAAATGGTCACGATAGTATTTTTCAACGGGGTTATTGGTTATTCCACTGCGATGGTCGCGCAAAATTTAGGTGCAAAAAAAACAGCTAGATGCTCGCTTGTACTTGTGCAAGCCATCATTATGGCAATTTGCAGCTACCCTCTTGCCATTGCTCTTATGTACCCTTCGCATTCATTTTTAAACTCCTTTGATGTTCCTGTAGAACAAAGTATATTGCAAATAAAATATTACGATATTCTAATTTACGGTTCAATAATCACAATGCTAAGGCACGCTTTTTCGTGTTTCTTTATTGGGCTTGGAAAAACTCGCATTGTGATGGCGGCAACTCTAACAGGTCTTGCGGTAACTTTGATATTGAGTTACATTTTCACATTCGGCAAATTTGGCTTTCCAGCTCTAGGCATTATCGGTGCACCCGCAGCTATTGTAGCTGGCAGTTTCAGCGCCCTTTGCCTTTTGTTTTTTAGATTTTTCAGTAAAAAGTATAGAGAGAATTATTCCACGCATAAATGCTGGCGTTTCAGCAAAAGAATTTCCTCTACCCTTATAAAAAAAGGCTTGCCATCTGGCACGGAAATATTTTTGAATATGCTCGCTTTCCAGGCTCTAATACTCGTTTTTGATTCTCAAGGCTTGGCGGCGGCAACCGCTACGAGCGTCACGTTCAGTTGGGATATGGTATCTTTTGTGCCTCTGATAGGCTTGGAGATAGGAGCTACCAGCTTGGTTGGCAAGTACATAGGAGCTAGGGATTTTGCCTCCGCAAATCGCTCGGTTATTTCCGGCATAAAAACAGGGCTTTGTTATTCAGGGTTTATAATTATATTATTCGTAGGCATACCGGATATTTTGGTAAATATATTTAAACCGCACGTTATAAATCCAGAATGGGACGAGGCAAAAGACTTGGCAATAAAGATGATACGGCTCGCGGCAATTTATGTGACAGTTGAAACCCTTATGGTAATTTATTCTGGAGCATTGCGCGGCGCAGGCGATACCTTTGCGGTTATGTTTATATCAAGCGGTTTGCACTGGGCAATAACAATTCTCTCTTATGTGCTTTTGAATATTTTTAAAATTGGGGTTATAGAGACCTGGGGCACAACAGTGATTATATGGACAGCCTTCCCGCTATTTTTGTTTTTGCGGTGGAAGAACGGAAAGTGGCGGCGTGCCTGGGAATAGGTAGCCGAAGCTACTCCTCATAAGTTTTCAATATACCCTCTGCTATTGCCCTTTTCGGAGTGCGCATATCCATTGCCTGTTTTTCTATGGCTCTATGAGCCTCCTCTTCGCTTAAATTCAAGCGGGATATAAGTACGCATTTTGCACGGTCTATTATCCTTATATCTTCAATTTTCAGCCTCAATTCTCTATTCTCTTTTTGCATTTCCTGCAATATTATTTGAGTGTCTATGGCTAATTTTAATATATGCCAAAAAATTTTCATTGCCGTAACATAGAAAATGCAAGCCTCGCCCCATCTGCCGCACTCGTTAAAATTCCACCTGCGTAACCTGCCCCTTCCCCAACCGGATAAATACCAGCAACAGACACAGATTCCCCACTCTCCTTGCGAACAATTCTAAGCGGCGAAGATGTCCTAGTTTCCGGTGCGAGCAATAAACCATTCTTTATAAAACCCGGCATTTTTTTCTCAAATTCATAAAGAGCAGCCTCTAAATTTGTGTTTATGTCCTTTGGCATTAAATCCCATAAAACCCCGCCTTTTTTTGCCAGAAAATTTTCTGCCATCTGCTTGGGAACGGAGTAATTTTTCCCCCCCATTTCAAAGGCTTTTTGCTCCAATTCCCTTTGAAAAGCAATCCCGCTTTTCACATCGCTCTTATCTATTTCATAAGGAACAACTAAAGCCGAATTTGCATAAGGGCTATTGCGGCGGCTATAACTCATTCCATTAGTTGCAACCCCGCCTTTTTCCGATGCGCAGGGCACAACCACACCGCCCGGGCACATGCAAAAACTGTATGCGGTTTTTCCTGTGAGCGTGTAATCTGCGGCTCCCGTTAATTTATAATCCACTCCCCTGCCAAAACGAGTTTCATTTATAAAACTCTGCGGATGCTCAATGCGCACACCCACCGCAAAAGACTTGCCTTCCAAAGCAATGCCGTGCGCAAAAAGCATATCGTAAATATTTCTCGCGGAATGCCCGCTTGCAAGCACAAGTGCCTCGCAGGGCTGCCATTTTTTATTTATGCAAATTGAATTCAGGCAATTATCGCGCACAGAAATATCTTGCAAACAGCTTTCAAAATAAATTTTCCCACCCAGTTCCAAAATTTGCTTTCTCATTTTTTTTATCAAAAACTGCAACTGGTCTGTGCCAATATGAGGCTTGGATAAATACGCTATTTCTTCGCTTGCACCCAAGTTTATCAAATCTCCAAGAACAGCCTGCGAAAATTCCGTACGGCTCCTAGTGTTTAATTTTCCATCCGAAAAAGCCCCTGCCCCACCCTCACCGAAAAATATATTGGAATTCTCCAAAAAAATTTTGGCTTTTAAAAATCTGCGAATATCCCTGAACCTCTCTTCCACTGGTTTCCCTTGCTCATATAAATTCACTTTGTGTCCATTCAACAATAAAGCATAAGCAGCCCACAAACCCGCAGGCCCTGCACCCACAACGGAAACATCGCTTGGCATGGATTTGTTTTTATTGTATTTTTCAAGCAGAGTTTTAGTGCTAAAATTTTGCGGAACTTCTCCCGAATCCTTTTCTAAGCTATAAGTAGCATTGCAAACATAATGCGGATTTCCTTTTCTCCGATAGTCAAGGGCAAGCCGCTCTATATGCACATTGAAAACCTTTTTCCCCAAGATTTTTTCCATAACATTGGGAATATTGTCCTTTTGCGTGAGCGGAACTTCGAATTGTTCTAGTTTAAAGGTAGTTCCCGCCACTCCGCTCCCAAATAAGTTCCAACAATTTTCCCCTTCAATGTTTGCCCCAAAAGCGGAGAATTGCATACCGAACCGGCAAAGGTATTTTCGCTAACTTCCCATTCCAAATCGGGATTAAAAAGGATTAAATTCGCTGGCTTTCCCTGCTCCAAAACACCAGCACTCAGCCAATCCAGCAAACGTTCAGGGTGCCCTCCGGTTTTTTGTTCCGTGATATGCCACAGAGCAGAAAGAGCTACTTCCAAAGAAACAGCACCGGGGATTGCATCTTCAAAATTTGTTTGCTTGTCTTGCTTGCGCACAGGAAAATGGTTGCAGCTTATATGCTGCACATTGCCGTCTAAAAGCCCTTTCCACAAGGCTTCCTTGTCTTTTTCTGTTCTCAGCGGAGAAGAAAAACTATATTCAGAAGAAAGCTCCACTAAACTGGAATCGTCAAATAAAAGGTGATAAATTCCAACATCGCAGCTTATTTTGGATTTTCTATTTCTTGATATTTCAATTAGCTCCAAACTTTTTTCACAGGAAATTTCTCTAAAATGCACCGGCACTTTAAACCATCTGGAAAATTCCAACATTCTATAAACCACCACTGTTTCTGCCTGTTCGGGAATTCCCTTAAAACCCAGCATATCTGAATAAAGCCCCTCATTCACAAAACCGGTGTTGCACAAATCCGGTTCCAAAGGGTGCATATAAAAAGTTTTTCCAGTTGCCTGCCCATATTCAAAAACCATTCTCAAAAAACGCAGGTTGCCAACAGGAATGCCACCATCTCCAAAACCATAAGCACCTCCATTTGCAAGCTCTAGCATTTCGCTTATGTTTTTGTGCTCATTCGCCTTGCTAAAAGAAGCCAAAAGGGAAATATTCATTTTTGAATTTTCGCAAACTTGCTTAAAAGAAGCCAGTTGCTGCAAATCGTCTATGGGGTTTGCCTTGCTCTCGTAAAGGCAGCCGTAAAATCCGCCTCTGTGCATTGCCTCTATGCCGTTTGCAAAGGAATAAACATCGTCTCTTGCAGGTTCTTGAAAATCTACGCCTATGGCATTTAAAGCTGGCAAGGCAAGCAAACCTTTTCCATCTATTTCAATGGCGTTTTTTGCGCTGCCACTCCCCCAAACTCCGTTTTCCAAAAGCACATCTTGCTCGTTTTGCCACTTTCCACCCGCAAAGGGACGCACATTTTTTATCAGAATAGGTTGTTCGCTCATTAAAGTAGGAATATAGTAAATACACCAAACCCACCTCACCGACCCGCGAGGGTGCCCCAAAAGCGGAGAGCCTCTCCCCCAAACTTTGTAAATTTTCAATATGGAAAACGATATTAGATGGGTTCAGAGATTTGATAGCTATAAAAAAGCTCTTGCAGCATTGGAACGTTCTGTTGAGGCAGCTAAGAGTAGGAGTTTAAACGAATTGGAAGAACAGGGTTTAATTCAAGGTTTTGAATTTACGTTTGAACTTTCTTGGAAATTGTTAAAAGATTATTTGGAATCAAAAGGATTTAAAGATTTTCACGGTTCAAAAGATACGTTCAAATTGGCTTTTCAAGAAGGTTTAATCAGCGATGGCGAGTTGTGGATGGATATGATAGAGGACAGAAATAGTTCTTCGCATACTTATGATCTAAATATTGCCAAACAAATAAATTCTGCCATTATTTCAGCATATTTTTCAAAATTTAAAGAATTATCGGAAAAAATGGATTTCTATTTGCAAAAGGGATAAACGCAAAATGTATGGCATTTCACAAAAAGCATTGGATAAAATAAAAACTGTTTTATGTTCGCACAAGAATATAGAGAATGTTATTCTATACGGTTCTCGTGCTAAAGGCAATTACAAAGAAGGTTCAGACATAGACTTAACAATAAAGGGAAATTTGACTTTTGATAATTTGAGAAAAATAAGCATCGACTTGGATAATTTGAACCTGCCATGGAAAATAGATTTGTCTTTGTATAATCAAATTGAAAACAAAGAACTATTGGAACATATAGATAGAGTTGGGGTGGTGATATAAATTTTCTATATTTTACCTAACAATTTTTCAAAACGGATTTTATGAGCATACTAGATAAAATGCTTTACAAAATGTTTGGCACGCCGCACGCGCGCAAGGTAAAACGCTTGCAGCCAACATTAGATGCAATTACCGCAAAACTTTTGGAATTCCAAAAATTAAACGATTCTGATTTAGCCGCAAAAAGCGCAGAATTCAGAGAAATGCTAAAAAACGGGAAAACGCTTGAAGATATTAAGGTTGACTCTTTTGCTGCTTGCCAAGAGGCTTGCGATAGGAGGCTCGGCATTTTCAATGTTTTTGACCCTCAATATGAATTTGATTTCTCAAAACTCTCGGAACCGCGGCAAAGAGAGGCAGAGGCGGCAAAAGAACTACTCGCAAACGGAACTGCTGAATGGGAAGTTCACCTTTCGGCAGAGTTTTACGCAGAAATCAGGGACATATACCCCGAATCCGTTAAGCCTTTTAGAATGATGCCTTTTCCGGTGCAGATAATAGGCGGCTTGATTTTGCACGAGGGCGCAATAGCAGAAATGGCAACAGGCGAAGGAAAAACCCTTGCCGCTGCCTGCCCTGTTTATTTGAATGCACTCTCAGGTGACGGCGTTCACATAGTAACCGTAAACGATTATTTGGCAGGGCGTGATGCCAAAAATATGGGAAGGGTTTATAAATTTTTGGGATTGAAAGTCGGGCTGATAATCCACGGCTTAGACAATGACCAACGCAGAGAGAGCTATAATTCCGATGTTATTTATGGAACAAACAACGAATTTGGTTTTGACTATTTGCGCGATAATATGGCGGTACAAAAAGAAGACCTTGTGCAAAGGGTTTTGAATTACTGCATAGTTGACGAAGTTGATTCCATACTGATAGACGAAGCTCGCACACCACTCATAATCTCCGGCGCAGCCGAAGATGCAACCGATAAATACCGCAAGGCTAACGATTTGGTTCTCCGCCTCAAAAGAGATGATGACTACACCATAGACGAAAAACACAAAAACGTGCAACTAACCGAAAAAGGTGTAACTCACATTGAATCCATAATGGGCATAAAAGGGCTTTATGGCGAACATTCAGACTGGGTGCATTATATTTTGCAGGCGGTAAAAGCTCACAATGTTTTTGCAAAAGATGTGGATTATATTGTTAGAGATGGAGAAATTGTAATAGTTGATGAAAACACAGGCCGCTTGATGGAAGGCCGCCGTTATTCGGAGGGAATTCACCAATCCATTGAAGCAAAAGAGAACGTGCAAATTCGCAGGGAAAACCAAACGCTTGCAACCATAACCTTCCAAAATCTTTTCCGCATGTACAAAAAACTCTCCGGCATGACAGGCACGGCAGAGACCGAGGCAACGGAATTTTTGAAAATCTACAATATGCCCACTTGGGTTATACCCACGCATAAACCTTGCATCAGAAACGATATGCAAGACCAGATTTACAAAACCGCAGATGCAAAATGGAAGTCAATAATCGCAGACATAAAAGACAGGCACGAAAAAGGGCAACCAATTCTAGTTGGAACAATATCTGTGGAAAAATCAGAAAAACTCTCAAAGATGCTTCGCATAGAGGGAATTCCCCACGATGTTTTGAATGCAAAAAATCACGGACGCGAAGCGGAAATTATCCAATATGCAGGGCACAAAGGAAAAGTGACAGTTGCAACCAATATGGCAGGCCGAGGAACAGATATTGCGCTCGGCCCCGGTGTTGTTGAGCTTGGCGGTTTGCACGTTCTTGGCACAGAAAGACACGAGAGCCGCCGCATAGACAACCAGTTGAGAGGTCGTTCCGGCAGGCAGGGCGACCCAGGTTCTTCGCAATATTATTTATCTTTAGACGATGATTTGATGAGAATTTTCGGTGGCGAAAATGTCAAGAAAATAATGGACAGGTTCGGATTCAAAGATGACGATGTTATTGAGCATCCGTGGGTGACCAAGAGCGTTCGCAACGCGCAGCGCAGGATTGAAGGGCAAAACTTTGATGCCCGCAAACACCTGCTGGATTACGATAATGTTATGAATGAGCAGAGAAGGGTTATATATTCTCTGCGCCGCAGCATTTTAATGGGCGAAGACATTAAAACCGAAATTTCAAACCGCATAGAAGATGCCGCAGATATCAAGGTTAGCAAATACGTAATTCCCAATTCCTACCCTGAAACTTGGGATATGGATGGTTTGGAAAATGATTTGAAAATGAGTATGGGCATTGAATACAAACCCGAACCCGAAAAATTAACAGGCATGACCGCCGAGCAAGTTTTAGACGAGACTATCAAACTTTACCAAGAACGTTATGAAAAACTCAAATTGATGGTTCCAGAAGCGGAGTTTTCTCATTTTGAGCGAGTTATGCTTTTGGGCGCAATAGATACACAATGGAAAGAACATTTATACGGAATGGATCAATTACGAGATGCAACTCGTTTTCACGGCTATGCTCAAAAAGACCCTCTTATTGTGTATAAAGCCGAAGGTTTTAAAATGTTCCAGGAATGTTTGGAAACCATTGCCACAAGCACAGTTTCTAGAATTTTAAATGTGCGTGTTGAAATAAACGGCCAGCACATACCGCTTGCCGCCATACCAGTTCCGCAAAAACCGACAATGACTTTTGAAAACAGAGGAGCAGCCCCACCAAGTGCAAACGCACCACAAGGCGCAAGACCTCCGCAAAAACCAGCAGCCAAACCCGTTCCTGTTGTAAACCAAGTGGCAAAGGTAGGCAGAAACGACCCCTGCCCTTGCGGTAGCGGAAAGAAGTATAAGCAATGTCACGGGGGCTAATCCTTTGACAGCCATTGTTTTGGGTAATTTTGATGGTTGCCATTTGGGGCATAGAGCCTTATTTGAAGCATTGAAAATGCGGGCGCAAAAAAATAACACGCAGCCACTCGCGATTTCTTTTGAACCGCACACAAGGCATATAATTCAAGAACCAGGGCACCCAGAACTTTTAACTCCAAACGATGAAAAAAAAGAACTGATTGAAAGTTTTGGCGTTCCGCTTGTTTTGCAAAAATTTGACAAAGATTTATTCGCAGTGCCCTTCCGCTCATTTGTGAACGATTTTGCCATACAAAAATACGACACAAAAATATGGGTCCTCGGTTTAGACCAAAGGTTTGGACGAGGCGGCAAAGGCAGCGCAGAAACACTAAGGGCATTTTTCCCCGATTTGCTAATTCACGAAATAAACCCCGTTTTATTTGACAACGAAGCAATTAGCTCTTCGCGCATAAGAGAAGCGTTGAAAAAAGGAAATGTGGATCTAGCAAACGCAATGCTTGGACGCAATTATTCCATCAGCGGAATTGTTGTGCACGGTTTGGGGCAAGGAAAATCGTTAGGCTCCCCCACCGCTAATTTGCAGTTGCCAGACTACAAACTTTTGCCAAAAAACGGAGTGTATTTTGGAACAGCCTCTTTTGAGGGTCAAAAACACAAAGCGGTTATTAACATAGGCAACAGACCTTCCCTAGGAAACCGCCCCGTTGGGTTAGAAGCCCATTTGCTAAATTTTGACGGAGATTTATACGATAAAAAATTATCCGTTGAACTAGCAGGGAGATTGAGAGACGAAATAAAATTTGATAGCCTTGATGCTTTAAAAGAGCAGATCAAGAAAGACATCGCATCTTGCACTTCTTGCAAATAACATTTTCCTTGTAATTTTTGCAAAAATTTCTATAAGCCGCTCCATTCCAAATCGATAAAGGGTCTTGGGCCAAGAAATTTCCAAAATCTCCAAAGGGGAATTTTGTTCTCATTCCAAAGCGAGCATCTGGATTAGGGCATACTTGAAATGTGCCGTCAACCCAAACCCAGGCTTCTTTGGTTAAGAAATGGCAATCACCGGTAGGGAAAGTGGCTAGAGGTTTATTCAATATCCAAGGTTCGTTTATTTTTACTCTGGCTACGCCTTTTGGAATTTCGTCTAATTTATCGTTTTTGTCTAGGGTGGCTTGTATTGTGATTGTCGGTCTGCTTATTTTGCACTCGTCTATAAATTCAAAAATACTTTGCGGAATTTTTCCGTGCATTGCACTGAATTTTATATCGCTTAAAACGGGTAAGAGCAATGGAAGCCATTTTTTTAATCCGCCATTTGGGAATGTGCCATTTGTGGTTAGATTAATTTTTACATCTGTTTTTTTTGCAAGCAGCAGAAAATCCTCAAAACGAGAATATAAAAATGGTTCGCCTATGGTGCTTGGAATTATCTCTTTTAAGCCTAGCGGCAAAAATGCGCTCACAACTTTTTCAATAATCGCAAAATCCATTTCCCTCGAGGGTTCCCAGTCAAGCGGTGCTTGCTTGGAAAAGCATATATCGCAATTTTGATTGCAAATGTGAGGATTGGTTATGAATGTTATGCGCATTTAGATATGATGTAAATATAGTTATAAATTTGAAAGCCTACACTAGAAGGTCTTTCTAATTTGCAAGGGTTCTGACAAAAGAAATTTTCTACATTTCCCTCCATTAGGGAATATTCTTTACCTACATTCCAGTCGCCCTAACACAAAACCTTAAAATTAGGAGATTACATTATGGGCAAAAAAGAAACCGCAATCGTAGTAAATAGCTCTCAGTTCCTGCTTTACCAAGATGAAAATGGCATGGCTAAGTTAGATGTTAGATTTGACAATGACGATGTTTGGCTTACGCAACAGCAATTAGCCGAGCTTTTTGAATGTTCAAGGACTAACATCGTAGAGCATATATCAAACATATACAAAGAAAAAGAGTTGCAGGAAATCTCAACTTGTCGGGATTTCCGACAGGTTCAAATTGAAGGCAAAAGACAAGTAACTAGGAATTTACCCTACTACAACCTAGATATGATAATATCCCTAGGTTATCGCGTTAATTCAAAAATAGCCACCAAGTTTAGAATATGGGCAACACAGAGATTGCGAGAATATATCCAAAAAGGATTTTCCGTAAATGTTGAGCGACTGAAAAACCCAGATGCACCTTTTGATTATTTTGAAGAACTAGAACAGATAATCCAAGATATTAGAACATCTGAAAGGCGTTTTTATTTGAAAATTACAGATATTTATGCAACCTCAATAGATTACGACAAAGATGCTCAAATAACCAAAGATTTTTTTGCAACTGTTCAATATGGGTTTAACCTCGTGGCGAGGCACTAGAGTGAGAAAAAGCGATGTTGGCGTTGCAAAAAATTATCTCTCCAAAAAAGAAATTGAAGGCTTGAATGATTTAGTAGAGCAGTATTTAATTTTCGCACAAACGCAAGCAAAAGCCAGAAAACCAATGACTATGCGAAATTGGATTGAAAAATTGCACGGTTTTTTAACTTTGAACGATAGAGAAATTTTAAAAGGAATAGGAAAAATATCTACAAAACTAGCAAAGGAACACGCCGAAAAAGAATATGAGATTTTCAGAATAAAACAATCGCAAATTCCATATAACACCGATTTTGAGGAATTTGCTGGGATTTTGGAGAAATAATTTTTCTACAAATCATCATCACTCTGCGGCTCCTCCGGCACATTGGCTTCCTCGCCATTAGACCCCGCCAACGGAATTGCCTCCACCGCGTTTTCAAACACAGCCTTTTCAGCATCAGCTTCTGACTTTATGTCTTCAACGCTTGGGATTGCGGCGGCGTCTCGCACATAATCTCCTTCGGAGAGGGTTATTGCTTTAACGCCTTGCGCTTGACGGCTGGTTTCCCTTATGGTATCCAAATCTATGCGTATCATTTTGCCTTCTTTGGTGCTTATTATAACATCGTAATCTGGCAAAACAGACTCCACAAAAACTACGCTGCCGGTTTTATCGGTAATTTTTATGTTTATAACACCTTTGCCACCACGACCGGTAACGCGATAATCTTCGGGGTTTGCACGTTTTGCATAGCCGTTTTCGGAAATTGTCAAAATCAAGGAATCTTTTTTTATGTCTATCATTCCAATAACAGCATCATCGCCTTCCATGCGAATGCCTATCACGCCTCTTGAATTGCGCCCTGCGCTACGGAAAACAGTTGGCGGGAATGTCAATGCACTTCCATTTTTGGTGGCTATCATCAAATTGTTTTCTGCCTGAACCAAAAGAACGCTCACAAGTTCATCGCCTTCGTTTAAGGTAATTGCATTAAGACCTATTTTGCGTACATTGCTGAACAAACCTAATTTCATTTTATTTATTATGCCCTGCCTTGTGCAGAACACCAAATAAAATCCTTCGGCAAATTTGCGAACAGGAACAATTGCAGAAACCTTTTCGCCTTCGGTTAACTGAAGGAAATTCACTATTGGAATTCCCTTGCCTGTACGCGAACCTTCGGGGAGTTTGTAAACTTTTATCCAGTGCATTCGGCCTTTGTTGGTGAATACCAGCAAATAGCTGTGGGTGCTTGCTGTGATTATTTTTTCCACAAAATCTTCGTCTTTAAGCCCCGTGCCAATAACTCCCTTGCCTGCCCTGCCTTGCAACTTGAACGTATCTATGGGCAGCCTGCGAACATAGCCTCTTTTGGAAAGAGTGATAACCTGCTCTTCTTCGGCAATTAAATCTTCATAATCTAAATCTTCTTCTGCATCTTCTATTTTTGTGCGGCGCGCATCGCCGTATTTATCGGCAATTTCTTGAAGCCTTGTTTTCACAATATCCATTATGCGTTCTTTTTTTGCCAAAATATCTTCCAAATCTGCGATTTTCAGCAAAAGTTCTGCAAGCTCGTCTTCAAACTTTTTTACTTCTATTTTCTTTATGTTTCGCAAACGGATTTCTAAAATCGCCTTTACCTGCAATTCAGAAAGAGAGTAACGGGTTTGCAAAACTTGGTCTGGATCATCTTCAAAGCGAATTATGCGAACAACTTCGTCTATGTTTTCTGGAGCAAGGGCAATTTTAAAACCCTCTAAAATATGCGCTCTTTCCTTTGCCTTTCTCAGTTCAAATTCCGTGCGGCGGCGAATCACAATGTAGCGATGCTCCACGTAATTTGCGCACAAATCCTTCAAGTTCAAAAGTTTTGGCTGGCGATTTACAAGAGCCAAATTGTAAATGCTAAAACTCTCCTCCAGCCTTGTGTATTTGAACAGATTGTTTTTTACAACTTCGGGTACCGCATCTTTTTTTAGCCCAACTACAATTCGCATTCCCTCGCGGTCGCTTTCATCATTGGCGTGGTTAATGCCTTCCAGTTTATCGTCATTTACAAGTTTGCCTATGGTTTCCAAAAGTTCTTTTTTGTTCACCATATATGGAATGCTTTTTACAACTAAAAAATTGCGCCCCTTTGAATCAACTTCCACTTCAATATCGGCACGAACCTTTATTCTGCCGCGTCCGGTTAAATAAGCATTTCTAATTCCGCTTCTGCCGCAAATCACGGCTCCTGTGGGAAAATCTGGACCTTTGACGTAATTGAGCAATTCTTCATCTGGAATTTCTGGGTTGTCTATAACGGCTTTTATAGCTTCTGTAACTTCTCTTAAATTGTGGGGTGCCATATTGGTTGCCATACCAACCGCAATGCCTATAGAACCATTTACCATCAGATTCGGAAATGCAGAAGGCAGCACAGTAGGCTCTTCCAAAGAATCGTCAAAATTCGGGCTAAAATCCACCGTGTCTTTGTCTAGGTCTTCTAGCATAAACTCAGCAAAATGAGTCATTCTAGCTTCTGTATAACGCATTGCCGCAGGAGGGTCTCCGTCCATGCTGCCAAAGTTTCCTTGCCCATCTACCAGTGTGTAACGCAGTGAGAAATCCTGTGCCATGCGCACAAGCGTGTCGTAAATTGCGCTGTCGCCGTGGGGGTGATATTTACCCATAACCTCGCCCACTATGGTTGCACTTTTGCGGGTGGGCTTTGGGGCTGGGGTCAGTCCAAGTTCGTGCATTCCAAAAAGCACTCTGCGGTGCACTGGTTTAAAGCCGTCACGGACATCTGGAAGTGCACGAGATACAATAACACTCATTGAATAACGCAGGTAGCTATCCTGCATATCTTTTTCTATCAAAGAGGGCACTTTTGTGCCCGGAATCATTTTAATTGTTGACATAAATTTCCTAATTACAGAAGATATAATATAGAAAATTCTACGTTACAATTATGCTTTTTATGCAAAAAAAATTACCTGTATGTATTCTGTTTGTTTTCTCAGTATGTTATGCAGATTTTCTCGCTTTGGATATGGTGGAAAATGAAGAACCTCCGCCTTTTTTTGTTTATGGAGCAAACTATGCAGGGAGAATTTTTGCCGGTGGCATAGATAATTTTGGAGGCATAAATGCACGGCTGCGCATAAACAAGAATTGGGCTTTTGGAGCAAAAGCCGACCTTGATTTTTCGCGAAGTGGTTTTGTGGCTGGAGCCTTTGGGCATTATTTGCTAACCAGAGAATTATTCAAGGAACAATCAGAAAACTTTATGCACATTGGTTTAGACTTCATAAAAATTGACGATAGACAATCTCCAATAATCTCAATAGGACTTGGGCGTGATATGCTGCCTTGGAAAAAATCTCCCTTTGGTTTTAGAGCACTTGGCAAATTGGAATATACTCCGGTAGCGCATATATTTTCACGCACAAGCAAAGGAATTTTCGGACTAGAAACAACAACATTTGCAAATACAGATTTTGCAATTGAGGTTGGAGTTTTTATGTACGAGTAAATAGGCGTTTATTTTTTATCATCGTTTATGTAGTCCACAAAAATTTGGATGCGGCGGTTTTTGCTGCGGTTTTCGGGGCTATTATTTGGAACAATGGGGCGGTATTCGCCATAGCCAACCGCACTCATATTTTGCGGCTGAATACCTGTATTTCCAGCAAGCAACTGAACCACGGAAAGAGACCTTGCGCTGGAAAGTTCCCAATTGCTGCTATAGCGATTGGAATGTATGGGAACATCATCGGTATGCCCTTCAACACGAACTTTTAAACTTGGGTTATTCTTAATCACATCGCTGATATCCTTCAAAATTTCCTTGCCTTGGTCCTTAAGGTCTGCCGAACCGCTTGCAAAACCAACGGGATCGCGAAGCATTATAGCAATGCCCTTTTCCGTCACCTCAACCTTTACCGCTTCGTCTAATTTTTTATCCTTTATCACAGTTTTTATTTTTTCTGCATCTTTCAAACTCTGTTTCTTTTTTTGCTCATCGCCAGTCTTTTTAGGTATGTCCACAATAGGATGGATAGGAATAGTTGGAAAGGTTTCCATAATGCCAAAAGCACCCTGCATACTCTCCATAAGGTTAGCAATTTTTACTGGGTCAAAAGTTGCCATAGAAATCAATAGGATAAAAAACGTGAGCAACAAGGTTGTCATATCGCTAAAAGTACTCATCCACGCGGGAGCACCAGGCGGGCAGTCGGGGCATTTTGGTTTTTTATTTGCCATTTCTTATCCCGAATTTAATCCCTTTTCTTTCTCTCTCTCTCTTTTGCGGCTTCCAATTCCGCACGAGTCACAGGGTCAAGATACGCCGTTAGCTTCCACTGCACAATTCTGGGGTTTTCGCCAGCTTGTACCGATAGGATTCCTTCTAACATAATGGCTTTTTCTGTCATTTCTTCGCCGTGGCGAATTTTGAGCTTGGTTGCAATGGGCCAAGCTACCACGTTTGCAAGAATTGAGCCGTAAAAAGTTGTTATCAAAGCCACTGCCATTGCAGGACCTATTGACGAAGGATCGCTCATGTTCTTCAACATAAGCACCAAACCGATCAGGGTTCCTATCATTCCAAAAGCCGGACCCATTGCGCCCATATTTTCAAAGAAACCAATATTATCTTTGTGGCGAGCCTCTATGTTGTCTTTTTCAATTTCCAAAACGCTTTCTATAACGGCTCGCTCAGTGCCATCAACCGCAAGTTGAATGCCCTTTTTGAGAAAAGGGTCTTTAACGGTGTCCAAACTATTTTCAAGAGCAAGAATGCCTTCTCTTCTAGCTTGTTCCGCAAAGCCTATAATGGAATTTATGGTACCGACTATATCGTGTTTTTGAACCACCACATACATTTTCATAAAACCAGGAACGGTTTTCCAAAAGCCGGGCGGGTAGGCACACACCAATGCCATAAAAGAGCAGCCTCCTGTTATGGCTACTGAAGGGATATCTATAAACATAGGAATATTAGCTGGCGAGCCAAAACCCCATATAAGCATAAGCAAAGCGCTTAAGATTGTTCCTATAATACCTGTTGGATCCATGGGGGAAAATATAGAAAATCTAAATTACCCTCAAATGAACAACATCCCTCTTGCAGAAAGAATGAGGCCTCAAAACTTAGACGAATTTTTGGGGCAGCAGCGCATTTTGGGGGAAACGAGTATGCTTAGAACTGCCATTTTGAGCGGCAATGTACCGAGCATGATTTTTTGGGGACCGCCTGGGTGCGGAAAAACTAGCCTTGCAAGCGTTATTAAGCATCACGGGAAAAAACGATTTGTGGCTTTGTCTGCGGTTTCTAGCGGAGTGAAAGAGGTAAAAACAATTTTAGACGAATCAATAACATATAAGGAAAACGGCAGGGAAACAATTTTATTCATAGACGAAATTCACCGCTTTAACAAGGCACAGCAAGATTCTCTTTTGGGCGCGGTGGAAAACGGAACCGTCACTTTAATTGGAGCCACTACCGAAAACCCAGGCTTTGAAGTGAATTCTGCCCTGCTCTCGCGTTGCCAACTAATTCTATTTGGACCTCTATCCGAAGAAGATATGCAAAACTTAATGGAAAGCGCTTTGCACACTCACCCTCGTGGATTAAAGAGAAAAGATTTGAGCATATCTGAGCAAGCAGCGCAAAAGTTGATAGGGCAAGCAGATGGAGATGCTCGCTTTTTATTGAACCAGCTAGAATGGCTTGCAAATGCAATTCAGGGTGAAGCAGAAATAACACCAGAGTTAATGGAGCAAATTCAATATAAAAAACCGCTTCGCTACGATAAGCACGGAGAGGAGCATTATAATTTAATCAGCGTATTGCACAAGTCCGTTAGGGGCAGCGATGTGCAGGCTGCGGTTTATTGGCTCCACAGAATGTTAGACGGAGGCGAAGACCCACGCTATATTTTGCGCCGCTTAATGCGAATGTCTATGGAAGATATTGGGCTTGCAGACCCAAACGCTCTGTTGCTTGCAACGGCGGCTCTTGAAGCCTTTGATTTTATGGGAGTGCCAGAGGGTTTAATTGCCCTTGACGAGCTAACCGTTTATCTAAGCCTTGCGCCAAAGAGCAATAGCCTTGAAATTATGGGCGCAAAGGTGAACGGCTGCATTAAGCAAACTGGAACTTTGCCCGTTCCAAGGGCGTTTAGAAATTCCGTGACAAAGGTTGGCAAAGATTTGGGATATGGTAAAGGCTATCAATACGACCACGATTTGCCCGGTGCTTATGCAGGGCAAGAGCATTTGCCCGAAAAATTAAAAGGCTCTGAATTTTATGAACCTACGGAATATGGAAAGGAAAAAATGCTTGCGGAGAGATTGAAAGAATTGGAGAAAAGAAAAAATGATTCTAGATAAAATAGCAGACAAAACTCGGGAACGAGTTGAGAATGTGAAGAAAAAAGTTCCATTCTCTGAAATAAAAAAGCAAGCTCAAGCACTCCCCAAGGGTGGTTTTGAGTTTGAAAAGGCAATTTCCAAACCTGAATTGTCTTTTATATGCGAGGTAAAAAAGGCTTCGCCCTCAAAGGGAGTAATTGCGGAAAATTTCCCTTACTTGGATATTGCCCGCGATTACGAAGCAGCAGGAGCTAGCGCAATTTCTGTGCTAACCGAGCCAGATTTTTTTATGGGGAGCGACTCATATCTTGTGGAAATATCAAAGGTTGTAAAATTGCCATTGCTGCGAAAGGATTTCACCATAGACCCCTACCAAATATACGAGGCAAAAACACTTGGCGCATCTGCGGTGCTGTTTATCTGTGCCTTGATTGATGCAAAAACATTGAAGGAATATCTTGACATTGCAAACGAGTTAGGATTATCGGCACTTGTAGAAACTCACGATGAAAACGAGGTGAAATTTGCGCTTGAGGCAGGTGCTAGAATAATAGGCGTGAATAACCGCGATTTGAAAAATTTTGAGGTTGCTCTTGAAACAAGTGCAAGGTTGCGCAAATTGGTTCCAGATAATATATTGTTTGTGGCGGAAAGCGGAATAAAAACCAGAGAAAATATTTTGGCTCTTGGCAATGTGGATGCGGTTCTCATTGGCGAAACTCTTATGCGAAGCAAAGATAAAAAATTGGAGTTGGATAAGCTAAGAGGCGTTGAATGCTCTCCATAACCCCTGAAATTCTCCAGAAGGAACTCAGCCCCGTTCAATGCGAAGCCGCCCTTGCCGCCCACGGCCCAATGCTAATTTTGGCAGGGGCTGGCTCTGGCAAAACTCGCACCATAGCGTATAAAATTGCGCATTTAATCTCATATCACAATGTGGAAGCAAGGCGAATAGCAGCCGTCACTTTCACAAATAAAGCCGCAAAAGAGATGAAAGATAGAATTGCAAAAATTTTGGAATATCCGCAAATTCGCTTAGACTGGATGGGAACTTTTCACAGCCTCTCCGTAAAAATTTTAAGAGTGTGCCTTGAAAATTCCAATGTAACAGAGACCTTAAAATGGAAATACACAAAAAATTTTTCCATTTACGATGATGACGACCAAAAGAAATTATTGAAACTGATTGCCGTTCCAAAGGAAGGCGATTTGGCAAATGCCGCACGGATTAAAAAAATCGCATGGGCAATTTCGTCTTGGAAAAACAGAGGCGTTTATCCCGAAGAAGCACAGGCAGAAAGCGTTTTTGAAGACCAAAAAATTTTAGCGAGCTATTACGAAGAATATCAAATTCAGTTGATGAATTCAAATGCGATGGACTTTGACGATTTGCTTTTGCGAGCAGCCGATATTTTAAGAAAAGTGCCCTCTGTTGCGGAGCAATTCTCTGAGCATTTTAAATATATATTTGTCGATGAATATCAAGATACAAATGATGCTCAATATATTTTGCTCAAATTGCTGCTCTCAAACAACAACAAAAACATAACCGTTGTGGGAGACGATGACCAAAGCATATATGGCTGGCGTGGTGCAAATCTAAATATAATAAGAAATTTCCACCGCGATTTTGCACCGGTGAAAATAGTCAAGCTAGAGGAAAATTACCGCTCAAGTTCAAACATAGTTAAGGCTGCCGGTTCTGTTATAGCAAATAATAAACGCCCAAAAGAGATGGAAAAAAATGTTTTTTCAAATCAGGAAAAAGGCTCGCTAATCCACATAAAACAAGTTGCAGATGATTATACAGAGGCAAACACATTAGCGACAAAAATATTTTCGCTCGGTGTGGAAAACTATTCACAAACAGCGGTGTTTTATCGCAACAATGCACAAAGCCGCTTGATAGAAGCTGGACTTAACAAACTGCGAATTCCAAATATAATAATTGGCGGCACAAGATTTTGGGACAGAATGGAAGTGAAAGATATTTTGGCATATATGCACTTATTGGTGAATCCAAAGGATAATGGAGCATTCCTTAGAATTGTAAATGTTCCTCCAAGAGGGCTTGGCAAAAAGACAATAGAAACCCTGCAACAAAATGCAGAGCAGAATGGCACATCGCTTTGGGATGCTTTGCCAAGCGTTCCAAAACTTGAACCTTTTGCAAAAATGATGAACAGCTTTTTACAAGAACCCAGTGAATCCATAGTTTTTTTAACAAAGAAAATAATAGAAAACACAAAATACAACGAGTATCTGGAAAAAGACGACCCCTCTACCGCAGACGACAGAAAAGCCAATCTAGACGAAATGCTCCGTGGCATTGAAGATTTTTGCGAAGAAAACCCCGGTGCAACACTTGAACTTTTTTTGCAAGATATTTCTCTTTTAACAAGCGCAGACCGCAAAAATGAAAACTCCGCAAATTTTGTGACTTTAATGACCTTGCATTCTGCCAAGGGACTGGAATTTGATAGCGTGCATATAGCTGGTTGCGATGAGGGCATTTTGCCGAGCAAAGCCTACGAAGCAGAGTACAGCGCAGAAGAGAAAAAGGAAAAGCTGGAAGAGGAAAGACGACTTTTTTATGTTGGACTGACCAGAGCAAAAAAGCATTTATTTCTCTACACGAGCCAAGCCAGATTCTGGCGTGGCGAGCAAAAGAGTTTTAGCCCCACCAGTTTCATAGAAGAGATGGATGCTTCAACAATTTATTTTGATAGGCTCGCTGCCAAAAGCAACCCTTTCACAATATCCATAAACCCGCCGCATTTCACAAAGGCAAAACCAAAGGAAAAAACGCTGGCCTATGAACACGATGAATACAGCCAAGTTGAGCCTAGGCTGGTGGGTAAATTTGCCGCTCATAATAAATATGGTGAGGGAAAAATTGTGGGGCAAAGCGGTTCGGGGGAAAACACTCAGGTTGAAATTTTGTTTACAGACGGCTCAAAGCGAAAATTTGTGCTGAAATTTGCCAATCTTAGGTTTATATAGGCACTATTTACTATTTTACCCCCTATGGATATTCCCGATAGCGCAAACATAAACGAAAGCAATAAATGGCTTTCGTGGAGAATATCTCCAGAAGGAACGTTTTTAACCGTTGTGCGAGAGCTTGTCCCTGAGAACCCAGATATAAAAGAAATTAAAAAAACTCTGTTGATAAATAAGGTTGTCAATTTTGATATTGAGAAAATTGAAAACGCAATAAAAGCAAGGTCTGGAAAATCAGAAAGAGTTGGACCACCCTTTGAATTATTTGAAGAAGGAAAACGCAAGTACCTGCACCTGCAAGTTACACCTATGCAAGCACGCTTTTCCATAGACACAGGCATATTGCAAACTAACTACAATATAACTCCAGAAGACATATTATTCCTTTTGGCAGAAAAAGCTGTTGTTTATGGAATAAATTACGAACTTATAGAAGAAATTTTAAACACGAGTGCCTACGGACAGGAATTTATAATTGCCTCCGCAAAACCGCCTATTGCCGGCACCGATGCCATTGTAACCGAAATAATACAAATAGACCCAGATGCAAAACCATTTTTAAATGAAGATGGCACGGCAGACTATAAAAAATGGGATAACATAAGGCAAGTTCAGAAAGACGAAGTTATATGCACTCGCGTTCCGCCAACTCCGGGCATTCCGGGTACCAGCGTGTTTGGGGTGCCTCTCTCGCCAACCCCTGGCGAAGATATTGGCCTGCCGGTTGGAATTAACACCAAAGCCATAGACAACGAAACAAAACTTGTAGCCACTATACACGGCTTCCTTTACAGGCAAGGTCGCAATATTTGCATAGGCAGCATTTATATAATAAAAGGCGATGTAAATTATAAAACTGGAAATATTGAATACACCGGCGATGTTCTCATTAAAGGAAATGTAAATACAGGTTTTTCTGTTGTTGCCGATGGCAATATATCCATTGAAGGAATTGTGGAATCTGCGCATATAGAATCAAAGTATGGCAATGTATTTTTAAAAAGCTCTGTGTTTGGGCTAAATAATGCAAGCATAATAGCGTATAAAAACATAAACGCCGAGAACATTCAAGATGCAAGAATCAAGGCCCAAAACATTGTAGTTAGAGGGCAAATTCGCAGTTGCCAAATTGAAACTGAAAATTTGAGTATGCCGCACAATGGGCAAATCGTAAGCACATACATCGCTTTTAGCGGTCACTTGAAATGCGGAAACATAGGCGGAAAAATAGAATCGGTGAACGAGTTCACCCTTATTGAAAACGAGCGCGAGCAATACAAAGAGGAACTTACAAAGCAAAATGAGCTTATACAGAAATTAGACAAAGCAATAGAGGTTTTGGAATCCAAAATTACCTCAATAAAAGGGGCAGAAATTTCCGCTGAATTTGAACAACAGGCAAAACTCCTTAACTCTCAGCTTACCAGTTGCAGCAGCAGCAGGGATCAATTAATTGCAAAGCGCAAAAAACTCCTGAAATTAATAGAAATAATGCCAGATAGAGAAGATTTGATTAGCGCAACATCTATTTCGCCAATTCTTAAAATTTCAATATTTGGTTCTTATATGGAGTTAAAGGAAGAATTGCATGAGTTGAGGATAAGCTGGATAAACGGCTCAATTAAAACGGAGTCCTTTTAAAATTTATATATTTTACAATGGAGAGAAAATATGTCAGATTGTAGTATTGAAGATAAAGGTGGGTATTATCAAATCGTAGGCTTTGATTTTGAGGTCGGTGATTTTCATAATATTTTCGCAAAAATAGAAAGTGCTTTGAAAGCAAAGAAACAAGATGTTCTTTTATCACTTGCCCCGGTAGGTGTTCTTTATAGTTCGCATCTTGCAATATTTGTGAGAATACATCAGATGATGCATAGAAATAATTTGCACTTCATAATTTCAGATGTATCACCAGAAATAATGAATCTTTTGCAAATAACCCAGTTGGATAGCATTTTTTCCATTTACAAAACTTCAGAAGATTTTAGGAATAGCTTAAAAAGCGCAGAAAATGGAGCCGAAAATTCAACGCAGGGTTTTGAATGGCAATTGAAGAAAAATGATAATGAGTCCGCAGATGTGATATGCAAGGGAAATATGATTGCTGGCGAGCAGCTAGACGAATTGCAAAAAAGCGTTTTGGATTTCTTTAGCATAAATTTTGATTTTTCGGATTTGCAAACTATGGATTCCACAGCCATAACATTTTTAGACCGAATTGCCGACAAACACTCCATTTCCATTAAGGGTGCAAGTGAGCAGCTTGTTGAGCAATTTCGTCAAAAATTCATTTATGGAAAAGTGAAACTCATATAACAACCTTATATGCCAAGCATTAGAGTCTTGTTTGCCGTGCTATTTTTAGCAGCTTTTGCTTTGGTTGTAGTTGTTATTTTTGTGAATAAATCAAAACCCATTCGGGATGCGCAGAGCTATGCCGAGCAGCACCCGAATTGCAACGAAATTAAAATCCATTCCAAAAAAAATGATTTGCTGGAATGTTTTTCAAATTTTGAATCAATTGAGAATATTCCTTACGAGCCGCTTGGTGCAGATACCCTTTATATTCCAATGGTAAAGCTAATAGCCGAAAGATTCCCGCAAGAATTTCCGCTGAGAGTAAAACATATTTTTTCATTTCCCGAAGGGACAGAAGATTCAATATGGATTTCTGGAAACAGCATAACCATAGCAAAGAACAAAAATTCTGCTTGGCGAAATGAGAAAAATGGTTGCAAATTCCCTGCGCATTGCCCTGTGATGCCGCTTAAAGGTTTGGTTATTTCTCAAAAAGGAGCCGAAAATTACGACGAGGAACAAATTTTCAAAAACAAATTCAGCACAATTGGCAATGCTCCGGTTAATGCTATTTTGCCTGGGAAAATATTAGATGTGGAGCAAGATTCCCTTTTTTCCATAATAATTTACCACGGCGAGAACATATATACAAAAACAAGCGGACTTTACAGCATAGACAGCATAACGCAAATAGACAACATAGTTTCAACAGATATAGCTCTTGGTTTTTTGCCGCCAAAAGACACAGCTTTTATTTTTGTGGAAATAACGAGAAACGGCAAGAATGAAACTTGGGAGAATTTTTACGCGGAGAGCAGAGCTACCGACTGAGCGGCAATGCCCTCTTCTCTGCCTGTGAAGCCGAGTTTTTCCGTGGTTGTGGCCTTTATACCTATTCTGCTTTCTTCTATTTCCAAAGTTTTGGACAGAACCGCTTTCATCTCTTTGCGATGAGGATTTATCTTTGGTTTTTCTGCCATAACAATGCTGTCTATATTCTCTATCTTAAAACCCAGTTTTGAAATTTCTTCCTTAACCTGCTTTAAAAGTATTTGGCTGTCTATATTTTTGAATTTTTGGTCATTATCTGGAAAATAGGTTCCTATATCGCCAAGACCTGCTGCTCCAAGCAAGGCATCGCATATAGCGTGAGTTAGAACATCGGCATCGCTATGCCCCAAAAGCCCCTTTGAGTGCGGAATTTCAACGCCGCCAATAATACATTTGCGCCCCTCAACGAGCCTATGCACGTCAAAGCCTATGCCAATTCTATTCATCAATAAGTTTGTCCCTTTATTGCAGCATTGAACTTTGCAAAAGAAGCAAACTGCATATTGTAATTCTGCTCTATTTGATTTTCTGCCATTTTTGCGTTTTCAATATCAATATCAACGTTATTCACCTCGCCTGGCTTTGTCGGGTCGTCTGGAAGAAAAGAATAGGCCTCAACCTTTTTAATGGAAGCCTTGCGCCCAAGCTCCAGATGATTTTCATTGGTTCTTGCACCATCTACATGCTTTCGCATAGCCTCTTGCACTTGTTCCTCAAAATTAACCTCCACGCGCCTGTAGCCTGGAGTTTCTGAATTGGCTATGTTCTGGGCTATAGCCCTGCCACGCATAGCGTTTGCATCCAACCCTTTATACACAAGCATACGGGTATCTGTGTTAAAGAGCCTGCTGCGGGTACCTGAAATTGTAAGATTATCTGCCATACTTTTTGTTATGCAAAAAGTATGCCAAAATGATGTTTTCTTAGCCCATTCCATTTATTGTGTAGAAAATTCCTTCAAAATCTGCGATATTTTCCCAGGTTGAGCCCAATTCATAGTTCCTTCCATTCTAGAAGATAGCAAAAATTCCTCAACTTTGGGATTAGATAATTCTTTTAATAATTTATCTGCATTTTGTTTATTTGAGCAAGGAATAAATGCTTGTAAAGATTGGTTTGCTTGCCATTTATCGGTAAAAATTTGCGGATTAAATTTACTTTTCCCGTAAGCTTCCCAAACAACCTTATAAGGCAAAAAATTATATGCTCCTACACCAAGCATAGCCCACCAAATCCCTCTTTTTATATGAGCATTTATTATTGTTCCTTTACGATTAATTAATGAAAATTTATTTTGTTCCAAATAATCTGCCAAAAATGGTTCCTGTTCAATTTCTTGTTTTGAAAGAGGTTTTCCAGTTTCTTTATTATATGGCAACAACACCCATTTTTTTGGTTGCAAGCAATGTTTAAAATTATCTGACGTTATTAATGGATAAATAAATTTTATGGGAAGTTTAAATTGCTTATTTACAAGGCATATATTGTTGCTTATCTGTTCATATTCTTTAAATACAAAAATATTTATCGCACCACAGGGATTTATCCCTTGTCTTGGTTTGGTATTTTCAGGTACATTTATTCTTGGCAAATCTTTTACAAAGTTATTATTTTTTGATATTAAAAATGGACTGCCGTTATCCCTTTTTATAGCATTATATTTTTGCCACTTTTCTTTTTCAAATCTAAAATACGGAATTAATTTTTTATCAGATTCTTTTTTTGTAAAATATCCTATACCATAACGAGTTCCAATATTCTCAAATACATCTAAGTTATTCAAATCGTAAATTTCTTCAAGGGAATAGCTTTTATTCTCTAATTTGAATTTTCTAAACTCATTATGAACTCCGTTATTTAAAAATAGGGATAGCGGCAAAAAGAATACGGCTTTTCCATTCTCCTTTAAATTCTCTGTTATGGCTTTTTGAATAACAAGGGCAGCAATGTCAATGCGAGAACCACCGAGTAAAAGTTTTTGCGAATTTTCAATTAAATTATACTTGAAAAAATACTGTTTGGAAAACTCTTTGTATTCACTAGGTAAATCTACAAAGTTACACCAAGGTGGATTACCGAATAAAATATCAAATTGTTGCTTTCCATACAAGATAAAATCTCTATTGCTAAAATTTTCATTCATATTTACATTATAGTCGTTCTTGAATTTTTTAATTGCTTTGTTGAAATAATTTTTATTTAACTCATTTCCATATAATTTTTTTAAAGGTAAGTTATGTAAAGAATAACCTTTTTTGACGGCCAAATTTACTAACGAAAATAATAAATTACCCTCACCCATACTAGGATCGAAAATAGTTTTTCCATTTAACCATTCATTTAACAAATTATATTTTTCTATAGCAAATTCTGCCCATTTTTGTGGGGTAAAAATATCACCTATTTTTAGTGAGTTAACGTTTGAATTTGAAATCTCTGTAGTCATTTTTGACAAAATCCTCTATTGTTTTGACTCTTTTCTCTGCATCGGTTTTGACTCTAATATAATGATTTTTTGCAAGATTACAAAAAATATTAAAGAAATTTACTATAGATCTATTCCATTCTATTTCGTTCCAAACTTGATTTAAGGAGTAATTTAACCTAACTTGCCCAGTTCCAAGATTCTCTATTCTGTAAACTTTTTCAGGTAAAACGTGAAAAGGTGCTATTTTAATATATTCTATGTCTCTACAATTTTTTACATCAGATAATTTATGTCCAAATTCAACTATTATGAATACTCCATTATCGTTGGCTAAAAATTTCAATAAATTCCCTATGGCACACACTCCACCATCAGAGTACTTTGTAGAATCTAAATCTTTGGTTTTTACATCAAATCCCCAAATTGTATTTCCAACGTTGCAAGCAAAATCAAATATGGTTCGCCTACCAGGTATTTCTATTGCATCAAAATTTAATTTTTTGCAAATTTTTGTCCAATTGTCCGTAATTTTTCTTTCTATCATAGCTCCAAATGCACGAGAATCTTCACGGGCTGATATTCCAGAACGAATATCAGCAAAAAGCGCAGAGATTTCTGATTCAATAAGAGCAAAAGTTTCTTTAAAATGAGGTTTTGACACAATATTTCCTACCCCATTCCCCTTTTAAACTTATTGCTCCACCATATAAGGAACGGAGCACTTATGCAAATAGAAGAATAAGTACCTACGATAATACCCGCAGACATAACTATGCCAAAATCCCTGATGCTTGAACCGCCCATAATCGCAAGCACCACGCACACAAACAAGGTGGACAAGCTGGTGATTATTGTGCGGGAGAAACTCTGGTTAATTGAAATGTTTATGCGCTCCTCTAGCGTTTCTTTGGCGAGCAATTTATTTTCGCGAATGCGGTCGTAAATAACTATTGTATCGTTAATGGAATAACCTATCATCGTGAGGAATGCCGCTATCATTGCGCCGTCCACGGGAAGTTTAAATAGGCTTATCACGCCAAGGCAGAGAATTGTATCGTGAATTAGCGTGATTATTGCACCCGCTCCAAAACCGAGACCCATTTTGCCAAAACGCGCCCATATATAAATTCCAATGCCAATCCAAGAGAGAATAACGGCAAGTATTGCGTTAAAGCGAAGCTCTCCGCCTATTGTTGGCCCAACTATGTCTTCGGCAACAATCCTTGGGGTGCCAGCATTTGCAAGCGCAGCGTTTAGCACAGCGGTTGTTTTTTTAACAGCTTCTTCGCCGGAATCTTGAGTTTGAATGCTCAACATATATTGATTTAACGAGGTGCCGCCTAGTTTGCGAATCGCTACATCACCCAAGCCACCCTTGCCGAGAGCACCGTTCAGTTCATCAGTATGAATGGAATCGTCTGAGTATTCAACTGTGTAAACCAAACCGCCGGTGAAATCTATGCTGTAATCAAAACCTTTTAAAACTGCAAGCGCAATGCAAGCAATGCAAAGCAGAGCGGATAGTTTTGACCAAATTCCGCGTTTGGAAACAATTTGAAATTTTGCCTCTTGCAACCATTTTATGCCGTTGCCTATATTTATGCTTTTCGCATCGTGCTTGGAAAGTTTAAGGTCAAAAATAGCTCTGGTAACCGTTAAAGCAGAGAATAGCGATGCAGCTATACCAACCATCAAAGTGAGACCAAAGCCTTTTACTGGGCCTGTGCCTATTTTATAAAGCACAAATGCAACCAAGAACGTTGTCACGTTTGAATCTAAAATTGCGCTGAATGCTTTTTCATAACCTTTTGAAACCGCCATTCTCGCCATCTGACCCGCTCGCAATTCTTCCCTTATACGCTCATAAATTATTATGTTAGCATCCAAAGCCATAGCAACAGTTAAAATCATGCCGGAAATACCAGGCAGAGTTAGGGTTGCGTGGAATATGGAAAGAGCCGCTCCTATAATCAAAACATTTATGAAAATACCCGCATTTGCCACCAAGCCGGCAAAATTGTAATAGAATATCATAAACAAAAGGCATATCACAAAGCCTATTATAGCAGAACCAAAACCCGCTTTGATGTTCTCTTCGCCAAGGCTCGCTCCAACATTTCTCAGTTCAACAATTTTCATCGGTGCAGGCAATGCGCCCGCTCTTAAAACAACAGCGAGCTGGGTTGCTTCTGCCATGCTCTCCAAGCCTGTGATTTGAGCTTCGCCATTCGGTATGCGGTCGCGAATAACGGGAGCGCTAATCACCTGCCCATCCAAAACAATGGCCATTTGCTTGCCCACATTGTTGCCAGTGACCGAACCGAATTTTTTTGGCCCCATTCCCTTAAAGCGAAGCGACACCGCAACCTGCCCAGCAGAAAGCCCATCGGAAACGCGGTGGGGATTTGCGGTGGCAATTTCTTTGCCATCCATTTCGGTGCGGCGTTTTAGCAAATAGAGTTTTTTGAGTTTATTTCCGTTTTGTTCTTTGTCAAAGCCGCGCCCCCAATAAAAAGCAACATCTCTGGGGATTAAAGCCTGCACCCCAGGCATTTCCAAAATAGCTTGTACCTTTGAAATATATCCTTCTGGAACCGCTAAACTTGAGCCGTAATTAACCATATAGCCCGTGAAGGGGCGATCTGGGTTTAAATATGCCGCACTTTTGTCTTCAACTTTATCCTGAGCGGAATCCCCTACTGCTGGCTCGGTTGTTTTGCCACCCAAGAGCAGAGACTCATCACTTAGAATATCTGCTTCTGATGAAGTGTCTGCTTTTGGAGTTGCAGGTTCTGATCCCTTAGCCTCGGCGGAATCTGCCACAGGAAGGTTGCGGCCTTTTAAGAAATTGTCAATCAAAGTAAGGGCTTGGCTGGCTTTTTCTTGTTCCGCAACAATCTTAAATTCAAGCATAGCTGTGCCGCCAACCAAATTGCGAGCATCGTCAACATCCACACCTGCAAGGTCTGCCACAATGCGGTTATTGCCGCTGGGGTAAATTTGCGGTTCCGAAAGGCCGTATTGGTCAACCCTATTGCGGATTATTTCAAGCGAGCGTTCTTGAATATCAGAGGCTTCGTCTGGTTTAAGGCCGCTTTTATCTATTTCTAGAATTATGCTTGTACCGCCAGCTAAATCCAAACCGAAATTCACGGATTTTTCCACAATCTTAGGATTTTCCTTGGCGAATTTCACTTTTTCAGCGCCTTGATTTTTATGATATTGAATTGAGGGCCACAGGCTGTAGCCTGAGAGCAACACAACGGCCAGAATTATCCATTCCCGGAGACCAAAACCTTTTTTTGTCATTTTCTTATCCTTTTTACCTTTTTTGGTGGTCTTAGAATATAGAAAATTAAATTTGGGTTGATTTACTATATTAATCCAATGCAATTTTCGGAATTGGAAACCATTATTAAATCTGGAGAGGATTCTGGGCATCAATTTAAGGAAAATTTTACAAATGCAAGCAAGTTAGCCGCCGAGATAGTGGCTTTTAGCAATGGAAACGGTGGGCAAATTTTAATTGGCGTTAAAGACGATGGAGAAATAAGCGGCTTGAATTTAAATGATATTTCAAGGCTGAATCAATTAATATCCAATGTTTGCTCCCAAAATGTTCGCCCAGCTATAAACCCAACTACAGAAAACATAGCTACTCCGAGTGGCTTGGTTTTAGTACTAACTGTTCCACTAGGAATTAGCAAACCATATTCCGACCAAAGCGGAATTTTTTGGACAAAAACTGGCGCAGACAAACGCCCTGCAAGTTCAAGAGAAGAAATTTTAAGATTAGCCCAAAGCTCGGCTGTAATTCATGCAGACGAAACCTTAATCCCAAACACAAGCGAAAAAAATATAGATACTCTTTATTTCAGCAATTTTTTTACCGAACTATACGGAAACGCTCCAGGCGATTTAGACGTTCCGTTTAAAAAACTTTTAGAAAATATTTATCTGTTGAAAGGGGAAAATCTCAATTTAGCCGGAGTTCTGTTGTTTGCTGTACAACCTCAAATTATTTTGCCTAGTTTTATAATTAAGGCGGTGGCTTTTAACGGAATTGATGTGGCAGAAACAAATTATTTGGATAGCAGGGATATTTCTGGGAAACTAGAAGAACTGTTCAAGAGCGCAATTTCTTTTTTGATTAACAACACAAAAACTTTTCAAGGAGAGCAATCTATAAATTCCACTGGGATACCAGAAATTCCAAAAATTGTTTTTGAAGAATTGGTTGCAAATGCAATTATCCATAGAGATTATTTCACAAATGCTCCTATTAGAATTTTGATTTTCAACAACAGAATAGAAATAATAAGTCCGGGACATTTGCCAAATAATTTAACCGTTGAGAATATTTTATTTGGCAACTCAAATATTCGCAATCCTGTAATTGCTTCTTTTGCTGCAAAAATTTTGCCATATAGAGGCCTTGGCAGTGGCATATTGCGCGCAAGAAAGGCATATCCCAAAATTGAATTTAAGGATGATAGAGATGGGAATTTGTTTGTAGCGAGGATATGGAGATAGATAATATCATTTTTCCAGAAGAGCCGAAATACAGGGCTTACCCCTCATATTTCTCTAATTTCCGTTTCAATTCAGCAAGCTCGGCAGCTTGGCTTGCAAGCTCGGAATCTTTGTCTGCAAGATTGGAGGCTTGGTTCGCAAGCACATTATCCTTGTCCGCAAGCTCGGCATCTTTCTTTGCTATTGCTCTATTCTTATCCTCTATCTCCCTATATAATCCGCCAAAAGTATCGTCCACGTATTGGCGATAGTAACGCTCATCCTCCAACTCCTTGCGGGCTTTTGGGTCGGTGCTTATGTAGTGAAGAATATCCGTTATCTCTTTCACTCCCTCATCGCTTATAGGATAATCGTAAGTCTTGTCGGCTTCGGTTTTATCTATGAAATTATTCTGTTCAAATACGGAAAGCAATCGGTCTAAAGGAGTTTTAAGTCTGGGCTGAATGCGTGGAACTTGAACTATGTAACAATCGTGAGTAAGTCGTTCAGCGAAATCACTCACAGCATCTATCTCTTTTTCTTCAACCAAATCATAATAGCCGCGAGATATGCGCAGGCAGGCGGTATCTATGCCTAGAAGGGAAAATCCTAGAACATAAATGGAAATTATGGGAATTGTATCGGACATATACTCGTGCCCCAGATACCTGCGAAAACGGCTCACATCGGTGATTATTTTGTCCGACTTTTGCATTTCTATAGCTACTTTCTGCTTTTGGCCATATTCGGTTTCTATCTCAACGGTAAAATCCATTCTTAGTAGTTTGAGTTCTTGGTCTTTTGGGTCTATGTATGTGCGTTCTGGCGAGCGAATGGATATTGAAAATATCTGCTTGCCTAGCAAAGTGCCTATGAAAAATTTGGCTGCCCGCTGGTTTTCCAGCAGGTGTTTGAATACGGTATCGTATATGGGATTGGCTATAAGCATTTTGAGATAAGATAGAAATTTTTACGGCACATTGCATATAACTCCGAATGTCCTAGCTAGGTAGAGGTGCATTTGTGGGGATCGAATATATCTTGAAGTAACAAAAAAGAAAACAAGCAACAGAGTAATACCGCAACAAGAATAGAAGGATTTTAAAACTATTTTCCTCATAGCAATTTCCTTTTCCTGCAATTGAAAAGCGCAAATT
>Ga0268262_10000205_pt1 | contig 78775 bp, 62 predicted proteins | sample TergutNc150P3_FD_190354 | JGI IMG/M metagenome (GOLD analysis project Ga0268262, IMG submission 190354) | Nasutitermes corniger P3 segment gut microbial community from laboratory colony in Florida, USA - Nc150 P3 (SPAdes) (version 2) | ecosystem: Host-associated > Arthropoda: Insects >...
TGGCTGGATATGATTTTGACCTATTCAAAAGGAAATTTTACCCCAACTGCGTGGGCTTTCGCAGATTTCAAAGACAACCCTTACAAAAAGGATTTAATTTTGATAAGGGAAAAGTATAAGAGGGGCTTGGCTCTATTATAACAGGTTTTTGAGACCAGTCAACAAATTCATCTATATCTTCGCCCGAATCAAATCGGCGGTCAAATTCATCACTTGATAACATTTTCTTTCCAAAAAGAATCTCCCCCTCGCCCACCCCCAGGGGAGGAGGAGACAATTTTATCGCTTACTGACCAGGACCACTACACGAAATAGGACTTGCACCACTTGTTAAACACAAGGTACCCAAAGAAGTTTCTTCTTCCACCTTCAGTTTTCCTATAGGAACCAAACCATTTCCTTTCACTGTTGTTGATTTTCCATTTACAGATACAACAAAATCCGTATTGTTTGACGATGCACATCTCATACCTACATCAGGTAAATAATGCTCATTATTATATTTATAAACAGTTACTTCAACACATTCACTTGTGGTCAAATTAACCGTATTCTTCTTGGCAACACCGTCTGCTTTACAGATGTCTGCATTTACCTGACATTGTCCACCGCTACCACAAGTACATTCTATTGAATGTTCCACGCCACCACTTACTTTCAAGTCGGGGCACGCCATTGCAACAGTCTGGCTATAAGCTGGGCAGTTGAGGACTGCTTCAACTTTGTAAATCTCTGACTTATCTTTACCCCAGTTTTTCCATTCTGGAAGTATTCCAGTATCTGGCCAGGTTTTGCTTTGGTTATCATATTTGTACACTATATTTTTTGTAGTTCCACAAATACCATCAGTATCTACCACACTCACACCGCTTGGCTTTGCACCTCTTGCCGATGTTACGTCTGGTGGATTTTTATCCCACGTGCATTTTCCACTTAACTCCGGTGCTTTTTTAGACGACCAGCCGTCTTTGGGTTTGCAAGCGTTTATATGTTTGCCATCATCGCAGGTTAGTTCGGCGAATAGCACGTATCTAGATGAACCTAGGGCAGAAACGCCAGTTGCAGGAAGCTCATGACAATCGTAATTTATAGCCAAGCCTGTGGTATCTGGTGCATAGTTCCACTTAATAGTACAGCCGCTTGGCGGTGCTGCCGTTGCTGGCTTTAGCATTGTGCCCGGAGTTAAAACCTTTGATGCTGAATAACCGTCCCAGCTACAGTCGAAACCCGCTTTTTCATTGCCAATTTTGCAGTTGCCCGCCAATGCAGCTGCACTGCTTTTTGGCACGCTGCTAGAGCTGGGTGTTGTTGTGCTGGAAGTGCCACCAGCACTGCTAACCCCAGGTGCCGCACTGCTAACCGGAGGATTAGGAGGTGCCGCACTGCTGCCCGGAATAGGCTCCGCAGAGCTTACGGGTGGTTGCTCACTGCTCACAGGAGGTGGTGGTGGCGGTGGTGGTTCTGGTGTTTGTTGCATAACATCTTCTATTTTGTCGTTCATGTAGTTTTCCGAAACACCCAAGTCTTGTAAAAAATCACCAAGAACTTCGGGAACACCATCGCCGCAAGCGATTATGGCAAGGGATGCAGCTAAACTTAAGCTGGCAACTATAAACAATGATCTCAATTTCTTTTTCATAGTTCCCCCTTATGGATGATCCGTTGCAGGCCAGTAGATGTACTTCAATGGCCACTTTGATACCGAACCACCTTCCCCATCTGTAAAGAACAATAGATATATGCTACCACCGTCCATATAGATGAGAAAATAATCTCTCGGTTGTAATCCAAGACCTTCTATCTGACTCAAGCTGGTATTTGTGGCAGGAGTGCTTCCTAAACATTTATCTTCGCTGGAATAAATCTCGCCCGGTTTAACATCACCACTTGTACCTGCTGAAGTGCCTTCGTAATTGCACACTGCTACAGGACCTCTGATTTTACCGCCTGTGATTTTAAGGTCTGGCTGGTCAACCATATTTCCCTGAGTTCCACCAGGTGGTACATAATCCGGGTCGTCTATAAGCACAAAACTACCGCTACCTAAGGGGTAAGATATATTTCCGTAAACCTGACCTTCCATTGGCACACCAAATTTCCACGAAGCAATAGAAGAAGAGGAAAGCTCTGCACCCGAAGAGTTGCCAACATTGCATAAAGAAGATCCTGTCTTTTTAAATGGTTTGCCTTCTCTTGATGCTTTTTTGCCAGACTTGTTGACGGCTTCTACGTTAATGTAAAATTCCTGATCACAAGGTATTTCTGTGTTCTTTAAATCTATCTTTAGATCGATGTCACCATCTCGGGGATCAAAACAACGGCTATCGTTTGATATAGAGCCACTTAAGGGCGAGCCATTATACGAAATCCAGCCGAGTTTGCCTGGGCTAGAAATCGAATACGTGACCTTCACTACAGGGTCATCCTTCGTGCCACAAGCAGTGCCAGATATTATCACCCTTTTATCTTCGGTAACTATGTCAAAACCATCAATCTCCACCTCTCCGGGCACGTCTACGTTACCCAAAGAACTGTAGCCACCGTTCGGACCTGGGTCCGGGTTGGATTTAGTGGGGCTGTCGCCACTGCAGGCAGCGAGCACAAGGGTTATCACGAGGCCAAGGCACAAGGCCAACGCCAAGCCCCTGTTCAGGGGCAACGCCAAAGAAGATAGTTTTGCTTTCATAATCACCTCACTTTAAATATAGAAATCTATTTAGCTGTTCTCTTAACTCCAAACATCTCTATAAATTCTTGCTCACTTAGCTTTTTGGTCTTCTTTTTGTAACCACCCTTGGTCTTTTCAAAACAAGATAATTCCATCCAGAATTTGCTTATTCCCACATAAGCACCTGCTCCAACGGCTCTGCCGCTATTGGCTTTCAAGTCCCAAGCCATATAGTAGTTGTATTCGTTGGTGTAGCAGTTGCCAGCATTTTCGGCGTTCTGGAATATTTTGTCTGTGCATTTTGCGCTAACTGGGTCTCTATGCGCGGTGTAATTGCCCAGATTGGTGTGATAGTATGCACTGGCTTTTAAGGTCACAAATTTTGCAACATTAGCCTCGCTGAGCGGCTCCATATTACCCTCAGAGTTATCGCTCATATTGTCATTTTTAGGTATATAGTAGCGAGGGCTGCCATCGGCGATGGTGTCATTGATGGATTTACCCACTTCATTGTGGAAGTTATCGGCAATATCAAACAGGGTTCCTACCGAGCTGGGATAGTAGAGCATCACTTCTTTGGTGTTGTTGATGTGCTTGGGCACAGGCAAGAATTCCGTCACATTGCCGGGCTTGAACAGATTATCCCTGCCGTAATCCTTAGCGTCCTTGCCAATCCAGTTGGGGAAGTATGGATCTCCCTCTCTGCCGCCATCTGCGAATGTTCCATTTAGAGATGGAGCATCGGGCTTGATTTGGCTAATATGAATGGGCTTCTTCTTAGAAGGATTGCTTCCAGTTACCAGCACGCCCCTTTCCCTTGTGTTAACGGTATTGCCTTGAGCATCTTGGAATACCTTGAAATCGGCGCGGAGTTTCACCCAGTCGTCTGCTTTTGGCGAGCGAACTGTGCCATTGGTGCCGTTTGCATAATAAATCAATTCAATAACGCTATCGCCTTTGGCTTCACCAGGTTGAGCCATTGTGTTTGGCCCCTTCTTGCTCTGTTTATAGCTAGCGCTATTTGAATAGCTTTCTGCGTTAGGCAGTTCCCAAGGCCAGCCAGTGTTGTTGTAAGACTGGCTTTGTCTCTCGTCTGTGGATATTTTGGCTGTTGGGCAAGCCGTGCCCTGGCTATGACCCAAGCAATAGCTAAATGGATTTTTTACCAATTCCTCAGAGGCATTCGGGCCAGCAAACACAGCCTCAGACAACCAAACTGTAAAGGTTTCTTTGCAGCTCTTGTTGCCTTCGCAGTCCCCTTTGTTGTTAGAAGCATAAACATATTCGGCTTTAACAATAATGGGCGAAATTTTGTCTTTCAAGTCGTATGGGCTAGTGCTATACGAGAACGCGTTGTCCACATTGCAATTAACCGCAGAGCACTCTGTGTCAATATACGGTATGTATGCAGAAACTTTGCCCGTTCCAGTTGTAAGAACATCCTTGGAGAATTTTATATCGTCTGGCTTCTCTATTACTAAAGTGACTCCGTCTCCGTTTAGGTCTGTAAAGAAACCGCTATTTTTCCACCAAGCAGCATTTGCCGAAAGGAAGGCGGGATTTTTGTAGAGGGTCCTCACAAAGTCGCCGTCTTTCAGTTGTTCCACTGTATAGCCACTGTTATAGTAGAAATGATGCAGATTTCCTTTCTCCCATTCCACTTCTATAAGAATGGGGAACAAGCTATCGCCTTTGCTTGTTAGAGACTTGTTGAATTTAATCTCAACTTTATCTCCAATGCCATCGCCGTTTCTATCGTAAATGTAGTTTTCCATAGGCACCGGCACCGGAGACTCTCTGAATCTGAGCATAGTCCATTGAGCACTGGTTTCTTCGCTTCGTCCCTTAATTTTCCAAGTGGCAGTACATCCATCCGCACCGGTATCGTCTTGGCCGCGCATATATGTGTTCAACTTGCCGCTTTCCACCGATAATTTATCGCCCTTAACAATGGATTTAGATATATCTGCTTTGCAGGTGCCCACAGCTTCACTCGTTTGTGTTAAAGTGAAGTTGCAGTGGTCGCAAGGTTTGTTTGTAACCGGATCTATAGCCACAATATAAACATCTAGCGGGTTGCCAACAACAGGGGGCTTTGCCGGACTTCCTGTTCCCCATTTTTGCCAGCCGCTTGGAGTAGTGGCTGCGCCTGCATTGTCTGTGAATTGAAGCCGTGGCTGTTTGATATTAATTATCATAGACGGCGAATTGGGACCATCTCCAGTCACATTCAAAGAGAATGATACTTCGCCTATATCGTAATCTGCTTTTACCCAAAGGGTATCTACTCCGCTTGCAGGGAGAATTCCGTTTGCGCCGGTTGTGCCTATTTGTTGAGATTTGTCTCTGTTGTATATTTCGAGCCCTTGACCACCAGAAACAGTGAGCTTGTAAGCGTGGCCAGCTACTTCTGGGTCGTCGTCGTATTCAAATGCGTTGTCGCCTCCCCAGCGGCCAGTGCTTATGTAAACGGGTATCCATTTGCCAGCAACCACGTCTTGTCTCTGAACTGCGTTGTTGCCGTAGGCATCTTTCAAAGTGCCGAGCTCAGTGCCATTGTCGCCTGTCATTTTGCCCCAAACTATGCGGTCACTGGATTCGCCTTTAAAGGAGTCTATCAAAAGAACCTTTGCACCTGTTACAGGCGTGCCATTTTTGTTCATCAAACGCGCATATACGTTATAGCTTCCCTGTATTCCAACATTGGCAGTTGCCTCTGCATCGCCTCTGCATTTGCCTTTGCCACCGCATTTGTAAACAGCATCTTTCACCACAATGCCTTTGTCGCCATTGCATTTAAAGTCATTGCCTGTACCATTGCACTGCGGGTACCTAGTTTGAGTGCCCCTAGCCGGAGATAGATATATTGTATCTTTGGTCACGCGATTTATCATATAGAAATCAACAACGTAATCGTTATCTATAAGTTGCTTGCCGCACATCTCTCCTTCTTTGCCAACGCTCATTTTGGATTCGCAGCTAGCTCCACCGGTGATGGCTGCGCACATAATGTTTTGTGAATTTTCCGGAGTTTGATTGAAAGCGCTCTTCTGCACCACATACATATTGGTTGTTATACGCACATTGGAATTAGCGGTACGCTTATCGCAGAAGAATATATCTATTGGATAGAGTTTGCCTTCTTCTAGCCCAAGATCTTTCAACTTTACGTGACCCGGAGCTGCCATGTGATTACCGCCCAAATCTATAACCAACTTGCTATTTATATAAACCCAAATATCATCATCACCGCTGAAGTAGAACTCCTGGGTAGGGTCATAGTAAAAATCCGCGTGGCTCTCAAAGCAGAAATGCTCATTTGCTACGGAGGCTTTGTCATACGTGTTTTCGCTACCATAAGAATTTACGATTTTCGTGTTTCCATGCAAGAAAAAAGATGCCGTATCTCTCTTGGGACCCCAGTCATAAGGAGATCCTGTGCCTGTAACACCTCTGAACACGCTTCTATCTGGAGTGTCTCCATCTTTAAAATCGCCCGGTTTGCTCTGATACTCGTCAAATATCTGCGGGGTTATAGCTGGTATCAGAGGGGGGAATCTATCTGCATCGCGTTTGGCATTGCAATTCGGGCAGCTGGCATCATTTGGTGCGCTATTCAAAATCTCAGGGAAAAAGCCACCCACAAGCTTGCCGTTTGCATTAAGCATTTTATCGCTGTCAAATTCAAAGCTGCCCACCATACCGGCAGTAGCACTGGTTTTCACCTGAGTAAAGGGCATATCGTAGCAACGCCTGATATTGACGCCAGTTGTCGGAGTAAAGGCTTTATCAAACCAATCCGAGTCTGTCCAGCAACCACCCTTTTTGCAGTCTCCGCATTTAATTTTTCTTGTGGTTGGGTCTATAGTTGCCGATGCCAAGCCTTGAACAACACCCGTGCATTGAGGTTTTAGGTTGCCACCAGAAGTTTTGGCTGGTGGACCATATTGGCAGTTGGCATAGGTATCAGCACCATTGCCTTGATTTATTCCTTTAGAATATCTACCGCAACTGAAATCTGGGTGAACAGAGGCATCTGTATCGTAAATAAAGGCTGCAAGGTCAAATTTGCAACGGTCTCCGGTGTTATACTCAGGGTTTGCGATAGTGGGGTCTGTGGTGTACCAGCCCGCGTACGGATCTGTTCCGGCTGGGTCTAGTTCGTCTGCAACCAAATAAAGGTCGGATGGGTTATTGAAATGGGCAAATATCTCTCCTAGTCTAAAAACGCCGCCCACAACGCTAAAATCGTCACTTGGTTCAAAATCCCTTGACCAAATACCATTTGGACCAATTCTATCTATGCCGGGTTTCCCAAGCCAGAACTGAGCAAAGTTCCTCAGCGGAGAAGTGGTGGGAATAGAAGCCTTATACCAGCCACATTTACCTGCTCTTGTGTCCAAGTCCAGCGGAACAGCAGTTGCCGAATTACCCTGCGAAATATAGCTTCTGCCAGCTATCCATTTGCCATCGTCTGGCGGATAAAAGTACAAAGTTTGAGCTGCTGCGCTTGCAGCAAGCAAAGCAACTAGGGAAAGTGTAAAACACAGCGTTTTTACGGGGTTCATAGAGCCTCCGGGTATGGGTGAAGTCCGTGACGCGAATCGGGTTTAATTTTGTTAATTACCTCAATCGCAGATTCAAATCCAGCTTGTATGGTTTTTATGTTGGTTTCGCCATCATAATAGCCATTTAAATGCAAAACATTGTAAACAGTATTAAAAGCATTCAATAATTTTCTGTCTTTGTTGATTGCCGCTCTGTAAAAATCTATTGTTCTTCTGGTTTTTTTGTGGGGAAGTTCAACCCCTTTAATTCCCAGCAAAGCATCAAGTGCTATAAAAACCCCATTATAAGCCGTTCCGCAAGCCGTGCGTACGTATTTTTTGTCTTTGTACCAATTCCCATTCTCTTTTCCAGCATTTTTCAAATAGTCTTTAGCATTAGCCATGTAGCGCATGGCTTCTGCGTAGCTTTTTTGCTTGAGATGTTGCTGGTCTTGCTGGGTCATTGTGCTGCCCCCACCGGCTTGATTAAATCAATAATTTCTTTTGCGTTTTTAAAACCTATTTTAATAATATCCGAATTTTTAATTCCTTCATAATAACCGTCTATATGCAAAATGTGATATACTGTATCCAATGTATTCAGTATCTTTTTATTGTCTTTTGCCAAATGTCTTCTATAAAAATCAATATCTTTGCGTTCCTTGGTTTTAAGGACTTCAGGATTTTTTAACTTTAAATAAATTTTCAGAGCCTCCAAAACTCCATTATATGCTGCACCACACGCTGTGCGAACATACTTTTTGTCTTGGTAATAACCATCATCATCCATACCCGCTTTTTGCAAATAGCCTTTAGCATTAGCAATGTAACGCATTGCTTCTGAATAGCCTTCTCGCTTGAGATGTTGCTGTTCTGGTATAGTCATAGTACTCCCAACATAAATATAGATATTTTTTACTAATATGGAAAGATTTTTGTGAAAATTAGCTCAAAAAGGGCTTTTTTATGTGATTTTAAAGGGGCAAAAAGGCAGCCAAACACCCCAGCATTGCTAATTTAAGCATATTTTGGGAGAGATTCCACTTCTTTAAAACCGCAAAAACAATGGATATCACCATAAACGGGGCTGCCCAAACCAGCAAAAAGGGGTTGAATATGGCAATTTGCAAAAAGCACTGAAAATGGAGTATGAAAACAAGGGCAAGGGAGTGATTCGCTCCCACAAGCAAAGGAAAGGTTTTTAGGTTTTTTGCTCTATCGCCCTCCATGTCTTCTATGTCTTTTGTTATTTCCCGCGCAAAAGTGAGCATAAGGGCAAGAAATGCAAGCATTAAAAGCTCCGGCTGCGCCAAGCCAAAACCCAGCATTGGGATAAGCACGGGCATTGTTGAAAGCAAGGCAACCGTTAAGTTCCCAACCAGCGGCAAACCTTTCAACAATTTGTTATATGCAAAGCAAAGAGAGGCGGCAATTAAAAACAAAAATGCAAACTTAAGCCCCGCGAGCAGGCTAAAAATCATGGTGAAAAAAAGCAAAACGCCGAGCAACCTGTAAGCCGCCTTGATGCTAATTTTACCGCTGGGCAAGGGTCTCTTTGGGCGGTTTATTTTATCTATTTCAAAATCTATAATATCGTTGTGGGCATTGGCAAAACACACCAAAAAAAATAAGCCAAGCGAGAGAAATAGAACCTCATAATAACTTATCTCAAAATTATTCCTAACGATAAAAAAGGAATACGCGCACACACCCGCCGCAAATAAAGCGTTCCAAACCCTACACAGCAAAAGAACAGACCTAAGCATCACAATTCCGTTGCCAAAATGGAAATGAACTTTTTTTCAAACGGCTCCTTGGTGTGGCTGATCAAAGAAACAGAGGTGAATTCATTTGGCTTAATTGAAAAAACCAAAGTTCCGTGATGGCTCAAAATGGCAAGCCCTCTCCCCGTGTAATCTTCTATCCCCTGTGGAATGGTCTCCCCTGCAACAATGCACTGCCGCCTTATGCGCTCCAAAACTCTTTTTGTGGTTAAAGTTCCGGATTTATCCGTAACAGATATTCCATACACATCTTCGTTCATAAGCAAGTGAATTGTTATCTCTTTGCCAGCCGGAATATCCACATATTTTCCAATATCGTGAACTCTTTTATCCCTATCATTGAAAGTTATGCCCAAAACTCCATAAGCAAGAGCGTTTGTCACCAATTCGTGGCAATTTATTATGAATGTATTTTTCACAGGACTCTGAATTTCACTTATAAAATCTTCAAAAGTTGTTTCTATCAAATTTTGCGTGCAGATATTTCCAGAGAGCAAATAATGTTTGTCAAAAATTTTTTTCCTGTGCTCAAAAAAAGGCTCCAAACATAAATCTTGCCTCAAAAATCTTTTGGTAATTCCAAGCAGCACGGTTTCGTTTAGCCTATTTATGTGCACTATGTTGCATATTTCGTACTCAACCGCAAAATCAAAATAATTTTCCTCTTCGCAAGAAATGATTACAATTTGGTTTTTTTTGAAATCCATTCTGCTCATAAGGTTTTCCAAGCCCGGCTTGGTGTTTTGGTTAAAAGAGACAAAGAACAGATTATTGTTTTTTGTGTTGAAACTGCTCTGCCTATAGTTTATTTCGGCGGGCAAAAGTCCCTGCTTTTTTAAACTGTCGTATAAAAATAATATTCTCTCTTGAACGGCAGCCGTGCAAAAAGCAGAAACTACGTTGCAGGAGTCGTTCATGTTTCAAGAGCCAAGTATTTAGATAGTGAATTTTGCCATAAAGGTACTTGCACATTAAAATTCTCTTTTATTTTGGTTTTATCCAAAGCAGACCACAAGGGGCGTTTTGCCGCACTCTTCCACTCGGAGCTTGAAATTGGGAGCACTGGTATCGCTTTGTTCAAAAGTTTTTTTTCAAGAGCCTGCTTTTGTATTTCCACCGCAAATTCGTGCCAGCTTACAATGCCCTCGTTTGTGAAATTATAGATGCCGGGGTTTTTGGGGTTCTCTGCTATCTTCAGCACAGCCGCTGCCAAGTCATAGGTCCAGGTTGGGTTTCCAAATTGGTCGCTCACAACGGAAATTTGCTCTTTTGTTCTCATAAGGGAGAGCATTGAGTTCACAAAATTTTTTCCTTTTATTCCAAAAAGCCAAGCGGTGCGAATTATCCAGTGCAAGGGGTTTGAATTTGCTAGCAAGGTTTCGCCTTTGGCTTTGGCGCTGCCGTAGGCATTTATCGGGTTTATGGGTACATCTTCGGTGAGCGGCGTGGGTGCCTTTCCGCTCAAAACATAATCCGTGGAAATATGCACAACGCCTATTCCCGCTTTCGCTGCGCATTTCCCTAGAACCTCTGGGCCAAGGGCGTTTATTCGGTGGTTCAGTTCTGTTTGTGTTTCTGCGTTATCAACAGCGGTATATGCTGCGCAGTTGATTATAATGTCTGGTTTATTTGTGTGGATATAATCCATAACGGCGTTTTCGTTTGTTATATCCACCTCTTTGTCGCTTTCAAAAATTTTAAAGTCTCGCTTTGCCAGAGCACACAAATCTTGCCCAAGCATCCCACCTTTACCAGTAATCCAAAACGTCATTTTATTGTTTAAAAATATAGTAAATTCATAGTAATTTTACTAAATGGAAGAGGAATAAAGGTTTTGTCCCAAGATTTTTTTAGCCTAATGGCGCAGCTATACTCCACGCCAACCTCCACAAGCGGCTTGGTCGCCTTGTGTGAAAGCCACTCCGCACCGGGTTTTGCCACGAGTGCAGGTCCCTTTGGGCCGTCCAAAGCCATGCCCACCGAGCGACCTTCACCCAAAGCCTTCAATAAATGCCTAACCTCGCTCTGCCCCCTGCTCCCCGACCCTCTAAAAACATCATATCCAAGACTTTTGCAGAGTTTTGCAAACTTAGTTCCATCATCGCTTTTGCTTATCAAAACCGCTATATTCCTCCGTTTAAAAGCCGCAAGGCAAGCTGGCAAATCTTGGTGCCACAAACCTATAACCACAGAACCCTTTGGCAAAGGCCCTTTGAATTTCACCCGCCAAGAGAGAACGAGGATTTTCAGGATTAAATTTAGCATTTTACATAATTTACTATATTTAACCGCCAAGGGGAGTGTTTTATTATATCGGCGATAAAACCATTGTTTTATCTTAATTGAGGTTCGCTGTGAACCAAACAGAAATTTTGTCTGGGCTTGAGGCTTTAACCGCTAGAATTCGCCAAGAGATGGCGGAGGCAGAAAATGAGATTGCACGGGATTTTGTTGAGAGCGTTGCGCCGGAATTGCTGCTCCCGCTCCCGTGCCGCTCGCTTGCGCAAATAATACCCTCGCCGAACGACAACCAAAAAAGGGAAATCCCAAGCAGCTCCCTATTATGCTCCAAAAGCAAGAACCCAAAGGAAAAACCATTCTTTTGGCGGGTTGCAGGGAGTCACTCATTAAACCCCGCGCAAAAAATTGCCTCTGCCAAAGCCGTGCAAGACTCAGGTGGCTTTGACTGCATTGAATTTGAAAGCAGCGGCAGCGGGCCTTGGATTATTTACATTGACGGTGAAAGCGAATTTGCCTGGAATTTGTGGCATTTAATTTTGGAATACGCGAGCCACTCCCCCAAGCCCTATATAGTTGCAAAACCACAGAACCCTTGGGAACTTTGCAGGGACTTTTTTTGCTTTGAAGAAAAATTCCGCTATATTTACATAGAAGAACTGCCCAGCAAACTCCGCTTTTCAAAAAAAATCCCCAAAGAAATTTTCTCCAATATAAGCGCAGAGAATTTTAAGCTAAATGTTTTGCCAATAGAAAATTCCTTTGAGCAAAATTTGGAACCAATCCTAATAAACTTTAACGATATAGAAGCGAAAGTTTTTGCACTGGAAAAAAGGCAAAGCATATTAAAGCTGTGCAGCGTTTTGGCTGGGAATGCAGGAGAGGCAAATTTCAAAGAAATTCAGTATCGCTACAACGGCTCAGAAAAAATAAGCTTTGCAAACTTGCCCGCAAACACAGACACACTCTCCATATCTGCCCTTGTTTGCGATGGAAGCGCGGCGGTGGTGGAACAAGGTTCTCCTTTTGGGGCAAAAAATGCTGCAATGCAAATGTGCGAAATTTATTCCGTGCTGAAAGCCACTCCATATTTGCCGCCACAAGCCAGCAAATCTTTTGAATGGCAAATTCTAGCCCTATTGCAAAAAAACTATCTGCAATTTTTTGAAGGCAATGCTCTAAAAAATGCGCTTGAAACGCAGCTTTGGAACGCACAGGGAAAACGCAACTTTTTGGTACAGAGCATAAAAAGCCTCTCTTTGCAAAACAAAAGCGCAGTGCATAAAGGCTGCCTTGTCCCTGCGGCAAATGTAAAAATAATCATGAATTTAAACTCCATAGATAATCCAGGTATTTTGAAGGTATTTGGAGAGATGCTTTTTTACCTGTTTAAAAAAATTTTTATTTGCAACATAATTGTTGAACTTGTGCTAAGAATTGAACCCTTTGGAATGGAGCTAAAATGGGAATAAAGAGTTCTTTTTTTGAATGGGTATTTAATTTTTATTTAAAGAAAAGCGGCAAAAAACTCCGCATAGTCGCGAGCAACTCGCTAAAACACCCGCTTGGGGATATAGACTTTGCAGAGGCCAAAGAAAACGAAGTTCTGCTCGCCGTAAACGAAATGAGCTTAACAGGCGCAGACTCTCCCCTGCCCGATGATTTTTTAAGAGGCATAAGAACGGAGAATGAAAATTCCCTTGAACTCTCAGAATTTTTGAACTCATTGCAGCACAAAATATCAATGCTGAGGTTCGATGCCATTTTGGAGAAAAGTCCTTTTTTCTTGGAAAAGCTGGGAAATGAAAAATGGAAAGAACGTTTTGCCTCCTTCAATGAGAAATTCTCGCCAGAATATTTGAGACGCTTTTTTTCAAAAATGTTCCCAAGTGCCCAAATATCCGTTTATTGTTTTGAACCGCTAAGAATTAAAAATCCCGCTCCCATTATTTTGGGCAAGGCAAATTTGAAAGGCTCGCAGCTTTTGGGGAAATTCTGCACAAGTATAACAGAGGCTATGCGCGTGGAAGTTAAAGGCATTCCGCTGGAACGCAGCATTGAATTGAAAAGGAAAAAGAATTTTATCACGGAGAAGTTTCCTTTCAAAATAAAAATAAAATTCAGCACAAGAGCAGAGGGCAATGCGATGAGCAATAAACTCTCCGAAAACTTTTGGCTTGGCAGCAAAAATCTTGAACCTTTTAAATGGGAGATGTGGATATGAAAAAAATGCTAGTGGCTAGCGGTTTGGTTTTAATCGCTTGTATGCAGTTGGAGTATGAGGAAATTCCTTTGGGAGAAATTTCTTCTAGCTCAGAAATAGAGCTTTCTTCTAGTTCGGAGAGTTCTATTTTGCAAATTGGCAAATATGAGCTTTTATATACGGGCATAAGTTATTACGATGCAATTCTCCTGTGCAATAAAATGTCTTTAGAAGAGGGCTTAGACACGCTTTACCAATACGATAAAAAAATATTCACAGAGGATTCTCTTTTTTGGCTCTCAAATATAAAAGTTTTAGAAAATCGCTCCGGCTATCGTTTGCCAACCAAGGAAGAATGGCAGAAGGCAAAAGAAAACGGCGAAATAGAAAAATTAAACGATGATGTTGGCGAATGGCTTTATGGGCAGTCTAATTCCATGTATGCAACTTTTGAACTCGCTCCGCATTTTGTAAAGGCGGTGGGTTTGTATAGGGAAAGGGAAGAAGGACCTGTGTATGGAATGAGGGTGGTTAAATTGCCCGCACAACAATAACCGTAAAAGATAAAACGGCAAAAGCGAGCATACTTATGTAAGAGAGTTTTCTAAGCCGTGAATCTTCCAAAATTTGCACCCCGCGCACAGAGAAATAAACGAGAGGGAACAGCACGGGAAGTATATAACGAAAATCGTTTGAACATGAATAGGGATAATTAGCCCGAAAACAAATAAGCGATGCAAATAAGAATACCGTGAAAAGCATTTGCGGAATTTCTTTATATTTTACATTTATTATGCCCCACAAGGCAAGGACAAAAATAAGCAAAGCAAAAATACATAGCATTATACGCGAAAAACTTGCAACAGGATGTTTCCATACTTTATGTTCTTTATATAGGTATAAAGAAGATTTTAAGAGGTAATTCCAAAAATACTGCCTGCCACCATCATCTTGCCAAGCAGAAGTATAAGGAGAAAGCAAATAATCTTTCAAATCGAAATATAAATAATTACCTGCGGCGTTTTGAACCCTTAGCCCACTATTCAAGCCATCGACATTTGCAACCAACTCTGCCTGCTTTCCTTCAAAAATATCTGCAATGGTTCTATAATTTGAAAGGAATATAGACAATGCAATTATAAATATGGAGACAAATAATATTCGCAAAGAACCTATTTTCAAAGTGAATATAACATTTAAAACATAAATAATAATCCAAACACCCAAAATGACAAAACCGTTAGATTTAGCAGCTACCGCAATGGAAGCACCCACCGTGGCTAAAAGTATATCTGAGTTTTTGTGAAAATGCCAAAATCTTTGTGCAAAAAGCATACAAAACAAAGCACCAAAAGAAAACAAACTGTCGTTATTTATACGTGGAGCAGCTATCACAGAAAGGGGCCAAAGCACGGATACAAGAGCCGTTAAGTATGCTATGGCTCTGTTTCCAAACAAATTCATTATTAATGCCACGCCAAAAATAACACAGCCAAAAGAGAGCAGCATATTAAATTGCTGCTGAAATCTATTTGTTAAACTAGGGTCATAATTATCAGCAATATTTTTCACCATTGCAGAAACAACGTAATATAACGGAGGCTGATAGGTCACCCAGCCTTCTCTTATTTCAGGTATGCGTTTTTCTTCTGCAACAATTTGTATATATTCCAAATGTGCATCTATATCATGGGGATTCTGCAATGGTCCCGTGTATGCATATACTATCAGGCGCGCAATTATTCCTAGCAATATAATGGAAATGGCAACGGATTTGAACTTAAATTTTCTCAAAATCAACGCAACATAAAGCAAAAAGAATAAAGCAAAAACATATTGCATAAAAGACCAAGAACCAAGATCATTGAATAATGTTTCAACTTGCAACCCGCCTATTCCACCCATATTCATTATTTTAAGTTCAACATTATTCAAACCTTCTGAACCATATTCTGAAAAATCAAAGAAGGCTCCGTTTATATAGTCGCAAAGACCTTTAACACCCTCAAGTGGAAATTGTTTTCCGTTGATTAAAACTTCCTGTATGCAATCATCTGGAGTCACCCTAAATTTTGCAGTTTTTTTGTTTTTAGTTGAAAAATTGAAAGAAAACAAAAAAACTTCATCTTCTTCCATTGCAACCGAATATGGTAATTTTACGTTTTCTGTTTTCCCATTTCTTGTTATTTTCATATCCAAAATTTCCATTCTGGCTGGAATAACCATAAAATAGGCTACTATAAGCAATGGCAACAAATAAAATAACGGTTTCTCACGAAGGAATTTTAGTAATTTTTTCATACCGCCCTACCAACAACAAATATAAGTGATAAACCGGCAAAAGCAAACATTGATATATAAGAGAGTTTTCTTAAACGAGAATTTTGTAAAATTTGTATTCCTCGTATGGAAAAATAAACGAGGGGGTACAAGGCTGGCAAAATATAGCGAACATCACCTAGGCAACCAAACGAATACCAAGCTCTGGCAAAAATGAGAGAGGCAAATAAAGAAAACAAAAATATCAAAGGTGGAAAATCTCTTATTTGAAAGTGTATTATACCCCATAAAGCAAAAATAAAAATAAACAAAACCAGAATATTCAACATCGTTGCAAGCACATATCCAACAGGAGCATTCCATACCCTGTATTCCCCAAATAAAGAGGTTTTCAAAGCAAAGTTCCAAAAATACTGCCGCCCGCCATTATCTGTCCATGTAGATGTATATGGCTCAAGCAAATAATCTCGCAAGTCAAAATAAAAATAACTGCCAATGGAATTTTCAATCTTCAACCCGCTGGATGCAGACATAGTATTTACCAACCGTACATCTCCTTTTGAAAAAAAATCCACAATAGGCCTGTGATTTGAAAGCCCCATAGACAACAGGGCTATGAATGCCGATGCAAATAGTGTTCTCAAAGAGCCTATTTTAAAAGAACTCAAAGCGCAAAAAACATAAATAACAATCCAAGCACCTAAAATAACCAAACCGGTAGATTTAGCCATCAAGGCAATCGCCGCCCCAATAGTTGCAAACAACATATCTGAATTTTTGCGAAAACGCCAATACCTTTGCGCAAATTGCATGCACAACAAAGCACCAAAATAAAACGGAACATCATTGCCCAGTCGTGGAGAAGCTACAACTAAATGCGGCCAAAATACCAAAACAAGGCTTGCCAAATAAGCAAGCCTGCTCCCGAATAAATTTATCAACAATGCCATTCCCAAAACAAGAATTGCTATGGAAAGCAACATTTGCCCTTGCTGCAAAACCCTAGAGGATAAATCAGAATCATAGTTATCTACAATTTTTTTTACTCCGGCAGAAATAGTATAATACAAAGGTGGATGGTTGCAACTCCAGCATTCATCGGTTCTAGGTATGCGGTTTTCATCTGCAATTATTTGCATATACTCCAGATGACCACCTATGTCGTAAGCATATTGTGTTGGGCTTATGTAAGTATAAGCCACTAAGCGTGCTGCTACTCCAAGCAGTATAATAGAAATGGGAATTAATTTAAACTTAAATTTTCTCAAAATTAAAGCAATGGAAAGCAAAAAGAACAAACCAAAAACATAGTGCATTAAAGATAAAGATTTTAAACCATTATATGGCATTTCAATTCGCAATCCGCCTGGTCCTGCTCCATTTGTTATTCGAAACTCAAAGCTGTTCAATCCTTCCTGAACATCTTTTGAAAAATCAAAATACGCTCCGCCAGAGAAATCGCAAAGACCTTTAATGCCGTTTAGCGGAAAACTATTTCCATTAATTAAAATTTCTTGTATGCAATCGTCTGGCACCACATTGAATTTTGCAAATTTTTTATTTTCAACAAACAAATTAAAAGATATTAAAAACTCTTCGTTATCTCCCATATTTACGGAATAAGGTAATTTTATATTTTCAATTTTATCGCCTCTTGTTATCTTTATATCCGAAAACCCCATTTTGGCAGGAATAATTATCAAATACAAAACTGCAAGCAATGGTAGCAGATAAAGCAGAGGCTCACTTAAAATTTTTTTTATTTTCATTCCTGCTTTAATTTAGAAATATTTTTTTTATTAAACACCACAAATCTCTGCCCCAAATAGTTTAAACCCACAAATAAGCACATTCCCGCAAATAAAGCGATATTTTCTCGAATATTTTGAGGTTCGCTGTTTAAAAAATAGTTTACTAAAGGTTTTGCTAACCCATAAGCAATAAAATAAGAAATGATTATATTTAAAATAAATGCAACTATCATAAACAAACTCCACTCTTTTACGGTAAATGTGAAATACTTGTTCAGAAAAAAACTTAAAATGCTGCCAAAAAAATAATTGCAAGCAGAAGAAATCCAATAACTCAAATTAGCTATATTGTAAAGCGAAAACATTATAGCAGAACCTACAATAGTATTGATTATTCCAACAAGAATAAATTTGAAAAACTTTTCATCAAAAATCATTGTGAATTTCATCTAAGCCTCTTTTACACGAAGTTTACATATTGCCAAAAGAGATAACCCTGGTAAATAGATGTTAAGTTTTGCAAAAAAAGCACAAATGCGAAAGTCAATGTTTAAAATAGCATAAATTATCCACGTTATTATATGTTTGTCGCTAAAATTCCACCCGCCAACACCAACTTCATCGTCCACGGATTTTTCTTTTTTGAATAACAAGCTCACCCACCGAGCAAAAAACAAACTCGTATAAAAATAATGGCATTTCTTTACATCAAGACCACAAGAATGTATCAAGGTGAGTAATTGTTGTTTGTTATATCTACGATAATGTTTTAAGAATACGTCATGATTTGAAAATAATTTCTGAAACGCTGGAACGGTAATTAAAATCAAATCCTCTTTTGATATCTTTTCAAGTATTTCACTCAAAAAAGATTTGTCATTTTCAATGTGTTCCAAAACATCCATCATTATTATCGCTCCGCCACCATTTAGTTTTGGAATGTCGTGAGTATTATTCAAGCAGTGAATTCCATCTATAACTTCTGATTTATTGTAACCTACATCTACTGCATACGCTTTGCCAGAGATAAAAGGTCGCAATTTTGAAATGAAAAAACGGTCACCTGCACCTATGTCCGCAACGGTGTTCAGAATATATTTTTTCAAAATGCTCAATACGCATTTTGTTCGTGACAATTCCCAGGGATGGCGGTTAATATTCAATGTTTTTTCAGTTAAATCCATTATGATTCCTCTTGTATTATATAAGTTGGGCGTTGTTTTACTTCAGTATAAATTTTTGCCAAATATTGCCCTAAAATACCAGTTGTGAAAAGTTGTGTCCCCGAGCAAAAAAGAATTACACAAATGGTTGAAGCCCAGCCATCCACAGGATCTCCCCACACTATTTTACGGACAATTATAAGCGCTATAAGCAAAAATACCACTGTAAATAACAATATTCCAAGAACAGAGGCTATAGCAAGGGGTTTTGACGAAAAGGCAATTATACCGTCAAAGGAATACATAAAAAGTTTCCAAAAAGACCATTTTGTTTCGCCTGTTGTTCGTTTAATATTCTCATATTCAAACCATTTTGTTTTAAAACCTAGCCAAGGAAAAATTCCTTTTGAAAATCTGTTTCTCTCTTGCAGTTTTAAAAACGCTTCCAGATATGCTCTATTCATCAAGCGAAAATCTCGCACTCCATCCACAATTTCTATATCGGAAATTTTTTTCATAAGCGAATAAAAACGCCGCGCAAAAAAAGAACGAATCGGTGGCTCTCCAATGCGATTCACCCGCCTTGTTCCAGCACAATCGTATTCTCCAGAAGCAACTGCCTCCAGCATTTGCGGAATGAGAGATGGCGGGTCTTGCAAATCGGCATCTATAGTAACCACAAATTGCCCGCTAGCTCGCTGCAAACCAGCGAACATAGCCGCTTCTTTTCCAAAATTGCGAGAAAGAGAAATATAATGTACGCAGTTATTTTGGCTGGCAAGCTGTCTTAGTACTCTCAAGGTATTGTCTTTTGAACCATCATCCACAAAAATTAACTCTATGGGTTTATTCAATTGCTCAAGCGTTTTAATGCTTTCTTCATAAAATTGCAAAAGGCTTGCTTCTTCATTAAAACAAGGAATTACTAGGGATAAACTTACTGCCTGCATTATGGAGAATATAGCAAATAATAGTCAACGCTGCTTGTAAATCAAAACTCCATAATCATCTTTATATAGCACAAAATTATTATCTTGTAGTATTTTAATCAATTTATCCGGCATAGGCTGATTTTGATCATTGTCAACAGGGTAAAAAAACAACATATTTTGATACATAGTGATGTTATCCATATTTTTTTCCACAACAAAAAAATCTATTCCTTCACTTTTATTAATATAATTTAAAAATGCGTTTTCGACGTACTTTCTCCAATTTCTCACACCAGTGTAGAAAGTATTATCCGTTGTCCTATTGTCTGATTCGTACCAGATAAATTCCTTGCCGTCATTATGGTCTTGAAGCAAATTTACCATATACGGCATAAATTCCTGCCGTTCCTGCAAAATACTCCTTATTTGTTCTATTGTCTGCCCACAATTAGATGTATATATCAACAGGGTAATAAACAAGGCCCCGGAGAAAGCGCGGGGGTTACGAGATGAGTATTTTATCCAGTAAACAATCGATGGTAAAAATAATATTATAGATGGTAAAAAATAATAACTCGCATTTAAATGCAATACAAAAAAAGCAAAAACGTATCCTATCCCCGCAAATAAAAGGCTGTCATAAAACAAACAGTCTCTATTTTTCCTCACAATGATAGAGTATAATCGAATTAAGCCAAAAGCGAACATAATTATCAAAATAGGTGAATATCTAAATACTGACAGCAGGAATTTAAATCCTTCAATGGATACCCTGCCTTCATTGTAAAGCCCGGCAGCATTTTTGTATGATAAAAAGTAATACAAGATTATGAAAATAATTCCGTTTGCGACAAGTGCTATATAGAATATTTTTTCTCGTTTTGATTTTTTATATCTAAATAAGTAATTGACAAAGGCTATAATTAAAAATACGCCAAATACAGGTTCCTTACAATATGTACTAAATATAGCAGAAATGAGAGCTATCGCATAATATCGTATATTATCAGTTCTCAAAGCCTTATAATACATAAGCATAAAAACGGAAAACAGCATTATTACTTGCGTTTCATAAAAAATGATACTTAAAAAAACGAGAGAAAAAGAATTAGATAGAAGAAGAAAAGTACAAGCAAAAAAACAATTAAATACTGAGTATATACCTGTAGTCTCAATTGTGGCAATTCTTCTGAAAAGAAAATATAAACAAAATACCGTAACAATATAAAATAAAGAGAAAACTACAAGATGAGCTTCAACTGGCAGCCCTGTATTGATTCCTAAACATCTGAAGACAAACAATGGAAAATTATATTCAATACCCTTAAAAGGCATAAATCTACCACCTCCAAAATAGAAGGGTATATATTTATTAATAGCTGTAGATGTAATATATTGATGATCGTCTCCAAAAATCCAGCCTGCCTTATACATAATGATAAACACGAATATAAGAGAAATTGTCATTACAAGGATATCCAGTGTTCTGCTTGCGATTTTAGAAGAAAGAGAAGCCGCAAAAAAAAGCCACAAAAAAATGATATACAGGATGATTCCGTATATACTTGAATCAAATGTTTTATGCCAATAAGAATGGTCTAGCGGGCGATGGACAAGGAGTTCCCCAAAACCAATAGCAAGATTAATAATTGATGGACTTGACAAAGCAACACAACAGACAAGCCAAAAAACAGAAACGCCTAAGAAAAATTTTTTCTCCATTGCGGATTTCACATAGCCTCCTTTACAATATATTGTGGCCGCTGTTTTATTTCTGTGTACATTTTTGCATTATAATAACCCAAAATACCTATCGCTAAAAGAATAATACCGCTAAAAAATATAATGCAACAAACTATAGTCGTCCAGCCGTCAACGGGAACACCAAAATATAATTTGCGTATAACAAGCAAAATAAATAAGGCAATAGAAAAACAAAAAGAAAGTATTCCCATTATTGATGCTAATTGAAGCAACTTTGTGGAAAAAGCCGTTATTCCATCTAACGAATAAGAAAATAACTTAAAAAAAGACCATTTTGTTGTACCTACTATTCGCTCTACATTTTCATATTCAATATATTTTGTTCTAAAACCTATCCAAGGATAAATACCTTTTGAAAAGCGATTTCTCTCTTCCAACTTTAATATTGCTTTAACATAAACATCTGTCATCAGGCGAAAATCACCTGCCCCATCTATCAATTCTATCCCCGCAAGCATTGATATTATGCGATAAAAACATTTAGCGAAAAATGACCGCAATAATGGATCGCCTTTTCTATTTCTTTTAGCCACAATGCAGTCATATTTTTCGTTTATAGCCGTTTCCAGCATTTTAGGAATCATAGACGGAGGATGTTGCAAATCTGCATCCAGTATCGTTACATATTTGCCTTGAGCTGTTTGCAACCCTGCAAGCATAGCTGCTTCTTTGCCAAAATTGCGCGAAAAAGAAACATAATGCACACGGCTGTCTTTGCCTCCAAGCTCTCGCAAAATATCCAAGGTATTGTCCTTTGAGCCATCATCTACAAATATAAACTCTATTTGCTCGTTTATGGATTCTATTACCTTAATTATTTCATCGTAACATAAGGGTATGCTGCCTTCTTCATTAAAACAAGGGATTATTAGGGATAAATACATATATATTTTGAAAGATAGAAATTTTTTAAAAAAATGTCAAGTTTTATATTTTTTTAAGTTAATAACTCATTAATAACAATATAATCTCTTATCTATGCGAAAATATATAAAACTGCTTGCTCGTATAGTTAAACACAAAAGCCACGCCGGTTCCGGCTATTTTTGAGATTATATTGGGAAGTTTCAAAATTTCCACACAAAAGGCGGTCGCTCCCAAGTCAATAGCCAAACCTATTGCCCCTATAAGTATTACCATTACAAATTCCGTACGTTTTTTTCTGCCTTCTTTGGATTTGAAAATAATTTTGCACAAAATAAAATTTACAGTTGCACTTATAAAAAAAGAGAGTAATGCCGCAAGTAAATAGTATATTCTAAGTTTAGAGTCTAAAAAATAAAAAACACCCCAGTTCACAAATGCGCAAAACAATCCAGCAAAAAAATATTTTATGAACATTGGAGCGATAGATCTTAGAAAATCTTTATTTACCTTCATGGTAATCCTCTTCGCTGTTCACTCTCCAAACTGCAGATTTGTCTGTTGAGCCGCTGCGAATGGCATTCACCGCTTCTTTGGCACTTAGCATTGAATGATCCATATTGTTGTATCTGTGCATTCCGTTTCGCCCAATTAAAAACAAATTGTCTATGCCGTCTAACCAAGCTTTTAGTTCGTCAAATTTATCATAAGTTCCAAAATATGCGGGATAAGCTTTTGGAACTTTAACAACAACTGTATCTAAAACACTTTCTTTTTTTGCCATGCCAATTTTTTCAAGCTCAGTTATGGCAAATTTTGAAAAAACTCTTTCGCTCATTTCCCACAAATCATCGCCCTCGTTTGCAAAGTATTCCATGCCAAGCCATATCTTGCTTTTGTCTTTAACAAGATGCTCGCTCCAGTTATTGAAAATTTGCAGCCTGCCCACTTTCACATCGTTTTCTTGAACATAAATCCAGTTATCTTTGATATTTCCTATTTCAAGTTTTTCTAAAAGCACCCCAACCGTGATAAAATCCCTGTACACCAAGCCATTTGCAATTTCCTTGATGCTTGGGGGAACGCCGTCCAGAGCATTCACCAAATCTTTAATTGGCATTGAGCTTAGAACATAGTCGTATTCTTTTAAATTCAATTTCTCTATTTTTGTGCCAAATTTAATTTCCCCACCCATTTCCAAAATTTTGTTTGCAGCGCGCTGCCATAAGTCTCCTGGACCAAGTTTGGGGTATAAGAATTCATCTATTAGACTTGTCTCCCCAGAGTTTTTAAAAAGTGCGTGTTTTATTGTTTTAGCAATACTCAATCCCTTTATTCTCTGTGCGCCCCATTCCGCACTTATTTGCTCGCACGGAATGCCCCACACTTTTTCTGTGTAGTCTTTGAAAAATGTTAAGTAGAGTTCTTTGCCAAAGCGGTTCAGCATAAAATCTTGCAAATTTTTTTCTTCTTTAATTTTGAATAAACTGGATTTTAAATAGCTTGTACCTATTTTTGCCATTCTCCATAACCCAAGCCCTTTTATTGTATTTGCATTTAGCGATACAGGGTAGTCAAAAAATTTTCGCATATAAAGAATGCGAGAGAGACGCGGGCGGAGCATCATGTCTGAGTATATGGTTTTCCACCACTCCATAACCCAGTTGTTTTTGCTGAAAAACCTGTGGCCGCCAATATCCATTCTATTGCCGTTGTGCTCCACCGTGCGGCTAATTCCACCGACAAAATTCTCTTGCTCAACAACCACCGGATGAATATCACCTTTTTTAAGGAATTCAAAAGCAGCGGTAAGCCCTGCCGGGCCAGCACCTATGATGAGGGCGGTTTTCATGGAATTAATATAGAAAATTTTTCTACATTACTTTTCCCAGTGAAAATACAAAAGCTAAAAATTTTCGGTTTTAAATCCTTTGCGCAAAAGGTGGAAATCCAATTGGAAGGAAATGGATTGACCGCCATAGTTGGGCCAAATGGTTGCGGAAAGTCCAATATAGTGGATGCCATTCGCTGGGTTATGGGAGAGCAAAGAGCCGGACTCCTTAGAATGGACAAAATGCAGGGGGTTATTTTTTCTGGAACAGAAGAGAGACCAGCGATGAGCATGGCAGAGGTTTCGCTTGTAATTGAAAACGATAGAGGGCTTTTGCCGTCTGAATATGCAGAGGTTATGATAACCAGAAAAGCCTTTAGCGATGGCGAGTCTAAATATTTGATAAACAACCAGGAGTGCCGCCTTGCAGATATAAAAAACCTCTTTGCAGATACCGGCATGGGTGCAGGCTCATATTCGCAAATGGACCAAAGAATGGTAGATGCTCTACTCAGCGACAATGCAGATGAACGTAGAACTATTTTTGAAGAAGCCGCAGGTGTGAGCAAATACAAAAAGCGAAAAAAAGAAGCCGTGTCTCAGCTTGAGCGCATCAGTGCAGATATGGAGCGCATAGCCATTGAACTGCAGCACGCTAAAAATCAATTCAAACAACAAGAGAGAATGCTCGCCCGTGCCCAAGATTTGCGCACATTAAAAACTCGCCTAAAAGAACTGGACGTTTCAATTAACATTCACAAATACAAAGAAGGCAAAGAATCTCTGCACTCCCTTTTAAAAGCTAAAACCACCGGAGAAACCGAACTCAGCACTCTGGGTGCAAAGCAAACAGAACTAGAAACCAAAATAGAAGAAAAACGGCTTTTGATATCTAGCGAAGAAGAATATTTTAGAGAATGTGAAAAAGATTTTTACGACACATCCGCAGAAATAACAAAACTAAATTCGGATTACATAAATCTCCAAAACAGGGAAAAAGAACTGGAAGAGAACAGGGCCCGCTGCGAACACGAAATTAGCGAGAGCGAAAAGAAAATCTCTGAATTGAGCGCAGAAATGCAAAATTTGGGAGATATAGAAGAACAGGGAAAAAAAGAAACAGACATATTGTTAAATTTGCGAAGCGAGGTAGAAGACCTGCGCAAAAAACACAGAGAACTCTCAGATAAAAGACTGCTATCTGTTCAAGAACAGGGAAAATTGCAAAGCCACCTGCAAATAATAAATGCCGAAATAAAAATGCTGCAAGAGCGATTGCAACAAGCCGCAAAAGACATTCAAAACCTTGAGGCTCAAATACAAGAGCAAAAAACACTAAAAAGCAACAGAGAAAACGAAAGCGAAGAGAGCAAAAAAAAGGCAGAAACACTTGCAGAAAATATAAGCGTTTTAACAAACGAAAAAGATGCTCTTAGCGAAACCCTTGAATCTTTGAAAAACCAAAGAATGAAAACTCTTGAGGGCAAAAGCAGATTAGAAGCCAGATTAGAAACCCTGCAAAGCATAAGCGAAAATATGGATAATGTAGAGGGCAACAAATGGCTTTTAAACCAAAAAACCGAAGATGGCATTCTTTTGCTCTCCAACCAAATAGAAGTTTTAGAGAGTAAATTTGCACCATTGGTTGAATTTTGCCTGGGTTCTTCTGTGCAAGCCATTTTGATGCAAAATCAAGAGAGCGTTCTGAACAGCGCAAAACTTTTGAACAACGAAAATTTTGGCCGTGCTTTGCTCGCATGGAACACAGATTTGTTTGAAGAAAAAACCAGCATAAACGAACCAGATGCTACCCCGCTCGCTTCTCTTATAAAATGCAGCGAAAAATCCCACGCCCTGTTGAATTCCCTGCTCTCAAAATACTTTTTGGTAAAAGACATTGAAGCGGCGGCAGCACTTGCAAAAAAATACGCGGGCAAGGATTTATGGTTTTGCACAGAAAATTGTGGGGCATTCAGCTCGCTGGGCATTGCAAAAGTTGGAAGGGAGCAAAAAGAAAATTTGGGTATTTTGCAGCAAAATGCAGAGATGAAAAATTTAAAAACCTCCATAGATTCTCTAAACGAAAAAGCGGAATCTGCAAGCGCGCAAATTAACTCGGCAAGCGAAAAATTGCAAGAACTCTCTATTTTAATCTCAAATTCCCTAGAAGAAAAACAGAGCGCAAACACACGCGCAATAAAAGCAGGCTCAGAAGCAGAAATTGCAAATGCCGGAATTTTTGCCCTGAATGCTCAAAAAGAAAAAAACGAACAGGATATTTCAAAATTGGAAACTCGCTTGCAAGAACTAAAAACTTCCAAAGATTCAAACACAGAACTAAATGCCGCAGGCCTTGAACTGGAGCAGGCAGAGCAGGAATTTGCAAAAACAGATTCTGAATTGCAAAAACAGGAGCAGGCTTTAAAAAATCAAGAAGACTTGGTTGCCAAACTGGCAAACTCCCTAAACCGCCTAGGTTCGGTCAAGGAACAGATAAAAGCCATAAACAACACCACTCATTTGCGCACACACGAGCTAGAAGAAATAAAAGACAAAAAAGAACTCTTAAAACGAAGTCTTGAAGACAAAGCTATTCACATAGAGGAGCAGAACGAACTTCTCACGAAAAAAGAAAAATTGAGAGATGCTGCCAGAGAAAAATATACTGTTATGGCAGGCGATATAGAAGAATGGCGGAGCGAACTTCGCGAAATAAACAACTCCCTACGAGAGAGAGACAAAAATACGCACAACTTGGAGCTTGCAATGCAAGATTCCTCAAATGCCTTAGAGAGAATAAGGGAGCGAATATTTCAGGAATACGAATTTGACTTGGAAAAAGAGCCTGCGGAGCAAGGGTTTACACCTGTGCCGGTATATGAGCGCGAAGCAAATGTTGAAATACACGACCTGCGCGAAAAAATAAAGGCTATAGGCCCTGTGGCTGTCTCTGCCGCCGAAGATTTTGAAGCGGAACGCGAAAGAGTAATTTCCAAAGAAGCTCAATACAATGATGTGAGCAAAGCAAAAGACAGCCTGCTTGCCGTTATGGAAAGGCTAGACATAGTGGCTAGGGACCGCTTTGTTGATACCTTCCGCAAAATACAGCACAACTATCAAGAAGTATTTGCAAGTTTAATGCGCGATGGCGAAGCTCTGCTAACCATGCAAAACGATTTAGACCCTTTAGAAGCCGAAATTGAAATAAATGCCCGTCCAACAGGTAAAAAAATGAGAGGCGTTAGAGCTTTATCTGGCGGGGAACGTGCTTTAACCGCCACAGCACTCCTTTTTGCTCTTTACATGGTAAAGCCCTCACCATACTGCATATTAGACGAAATTGACGGACCATTAGACGATGCCAATATAGGGCGTTTTATGGCACTCCTGCGCCGTTTTAGCACTCAAACCCAATTTGTGATTATCACCCACAACAAAAGAACAATGGCAGCAGCAGATAGGCTATACGGCGTTACTCAAGAAGAAAAAGGCGTTAGCAAAGTGGGTTCTGTGCGTTTAGAAGATATAAACGAATAAAAGGCAAATTTTTTTTTCTAAATTAAGGGCTAATACATTTAATGGAGATGTTCAATGAAAACTTTGCGTTTTGCTATTGCCGCAGCAGCCGTAGTCGGTAGTGTGTCTGCCTTTGCGACCAATGCTCGTGTAGAGTCTTTGGGGAAAAGTTCCACTTTTATTATGGACGATGTTTCAATTTTCGACAACGCTGCCAACATCAATTTATATCCCAATTTTTTAATAGGCGAATTAGGTAATTACCTTTACCCCACAGGCGATGTAACACCAGGGCAAAATAAAGACCCACTTGACGCTTGGTTTGGCGGCATTTTTTCGCTAAAAATAAGCGCAGATAATTCACTCTCCATTGCTGGTGTGCTAAATCGCAGAGAAGAAAGACTTTTAAAATATCTCCCAGATAACATAATGGATAACAACGGTGTTTCAAAAAAAGCACCCGTGCCTGTGACAAATTTTGACGGCTTTTTGGGCGCAAATCTAGACAATAAAGCATTTGGTATTCACATATACATTGCTCATCAAGACGGGTTAAGCGGCGAAGACGAAATTACCTCAGATGCTTTTGTATCTGCTTTGCAATTAGACTTGGGCACAAACATTGAAATTTCAAGCGATTATGCCGTAGAAGCCTCTGTTGGCACCGCCCGTATTCAATATGGGCCAAGCAAGCACAAATTCATAGATTCCGACTTGCTCTCCTTCTTTTTTGACGCACGTATGTTCTCTAGAATCAGCGCTATAAACGGCCATTTGATTCCCGTGTTATCTTTTCGCGATATGAATGCTCCTGGTCGTAGCGAGTTAGATGCTAGCGCAGGTATGGGAGTTGACGCTGCTTTTGATAGGGGTTTCTTTTGGCTTGGTTTAAGAGGCTTTTACAATAAACAAAAAGCTGGTTCAAATTGGGTAAAAAATATATATGGCGAAACAGTATATGCAGACTTAAAAGATGACGATCATTGGGGCGATGCTATAACATCTCTGTGGCAATTTGGTGGCATAATCAGTTTTGGCATTGAAAGGAATATCTGGTGGGACTGGTTTGTTATCCGCGTTGGAGGTCAAAAAATAATTGCTTATGCAGACTACAAAAGCGGAGACGAAACAAACGTCAGCATTTTGTGCCCAACAACAGTTACGCGTGGCGGTTGCCCAGAAAAAGGAAATTATTTTGTGACCAATCCGGCTAACGATGGCACAAAAAACGATAATGTTGGCTTTGGCTTTGGAATAAATATAGAAGAAAAGCTGAAAATAGACTTCACCGTAGCCGAAGACGTTATGTTTCGCAATCCGTTCCAGGGTGAAGGCCGTTTAATAAGCAGAGTTGCTGCGACTTATTCGTTCTAATATTTTGTGGTATAAGCTCTTAATTTTTGCATCGTTGCTGGTATCTTGCGCAGACCCAGCATTCAGGGTTCACGAGAGGCTGGAAAAAATCTTGCAGCAAGATTTGGAAAGCATGGTGGCTCAAATAATAAAAGGTTCTGGCAAACAAAATGTTTTAGATACTCCATATTTTGTAATCAAAGATTTAAGGGAATTTCACGGAGATACCGCAAAAATTTATTCCGCTTATGCAGAGGTGGAATTTTATTATTTAAAAGATATAAAGGTAGCAGAAAAACGCAAATTCCGCTACGATGCAAACCGCCATTACTGGGACAGGTATTTTAAAGAACTGTTCTATTATTCAACCGAGCCATAACACAAAATATGTCCATTTCCCATAAATTCCACTTTTTGATAAACCCTATAAGCGGCGGAGGGCAGGGCAAAGAAGTATATGATTTTTTGCCAGAGATTATGCGCTCCATGGATTTTAAGGAAGATGAATGGAAGCGGGAATTCAGCGTTATAGATTCTTTTGAAGAACAGATTAAAGATGCTCTAGCAGATTCGGAGTGCCTTATAGCGGTTGGTGGCGATGGCACAATGACGGCTGTATTTGATGTTATTTTGCAACATAAAGAATTCAGTCATATAAAAATTGGGCTTATACCCCTTGGAACAGGAAACGACCTAGCAAGGGTTTTGAACCTCTATTCCGCCCTTGTTGACAGGGGCCTGCTGTACATAGTTCGCAGACTTGTTGTGGCAAGAGCTAGAGAGCTTGATTTATGGCAGGTGAATGGTAAATTTGCAATGGCAAACTATTTTTCCGCAGGCATAGATGCCCACATTGCCTACGATTTCAACAGAGACAGAAAAGAGGGCAAAATAGCGGGAAACTCCGTGCTGAAAAACAAATTGCATTATGTGAAGAGATTTTTTGCCAATAAAAACTACCATTTAAAATCTGGGGAATTGCACATAACAGATGAACTTGGCAAAAAGAAAATTTTTCCCCTACAAAACAACAGCACGGTTATAGTGGGAAATATCCCGAGTTTTGCCGGAGGCAGCAACCCTTTTGGAAAATCCGACATGGCAGACGGCTTGCTGGAAGTTTTGAGAATCAAATCCATTAAAAACTTTTTGAGAGCCATTACAATAGGGGCAGGCAGCTATGTTGTAAAAGCCAAGGAAATTGAAATTCACCTTGAAAAAGAGGAATTTATCCAAATAGACGGAGAAGACTTCAAAAACAAGCTAGAAATGCCAATTTGCATCAAATTTGGCGGAAAAGTGAATATGTTGCACTTGTAGTAGCCACTTATTTGTTAAAAAATCTCCATTCTAGGGGGGTTTTTATAAATATAGTTAAAGTTTTTCAGAAATATGCCGATATAAGGAACGAGGTGTGCTATACTGATGATTAATGCTGTTTCTAATTCAAACGGCTATTCTCTGATTATAACCGCAGAAAATAGCAAAAATGCCGCAAAGGGTGAACTATCAGGCGGCGAGCAAAAACGCTCAGATGAAGACAATTTGGGCTACTCTATCTCTTTGTCCGATGAAAATTGGAAAACTTTGGGCAATAAAAAGGGGGAACAGGAACTAAGCGAAGAAGAGCTGAGAATGGTAGAAGAACTCAAGAAAATAGATAAAAGGGTTCACACTCACGAGCAGGCTCATTTAAGCGCAGCAGGGGGCTATGCACGCGGCGGTGCTCATTACGATTATGTAAGGGGACCAGACGGCAATAAATATGCAAACTCCGGGCATGTGAATTTAGACACTAGCAGGGAAAAAACTCCAGAAGCAACCATAAGAAAAGCAAACATAATCCAAAAAGCCGCTCTTGCCCCAGCAGACCCATCTCCGGCAGACAAGCAAATAGCAGCCAATGCCGCAAAAATGGCCGTGGATGCACAGCAAGAACTTGCAGAAGAACAGAAAGCTAAAATGAAAAGCTCCGAAACGACAAAATCGGAAAAGTCGGAAAACTCAGCAAAAACACCCGAAACGCCGGATACACCAGACGCAGCGGAAGTTGCGAAGGTCAGCGAGTCCAGCGGTTAATATAGCGTTAATTATTTCCTTTTCTTTTTGTAGTCAATGTGGGGGCGCAAAACTTGGCCTATGGTAACCAAAAGCGAAATTATGGGTTCTCTGCGGTCTCCAGAAATATCAAAAGCGGCAACTCCGCCATAGCCATTTGATTCAACAGCCTCTGCCATAGCTTTAACAGAGGGAATTCCGTTGAAAACTATTGTTTCGTTATCGTTCACAGCAACTTCGCTTTTTGAAGACTCGTCAAAAGACACTCTATAGGCATCTTTTTTGTTGAATTTATCCATAATCTCTTTATATTGCAAAACTCCATCGTTGCCAGAACCAGCACCTTGGTGAGAAGAACCAAGCCCATCTGCTTTGTAAAACGATTTGCCATAAAATGGCAGTATGGGTACTAGTTTCTTTTTTGGAACGCCAGCATCTGCAAAAGCGGCTAAAATTCTGATGTTCTTGCTGGTGTTTGAATTGGGTTTTACCTGCGAATCACTTGCAGAAGCCTCGTCTGTGAACCACAATGAAAAATTATCTATTCCGCTCAAATCTGCGCCAGATACTGCACTTGCCAAAGATTCTGTGCCCGGAATGGCAATGCTCACTGTAACGCCATCACTTGCCAAACTTGCAGCCTGCTTCAATAATTTTGGCAAATCTTCTGAGCTAATTGCACCGCCGTCTAATTCAAAAGCATCCACCTTGTATTCTCTTTGAAATTTTTTAATAGCTTCTGCAAAATTTTTTGATTCGCAGGCTTCTTTCATCGCTGCTTCGCTGCCCAAACCGCCCACAGCAACAGTGAGCTTCACTTTGGCAGCTTTTGCTTGGCTAACGAGTGCCAAAAAATTATCTTTGTCGGATTCATCGGCAAAAAGCAAATCCGAGCCAGACGGCGTTAAATAACCATAGCGAATATCCGTCAATAAATCGTAACGCACATCTTTGGGGGTAAATTGCGAATATTGCGCCCAATGCGGAAAATAGGCTATTACCCTGTTTTGAGCAAAAAGCGTGGCTACGCATAATAAAACAAAAAACGGCAAAAATTTATTCATTGCAAACCTCATTTTACCACATATATTTTTTGGTCGTTTTTATCCAAGCAAAAAGTATATCTGCCATAATCATAATAATAATTACTTGATCCTGTTCGCTTATCTGCATGCAAACTTTGATTTTTTTCTACGCCATGTCCAGCATCGCAATATTTGTAAGGTCTGCCATCGCTACGCCCAAAGAAATGATAGTGCTGTTCAACAAGATATGGGTCAAACCTATTCTTTTTAAAATCATCTAAATACTCTTTTGCTGTTATCGCTGTTGAATTTTTAGGTATGAATTGGCACATATCTCCAACTACATCTAACTTAGTCGGCAAAATAGTTTTCAAGTCATTCCAACCACCGCTCCAGCAATTTTCTATGGCACACCGAGTAATTGTTTCACTTGAACTACTTGGCTCAACTGAACTGCTTGAACTTCCTGGATCAACTGAACTGCTTGAACTCCCTGAATCACTTGAACTGCTTGAATCAACTGAACTGCTTGAATCGCCCGAACTACTTGAATCGCCTGAACTGCTTGAACTTCCTGAATCACTTGAATCACCCGAACTACTTGAACATTCTGAGTCTGTACATCCTTCAGCAGCAATTAGTTTCGGAGCTATTATTTTTTTGCTGTATTTGGGGTTGTTTGCATATTTTCCAGTACACACTTGACTTTTGTTCCAGCCATTCACAGGGCACTGCAAATAATCTCTATATATTTCTTCTGCAAAACTCGGATCAGAAGAGAAAAGATTAAGGCAATTTGCCACAGTATCTTCTCCTCTTTTTGTTTGTATAAGGTCTATGATAATTTGGCTCATAAGCACATCGCCATTTATTTCACCATACACCTGCCAGTCAAAATCAGCTGGCAAATCGGCTTTAACAGCCTCTTCTTTATCCATTGATAAATCCGCGCAAGAGCCAAATATAGCTACAATCACGCACAAAAAAACAAGCATTTTCCTTTTCATAAATCCCCCTAAAATTCCACCTTTACCGCAGCAGACATAATAGTTTTATCTAAATTGTATGTTATTCCACTGCCTTCAATTGAATTGGAAAGCAAGCCACCTTGCAAATTGAAGTTTGCCCTTTCGCTTATTTTAATCTGCGGGCCGCCTATAACCAAACGCTCGCCTATTTTATTTATCACGCCAAGATAAGGGGTTTCAAACTCCTTGCTCAACTGCTGAAAACCGCCGAGCAAAGAAAGCCCGCGCCAAATTCCCACTTTAAACCCAGCCATAATGCGATTTGTTTGAATGATGTTTTCTTCTTTGCTCTGCTCATAAGAGGCAGAAACTGCCAAGGCTTTGCTTAAATCTGCAAGACGCGCCACATTAATCTCTGCCCCACCGCCCAAATGAGTGTAATTGGCATATTCAGAAGAATACTTCCCAAATACGCCGCGTATACTCACCGCTTTATTCCAAACAAAATTTAAATCTGCATCGCCACCTGTTCTATCTGGAGTGGCATATCCATTAGGAAGTGCCAAATTAACAGAAGGATCTAAACGCGAGACAAAGGAAGAATCGCTACGTTCCATACGGGTATAGGTTTGCTGCGTATAGGAATTGCGGTAATAATGGGCAAATTTATAATTATTATCCAACCATGTTGCCTGATACATGCTATCGGCTGGGGTTTTACAACGACCTTGATTTCCCTGTTGACCGCATACAATTGTCATAACAGTCTGGGGCAAAGTATAATAAAGAGAAAAATACATATTTTCCAAAGAACTCGTACGGAATTGCTGCAAATTAGCATCCAAAGTTGCATCGCTATTCAATATTGGCAAGTTGGGCAAATATGCAGGAGAAGCAGCAAGTTCAGATTCAAAATCCTTATCCGTTTTCAAAAAATGCCCCGAGAGTTTTGCTTCAAACGGATTTTCGTTATAAGACACAAAAACACTGCCAAGCAAAGCGGTTTGGCCATTTAACTCTTCTCCCTTTTCATTCTTGTATTCATAAATTCTGTAACTGGGAGTTATGGTTTTGTAATATGGGTAATAGTTTGTACTATACTGACCATCGGGTACAACAATAGAAGGAACTGTATTGATGTTGGTAAAATCCAAAACCCTCACAGAATCTGTTGATTTTTCTTGGTGCAACTTCCAATGGTTCCAGCTAGATAAAGCATATTCCACACCGGCACCAAAATCCAAACCAGATGACGAATTTTTGCTGTTATAGCTTAACTCAATGCTCAGAACATTATTTTTCTCAAAATGGATTGTATCTGTATGTGGTTGAACTTCATCCAACAGGGCACTGCTAAATCTGTTAAAAGTGTAAACCTCGTTTACCCCAAAAGAAAAACCAGATATTTCTGCACCTACGCGAGCCGCCGTTGAAAATCTGTCTTTATTCGGGTCAAAGTCAAAAAATATTCTGTCTGTTCCATCTGGTACTTTACGGAGCCTGGCAATGGTTCCCTGCAAAAAAATCTTGTCAAAAATTCCAGTAGATATGGAATATTCCACATTCAATCCCTGCAAAAGCCGCCTATTTGTGCCGTCTAAATATCTCTCTTCCATAGCTTCTTTTTTCATTTCAAAAAATACTTCTGGTTCCATGATGAGTTCTGGCTCTGGCAAATAAATGGTGAGCGGCGTATAAGCAACTCGCATTGTTCCCAAATTGAATTTTAATGTTTTATCCAATATATTGCCATCGTAGCTCCACCATCTAATTATGGGTGAGTTAGTGCCCTCTCGGTATGCGGACTGCCAGTCTTTGTGAAAGCGCAAATCAAATGTAGCTTTTGTTTCGTTGCTCGGGCGCACAGAAATGCTCAATAAAAAGTCGCTGAAAGCCAAATATTCCGAAAATGATTTTTCATCTGTATTTAAACTAGAAGACAATATTCCGCCTTTAGCACTGCCACCTAGGGAAAACCCTACTGCATTCTCTTCTATGCTGTCTAATGCAGAAATGAGCCCCTCCTGAGCAAAAGAAAGGCTTGTAAGTAAACTCAAGGCTATTATTACATATTTCATATTCACCCCTTAAAACTCCACATTGATGGTTGCTTCAAGTATATTTCGCGAAAATTCATGTTTCAAATCGGTTGCCCCTGGAGCAATTGGATTTACAACTGCGTAGCCTGGCATATTTGTTTCTGGTTTTATTTTTCCTGTGTCGTCAACATAGCTATATGTATCGGTTTTTAATTTATAAATATTTTCAACACTCATAATGCCGTAATTCACGGAGAGCCAAGCGTTTTTAGCCACGGTGTAATCCAGCCCTGCCATCCACTGATTTTGCTTTGCTTTTATAATAGGCACAATGGGATATTTTAAATTACCCATCTGAGCATTCAGAACATTTACCCCAGATGTATTCAACTCGGAGTTTATTTGCTGGAATCCAAATGCTAATCCAAATCTCTTATAAAAGCGGTAATACAAACCAGCATTTAAAAAATCACTTACATATTCTGCCTTGCCAAGAGTGCTCCATTCCTGCTGCTTTCCAGAATTTTTGTAGCTTCCGCTGAGTTCAAGGGGATTCTTTTCAAATCCTAAAAGTCCCAGAACATCAATTTTCGCTCCGCCACCAACCTCTGTGTATTTTGCCGCTTTTGCGAGCGCTGTGCCCGAAGCGACCTGCTCATAACTCGCAAACAAACCCTTAACTTCTGCAAGCCCTTTCCAATTCACCGTTAAAATTTCTTGATAACCCGTGCGATTAGGAGTTGCAAAACCATTTGGCAAAGACATTTGCAAATTCAAATCGGAAAGTTCTTCTAAAAGAGCAAGCTCTGCACGTGTTAGAGTTGAAGGGTTCCAAGATGTTTTGGCATAAGGAGAAGCGTTATAGCTTATAGTTTGATCGTTAGCTACAAGTGCGTCTGATCTGAGCGTAGCACGCATTGGCGAGTGTTTGGGCGTAAAGAAGTAAAGAGCATCAAAAGAGGAATAAAGCGGTGAATAAACCCCATATTTGCTCAAATTAAAGGTTTGATCTGAACAGGGATTTCTACCATCTGCTCTACAACCCAAATCTTTATCTGAATTCAACACGCGCCTAGCAAAGAAAGATGGCGACTGCGCCACATTGTTAAACCATGCGGAATCGTTTTTAATATAGGAACTGGAAAGAACAATATCTGCGTCTGCAATGCCTTTATAACCCAAATCCATTTGCGCAAGAATGGCTTTGCCTTCTAAAAGCTCAGGAGATTCGTCTTTAGACATAGCAAATTCAGCGGTTAAATTTACAACTAAAGAGCTGTTATCCAGTATTCCAGCAATATCAGCTCCTATCCTGCCAGCAGCAACAGAGGTTTTTTGCGGAATGGAATCCGATGTATTCATCAAATCTCTGTCTTCTTGATTTTGGCAAACGGTTGAGGGACAGGAAAATTTTTGAGAAGAACTCTCTACGTCAAAAATTGACAGATAAGTTCCACCGACTAGCAGATTTTTATTCAGAGGCAAGAGTTCAAGATTGCCAGCAAACAAGAACTTGTCGTAACGGGCAGCTTGCGTTGCACCAGGAATACCCTCGTTGGGGAGCATATTGCCCATAGCCCCGCTTACATCTAAATAACCAGCACGGCGAAGCCTTGCTCCCAAAGCCTCAACGCGCAATTCGCCGAGTGCCTCGCCGAGCTGCGGGCGGAACTGCAAATTGAAACCCTGCAAATTCCTCTGATTGTCTTCCATAAGAGCTTCTTTTTGAGCCATTTCCCTTTTGCGAGCAAAAACAGTTGGCTCATACATGATGTCTATGCCGGGCATATAAAGGGTTAGGGGTGAATAAGACTGCCTAAAATCTCCCACAACCCAATAAAAATCCTCATCTAAATTGCCTTCAATATTCATCCAAGGAACGCTCACCATTGTGGCGGCAGCTGCAAAGTATTCCTGCGCACCTGCGCCTAAACGCAATTTTAAATTAGCACTGATGTTATCCCAAGGGCGAAATTTGAAATCCAAATCCAACTGCAAAAATTCAGAAATCTCGTGGCGCGGCATTTTATTTGTATAAACCCCATAAAAACAATTGGATTTAGACGCTCCCGTAGAGCATTCTATTAAATTGGGCACTTCGTTAGGAGATTCAAAATTAGAGTTAAAAGAAGCACTGCGAACGGTTCCGCTTATTTCAAGCCCTTTTTTAGCATTAATAATCTCTACTCTATTCTCTATTTCTTGCTCAGGGTCAATTGCAAAAGCCATAGAACAAGAAGCTAAAACGGCAAAAATCAATTTTTTATTCATATTTCACAGCCTCGCTTAAAACCAAACCTTTGTTTCGGCTTGAATATAGTGAACATTCCAATCATTCTGCGGCAAATTTTCATCTTTGCTGGTCAAATATCTATAGCGAAAATGCAAACCCGCACGTGCGGCAAAATCCCAGTCAAAGCCAAAACCCATAGAGGTGTGCATTATATTTATAGGAGAAAGCCTATAATCGTAAATTATATTTTTCTTGTATAATTCATCATAAGAACTTGGTGGAGACTTTGGCGGTTGATTGTCTTTTCCAATTCCGGTGGGGTTCAACACAAGTTCGGCATAAGCCTTTTCTGCGTGGAATAATTCAAGTCCAAAAATTAAAATCGCATGGAATTTAGGCGTAATGGCTATTGCTGGTTCGGACTGCGCAAACCAATTCCACATGAGCATATCGTTATCGTATTTATCTGTGTAAGCCACTGGAATAAAGGATTTTGAAACGCCAGAGAGAGCGGTGTATAATTGCAGCATCACATTTCTCTCCGTACCAAACCAATGCCCAATATCATAACCCATATCAAAGGCTAACGTAGAATTCCATTTTACATTAGTTGGCATATTGCAAGGCACATTTGGAGCATTGCCAAAGTAACTGAGTTGAGCGCAATAAAATGCATCTTGAGCACTTTCATAAGGAGTAAAGGCATCCCAAGTTTCGCCATAGCCGCTACGGAGTCCTCCTTCTTGGTCGCTAAGTTTGAATCTTGGCGAAACTGAGCCTCTAGCGACCCTATAAGTATAGCGCCTCAGTCTATCGTTATAACCGGAATCCGCTTTAAAGAAAGGCTTATGCTTGGTCCAGCTTGTAGAGGTTTCCCATAAATACCGCCCAACCAAATTATATTTGAAACTTATTATATCTGCACCTTCTTCCACCTGCCTGTGAACTCCGTATTGCACATCAAAACGCCCTCGGTCAAATTCGGGTTCCAGCTTGATATTTGCACCGACCATATTTGGCCCATAGCGAAAAGTTCCCGCTCCAATATAAAATTGGTCTTTGCGCCAAGAAGAAACTCTGTCTGGGTTTGCCATTGAATAGGGTGAATAAAAATCTTTTGGCAAATAAATAACTTCTAAAGTTATTGGCTCCCAATGCTTATCTTGAGCTTTTATATAAAGACCAAAAACAGGTGCAGAGGTAGAAGAGCTATAATTGCTGGCATTATAGCACATAGAATTGGTAGGATTAGATAAAGATGGATTTGGATTTAGGCAAGTTGAATCGGTAGCACGAAATGAGGTGGTATCGTCCCAACTGAAAGCCAAATCAAAAGACAAAAAGAATTGCGGGTTGATATTGCCTTTTAAATCTATGGATGCTACATGCAAATTCTCGAATTTTGCTGTGGTATCAGAAAAAGTAAAAGCATTGGGGAAAACATCATTTTCATATATTTGCTCAGGGTCAAAATTAATTCCCATGTAATTTGCGCCAACCGTTAAGCTAGCTTGGTCAAAATCAATTTTCTCTTTTGCAAAACGCCCGCCCACAACTTTGCCGCGATAGTCGTAAGTACCGACCATTGCAAGCTCGCTGTTATCCCTCGTGTTTAAACGGAGCCCGTCTCTTGTTCCAATGTCCACGCTGTTGGGCTGTGAAAGCAGCACTTGCCCTTTAAAGTTCCAAGGCAATGTGTGCACATCCAAGAGCATTCCACCAAAAGAACGGTTTGTCCAGAATGCTCTGCCACCTTCTTTCACGGGCTTAAAGCCTTTTTCTTTGTAATAGGTGCTCACAACCTTTTCTTCTTCGTAAAGTTCGTATTGAGAGACAAAGCGCGGGCTGGTTTCACGTTCATATACTGTTAGCGGGCTTTGAGATGTCCAAATAACTCCGCCCATCATAAGAGTTGCGCCAAACTGCCCTCCGCGCATATCCAAGCCAGCGAGCATGTTTTCGTTTATAGAAGCTCCATAAAAATCAGTGGACGGATGGAACCATTGCACCCTCTCACCAACATTATAATTTCCTGCGTTAGAATTAAAAGCCTGCCTATTTGTGAAAAAACCGCCAAAATCAAAAGGCAAATAGAGATTGGAAAACAGAGTTAAAAAAGAGGCTGGAGAAACCACAATAGTAGCGGTCAATGCAGAATTGACAAAAGTGCGCAAATTTTCGCTACCCTGCAAGGTAGAAGTTTTAGCGTAGTCGGTATGGGCAAAACGCACCACAAAGTCACCAGAAACGGCAACAGGAGAATCATCTTTGCCTATAACCCCAGAGCTTGCATATTCTCCGAGCGAATCTAAACGCGCCTCTACATTAGAAAAATCGCTTTCGCTTTGAGCATACACAAAAGATACGAAAAAAAACAAACTGAATAAAATTTTTATTCTCATGCAATCCTCACAAAACATTGCGGAAAGGATAACCATCCGGACCTTTGTATTCTTCGCCAACTTTCTTGATCACTATATCGTCTATCCAAACTTTAAAAGATTGATTTTCATCTTTGCGAACTTCTATTCTAAAGCCCTTTACATTATTCCAAGAGAAAGGCAAAAAAACTTCCCTGCGGTTCTTGGCATCCCAATAAACGCCCGTAGTCCCAAATAGCTTAAGGGGTATGCTTATCCTTTGCCACTCAGTTGTTAAATCTCCAAAACTTTTGGAGCCTATTTTCACCTGCATAGATTCGCCGCCGCTTTTCACTCCATCGTCAACAAGCACGTATTGAGCAACTTCCCCGCCTTTTGCGCTTTTAATCCAAAATTCCAAAACACCCTCTTCAAGATAGGGAGTTACATCTCTAGAACCAGCAATACATATCGCAACACCAGAATAATCGCTTGCAATCAGTTCAATTTCCATGGATAAGTCGCCTTCCATAGCGTATTTATCTGTCATAAATGGTTCTGGGTTTTCGCGCGGGTATTGGTAGGTGTAACCTCCGCCTCTAGGTATTCTTTCGCGCATAATAACAACCAGTACGTCTTGGTCTGCTTTGAAGGGTTTAACCTCTTTTTTCACAAATCGCTCGGAATCACGGTTTTTGTGAAAATCAAAAGCGGCAGAAGCATTGGCAAAAAACAAAAACATTGCCGCACACAAAGCTACAAATCTGAAAGTCATACTCATTTTTTTTCCTAAGAAAAAGGTTATTTTTTAACAATTTTCACGCTCTTTGTTTTAGAACCCTGATTCTGAAACAAAACATAAACTCCTGCTTTTAAATTAGAAAAATTTGACAAATTTCCCACTTTTTTGCCCTGCAAAGAGAAAATTTCAAGAGAAGCATCTCCATTGATGGCTAAATTTTCTACCGCAATCGGTTTTATTGGAGTTTGGCCATTTTTCCACGGTGCGTTTTGGTAATACGCATTCAATTTATCAAATACGTATTGCCCAGATGCTGTCATTTTGCTTTTGTCTGTCCAGCTTTGCATGTCAAATTGCTTTGCCGCGCCCTGAATGCCAAAAAAACAAGAACCTGCGTATTTATCGTTTACCTCCCAAGCCGCCGAAGATATTTTTTTCTCGTCCATAAAGGCAAACCATTTATCTGTCTCTGCTGCATCATGTGTATCGTAATGACTCTTATCGCTTTGCCCGCCGTCTGAATGAACTGTGCTCCATTCAGTTATGAAAATGGGGAGTCCAGCATCAAGTGCTTTGTTCATGTTACCCTTAAAAGCATCCAATTTATGAGTATAGGCATAAAAATGCACAACATAACCCACATTATCATCATTGATTGCATTGCCAACAACTTTTTCTACCTGTTGAGAATAGAATGGGGTGCCAACAAGAATTATGTTAGTGGAATTCTTGCGTATCACCGGAATAATTTGCTCGGCATAACTTTTTACATCTGCCCAAGTTGCTGGATTGATAGGCTCGTTGTAAATTTCAAAAATCACATTCTCTTTATCGCCATATTTATTTGACATATATTCAAAAAAGGCCTTTGAATTTTCCACTTCATTTTGAGCAGAATGCGAATGCCAATCTATAATAGCGTAAATATCGTTTGCTATGGCATCGTCAACCAAAGCTTCTACTCTAGCACGGTTGTCACCAGCAGTCGATGAAGTGAATGCAGAACTAGTTGCGCCATAAGCACCTCTGACTACTTCTGCCTTCCAGTCTTTTGCCATGTGCTCAACAGCATAGACCCTGGGATTGTAAAAGCGCTCGCTTTCCCAATTTGTATTGGTCCAGCCAAAACTCACGCCCCTTACCTGCACCGGCGTATCACCTGTTTTTGAACCCACTATCTTGTTTCCGCTGGCTTGAAGTTTGCCGTAATAAGAAACAGGACCATCACCTGCAAAAGAGAAGGCGAAAAATAAAGCAACCGCTAAAAATATGTTTTTCAATTTACAACCCTCAATGTTTTAACCTGCGAGTCTTGGCTTAAACGCAAAATATAAACACCCTTTTGCAAATTAAGGCTACCTAGCGAAATCTGCTTTGAACCGGCGTTTTGATACCCGTTTAGCAAACTTCCGAGCTTTTTCCCAGAAAGTGAATAAACATCCAGTTTTGCAACACCGCTACGGGCAAGATAAAATTGCACTTTACCATAACCAATTGAAGCGAGCCCTATGCTCTTGGAATTGTTGAATTGATATACAACAACTGGCGGCTCTGGATCTATAGGTTCAGGATCTATTGGTTCTGGGTCTATAACGCCCGGTATTGATGTTGGCGGTGTTACATTGATTTCTGTGCCACTACCCGTGAGCTTTATGTTTGTTCTACCCGTAACCGAATTAGCAGTGCCATCTGTTATCACTGCCAAGAGAGTAACTTTGCCTATTTTGCCAGCTTCTGGGTAATACGTATAGGTTTCGTCGTCCACCTTTTCCAATCTTCCGGGATACTGCGGGTCTTTATACACCTGAACGAATTTCAAGGGATCACCGTCTGCATCGCTGCCGCTAAATCCTCCCACAGCAGTCCCAGTTACGCTAATTTTTACAGGGTCTGTGTTTGGTGCCGATGGTGCGTATTCATTGGTGGTGCTTCTAATTGTGGGTGCAAAATTTTGGATACTCAAAGTGACATTTCCAATTCTGTTTCCATTATCATTTTTGACTGTGTATTTAAGGATTGCTTGAGTGCCATCCGCATTATTAGCTGGAGTGAAAACAATATTATTGCCAGAAGTGGTAGCCGTTCCAGCAGTAGGTGGCTCAACAGAAGCCGACACCAACTGAACCCCCTTTGCGTTTGGGTCTGATACCGAGAGATCAGAGACAATGCTCAAAGTGGTTGGGGCTTTGCGGCTCACAGGAATGATGCCTTTGTCTGGCACAACTGGAAGCCTTTTTTGCAAGTTCACTGTGATTTTGCTCTGAATGGTGTTTGTGCCTTTGGTCACTTTGTATATAAGCACAATTTTACCGGCTTTGGAACCATCGGCTTTATACGTTATGCTGTTATCGGTTTTTGAAACTTCTACAGGAATTGAAGCATTACGGGAATAAACCTCTGCAATGGTTCCGTCTAAGCCTAGCTGGGTGCCAGTCCAAGTGACTGTTTGTCCATCATCAACGCTAAATATAACATCGTTGCCTTTGGGATTGCCGCTCGGTATTTGCGTAGTCCATTTGTTTTTGTCCATATAGCCTTTGAAATAGATGCCAGAGGCGGTCAATTTAGTTGCGTCAAGAGTTGATGAACCCATACTTGTTGGAAACATAGAAGAAGCTTCGTTTAAGTTGCTCGCATTCCACATGCAATTGCTGATTTTATTATCGTCCATAAACTTTGTCCACGGGTCAGATGCCCCAGCATTAGAAGAACCGCCGCCATCGTAATTAACCGTGCCCCATTCAGAACCAAAAACCGCATTGCCTGCACTCATCGCGTTTTGCGCGCTTGTGCCTATGCCATCGCCATTAGGGTATGAGTGAGAAGCCGCATAAAAGTGAAAGGCAAAAGCAACATTATTATCTTTTGAACCCCAATCTCCTGCTTGCTCCTTCGGCTGCTTGGAATAGCTGGGGCTGCCTATAATCACTAAATTGGTGTTGCCAGCACTGCGAAGCGCAGTTATAATTGTATTTGCATGGTTGGTCACTTGACTTAAAGAGGCACTTATCGGTTCATTATACACCTCCCAAATTATATTGGGTACACCTTTGTAATCATTTGCCATTTCCACAAAAAAGGTCTTAGCCTCGTTGGTTTCGTCGTGAGCATTGTGAGAATGCCAATCAACTATAACGTATATATCGTTTGCTATGGCTGCGTCTATAACTTTTTTTATGTAGGCCTTTTGACCTTCCTTGTTATTTTGCAAGTATCCGGCAACTCCACCGGGTTTGTTCACCGGTTCGGTGTTGTTTCCGTACCATTTTATTGCCATCGCTGCGCGAATAACGCCTATTTGCATATTATCCACAAACCAATCAACCACATCCAAATTGTAAAAGGGCGTTCCGGTGCCATCGCTCCAATAAAGGCTTGGGCCTTTGAAGAAAATGGGCAGATTTGTTCCAGTTTTTTTACCGCACAAGTTTTTGCCGCAGCGCTCTAAAGCACCAAAATGGCTCACAGGACCGGCTAGAGCCTGAGATACAAGCAACAGAAATGCCAACACAAAGATTTTCATAAGAGCCTCACTATATAGATATAGATAATATAGATTATTTTAAATTGAAATAGCATAAAAATGGCTATTTTTCAAAAATATGCGTTTTTGCGTGATTTTTGCAGAAAAATTGTTTTCTATATTGTTTTCATATTACAATTTTTAGGGGGTACTCTATGTTTAAAAAAATATTTGCGATAGGTGTTGTGCTCGCTCTCTCTGCTTGTTCTTCAATTGACGAAGATACCCAAGGTGGTGGCGGCATTAGCTCCGGTTCTACCCAAGGCGGTGGCGGCAGCAGCTCCAGTTCTATCCAAGGCGGCGGCAACACTAGCTCTGATTCTACCCAAGGCGGTGGTGACGACATCAGTTCTAGTTCTGAAGGCGGCGGCGATATTAGCTCCAGCAGTGCTGGGATTGCATCAGTGACAATAGCCACCAATGGCGAACAGTCATCGGAAATGTTTAAAACTTTTCACTACACGTTTTCATTAAAAGCAAGCGCACCAGAAGATTTAACGCCGTTTTGGAATGTGGCTGGCGGTTGTTCAGTTGAAAAGCAAGATGCAGCACCGGATGCATCTTGCCGACTGGATATGACAAATGCAATTTTGCAGCATAAACTCACAAATCAATATTCCCCCCTTCACTACGACCGCATTACCACTCGCATATATATAGACGGTTCTCCCAGCATGTGGAAAGGCATCACATTAAATCAATGGAATTTAACGGGAGAGGGAGACGAGGCAGCACTTGGGTTAAATGTTTCAGAAAAAGAAACAGATGATATAACAGATGCGGGAATTACCAGCTTAAATAAAGTTGTTTCTTTTGAATACAAATATGCAGGTGGTGCCCATGAATTTCGCTTAGGTTCCAAAAAAAATGGTGACTTTTGGTATTATGAAGTTAAAAACGCAACCCCAGTTGATAGATCAGCTCCAGAATCCATACAATACACCACAGTTAAAATCCCCATAAGCGAACTAAAAGGCATGGGTTCTTATGCCGCAAGCGACAGCAAAGAAGAAACCCCTTTTGATATTTCAAAAGTTGCAAAATTCCTGTGGGCTGTGAAACACAAGGGAAACGCACAAAACGACAAAGGCACTCTTGTGCTTTATGATTTCAAAGCTTATTTAGAGTAAAAGAAACCCCCCTTGAATGGACAATAAAAAAGCCCTCGCTTGCGCGAGGGCTTTTTTTGTTTAGCAAACAATAATTATTTAACCACTATCCTGCTGGTGTAGCCAAGCGAAGGAGCACGAACCATGTAAATGCCGGTGGGCAAGTTGCTGAGGTTCATAGTATTGCTGTTTGGGTTAAGTGTTTGAGACTTGACAATTGCACCTTGCAAATTGTAAATCTGAACCATAGCGGGTTTAGCAACATTAGCCGAGAGCATTCTTCCATTCAGAGCAAAGTTCACTTTTTGGATATTTTTGCCCGAAATAATTGGGACTGGCTCACCACCACCTAAAGTGCCATCGCATGTACCCGCAGGACCAAATGCATAGAGCTTAAAGTTGATATCCGCTTTTTTGTATGATTTTAAAGTGATTTTAAATGACATCATCTCTTTGATCGCTTTGTCTATTCCTAAAGGAGTAGCACTCCAATTCTCCTGCGAGAAAGCACCACAGTCTTTTTGTTCATATCGTGCGGAGCCACCTGTGCATGTGGTTGACCATTTAAAATCTACAATTGTAGGAGTGGCCTGAGGAGGAATCTTTGCCCACCAACCATCGTATTTAAAATCAGATTTTCCTTTACCATCTGTCTCGTCCCAACCCAATTCAGCGAGAAGCTTATCGGTAGCCAAATGATTGCTTTGGTATTTCAGGCAAAAACCCTCATACTGAGACATATCTTTCTTTACAAACGTAGGAATAACACTGCCTTTATCGCCTCCAGCAGGGGTGCTAAAATTAACGGCAACTGAGGCTATGCTAGGATCGTACACATCATCAACTCCATTAATGCCATCACCAACTGCGATATAGAGATCGAGATAGCCATCTGTCAAATAGCTGGTGCCATCCGCCTTATTTGTAACGGCTGGACCTTGGCAGGTAGGGTCATCTGGCCCTATAAAAGAAACCACCTCTCCATTTATCTTGGCTTTTACATAGTTATCGGTAGTGCTTGTGCCAGGTTGCTGGTTTGCCATATCTACTCTACAACCATTGGGATTGCCTTTTCCAGCAGCCGGACCGGATACATAACCAAACCACCATCCACCCAAAGTTTTGTAGCACACATTAAGTGAATCTTGAGGGTTAAAATCATCACTATCTTGGCATGTTACCACCCACGGAAATGCCACCTGACCATAAGGTGCATTTGCAGTCCACCACGGCGAACCCGCGGCAAAAACCATACCGGCAGCAAAAACCATTGCAAATCCGACTATTTTAAACCTGTTCATATAAACCTCCCTAATATGTTACACCTTAAATATATATTAAAAATCCCAAAAATGATTTAAAATTGGCTAAAAAATGACAAAAAGATTAAAAAAATGTGATTTTTAACCAAAATTTAACAGGAACTTAGGAATTTCTATATTACCCCCCATTATGAAAAAAATCCTTCTCTTTTTAGCTTTATCCTTGTTATCTTCTGTTTTTGCCCAAGAAGGCCCCATAAGGATTAAAATTCCCCTTGATTCCACCGGTATGCTTATAGCCACGCCTAATAGGTCTGAAATGCCAGTGCAAAAACTTGGGCTTTCTTCCAATAGACAACTCAACTTGGCAGAACTCTCCGCAAGAGATACCGCAAGTTTTGAAACCTACTCCCGCAGGCTTGCCATAGTGCAAGACAGCATAAATGTTATGCAAAAAGAAATTGATAACTCAAAAAAAAGAACAACGGCTCAAATGCCCTCTTTGGAACCAAAAGGCGAATACGAAAAGCAGTCTGAGTTTGAGGAGCGCAAAGCAAAAAGGGAAAGAGAACTTGGCGAAAGAATGATTCGCGACTACAAACCCTACTCAGAAAGGCTCACCGAACTTGAAAAAGCAAAAAAGAAAATAGAGGATAACAGGGCTGCGCTCTATTGCACATTAGAAATAAATACCAATCTAGCGGCCTCCATTTTCCTAAACAACGAAGAAATTGGCTCAAGCCCCGCTAAATACGACCGCGTTGTGCCCGGCAATACGGTGATAAAACTCATAAAAGACAAATACGAACCTTGGGACACAACCCTAATCCTGCAACCAGCGCAAAAACTAAAACTGAATGTGACTTTATATGAAAAGAGCATTTTTAGCAAAGAGGGCGAACTGAACTTCCAGCAAATCATCGCAAGAGATACCACCGTTCAAGGCTACCGTGCGAGAATGGGGAGTGTAAGAACCAGAATGTCGCAAGTTGATGTTGAAATAAAAAACCTCCTTGAAAATTTTGGCAAAATATACCCACCCCTTGAGCCCAAAAAACCAGAAGAAACCGATCAAGACTTTAATCAAAGGCAGCTCGTATGGCGCGATGAAGGCATTAGGCAAGTGGGTGTGCTAAAATACAAGCACGAGGCATACACCAACCAATTAGTGCGTACGCTTAAAGCCCTTGAAAACAACGTAATAGCCACAGAGAGCCAGCTGATAGTAGAAACACCGCCTAACGCCCGCATAACACTCGGCGCTTACGATGTGGAAAAAGAAATTTTTGAATTTGAGATTCAAGACACCGCAAAAACCAAAAGTCCCTTTATTTTCGCAGGCAAACTGGGAATTCCACGCGACACCGCAAAAGCGATGAACCGCAGCACAGACGGATTTTTGATAGGCATTAGTTATTTGAACTATCCCTTTGTTTACAAAGATTCTTCTTTTAACCTAGCTATGAAAGATATTGCCCTCTCCCGCAAGGCAGTTCCTCTCAAACTGGAAGGCGGCTTTAGGCTTCTGAACAGATTTGAGATTATGGAAGGCTACGGCAAATGGCGCATCCACGTGGATTCACTTTTGAGCGGCACACTAAAAGTAAATAGCTGCTTAGATTTGGATTATGTTATTGGCAAAAAAAGATGCGAGGGAGATGGCATAGCCACCACTGCCATTGCTGAACCTTCTACCAAGTCTGAGTCGTCAGACGGCTTAAGTTGGCGCGGCTGGGCAAGAATTGTTACATTCAGCGCAGCAGCAATATTTGGAACTGTTGCAGTTATGAAGCATTTGGATTCTGTGAATTGGGCAGACAAGGCAAATGAAGAAACAAAGAAAATAAATAATAATGACCCGAGTGCTTCACTTGATAACCAAAATCGTTACAAAGCTAGGTCTATTGAAAGCTCCGATTCAAAGGTTAATTTTAGCATAGGCGCAAGTGTTTTCGCCGTGGCTGGAGCATTGACATTCGTGTTTTAGGGGGCGGGATTAAAAACTCCAATCAAGCCTCTCTATTGAGTCTGCAATATCCCCTCCGCTGGAAAAATAAATTCCATCGGAATTTGTTTCGTTTACGCCGCGTATAAAAATGTAATAAGCTCCGCCGAATTTTTCTTTGAAGTTGAAGTTTTCGTGTATTTGCTCTAGCCAGCGTTTTAGGGCAGCTGCGTAAATATAGTATTGCAAATGGTAAGCACTGCCCAGCATGGCTTCTTCCATTCCAGCGTTTGAAAAATCTCCGAGGCTGTTTGATTTCCAGTCCAAAATATAATACTTTTCGTCTTTGCCCAAAAACACCAAATCCATTGCGCCTTTTATGTATTTTGCAAGCAAGTCCTCATTTTCAAAATCTAAGATTTTTTCCTGCATTACTTCTTTTATTTTTTTCAAATCCAAATTCTCAGCTTTCATAAAAAAATTCAACTCCGCCACTCTGTTGCTCGCTTCTATTTCACATAGCTTTCCGGCTTCGCCTAAACTTTTATTCAAAATTAGCTTAACACGTTTTTCAACCCAGATTTTTCTCTTTTCCCCATCATCTGTATTTTTAGAAAATTCCTTAAAGCCGCCTAGTTTGCGCTCCACCAAATCGCGAATTTCGTCTTCACTTGCGTTAAAATCCACATTTTCAAAAATACTGTGTAGAATAGTTCCCATCACTTTGCCTGCGGGAATTTTTATTTCTGCTTGCTGCAAGATATGGATATGGTCTCTATGTTCCAAACTTTGCGAAATTTCTGAGAAACTCGTATGTTGCCAAGCCGGAGTTATCTGAAAATCTTTTGACCTAGGCGGTTTCAAAGATTTGTTTTTTTCGTCTTCTAATTTTAATGGAGAACTTTCTTGATATTCAATACTTGCAAAACTATCCACAACCTGTATATTTTCGTCTTCTGATATGTTGCCACAAATTTTTTGCCCCGCAGAGAGAACTTCGTTTTTGTTCAATTTTATTTTACGTGCACTCACTATATACAATCTGTAAATGGGGCGAGTAACTGCAACATAAAAATTCCTCGCAGATTCTTCCAAAAGTTCGTTTTGCTCTTTTAACCTTGCGCTATTCTCATCTATTTTTCTGCCCAAAATTCCATATTCCACAATAATATCATTTTTGCTATGGTAAATAGGCGGCGTTCTCTCATAAACGGATAAGTTTTTCATTTCTCCAGCGAGCGTTATGTCTGGGACAAAAACTATAGGAAATTGCAAACCCTTTGATGTATGAATAGTCATAATCTGAACTGCATCATCATCTGTTTCCAGTTTTTCCTCACATTCTTCTCCACCGCCGTCTTTAATTAATTCTGCAAATCTCCTTAACATTCTTTCGGGAACTCTGCCAAAGAGTTTTTCTTCTTCATTTAAAATCCATATAAGCTGCCTCAAATTTGTCGCATTTCGCTCGCCCTGTTCCGCGTTCAATATTTTTCCCCAAAGATGCTTTGAATCAAAAAAAGAATTTATTGCCCTCATTATCCCATAACGTTTCCATATATCAAAAGCCTCTGCAAAAGGTTTTATATCTTCGCTGGATAATTCTTTGTTCTCCATCAATGCCGCTTTCACTTGGCTTTCCTTTTGCGAGTGCACAAAAGCCGTCAACAAACGCATAATATAATCGGCGGCATCGCTTTTGAATACGCTATCGGAGCGGCGAATAACCGCTGGAATATTTTTTTTGCTTTTTCTAAGGGCATCTCTATATTTTTTTGCATCACCATTTGTCCTAGTTAAAATCGCTATATCCTGAGCTTTTATCCTTCTGATTTCGCCTGTATCTTTATCAAATATTTCTGTAGCAGTTTGATGTAGCAATCGGGTTATCTCCTGGACAATTTCCTGTTTAACAGGATTAAGTTCGTTTTTGTTTTTATATTCCGCATTTCTGAGCACAAGCGGTTTTTGCGCTTTGCCATTTATCGCAAGTTCCGGCAATTCTTCTTTTCCAGATTCAACGTTTATATATTTTATATCTTCGTTTTCAAAAGGATTCTCTATATTAAAAACTTTATTCAATGCACACAATAATCTTTTTTGCGAGCGAAAGTTTTTTTCCAATGTATATTGATGTTTTGATTCTTTTTTTGCAACCAAGTAGGCATAAATATCTCCGCCTCTAAATCTGTAAATGGCTTGTTTGGGGTCTCCAATCATAAAGAAAGGTTTATCTTTAAACAGATAGCTGAATATCTCAAATTGCATTTTATCTGTATCTTGAAATTCGTCAACCAAAATAGCTTCATATTTTTTTTGCACAGCTTTAAAAAGTATTTTTTCACCATCTTCTTTCACCGCTTTATAGGCATTTATTATCAAATCGTCAAAACCCATAACTTTCAATTTTTTCTTCTCTGCCCGCAAAGCCTCTAAAAATTCCTTCCCAATTTTATGCTGCAACTCCGCAACCAAATTTTCGCCAGTTTTTTCCAGTTTTTTATCTTCGCATTTTATTTTTGCATCTGGAAAATTGATAACATTCTCTATCCCCGTTCTTAAAATCTCTGGAGAAAATTTATCCGGCAAATTCACTATTTCTGCTTCTCCTAACTTTTCAATTTCTCTCCGCCAAAAATCCGCCACTATCCTATTCTCTATGTCTTTTTGATTTACAACGATTTCCATCTCATCAAAATTTCCAATCTCAAAATCAAATTCACTGAGCAGCCTTTTGCAAAAGCCGTGAATGGTGAAAACAGGCATTTCGTCTATGCGGGCAATGGCATCTAATAAATTTGCTTTTTGCTCCAAAGTTAAACTTTTGCTATTTAAGGTATATTTTTCTCTAATTCTTTCAGCGGTCTTCTTTTTAAGTTCTGCGGTTGCCGCTTCTGTGAAAGTTATCAAAACTATTTTTTCTATAGGAAAAAGTTTTTTCAAAAGACGAAAAACAATTAAACCTATGGTATATGTTTTGCCAGTTCCCGCACTCGCTTCTATGAGGACTTTTTCGTTTAGGGGCAAGGTGTTGATGTCAAGAGGCTGCATTTTTATACCCCCCAAACAACCTCTCCGAACAATCCACAAACTCCCTTTCCACTCCCAATTCCTTCAAAGACTTTGCACCCCCTAAAACCTTTTTCGCATACCCAGAATATTCCGCAAGTCCCTTATTGAAACCATTTCCGAAAATTTTTCCTTCCGCAACTTTTATTTTTTCAGCCTCGCTTTTATCAGATTTTAAGTATTCCCAAGCTGCATTTGGAAAAATTGGCAACATTCTTTTTTCAAGTTCCTGTTTTAGTTCCCATAATTTATTTAAAATTTCACTTGCATCTTTTTTTGACATGCCTCGCAATTCTATTACCGCGTCTTTTAAAAATATTTTCGTATTTTGATTTTCATTACTCAAATTCAAATTTAAATGATACAACCAATGTTTCAAACGATAGTTACCTTTATCTCCGCTTGGATAAATCCAATAGGTTCCTTCTTTTTCATTTCTTGCTTTTTCCTTTAACTCTTCCATTTCAACTGCTATGCTGTCTATAACTTTGCTCGCAAATTTACCACTTGGCAAACTGCCCCTCAGTTTTGAAATTTTAATCTCTTCCATATATTTGTCTCGGTTCTCATTTTTCAAAATCAAATCTGATAATTTCCATTTATCCAACCCACGTTCCACAATGAACGGTTCTGTGTTTTCTAAAAGCTCAATGGTCTCTGGCAATTCTATGTTGCATACGGTTTTCAAAAAATACTTTGAAACATCAGATAAAATTTTAAATAAAACGTCTATATCCTTTTTTTCTTCTGTTTCTTTGACTTGAATTCTCCATTCCCAAATATTGCTTGATTCGGTATTTTTGAAACCAAGCCACCTATCGTCATAAGTGCTCAAAGTTCCGTTGAAATATTTTCTTGAAAAAGGTTGCAATGGGTGTTTTACTATTAAATCTTTTTGTTCTATTCCATATTGTTCTTTCAAATTTTTTAAAAACATAGTCACTACGCTAGATGGTTCAAGCTCTTCTGCTGTTTTTTCGCTTTGACCAATCCAACTTATGTAAAGTTTTTCCCTTGCACTGCAAATTAGTTCCAAAAACATCAAGCGTTCTTCGTTTGCCACATCTCTGTCGCCTTGTTTGTATTCTGTCATAAGGCTTATTTCTTTGCTCTGCACTTGGCGTGGAAATTCCTTGCTGTTCATCCCTATGCAGCAAATAACCTTGTGCGGAACAGCTCGTATAGTTTCAAAATTCGAAAAAGATATTTTACCTGTCATTGAATATGATGATTTTGCGCTTGATTCCATTTTTCTCTGCAAAGCATTTTTCAGCGTTGAAAAGCTAATTAGCACTTTTTGCTCATTGCCAAAGCCGATGGATATTTCTTCTTTCAAAGAATCCCAAACATTTATAACTTTTTGGTAAGGGTCTTCTTGAGACTCGTTAAAATCAGTTGCATCTTCGCCAAAAAATACCGGCAAATTTTCCTTTAAAAAAACATCCCATCCTTCTATTGATTTTTCCTTTTTGTTCTCTGCATCAAATTTTTCCAAGGTTTTTACAAAATGAACAAACTCGCCCAAAATATAAGCAGAATTCCCCTCTATATTTGGGTAGCAATAATCGCCGATTTCAGAAAATCCATTTTCCGAAATCATAAAAAAACCCGCTTTCAATTGCTCAAATCCACCTGCAAAAGAATAATTAGGCACAGGAGCCGAACTGTTAAGGCTATGCCGAATTGCATTTTCCTTAATCCATTTTTCCAAACGCTCCCTATCATTTGAATCCAATTCCTTGCCCTGCACGAACATAGAATATTCAAATAGGGCGAGAATATCTGGAGCTTCGTATCTACTGTCAATTAGGGAAAAAAGCAAATTCAAAAGCTGGGCGGTTTTATCGTATTTTTTTACATCTCTGTCTGCAATTTTAAATGGAATATTATACCTGCCAAAAACACTTTCTATTGAACTGGCATAAGTTTCAATATTTGGAGAAACAACGGCTATATCGCTTGGCAATATTTTTTTCTCTGCAAATAAATCCAGCAAATAATCGCATAAAACCTCAATTTCTCTTAAAGCGGAAAAGCAGCTGTTGAATGTCAGTCCCGTATTTATGGGATAAGGGATAAGGGATAAGGGATAAGATTCATTGCTGTCTTGAATTATGTCGCTTTGTATTTTTGAAAGCAAAGTTTCATTTGAATTGTTATTTTCAGAGTTCAAAAATTCGCAAAATACTTTTCCCTGTTCTTCGTATTGTGATATTTGCTCATAAATTACCTGTGCGTTTCTGCCCAAATTTGCAATCAATCTGTTGCCTAAATCCCAATACAGTTCATTTTCATTTGCAATTTTTTTATTTGCCCAAGCCTCTTTTCGCATTCTTGCAATTTGCTTATCGCTCACAGAAGTCCCTATATATTCCTCGCTAACCTGAAGCAAATATAAGTTCACCTTGCTGCCCGCCTGAGATAAATGGGTTAATGCTGATAGATGAATGGGAGCAATTGACAAAGGTGCAAAAATGAAAATTTGTTTCGGTAAAAATTTTTTTTCGTTTTTTAATTCACTTTCAATAGATTTATAAAGCTCACATATATTTTGTTCGTCTTCATATTTTTCTTTGAGTTCAAGCCAAAGTTTTTTTTGCCATTCTTCGTTTTTTGTAATGCTTTTATCCGGTTTGTTTTTTTCCCATTTTTCAATTAATTCTGGTCTGTAAATTTGATAGGCAAAAAATAGAGAGGCTAATTCACTCGCAAATAAGAATGTTTTTTTTTCGCCTTCCAGCAAAGCGTAAATAGCCCATACCAAATTATGCTGATTGTATATATTTTCTTTTTCGTCTTTTTTGTATTTGGATAAATTATAAGCACATTGCATTAAAAGCCCTGCCAAAGGTTTGAATGGGAGTGCTGTCCATATTCCATATTTATCTGCACAGGTCTTTTTCAAATATTCCTGCAAACCTTTTGATTCGCAAATTATCAAACTGCCACCGGTTAAAAAACCGCCTTTTGTGTTGCTTGCGCCAAAATTGCTTTTAGATAAAATATCCTCTAAAAACTTGTTTGCAAGAGTCTCTAAGTTTGTGTGGAGATATGTTTGCATCTCAAAATTTACATTTTATCTAAGGCTTCGTTTGGACCAAATAAAAACAATGCGTCTCCATCGCCAAATACGTATTGAGCTTTGGGAACTGCATTCAGCTTTCCAGTTTTTGCGTCTTTAATGGCAATAACCTGAACTCCGTATTTGTTTATCAAATTGGCATCCATCAGTGTTTTGCCCACCAGGTTTTTGGGGCATTTCCATTCTACAACGGAATGACCGTCCATAAGAGGCATAAAATCCAAAATGTTTGGGCGGCCTATTTTATCCAGTTTGTTTGCTAGTTCTGTGGCCATATCGCGTTCTGGTTGGAATATATGTTCTGACTGCAAACCCATTTTCTCAAGTATCGCGCAATGAGCTGTGTCGTTTGCTTTTGCCATTATTTTTGACACACCCATTTCCTTTAAGTTCAGAATGGTGATAAGCGAACTTTCAAGAGAACCTATGCACACTATAACAAAATCTGCCTTGGCAAGCGGAAATTTTTGCAGCATATTTTTTCTCAGAGAATCTGCAACCGCTGCCTGCGAAGCAAAAGGCGTTATATCTTGAACAATCTCTGCTTCCTTGTCTATGGCAAGCACCGAATGTCCAAGTTCCGACAAACGCTTCACCAAAAGAATGCCTGTATTCCCAAGCCCTATCACTACGAATTGTTTAGACATATCATCCCACCATCACGTTTTCCTCTGAATAATATGCGTCTGAGTGCGGATGTAAAACCACGGCTTGAACCAAAACCAAAGGCCCAAGCCTGCCTACAAACATAACCACAGATAGCAAAATTTTTCCAGACGTTGTTAAATATTCCGTTATTCCCATACTCAAACCACAAGTTGAAAACGCACTGACTGTTTCAAACAATAATTCCAAAAAACGGTCTTGCCCCGACTGCGCAGCCAAATCCGCTGTTTCAAAACCCAAAAGCAAAATGCAGGCTATGGCTATGAATATAACAGAGAGAACAAAAATTCGCACAGCACGAGATACGGTTTCTTCTGGTATTGTGCGGTTGAAAACCTGTGTTTTTTTACGACCCAAAAATCTGTTTAAGCCAAGCAGCACTATTATCGCAGCCGTTGTTGTTTTTATGCCGCCGCCGCAGCTTCCCGGGCTTGCCCCTATGAACATGAGCAAAATCATAGTGAAAAGCAGAGGCGCGCCGAGAAGGGCTATATTCACCGTGCTATAACCACCAGAGCGCGTGGTCACCGACTGAAAAAGGCTTATCAAAACTTTATCAAAAAAAGAATAGTCCATCAAAACTCCATCCCATTCCATTCTCAGCATCAAAAGCATTCCAAAGATTATCAGCGTAACTGTCATAAGCAAAACGAGTTTTGTGTGCAAAGTTAAATATTTGCCGGGAATTTTATTTTTTTTAAACGACACAAGTTCAGACAAAGCTAAAAAGCCAAAACCTCCACAGATTATTAAAAATATCAAAGTTATATTCACCACTGCATTTGTGGAAAAACCTTGCATGGAATTATCCAAGAGCGAAAAACCCGCATTGCAGAATGCGCTTATGGCGTGAAAAATGGAGAAAAACACACGCTCTCCAGTTGGCAGAGCTGAAAATTGTGTGAACAGCAAAACGGCACCGCACAGTTCAATAGCCAAGGTGATTATAACCACTTTCATCACAACATGAGCGGTGCTTGAATTATCGTCTGCGGAATAACTGCTGTTAAAAGCCGATAATTGACCAAAACTCATTTTGGAATGCACAATGAGCATTATTATGGTTGAAATAGCCATTATCCCTATGCCGCCCACCTCTATTAAACTGAGCAATATGAACTGCCCCGCAAAGGTGAGTTCGTGCCCAACAGATATAGCGGCAAGCCCATTTACGCAAGAAGCAGATGTTGCCATAAAAAGCGCATCTGAAAATGTTAAACCAAAGTTTGAACTGAAAGGCATTAGCAGTAAAATTGTGCCAATAGAAATCAAAACGAGAAACCCGGCCACCGGATAAAGCATGGGATTGCGGCTAAGGTAACTTTGCATCCAAAGCCTCGGCTGCAGATTTTATATTTTCTGTAGCGGTATCGCTAAAAAGTCTTCCGTCTTTCAATTTTATTGTGCGATTGCTGAATTCCGTGATTTCTGGATTATGGGTAACAAAAACTATGGTTTTCCCTTGCTTGTTCAACTCCTGAAACAAAACCATAATTTCATAGCCTGTGCGCTCGTCTAATGCACCTGTTGCCTCGTCTGCCAAAATCATAACGGGGTCATTCACAAGCGCGCGTGCTATGGCAACTCTTTGCTGCTGCCCACCGGAGAGCTGGCTTGGCAAATGGTCGCTGCGATTAGCAAGCCCCACTCTTTCTAAACTAGCCATTGCCATAGTTCTGCGTTTTTTAGAAGAAATTTCTGAATTGTAGAGCAGAGGCAATTCAACTTGCTCAAGTGCGCTTGTGCGTGGCAAAAGGTTAAAGCTCTGAAATACAAAACCTATTTTTCTGTTTCTGAGTGTTGCAAGCGCATCTTTTTTTAGCTTGTAAGTTGGTTTGCCGTCTAAAATATATTCGCCGCTCGTAGGTTTGTCTAATAGGCCAAGAGTGTTTAGGAGCGTTGTTTTTCCGCTGCCGCTTGCACCCATTATCGTCACAAATTCCCCTGCGAAAATCGAAAAACTAACGCTACGCAAAGCGTGTATTGTTTCTGCACCCATGCAAAAATCACGCTTCACGTTTTTTATATCTAAAATTGCTGTTCGACTCTCGGTCACAAAGCTCCTAGTATCTGAATTATTGTTTCTCTGACAATTCCAGTTGTTTGATTGGCTACATTGGAAAGAACTTTACGCGCTTCGGGCGTGTTTATAATGCCAAGGGCAAGAACGGCCTCTCTTGCAATGTATTCATTTGAATTGTCTGCAACTATGCTACCGAGCGGTTCTAAAAAAATTGGGTCTGGAAAATGACTCATAATGCGGATAGCGGTAATTCTGTTGTCTGCTGCAAGCCCTCTGTTTTTTGCCTCTCTGATGAGAAATCTCTTTGCTACCATTCCTTTTTCTATAAATATTTGTTCTTTGGCCTGCAATGAGTCTGGATTAAAATCGTCTGCTTTATAGCCTGCAATAATTTCCTTGAATTCTTTTTGCATATCCACCATATAACCACCGTTTCCGCTTGGGTCTAGTTCGTAGTAATAGAGCATTTCAAGGTTATCCATTTTTTCACGCAAATTTACTAAATCCATGCTTTGAACCGCAAGTTGTTCTTTTAAACTGTCGACTTCGCTTTTTTGGCTTTGAAAGCTATCGCTAAACCCGCCATTAATGGCAATGGACATATAAACTCCGGGGGCACGGTAGCCGTTATGTGCACCGGTATTTTTGATTCTAAAACCAAACTTCCCGTCATCATCAAAGAAATATCTGTAAAATTCGCTTGCACCTGCACTTATTTGCAAATATTTAATTGGCTTTAATGATAATCCTGCATTGTGATGCGCAAATCCGTATCTAAAAAATCCTTCGTAAGTAATGCTGAATTTAGGTGTGCCTATGCCCTGCTCATAGCCCCAAAAAGGCGCTATGTCATCTGCTCTCATAAAGGGAAAAACCGATACTCCGCCTAAAAGTTTCCACCACTCGTTGCCCCACTCCGCAACTGTGTAAAATTCTCCGGTTTGTTCTTTACGGTCTGCTTTTGGAACGGAATAAAAATATGCCTCTGGGTTTTGCACAAATGCTCTTGCTCCAAGCGCAATGGCAGGCACAACCAAAAAGGCTTTGTTAACCCGGTCTTTCACATCTAAAGAAATGGTGCTGCCAAACTGCATACCAAGTTCCAAAGAATTTAAAAGACCAAAACGAAGCGAACTAACAAAGGGATGCCTGTCGCACATAGTATTGCTAACGCAACTTGACTGATGATAGCCAATGGTTCCGCGAATCTGAAACGCTTTATCGCCCAAAACTTCTGCGGAAGGCACAACCAAAAAATCACTACCATCGCTAAGGGCAAAAACAGAACCTTGCGCAAGCACAAAGAACAGAAAAAATAATTTTAACCGAGCAAAAAACACGTTTTCTAATTTAGAAAATTTCTAGATTAAGTTACTGTATGAAATCCATCAAATTTTTGCCTTTTTTAATTGCCTCTGGCTTTTTTGTCGCTTGTGCGCCAGCCAAAAAATCCACTCCCCCTGGCGTTGATATATATAAAGTAGAGGCAACGGCAAACGAAGCCTTGAGCCTTGCAAAGTCCGATTCCTCGAAAATAGTCTCTATTTCTCGTTATTTGGAATATATGTCTAGGCGAATAGACCTGCTGGATAGCTTATCTTTAACGGCGCCTATGGCTATGACAAACGAAAACCAATTGCAACTAGCTCTTTTAAGGGAAGAGGTTATATTTTTGCGCAAATTTTTGGAAGGTCAAAATAAAGTTCCATTGATAAACCCCAGCCGCGAGCAAGCTCCCACGGCTCCAAGCCCCTTGCCCCCAGAATACGAACACGCACAGTATTTGTATTCTCAAAAAAAATACGGCGATGCAGCAAAGAACTTTGAAAAGGTCACTGTTCTTTACCCAAGAGGCGACTGGGCAGATGCCGCTTGGTACTGGGCGGGCGAATCGCAAATGGCACTCGGCAATTATGCACAGGCTATCTCCGCTTTTGAAAAGGTATTCTTTTATGCAGAGTCTGTTAAACAGCCAGATGCGCAATTTCAAATAGGTATATGCTTGCTCAGAATGGGAAGCAAAGACCTTGCAAAGGTAGCTCTGCGCAAAGTTCAGGAATTTTATCCAAAAAGCCCAAGAGCCTTGCAAGCCCAGTCAGAGTTGAATAAAATTAAATAGCTGTTATCTAAACGACGTGGAATGTGTTTTGCGGAACTGGTTTTGTTTCGCTTTGTTGCCTTCGCGTTCTCTGCGGCGAAGTTCAGTATCGTCTGGGAAGAATTCTTCAAACGCAAAGCCTATACCTATACCAAATACAATACCAACAGGTGGAATGGCTTCGTCTGTCTTACCAGCCTGATTCGTTATCCTAGAAGCATAATGAGTTCCGTCTGGTTGCCGTTCAATTTTCCATTCCCAAGATGGATTAGACCTTCCAAATGAGTCAAATGAGTCGCCTTTATCTCTAGATCCTTTGGCTTTGATTCCGTTGCCTATGGTATAGAAACCAACTATTGCTTGCAAAAAATACCACTGGTCGCTCAAATAAGTAACTGCTGCATCAAATTCATAACCGTAGCAAAGCAATATGGAGCGAACATCGCTGTTAGGAGAGGTGGGTTCTGATACGTGGTCGTAGAAAACGGTTCCATAAGAAACCTGGAAACTTAAATGTATTGGATTTTTTGGAAATAGGTAGTAAGCAAAGCCCAAACGCCAACCCAAACCATTGTCTAGATTATAGCCCTTAGCAATAGTATCGTCTGATGGAGGAAAAACAGGGTCTTCGTGAGAAAGAATAAAACCCAATGTTAAAAAAGCCGAAGCGTGCCACTTGGTTATGTATTCTGCCCCAGCTCCAAAGCCAAACCAATTAGCGCCCATAGTGGGGTATTTGGTTCCCATTCCCATTTCCAAAATAAGGCGGTCTTTAAGCCAATCGCGGCGGCGCAGAGAGTTTGCATATTCGTCTGCGCGTTGTTCTTCTTCCCACTGCTTGCGCGCTGCACGATCATCTAATACAACGGATCTCTGTGCCCAAACAATATCTGCGCAAAGCAATAAAATAAATAAAATGGAGATTTGCTTAACCATAGTTCTCTAAAAATACATTTTTTTTTGCTAAATAGCTAATTTTAGGCTATCTTTTTTCCAAATTGTTGAGCATTTCTTCGTTCATAAGCATTTTTCTGGGTTTGCTGCCGTTTGGTTTGCCACAAATACCCTCTGCCGTCAATTGGTCCATTATTTTGCCCGCACGGGAAAAACCTATACTGAGCCGCCTCTGCAAGGTACTTATTGAAAGTTCCCCCGCTTCCAAGCCTATGCGTGCGGCTTCCCAAAACAAGGGGTCTTTGCTCTTAACAGGGGCCATTTGGCTTCCGTCTTCGCTTTCGGCCTCCCCCAAATCAAAAGATTCTACTCGCTCAAAGTTCACATTCTGGCTTGAACAGGCGTTTGCAAGGGTTTCTACCTCCGAATCCTTTAAAAATGCCCCGTGAATACGCACCGGTTCGGGATTATCGTTGGAACGGAACAGCATATCGCCTTTCCCAAGCAATTTTTCTGCCCCCACGCCGTCTAAAATGGTTTTAGAGTCTATATAAGAGGCTACCTTGAAACTTATTCTAGAGGGCAAGTTTGCCTTTATCACGCCTGTTATCACATTCACAGAGGGTCTCTGAGTTGCCAAAACCAAATGAATACCCACAGCTCTTGCTTTTTGCGCTATCCGTGCAATGCTCGTTTCTATTTCTTTGCCAGCCGTCATCATAAGGTCTGCAAGCTCGTCTATTATCACAACAATAAAGGGCATGAGTTTGCGCTCTTCTTCTGCAACTTCCTCGCCAAGCTCCGAGGCCTTGAATTTATCGTTGAAACCCTCTATGTTCCTCACCCTTGCCGTTGCCAAAACCTCGTATCTCCTATCCATTTCCATGCAAAGCCATTTTAAAGCCTGCACCGCTACCTCTGGCGAAGTTATAACGGGGTGCAAAAGATGCGGAATGTCTTTGTACATAGCGAGCTCCACAACTTTTGGGTCAACCAAAATAAGGCGAACTTCATCTGGAGTTTTGCTGAACAGAATGCTTGCCAAAAGAACATTTATGCAAACAGATTTTCCGGCTCCAGTTTGCCCAGCAATTAACAAGTGCGGAGTTCTGGTTAAATCTGTTACATAAGAATCGCCCATAATGTCTTTGCCAAGCACCACTTGAATTTTCTTTGGGTCTTTGGTGAATTTGGGAGATTCAAAAATTTCACGTCCAAAAACAATTTGCGGTTTGCGGTTTGGAATCTCTATGCCAACTGCGCTTTTGCCGGGTATAGAGGCTATAACTCTAACCGAGGCGGTTCTAAGCGTTAAAGCTAAATCGTCTGCCAAATTTTCAAATCTGGATACTTTTACCCCAGGGCCTGGCTCTATTTCAAAGCGGGTAATTACGGGTCCGGTCATTATGCCAGTCACTTTGCCCTTCACTTTGAAATTATCCAATTGCGATTCTATGTCTTTGCCTATTTTTTGCAATTCTTCTTCGGTGTAATCTATGGTTTGGTCTGGAACGGGACCGAGAATTTCGTGGATTAAGGGAATGCGGTATTCATCGTATTGTGTTTGGGCAAGAGCGCTTATGCTTGTGGTAAGTTGAGCGTTTATTTCTGAGAGCACAGTGTGGCGTTCAATTGGAATTTCGGTTGGAGCTCCTTCGTTATCCACTACTATTAATTGTTCATTGTCAACCGTTTCGCGCTTTCCGAGCAAACCCTCTATCTTAAGCTCTCCGCCTTTTACGTCTTCCCATTTGTTCATCTCTTCTATGCGTCTATATTCGGCAAGCTCATCGCGCAGCCTGCGAACTTCACGCGGGTCCGTGGCACGTTTAAGCTCACGCTCTATTTTTTCTATTACATCTGTGGGAGATTCTTCTACAGAGATAATTTGAGTTTCTGCATCTGGAATAAAATGGTCTTTATTTATGGCTGAATTTTCTTTTTCCTGTTTTCCAAAAGGCGAACCTTTTGCAGGCCTAACCTCTCCAAGCCTAACAGCAACAAAATCGCCAGTATCTGGTTGCCTCATATATATAGTGACTTTTGGTTTTTCTCTTGCAAAATCAAAATTGTAAAGCATGGTTTGAATGCCAAATTTTATTCTTCTTGTTAGTTCTAGCAAATGCCTCGGTTTCAATCCAAAACAAAAAGCGGTCATAATAACACCAAGATATGAACACCACAAAAGCCCGTCTGTATCTTGCCCAAAAATAGGTGGAAAAACTCTTTTTGCTAAAAACAAACCTATTAAACCAGCATATTCCCGTGAAACAGTATTAATACTCAGCGGAACATCTTTAAAAATATCTGGCGTTTTTATAGACAAAATTATGCTGAAAAAAACGTAAAGAAGCACAAAGCCAAAGGCATAGTGCCCACAAGAGATAATGCTTTTTTTTGGTGGCACGGAAATTTTTTTCAAAAAAAACCAAATAGTGAAAAAACCGCAAGACAAAAGCAAAAAAGTCAAGGGAAGAGGCCCAAATAAACACAACTGGGTATCTGCAAATTTGGCGGCATAAGGTCCAAAGAGATTTCTGTTTGTGCCCGATTCCGAAAATATGTCTCCGATTAAAAAAAGAACTGAAATTCCAAGGAATACCGACAAAAAAACAAATAACGCTAGAATCTTCCCCCTACCGCTGCCCTGAATTTGAGGTTCAACGGGAGTAGCTACGGTTCTAGTTCTTATTTTGGATTTTTTTCTTTTTACAACTGTTCTCTGCATTTCTCTCGGTAGAGAAGATAGAAAAATCGCGCAGCACTTTTTTCTACATTCACAAATAATGAAACTCCAAGATATAAAATCTCTTTCGCAAGAAGAATTGCGCCAGTTCCTTTTGGATAATGGGCACAAACCTTATAGAGCAGAGCAGATTCGCACTTGGGTTTTTAAGCAAAAAATGCAAACTTACGAAGGCTTGAATGTTCCAGCAGAACTTTGCCACTTGCTGGAGAGCAGTTTTAGCATAAAATCGCTCAGAGAAGAATTAAAAATGCAGTCCGCAGACGGCACAATAAAATGGCTTTACAAAACACCAGACAATTTACCAGTTGAAACTGTTATGATACCAACAGAAACAAGAGCCTCTGTTTGCGTGTCAACACAATCCGGTTGCGCTATGGGTTGCGCCTTTTGCCGCACCGGAAGCATGAAACTTAACCGCTCGCTTGAGGCAGGCGAAATTTTGGAACAGATAATAAATGTGATGAACATAAAACAAGTCACAAATGTGATTTTTATGGGCATGGGCGAACCTCTTATGAATTTGGAGGCTGTTCACAGAGCTTGCGTTTGCTTACACGACCAAAAAACCTTTTCAATGGGCAAAGGGCGTTTAACTATCAGCACCAGCGGCATTGTTCCAAAAATAGCGGAACTTTTGGAGAGAGGCACGCCTTGCCAACTGGCTGTGAGCCTCGTTGCGGCAGACAACGAAACCAGGGGCAGCCTTATGCCTGTGAACAAAACTTGGGATTTAACCGAGCTTTTGAAGGCCATAGATAATTACATGGAAAAAAGCGGAGAATGGGTAACCCTTGAATATATTTTGATAAAAGACAAAACTTGCACAAAAACTGCGGCAAAGAATTTAATCCGCATAGTTAAGCCCAGAAGATGCAAAGTTAATGCCATTGTTTTAAACGACAACGAAAACCCAGAATTGCAAGCTCCTTCCGAACAAGAGGTGAACGAATTTCTAAATTTTGTAAGAGCGGAGTCCGTGCAAATAAATATCAGAAACCCAAGGGGGCGAGATATTTTAGCTGCTTGCGGGCAACTCTCAAACAACTCTTTAAGCAAGGTGGCGGTATGAACGAAATAACCTTAACGCCAAATATTTCGCAATATTGGGAAATGTTGTATGAACAAGGTTTGGACGAATGGGATTTGGGCGAAGCAACTCCTGCATTGCTTGATTTTTTTGAGCATCCGTCTTGCCCAAAATCTGGAGATGTTCTTGTTCCTGCCGCAGGCAAAGGCTGGGATGCAGAGGCGTTTGCAAAACGCGGACACAATGTTTTAGCCGTTGATTTTTGCCCTTCTGCTTTGGACTCTATGGAGCAGCTCGCAAACAACAACAGCAATTTGCAAGCTTTGAATTTGGATATGTTTTTGTTAAGCCCTTGCGAAGAAAAAAGAGGCGGAAAAAAGTTTGATATAATTTACGATTATTTTGGATTTAATTCCATTCAACCCGGCAGGCGAGACGAGTATGTGGAAATGTGGTTAAAAATGTTAAAGGACGATGGATTTTTGATAGGATTCTTTTGCCCGTTGTGTGAGGAAAAATATGGCTATGAACCTCCTTACAGCATATCTAGCAAAGAACTTGAGGCTAGGTTCAATGGAATAATGGAGATTGAAGAGAGAATTGTGCCTAGAAAAAGCATTGCAAGCAGAGTAGGCAAAGAGGAAATTTGGCTTTTGAGGAAAACAATATGAGTGATGAAATTTGTCCCTGCGGTTCAGGAAAAAGCTACGCTACATGCTGCGAGCCGATAATCAAAAAAACAGCACTAGCCAGCAGCCCAGAAGTGCTTATGCGCTCGCGCTACACCGCTTACGCAAAAAAAGAAATTCTCTGGCTCAGAGATAGCCTTGAAGAAAAGCAGCGAAAAGATTTTGACGAGAAAGGAGCGAGGCAGTGGAGCGAGCGTTCCGAGTGGATTGGCCTTGAGATTATCAAAGCTAAAACTGATGAGGAACACAACACAGGTGTGGTTGAATTTTCTGCAAAATACAAGCAAGATGGAGTTGTTAGAGAGCATCACGAAATTTCCGAATTTGTGCGAAAAAACAACGAGTGGCTGCTAACCGAAGGCAGCATGGTTAAACCAGAACCCGTGCGCAAAGAACAAACCGTTGGCAGAAACGACCCGTGCCCCTGCGGTTCGGGAAAAAAGTACAAGAAGTGCTGCGGAGCTTAGGGAGAATCATCATCTAATATGCGCTACTTCCCCGCTTTGGATACTCTGCGTTTTTTGGCTTCTCTAAACATTGTTCTGTTGCATTTTTCATCGTCTGATTTGCTCTCTTATGCAAAAGGAACTTTTTGGGGATCCATAATAAATGCGCCATTTTTTAGCGCAGATGTGTTTTTTTTGTTGAGCGGTTTTATTTATTCTGTGTTGTTTAGCAGAAAAGAACGAGTGCCTAAATTAAAAGCTTTTATGAAAGAACGTTTTAGTCGGCTTTACCCTTTGCATATAATTTGCACTTTGATTATTTTTGCCATAACAATTTACAGAACACATATTTTAGACAATACCGCTTATGCAATTAAAAGCCTCGCTTTGCATATATCTCTGTTATGGGCTTTTTTCCCAAAAATGGGATTTCACTTGAATCAGCCTTCTTGGGCTTTGTCCGTATTTTTTCTGTGCTATATCTTAACACCGGGTTTTTCAAGATTTTTGAACAAGCTGGGCAAAAAATCCCTTTGGTTGTTATTTTTAGGTTCTTGGGCACTTTCGCTTTTTGTTGTTCTTCATTTTGAAGAAATGCCAAATGCTTTTAGAGGCATAAATTTTTTCTCTGGAATGTTGCTAGGAAAATTATTTTTCAATAAAGCAATTCCGCTGCCTAGAAAAGCCTTGCTAAACGATTTGTTTTTGTTCGCAGTTGCTACTTTGCAATGCTTGAATATTTGCCTTTTCAGCAAGGTACATATTGTGTTATCTTACCATATTGCAGCGCCAATTTTATATTCTGCTATATTGCTCTTTTTGGCAAACGACAAAGGCATTATAGTTACAATTCTCTCAATGTCTTTGCTCAGAAGTTTGGGCAAGGTATCTTTTTACGCATATCTTTTGCACAGTGTTTTAATAGAATTTTTGCATTTGTATTTAGACAAAATTGCCCAATGGAAATACAATCCTTTTGACAAACCCATTGCAACGTTCTTGATTGTTATTTTCTTCTATGGCGGATGCGCGATGTATAGCAGGTGGAAGCGATGAATGCTTCCTCTCCCCTATTCACAATAGCCATTACGGGGTTCTTTTTTTCTGCACAAGCAGGTGTTTGGATTAGAATAAATCAAGCTGGATATGCACCTGAACGCAACAAAACCGCCATTGTTCTCTCCGATACAGATATTGCCGGACAAATTTGGAATTTGAAAAAAAACGATGTCACAGTTTTAAGCGGCAAAATTCCAGCAGGCAAAACGGGCGATAATATTTTTGCAGCACAAGCGTTTACATACACAATAGATTTCAGCAAGTTAAAAGAAAAAGGTGACTACGCTTTGGAAGTACCCGGTGCCCAAACTCAACAGGTGCTTATCAAAGATGATCCCTATTCCCTATTCGCCACTCAAACGCTTATGCACCTGCGCGCTATGCGCAGCAAACATTCGGGAGACAGCACCGCTATTGTACACAATGTTAAAGGCGATTGGAGGCAGGGTGCTTGGCAAGAGGGAGTTCCTCGCAGAACCGTAGATATGCAAGGCGGGCATTATGATGCCGGCGATTATATAAAATTCACATTGAACGAAGCCTATCTCGCTTGGCATTTGTTGAGCGCTTACATAGAAAACCCTTCTCTTTTTGTTAAAGTTCAAAGCACCTCAAATTTACCGGATATTCTAGACGAAGCCAAGTACAGCCTTGACTATTTGCTCAAAACATTTCCAGACGAAAATACTTTTGTGATACAAGTGGGAGACAGCAAAGACCACGAACAGGGATGGCGACTTCCAGAAATGGATGCTCTAAACGGCAAAAGACCCGCATTGTGCGCTTTATCTCGCGTGCACATGGGAAGCACAGCCGCAGCACTCGCCTTGGGCGCAAACGTGTTCAAAAACTTAGATGCAAACTCAGCCGCAAAATACAGAGAAAAAGCAAAAGCGATTTACGCCCGTGCTAGGCAAAGCGATACTCAAACCTCCGCCTTTGAACGCAATAAAATAAACGATTTTTATTTTGACCAAACAGACGAAGACAATATGGCACTAGCAGCCGCAGAACTCGGCGATATAAAGGCTTATGCACCGCCTGCCGCGAGCGAAGTGAGCTGGAGCGATTGGAACGCTTTTGCGAATTACCGCTTGGCAACACAGGGAGACGAAGCCGCAAAAAGCCGCCTGCTTTTGGAAGCGAGCCGCTATGAGCGGGAAAATATATGGAACCTTCCAGGCGATTATGTGTGGGGAAGTTTGCATCGCTGGATTGGCATGGCGAATGTTCATTTAAGGGCGCAGCGTTTGCAGGGAAAAGAATTGTCCTTGCCCTTTTTGGGAGTTCTGGACTATGTGTTTGGTCGCAACAACTGGGGCATAGCAATGCTCGCATCTGCTAATTTGCCGTATAGCATTCGCAATGTTTACAACGGAATTTATCGCTTAACAAAAGTTTTCCCTACAGGTGCTTTATCAGAAGGCCCCGGAGACAAAGCGACTCACTTGGAAATGCGAAAATATTTTACCATTCCAAAAAACAATTCCTTTGAAAAATTCAACACAAATGCCGGAGTGTTTTACGATAATGCCGATGATTTCATAATTCAAGAAAGCACCATTGGCGGACAGGGCGATTTGCTCCTTATGCTTGCACTTGCCTCTGCTAAAAACCTCTCTCCCAAAGCGGATCCTGGAACGGTTCCGCGCCGCACTCAAAGATGAAAACACGTTTTGCGCCAAGCCCAACAGGATATTTGCACAAAGGGCATATTTGGAGTGCGCTCTGTGTTGCCGCTGTTGCAAAGGAAAAAAATGCCTCTATTCATTTGAGAATTGAAGACCACGATAAATTGCGCTGTTCAAAACATTTTTCGGATATTATAAAAAAGGATTTAGACTGGCTTGGTTTTGAGTGGCAAAGCGAGAGCACTCAAAGCGAGCGACACAAAATTTATGAAAAGTATTTTGAAATGTTGCAGAAAAAAAATTTGCTATATGAATTCTACAAAACCGATAAACCAAAAATTATGCTGAAAAATCCAGAAGGCGAAGATTTTGCAGTGAAAGATGCACTTGAGCAATGGACATATCAGTTTGCCGTTGTCATTGACGATTTTGAAGAGGGCATAGATTTGATTGTTCGAGGCGAAGATTTGAAAGATTCCGTTGATAAGCAAATAACTCTTGCAAAAATCATAGGCAGAACAGAGATGCCGACATTTATTCACCACAGCCTTATTTACGATTCAAACGGAAAAAAACTTAGCAAGAGAGATGGCTCAGATGGAATTTGCAAGGAGAGAGAAAGCGGCGTTTCACCAAAAAAAGTTTTGAGCGAAATTTGCCGCCTTATGTTGCCGGATAAGGATATTCCAGATGAAATTGGATGGAAAGAGGCGGTGGATTTTCTATATTCGCATTATGGCTTCCATGTCTAAACCTTATCCCTCAGGGTCGCAGTGGCAGCGCGACTAGCATTGTCATTTTTATGTCATCAAAAGGAATATATACGCATTGACAAAAGCCTGACGAAGGATTTACGTAGTTTATACAATTACATACTTTTTAAGCACTTTTTCATTTTGCTATTTCTTGCCCTTGCCGCCTACGGACAGCAAACATCGGTTGCCGTGTTACCGCAAATCTCTGTTGCCGTGCTGCCTTCCGATGGCACTGTACTTAACAATGACGAACTTGAGGCACTCACGGATAAAATGCGAGAGGCTGCTTTGAAGGTTCTGCCCACGAATGCCTTTGTTTTGTTGAAACAGGACGTTGTTGTTAAGCGACTTGGCGGTGCGGAAAAGTACATCAAGGAATGCAGCGAGAGTTCTTGCATAGTTGATTTGGGCAAGAAAGCGCAGGTTGACTATGTGGCACAAGCCAGTGTGGGTAAACTAGGCGGCAAAATTCGGCTCAAAGTTGAGTTGTATAATGTTCGCACCGAAGGGCTGGTGGGTATGTTAAGCGATGAAGCGGAAAACGTTAGTGGTTTGCTTGCCATTGTGGAAAAACGGATTCCAGCCGAAGTGTTTGGCAAGATACCTGGAACATCTGGCGGAAAATCCTCCGCTCCTTCTATTGCAGGTGGCATAGGCGGTGTACAAATCAAAGGAACCGATTACGAATTTGCAGGTGAAAAGCGTTATTTGGCGAGCATATCAAGCGACCCTGAAGGAGCTAGTTTAAGTTTTAACGGAGTGCCTGATTCTCGTTGCTCAAAAACACCGTGCAATGTTGAACTTGGAGAGGGTAATGTTCGCATAATTGCTGCGTTGGAGCAGTATGAAATTGCAGACACGACTGTTTCTATAAAGCAGAATAATCAGAGCATACGTATTCGTATGAAGGCGAATTTCGGGATTTTGGAGATAAAGCCTGCTTATTCGGATGGGATAGGTAAAAATGAGCCGTGGAGTTTAGTTATAAATGGCAAAGCAATTTTTTCTTTTGAAAACAGGCTTTCTCCGAATAAATATAAGGTGGAACTTAGCCATAGGTGCTATGAGGCTATAAATTTTGAGGCGGGTATAAACAAGGACAGTCGTGAGGTTTTTGATATTGCGAGCCATATAAAGCTAAAGAAAGGGGGCTTAGTTTTAAGTGCAGAAGCGGATGACGAACCAGTTAGCGAGCCTGTTTTTGTGAATGGCGTACGGGTTGGCGAAACGCCTTTCAGCGGTTCCGTGCCTTTGTGTGCCAAAGTTGAAATTGGTGCTGGCAGGGAAGAAGTAAATGTGAAAATTAAACATAATGAATCTGAGAAATATACGCATAAGATGAATACGGAAGAAAGAAGGCGAAGGTTGGCGGATGAGTGGAAGGCTAGACAAGAGGCAGAGCAACGAGAACAGGAACGGCGAGCAGAGGCAGAAAGAGAGGAAGTGACACGAACTGCATGGATGGTAGGCATTGTTCCACTTTTAGGTGGTGGTGTATCCTTGAATATGAACAATGTTGATCCTAACTATTTTAAATCATCAAGTGGTCAGTGGAATCTACTAAACGTTGAATTTTATAAGCGAAACCTTAAATTTTTCCGCTTAGGAATGAATTTTGAATTCGGTGGAATTTCTGTTAACGATGATGCAGTCAGGAGAATGCAGCCCAATGTTATTGACAGTAAAATGATAGGTACTCATAGCAAGATAAATGCTTTTGTAAGGCTGTATCCTGCGAATTTCTTGTTCCTATCGGGCGGTGTAGGCTGGGATCATTTCGGTATTACGGGAAAAGAAATAAAGCCAGGTAGCACTGATCGGACGTGGACTGATGTAGTGAAATTTTCAACGACAGTATTCCCTATTGGAGGTGGAATATTTTTAAACTTTTCTGATGACAAAAATTCTGAAGCTGGATTTGTTATTGAAACATTGTATAACATAGTACTATTTCAAGGACGCACTGCGGCGTATACATCCATTAATGTTGGATTAAGAGCCAATCTGTTCGTTTTCAATCAATCCCAAGGAGATATAAAATGAAAAAATCTGCTTTTTCAAAATTCGTAAACATAGCTACTGTGGTAGTCATTTCGGTGTTTTTCTTAGTCGGGTGCGTTGCTGAAGACCCTGCCAATAATAGCCGTAACGGCGGCGGTGATGATAACGGCGGTAGTAGCAATTCAAACACAACTACGGTGGTAGGCAACACCAAAAATAACGCTACATTGGTTACGGTGGGAAATTCATCTTCCCATATCATAAGTTCTAGTGGTGAGCATTGGTTCAAGTTCATAGGTTCAGGCGATCCTATAATTTTTGAGACTACGGGTGATGTGGTGGATACATATATGACAGTTGAGACCGAAAACAGTTATTTATATACTGCAACTGATGACAATAGCGGAGAAGGGTCTAATGCCCTATGTAGTTTTACTACAAAATCTGGGGAAACATACTGGATTAAAGTTACAGCACGTAGCAGTACAAATGGTACATACACTTTTGTAGTGAAGTCACCTACATCCAACCTTAGAGCTAATCCAATAATGGTATTGGTAGGTAATTCATCCTCCCATACTATTTTCAAGGACGGTACACACTGGTTCATCTTCACAGGTACAGGCGAGCGTGTGTTTTTTGAAACCGAGGGGAATGTAGTAAATACGAGCATAAGAATTTATGTCGGAGACAACACAAGTTATTATTATAGTAAGGAGACGAAAAATAAAGGTATCAACTTTATCACGGTTCCAGGAACAACGTACTATATTAACATTACTGGTAACAGCGGTACATACACTTTTAATGTGCGTAATGGTACTGGTGACGGCAGTTCACGATATAACGCCATAGAGGTTACGAATGGATATTCGTCTTCTAATACTATTACTTCAAGCGGCGAACACTGGTTTATTTATTATGGTACAGGTAATAGCGTAACTTTTAAAACCACAGGTAATGTGGTGGATACATACATGACAGTTGAGACCGAAAACAGTTATTTATATACTGCAACTGATGACAATAGCGGAGATGGGAATAATGCCCTATGTAAATTTACTACAAAATCGGGAGAAACATACTGGATTAAAATTACAGCACGTAGCAGTACAAATGGCACATACACTTTTGTTGTGGAGTGATAAAAGCATAAACAGTGCCAACAGCGGCACAAAACCCAGCAACTTGTTTTTCTATTCGCAAGTAGCTGAGGTTAAAACCTAGAATAGATAGGAGAAAAGAAAATGGGCACTTTTACCGACACTAGGGATGGCAAAACCTATAAAACAGTTACAATAGGCAACCAAACTTGGATGGCAGAGAATTTGAACTACGAGGCAAGTGGCAGCAAATGTTACGGTAACGACCCTGCCAATGCAAAAAAATACGGTCGCCTTTACGACTGGGAAACCGCAAAAAAAGCGTGTCCACCTGGTTGGCATTTGCCAAGCCAAATGGAATGGCAGGAACTTGTGTATTTCGCAGGCGGATTCGGAACCGCCGGTTCAATGCTCAAAGCCAGAAGCGGCTGGAATGATTACCAAGGAAGATCTGGCAACGGCATAGACAAATTCGAATTTTCGGCTTTGCCTGGCGGTGATGGAAGTTCCAGTGGCGAGTTCGGCGGTGCTGGCAATTCTGGAAGTTGGTGGAGTGCCACGGAGTACAATGCTGCTGGTGCTGGTGCCTTGGATATGTACCGCGATGGTGCCGACGTAGTTGTGAATTGCTATGGCAAGACGTACTTATATGCAGTGCGTTGTGTCAAAGACTAAGTGCCAAATGAGGCACAAAAACCCAGCGGCTTGTTTTTCTATTCGCATTCGCTGAGGTTAAACCTAGAATAGATAGGAGAAAAGAAAATGAGGACACATCGCATCACACGCAAGGGCGAAAAATATTTCGCCCCAACATTCACGGCAATCCTTGCGTTTGCCATAGTATTTTCCACCTGCGATTGCAATGGTGACGACTCGTCAGGAGGTGTACTATAATGAAGAAATCAGCAGAAAAGGTCGGTCAGCTACTGAACTATGAGAAGCTCAGCAATATACATCTGCTTGAGTTACCGAAAATTGAGAAGAAAGATATCCCAAGTTTCATTAATTGCCCTAAGTACGAAAAGGCAAAGGGCAAACTTGATACGAAAATGGAGCGTTTTAATACCAAAGTGTCTCGGCTTACCAGTGAAATAAGCTCAATGAAAACGAACATTGCTGAAATGCGTGAACGGCTTATTCCACTTAAGGAAAGAATGGAATCCTTTAAAAATTTTCAGAACGGTTCTGTAATAACTTTGAATTCAGTAACTAATGTAAACGACTATAATAATTTCGTTGCCAGATATAATGACATCTTAGGTCAGATCCGTAAACTCTCCGAAAAACACGATGATAGCATCAATAAACTAACCGAAGCAGAGGAAGAAGCAAAAGAGGCATTGGAAGAACTTACCGCCGAAGCGTTGCAAGCTATTGACGAAGATATTCCTATGGTGATTAACCGGCTTGAAGGTATTGCCAGTAATTTTGCCGATAGCGACGAAGCTGACGGCCTTATTGCTGCCATTGATGTATGTCTTATTGCATTGCGTATTTACGCGATGTTCGACGATTTAATTGACGACAACAGCGCACGAAAAGAATGTAAAGAAGGCATTGCAAAAATCAATCAAATTTTCTCAAACCTTTTTGCCAAAGACAGCATACAAAATTATATGGTAAACGTATATCGGCGTAACCTGGATTTGATGCAAACAAACGCAGGGATATGCCAGCAGATCGCTGAAGTATTAGGCTCCGTGGATCAAAAGCAGCTTGACACCTTATCCCTATCTATAAATGCGATACTGGCAGAACAATTCAATACTAAGTTCGACTATAGTAAGGTCATTGAGCAGGTTGAACTTGATAAAATAGTTGGTAAAATCAATGCCACGATTGATTCATTAAAATCGAACATTGACAAAGCGAAAGCATATCAAGCAGTGGGGACACCTGCTGTCGAGTTGGGAAAAGCTGGAGTTAACGCAGACCAACAAGCTAAGTCTTTAAGAGCTTCAATGCAAACAAATGTTGATGCCTTGGACGAACCTTTGACGAAAAATCACCTTGTCGTACAAATAATTGATGAAGCTGTCATTGATGACTTCTACCAAAAAGACCTTCGGGTAGTAGCAACTGCGTTACGAAAACATATTGTTGACACGATTGGTGAAGCGAACTTTGAAGGTGTACTTAAAGGAGGGGATGACCGCTTTTCGTTGAAAAAGGTGCAAGATGCAATTGAAAATGCCAATTTAACGCGGTTGCAAGTTGTACTGGATAAAATTCCTCCGCACATCAAGGATTTAACGGACAAAATTACGGAAGCAGAAGCAGACATACGAAAAGCAAATGAAACTCTTAAAGAGAACATACGAAAGAATGCAGACACGTTAAATGCCAATATCCGCAATGATTACATTTCCACTTGTATTCCAGTGTTTGGGTTTATGTACGTCTTCACAATCCTTGGGCGAGTAAAAGAATTCGAATCTGCATTCCGTAGCACGAATCAGATTTATCGTGATCTAGGAAACGCTTTACTGGAAAAGAACAAAAAAATGATTACCGTCATTATGATAATTGGCGCTATCCTCGGATTCGGCGGAATGGTGGCATTTTTTGTGTTGAACTTGAGTGATAGCATCGCTGTGAATGCAGGTGTTCCCGGTGCAATACTATTGTTCTACATCATCACCATCTTGGGCTTGACCGCAGTAGAAAAACGACTTCGCTCCTATTTAGGCACTTCTGCAGGAAAATAAGAAGATGGATGAAGAGACAAAAGGAGAACAACCAAAGCTGTTTTCGGGTTATTGGAACCAAACGTTTTCAGCTTGTTCTTTCTGGCACGGTGCTGGGAAGGACGTTTAACAAGGTTCCTTTGGAGAGAAAAATATGGCTGATATTTCCCCTATAATGGAAAGTGCTGTCGCAAGCAACCAAACAGAGAACATAAAACGTTTGGTAGAATCTGGAATTCCTTTGGAAGCTAAAAATAACGAAGGCAAGACAGCTATGTTCATTGCAGCAATGCTTGGCAATATAGAAAGCATAGAATGCTTGGCGAAATTAGGTGCTAACGTAAACGCGGTAGATAACGCTGGGCTAACACCCATATTCATAGCAGCAATGGCTGGTAAAACAGCCAGCATAAAATGTTTGGTGAAATTAGGCGCTGATATAAACGCAAAAGAAAGAAATGATTGCACACCTATATTTGTAGCGATTTTTGCTGGGCAAACAGAAAGTGTGAAATGCTTGAAAGAACTCGGTGCCGATTTAAACGCAATAGCTGGAAATGGTATGAACCTGATGGAAACAGCAAAAGCTGCTGGTCACAGCGAAGATAGTGAAGTGTTTAGAGTATTGAAAAGTTTGTTGGGTACAATTTTCACAGACCCCAGAGATGGCAAAACCTATAAAACAGTTACTATAGGCAAGCAAACTTGGATGGCAGAAAACTTAAATTACGAAGCAAGCAGTAGCAAAGTCTATGATAACAATTCTGCTAACGTTCAAAAATACGGTCGGCTCTACAACTGGGAAACGGCGAAAATGGCGTGTCCTCTAGGTTGGCATTTGCCAAGCGACAAAGAATGGCAGGAACTTGTTGATTTCGCAGGCGGCGAAAAGATTGCAGGAAAGAAACTCAAAGCGACTAGCGGGTGGGTCGAAAATGGCAACGGCACAGATGAATATGGCTTTGCGGCTCTGCCGGGCGGCTATTGCCGTACCAATGGAATGTTTCAATTTGTTGGCAGTTTCGGCGGTTGGCTTAGTTCCACGGAGGAAAACTCTGAAAACGTGTTCTACCGAAACGTTGGCTATGAACAAACGGATATATTCAAGTACACCATCGCTAAGACCACATTTTTTTCCGTGCGTTGTATTAAAGACTAGAACTTTGTGTTAGCGAAGCCCGCCAAGCCCCGAATTCCCAGGGGTTTGGATGTGGGAAGACCCCCCGAGTTTCGCATTCTTTTACAAGGACTAGGCGTGGGAGGCTCTGTTAAGATTAAATATAGAAAAGTTGAAACATATCTATCCAACAATCGGACAAATAAGTTTTAACAGACACTTGGTAGAGCGTTTTTATATGGGCATTTCTTATTGTTCTGGTAAAACCTCAATCACACAAATCAAGCAACAAATCTCGTAATTCTTTTACAGTCAACTCCTTTCTCATTATATAAAATATATTCGGAATACTAATAGAAGCTATGTATCCTTTAATTGTGCCATCTGAACATAAATCTATTATCCTATCTGCAAAAGCATTGTAAGGAGTTCGTTTGTTTAAAAAATCCAATAAGACATTCGTATCAATTAGCACGACCATATTTTTCGTCCAATGCTAATTTTAATTCTTGTTTATAATCCATATCTTTATCTATAATACCTCTATATTTTTTCAACCTTTCATAAGCGGCTCTTTTCTTTATGCGTTCTTGCTCGTTACTTTGAATAGTATCATCATATACTATAGTTATAGTTGCTTTATACGGAACTTTCCCGTAATATTCTCCTGGAATACGTATAATATCATTCTCAATTTCAGTTTCAAAAGCTATAGCTTGCATAATTGTAAATATAGAAAACCCTCATTCACCTATATCTTTGCAACCACTTGGCTTTTCATCCTTTATTGAATAATCATATTGCAACTTGCAGAGTTCTTCTGTCATTGTTTGCCCACCACCAAATTTAGCACCTATTTCAACACACCTTGGATCTGTGCCCCCAATTACGCACCATTTTCTTTTACCACCATCGTTGTCGTTTTTGTCGTCTGAGCAACTTAAAGCGGCGAAAATGCTCGCAACCATTGCGATTTTTGCAAGAAATCCAACTCTGTTCATAAGAACCTCCACGTTGAGGGTTAATCTATATTCAAATATAGACATTTTTTCTAAATTCTCTCCATTATGAAAACAGCCCTCTTTCTCTTGGCAAACGGTTTTGAAGAACTTGAATTCGTTGCCCCCTACGATATTCTCCACCGGGGTGGAATTAAGGTTCAAACCGCTTCCATCAGCGATAAAAAAGAAGTTACAGGCTCACATAACATAACAGTTGTGGCAGACTCGCTTTTATCACAGATTGAGGCTGTGCTTTTTGACCTGCTTGTTTTGCCAGGTGGAGGGCCAGGCACCGAAAACCTATTGAAAAGCGACTTAGTAAAAAACTTGCTGATAAAAAGTTATAAGGAGGGCAATAAAATTGCCGCTATATGCGCTGCTCCAAAAGTTTTGGCAAACGCTGGAATTCTCAGCGACTCTGAAGCCACGAGTTTTCCAGCAACAAGGGCAGAGGTTGAGCCTTTTTGCAAAAAATATTTGGACGTTCCCGTTGTTGTTAGCGGAGAGATAATAACATCTAGAGGAGCAGGAACAGCCGCAGAGTTTGGTTTTTGCTTGCTTTCTGTGCTTGAAAACTTGGATTTGGCAGAAGATGTTAAAGGAAAGATGAAATTTTAAATAAAAGTAGGGGCGCGATTAATCGCGCCCCTACTTTTATATTACTATTTTCCCAGTATGCTAAATAAACTCTCCTCTTTCGCAGGTATAAAAGGCCCCCTCCTAACTATAATTATGGACGGTGTTGGGATTTCCAAAAACGAAGTGGGCAATGCGGTGGCTTTTGCTCGCAAACCCACGCTTGATAACCTCTTTGCCAAATATCCAAACATAACGCTCAGAGCGCACGGCACAGCCGTTGGAATGCCAAGTGATGAAGATATGGGCAACTCCGAAGTAGGGCACAATGCCATAGGTGCAGGGCAGGTGTATAATCAGGGGGCAGCTTTGGTTGCAGACTCCATAAAAGCAGGCGAAATTTGGAAAAGAGATGCTTGGAAAGAAATTGTAAAAGGCGCGGCAAACGGAACGCTCCATTTTATAGGTTTGTTCTCGGACGGAAATGTACACAGCCACATAGACCATCTTAAAGCTATGATAGCAGAGGCTAAGAAAGAAGGTTTAAAACGTGTTAGAGTTCACATTCTCCTAGACGGGCGCGATGTTCCAGAAACCAGTGCTTTGGACTATGTTGAGCCTTTTGAAAAATTCTGTACCGAACTCAGCGATTCTTCGTTTGATGTTTGCATAGCGAGCGGTGGCGGCAGAATGAAAATTACAATGGATAGATACGAAGCCAACTGGAAAATGGTTGAGCTCGGTTGGCAAATTCACGTGCTTGGAGAAGGCGATAAATTTGAGAGCGCATCGGTTGCCATAAAAGCCTTGCGCGAAAAATACAAAGGCACAATAGACCAAGATTTACCGCCCTTTGTAATTGCAAAAAACAACGAGCCTGTTGGCACAATCAACGATGGCGATTCGGTGGTGTTCTTCAACTTCCGCGGAGACAGAGCTATTGAAATCACAAGAGCCTTTGAAGAAAGTTCATTCACCCACTTTGACCGCAAACGAGTTCCAAAAGTAACTTATGCCGGAATGCTTCAATACGATGGCGACTTAAAATTACCCAACCGCTTTTTGGTTCCTCCTCCAGCGATTAAAAACACAAGCGGCGAATGGTTTGCAAAGAGCAAATTAACGCAATTCGCCTGCTCCGAAACGCAGAAATTCGGGCATGTGACATATTTCTGGAATGGCAACCGCTCCGGCAAATTTGACGGCGAAACATACCTTGAAGTTCCAAGCGATGTTATTCCATTTGAGCAACGCCCTTGGATGAAATCTGCGGAGATAGCAGATGCGATGATAGAGGCACTCAAAAGCGGCAAATACAGCACCTTGCGTTGCAACTTTGCAAACGGCGATATGGTTGGACACACGGGTTCTTTCCGCGCTGCAACTATGGCTGTTGAAGCTGTGGATTTAGCCATTGCCCGTATTTTGCCCGTTCTAGACGCTATGGGTGGAGTTGCTTTAATCACCGCAGACCACGGCAATGCAGACGAAATGTACGAGATAGACAAAAAAACCAAAGAGCCAGCGAAAAACAAAGACGGCTCCTTTAAAGCAAAAACAGCTCATACCTTGAATCCTGTTCCGTTTATTCTCTACGATAATGTAACGGGCGGCAAACTGAAGCTAAAAAACATTCAGAATGCGGGTCTTTCAAACATTGCGGCTACAACTGCGAATCTTCTCGGCTTTGAAAAGCACGAAAGCTGGGACGAATCGTTGCTGGTTATTTGATAAAAAAGCTACCTATACGTTCCTTTGAGCGGTTTTATGTAAATAACAGAACAAGTATAATCTGTTAAAATTTTATCGCAAGTTAGCAAAGTTGCCTTTTCCGCTAGTGCTTGGGCAACTAGAATTCTGTCAAAAGGGTCTTTATGTATTAAAGGCAATTTTCCTGTAGATAAGGAATGATAGCTATCAACGGCAATTTCTATGTAGCCGTTA
>Ga0268262_10000206_pt1 | contig 78685 bp, 64 predicted proteins | sample TergutNc150P3_FD_190354 | JGI IMG/M metagenome (GOLD analysis project Ga0268262, IMG submission 190354) | Nasutitermes corniger P3 segment gut microbial community from laboratory colony in Florida, USA - Nc150 P3 (SPAdes) (version 2) | ecosystem: Host-associated > Arthropoda: Insects >...
CTGGTTCCAACAAGGTAACAAGCGAATCATTAAAACCTGTGGTTGGGCTTGTACTGATAAACGGGAAGCTGTAGCCTTTCTTGAAGCCCTGCTAAAGCAAGAATTATTCGAAATTAAGCAAAAAACCGCCTTACAGAACACTTTGTTAGGTGACTTTGCCAAGAATATGTTTATCGAAGGAGCAGCCCACCTTGAACGGTGGAAGGCCAAAGGGCGTGTTCTAAAATCCCAAACAATCATTCAGCATAGGCGTCATTTAGTCAAATACCTGCTTCCCATGTTCGGCAAGTTCCCATTGGACAAAATCCGCCCGGTAAAAGTAGAAGACTACTTGCTTGAACAGAGGCTATCTAACTCATGCCGGAATACTATTATTTATACCCTTAAATTGGTTATGCGGGAAGCTAAAAGGGAAGGCATTATAGAAATCATCCCGGAATTTGAACCTTTTAAGCGGTCAGGCAAGCGGCAGGACGTTTTATCAAGCGAAGAACTAACCGCTTTATTCCCTTATGATGAAAAAGAGCTTATCAATGTTTGGAAACGCCCAGATGATATGAGGAAGGAACGTGACGAAATCGCCCTGATGTTCGGAACATTGTTTTGCGTAACGGTTTCAGCGGGATTGCGGTCAGGTGAAATTAGGGCTTTACATAGGGAACAGGTAAGCATTCCAAACAGCGGGCTTTTGATTGACAGGGCAGTCGATGACAGCGGTGAGATTGGACCGCTTAAAAAAGCGACTATCAAGGACTCAAGGAGCAGAGCGGTCATAATTCCTGAAATAACTTTAAAAATGTTGGAACGCTGGTTAGACCGCAATGTTGAAAGCTCTGGATATCCGGGGCTTGTGTTTCATTACCGAGGCAAACCTATAGCCAATTATTACATACTTGACCGTTTTAATTTTGGTTTAGACAGATTGGGAATTGACCATGAAAAAAGACGTTTAACTGTTCATTGCTTAAGGTATACTTATAATACGCGGATGAGGACAATTCTTTCCGAGCAAGTCTTACGCGAGTTTGTAGGGCATAGATCAATAGCAATGACGGACCATTACGATAACCCTATTCTGTTAGAGCGTTTAACGGCATATCAGAAAGTACGCCCATCGGTAGAGCAATTCTGGGAGAAAAAATAAGTTCGGATTATTACTCTTAGTTTCTCTAATTTAATAAATTTTCTTGACCTGAGTAAATGAACCTCATAGCATTATTCCTTATTAAGACATTTAGATTCTTAACTCTATCTACTGAATTGATAATGTGATATTCTAATTTATATTTAATATGAGTCTTTCCAATAACTAATAATATATTTTTTGAAATAGGAATAGATACTTCTGTTCTGGGATCAATAATACCAACTCTATCCACATTAATCTCAGAGTTAGTTATTAATACTGGGTTATCTGTTGAAACAAAACATTCAGTAATATTTTTATCAATAATAAAAAAGGCCAAATTTCTCTTATTCATAATTGAAATAAACTCTTGGACATTATTAAATAATCTTGGAAACATAATACTTTTTAAATCATTAACAATTTCCTTTTCATTTTGAACACGATTATATTTTTTATTTAATTCTTTCAAATATTTAATTCCATTAAAAAACAATTTGTCAATATATTTTGGAACACGTAATATTTGGTAATATAAGAATTCTAACAAATTTTGTCGGTCTTCATGAAAAAGTCTTTTCATTTCCTTTGATTTGTAATAGTGATCTTCAATATTCTTTATTATTTTTTCAAATACCAGACTGAATTCATATTCTTTTCTTGATAAATAATCTTCTACCAAATAATTATAATCATTATAGTTTTTTTTGTTATCCCTGTAAGAATAATAATAATTTTGTTCACATACTTCTTCTATATTTTTTAGGAAGGTTTTATTTTGAACTTTGTCGAAAACTAATAATTGCTCACAATCATTATGTAAAAATCCTTTTAAATAGAATCTTGGAACATAATGTTGCTTTTTACTTTTTTTCATAAAATAATTATTTTTTTCTTCTCATCCTTTATTACTTCAATCTGTAAATATTCCCAGACATCCTACAATAATAATTAACCAATTCCTTTGTCAATCTTGATGATAAACAATTTGCTATCTCTGTTGTCATTGTTTTACCTTCAAGTCCGTTTTTTGTTATAATATCATTCCAAGCTTCATTCACAACTTTATTTATAAATTCATTATGCCGTCGCTTCTGTGCAATTTGTAAAATGCGGCTTAATCCAATCATATATGATTCAATATCGCGATTTGAAAATGGACGTTCAAAGTCGAAAAGAAAATTTATTTCCGGATGATATTTTATTACTTTATTTTTCCTTGTACCTGATAAAACATCAAAAACATATAAATCCTCAAATTGAGATTTACAATAATTTTCTGACAATTTAACAATAAATTGAACGGCATTGAACAATTCCACAACCGCATATAAATTGTTCTTAGCTTGTGATCCTATTAAATATATACTATGAGAAACTTCATCATCATCCAAATCAAATATGCGTTTTTCAAGAATAATAAATTTAATTTTTTCTGTAATGTTATTTTTCAGATCATTGATTGCATCACACACTGAGTTTACATCTCCCGTTTTCATAATATAATAATTTATTGCAATTTTAAGAATTGCTGGAAAAGATTCCTCACCACCAACAGAAAATGTTACATATAAAGGGTCAGTAATTTCAGTTTCAACATTTTTTGCTTGCTTAAATACTTCTTTATAATTTAGTTTTTTATACTTTCTTGATAAGCCTTTTATTATTTTTTTTGCTTCTTCTGGGCTTCTTGACTTAATTGAAAACTTAATCAAATTATTTTCTTTTGTCTCATGTACTATAGGCTTTTCCATAATTGGCATACCTTCGTAATCCATTGAGATTTTATCGCCTGTTTTTTCATTTATTAGTTCAATAGGAGAAGGATTTCCCCTTTTACGTTTTACCATTAAATAATTAGAAAAAATATTTAACTGTTTCGCTAATTCTAAATCAGGTTTACTTCCAAAATTTGAATTACAATCTTTACAAAGTAATTTTGTTGAAGTTAGTCTTCCACCAATTGAATTAGGGAAAATATGTTCTATGCTACGATTTTCAAATTTCAGTTCACATCCACAACTATAACAATTATCCAAATTTTCTTCTCCGATTTATTAAGTATACTAATTTCTAAGAAAAATGCAATTCTACATATTGTAAATTAAGTATCTAGTATTAAGGATTTTAATTATTCTAACCCTAAAACATGTGGGATTTTTAAATATTGATTTGGATTATAATTATTTACTACAAATGGTATAACATCTTCTTCCAATTCCCAACTTTTATTGAGTGGAATATATAATCTTAAGAAATCTAAATAAATATAATCAATGATTTTACCATGAATTTCAAAATCCTTTAGATCTGTTAGTGTTTTAAAAAAATTTTCTTCCTCAACATTTTTCCCCTCATATGATTCAAAACAAATGTGTATCGCACCATTTTGATCATATGGTATTTGCGATACAGCATCAATTATGTATCTTTTAAAACTTACAGACCGATGTTGAATTGCATCATGAGAATCACAATACCATAAACCAGCACATGCGTATTTGATATTAGAGACATAATCATATATTGGATTTTGTTCTTCTGCGGCATAAGCGGAAGTAACACCATAAAGATTGTTATTATGTTTAAATATTCTACTGGTAAAATCTGGCGTATATACCTTCCACATTATTTCATTTTTTGTATTTACACTCTCAAAATCTGGTATATATGTTTCAAGAGTTATATCAGCATTATTAATTATATTTCCGTTTTTAAGAAAATCATAATTATCCATAAATAAATCGAATAAATAATCCTTTTCATATGTATGTATCTCATTGTGAAATGTACATTTTAGTACTAATGAGATTCTATTATTTTTTAAATAATCTTGTACTGGTAAATATTGAAAATACCATTCTTCTCGTTCTTTTTTTGAGTAATCTGATTCTTTCCTTTTTCTCTTACATTCCACAAAAAGTATACCGTTATATTCAACTTGTAAATCAGGATGTTTGCTGTTTTCTTTATCTGTAATAAAAATAACGTCTTTTGCACCATTTCTCAAATAAGTGCAAGCAACAAGAATCTCATAGAGAGTACTTTCAATATCTTTATTTTTTTTATTTAACATTGATAAAAATATTTTTTCAAAACCTTTTAATTTATTCAATATATCAATACTTTCAGCAATTCTCAATATTTTTGGAATTGTTCTTGCTGTAAATCCTAAGTCACATTCATATGGTTTCTCTATGTATGATTGTATTTGCCATAAATAAAAAGCCGGAATGTCCTTTATCAATTCATGAAATGATATAAATGTTTTTTCAAGTTTATGATGTTTATTAGGTAATAATATTGGACTAGTTTTTGCTTGATAATATTCTGCCTTAATTTGATTAGTGCGATCAATAAATATTTCTTGAGTTATTAATAATTTACAATAATCCAAGAAAACTGTTAATAATTTGTTTTCTTCCATGATATATTGTATCAAAAAAATGATATTTAATCAAAAGTTCTGTTTTATATTAAAATTAACAATAAAAGATGTATTAAGAATTTCGGAAGTATTATCGTCTGGGGGATATAAAATCGTTTCTAGAATTATTACAAAATACTCCTCTCTCTATAGCATCTTTCAGACCAGCCGTAGCCACAATTAAAAATAAGCCTTTCAATCAATGTAAATCTTTTTCTTTATTATGTACATAATTAAATAACGCTTCAATAATAATCTATCCGTACATTTTATTAAGGCTGCGGATTACGTTGCAAAGTGTACGTTCCAGATCATAGAAAATCAGTGTGTTTTACAATTAATTGTTATGCTGATTACTTAGTCTTCGTTTTCTTCGGTTTTTTGTCCATGTCCTGTATTTGACTGATAATAAACCGCCCTAATATGCCATTGATTTCTGTTAGTATTGTTTTACGGTATGATTTCATAGATTCCGAGGTACCCTCTGTTTTTGAAAAAAGCAGGTGTGATTCAATACCCAAGGCATCGGCTAGTTTTTCAATCATCTCAGGGGAAGGGAATTTCTTTCCAATCTCGATCATCCCAATATAGTGTGTGCCGGTATTTACCCGTTCGGCAAGCTTCGCCTGGGACCAACCAAGGGTACGTCGGTAAAATTTAAGGTTATCAGCCAATATTTTTCTAATATTTAACATACGGCCACTTTAAGACTGTTAAATTATGTAGCCACAAAGAAGGGCTTGACTAAACTGCCGTATAGGGCATAATAATTATATACTATATGGAGACATATAATTGTTATAAAAAATCATGAAAAATAGAAGAATTTCATGGTTTTTTATACAGGTATCAATGAGGGACAAATAGATAACAGGAGAAAAGAAGAATATATGGAAGGCTTATTTCAAATAATTAAATACGAGGGTGATAACAGTACCTTTATATGGAAATCGCCGATTGAAGATTTTAACCTTGGTACTCAGTTGATTGTCCATGAATCTCAAGAAGCAATATTTTTTATGAATGGTCAGGCTCTCGATTTGTTCGGCGCCGGACGCTTTACACTTGAAACGCAAAATATTCCGTTAATCAGTAAGTTCTTGAACAAACCGACTGATAATCAAACTCCGTTCCATTGCGAGGTCTATTTTATTAACAAGACAGAACAGATGTCTATTAAATGGGGAACAGACAGTCAGGTTCAATATATGGAGCCGACATATAAATTCCCGTTAAAAATAGGCGCTTCGGGGGAGATGTCTTTGCGAGTGGAAGATTCGAGAAAACTACTGGTAAAAATTGTTGGAACGGAAAACTCTCTTGAACAAGCCGGACTAACGTCAATGTTCCGTGTTTTTTTAATGGCTAGGATAAAACCTTACCTTGCTCAAACTATGCAGAAAAACGAGTTTGGTATATTTGAAGTCGATTCTCACATGGGCGAACTTTCGGAGGTTTTACACAAGCAGCTTTTGCCTGACTTTATGGATTACGGTATTTCACTCGAACGCTTTTTTATAACGACTATTGTTAAGCCAGACGGTGATAAGGCTTATGAAAAATTTCGTGACATTCATATACGACAGTATTCAGACATTGCTGAAGCGCAAATTAGGCAGAAAGTGGGAATTATTGACCAACAAACTGATGCGCAAAAACTGGTAATTGAATCTCAAGCAATAGCGACAAAAAGAGCGCAAGAGGGTTATACCTATCAAAACGAGCGCAGTTTTGATGTCGCAGAAAAAGTAGCCGAGAACGAAAGTGTAGGTAATTTTACTAACACAGGTATCGGTCTTGGCATGATGGGAGGCATGGCAGGCGGTATGGGTTCGGTCGTCGCCGGAATTACAACCGACGCTCTTAATCCTTTAAGTACACAGCAAGGAATTGGTCAAAATAACTCATCTCCGGTCGCAGGGATTGGTGTAATGGTCCAGCCTGTTGTTGATTTGAAAAACGAAACGCAAAAATCTACGCCATCAGCATCCGACGACATGGGCGCTTTTAAGCAAAAACTTGAAAAAATAAAGATGATGAAGGAAACAGGAATACTGTCTGATGTAGAATTTGAAACGGAAAAGAAAAAACTGTTAAACAGTTTATAGAATGTCATAATACAGGGGATATGAATGAAACTGATAAAAAATAAGGGTATTTTTTTTGTTTCGGTATTTATAATAATTGCCGTTTATAATGTGGTAGTTTTTGTTATCCCATTTAACAGGGGCGGCGGCTTTTGGACCGGTTACGGTTTTTCCATGCTCGCAATGCTTTTAACGGCTACAGTGGGTTTTTTCGTGTTTGACAAGGAAACATTAAAAAGTAAATTTTACGGAATACCGCTTATATACGTTGTATGGCGCTACTTAATAATTCAACTAATTATCAGCTTTTTTGAGATAGTCTTGGATTTTATTCCAATTCCTTTTCAATATGGACTTGCGCTAAACACAATAATTTTGGGAGCCTGTCTCATTGGTCTTTTTACCGTTAAATTAGCAAAAGATGAAATTGAACGCATTGACAAAAAAGTTAAAGAGAAAGTTTTTTACATCAAGTCTTTACAAGTTGATATTGAAGGTTTGGTTGGCAAAGTCTCAGATGATTCTCTGAAAAACTTATTAAAAGACCTTGTTGAAGTAATACGGTATAGCGACCCTATGAGTAGCCCTCAACTTGCGGCAATTGAGAATAAAATAGAAGCTAGGTCGGCTGCTCTTACAGAAGCCGTTGAAAAGTCTGATGGAGAAACTGTAAAGGTATTGAGCAATGATTTACAGCAATTATTTGCTGAGAGGAACAAGAAGTGCAAAATATTGAAAAATTAATAAGTTCATTCAATAGGATAAACCAATTTATTAAAGGAGAAGAAAAATGGCGGCTTTAACATGTGATATTTGCGGAGGCAAACTCGTAATGGGAACCGGCGGCGTGGCTGTATGCGATAGTTGTGGGATGGAACATAGTAAAGACCGTATGCAGGAGAAAGTCCAAGAGATAAAAGGTACGGTTGAAGTCAGCAATATCGCAAGTATTGACTCCTTGTTGAAACGAGGGCATTTAGAATTGGAGAATTCCCAATGGGATGATGCTTATGATTATTTTAACAAAGTTTTAGATGTTGACCCGGAAAATATACCTGCTTATATAGGTTGTTTGTGCGCATGTGTAAATGTGCGGAATGAAGAAATGCTTGGAGAGGGAAAGGAACCTCTTTCAAAATTTTCTATATTCAAGAATGCTTTAAAGTTTGCAAATGATGAACTAAAAGCAAAATTGAAAGAATATGATGAAAAAATAAAAGTACGCATTGAAAGTAACGTTTCAGAACGAAAACTGACATTAGCTAAAACTCGTAAGGCATTAGCTAGATATCAAAATTGTATTTTAATTTCTTCTAATACTATATTAGGTTTAAAATCTGATGGTACGGTAGTCGTTGATGGTAAAATTAAAAATCTAGAAGTCATAAGAAGCTGGTGTGACATTGTGGCGATTGCTACTGGAGGAGAATTAACTCTGGGGTTAAAAACAGATGGCACGGTGGTCGGTTTATCGTCAACAAAAAGCTGGCGGGATATTGTAGCGATTTCTGCTGGTATCGACTATGCAGTAGGTTTAAAATCAGACGGTACAGTAGTTACTGGTGGTGATCTTATTTTTAATAATTACGGCATGGGTAATGAATACGGACAATTAAATACAGAAAACTGGCGAAACATTGTTTCAATTGCAGCTCGGAACGATCGTACAGTTGGTTTAAAATCAGACGGTACGGTAGTCGCTGTTGGGAATAATAAATTAGGCGAATGTAATACCGAGAACTGGCGGGACATTGTTGCGATTGCCGCTGGTAATGTACATACTGTAGGCTTGAAATCAAATGGCACAATTGTCATTGTTGGAGATATAGAAGAGAATAATAAAGATAAAAATAATTTCCAAAACATTGTAGCAATTGTAGCTGGGCCGAGTGGTAAAACAGTTGGTTTGAAATCAGATTGTACAGTGGTCGCTATGGGGATAGATAATTACCGCAAAAAGATATTGGCGAACTGGCGGGATATAGTTGCGATTGCCGTTGGTAATGAAGTAGTTGGCTTGAAATCAGACCATTCGGTAATTTTTACAACTGATGAATATTCAAATACTAGAGAAGCAGATAAGTGGAGGGACATAGGGCCCGTTCCTGAAGAGCAAATAGTAAAATCAAGACTTAAACTGGAAGAAAGAAGACGCTGGATACAAGAAGGCTTATGCCATTATTGCGGAGGGGAAATTGGCGGTCTTTTTACAAAAAAATGTAAATCATGTGGCAGAGAACATTTTGGGGATTAGGATAACCATAATGCAAAATATTTTGCGCTGTATAAAACGGCTGAGTCGGATAAAAACAAATTTGTTAAAGGAGAAGGGAAATGGCGGCTTTAACTTGTGATATTTGCGGAGGCAAACTAGTAGTGGGAACCGGCGGCGTGGCTGTATGCGATAGTTGTGGCATGAAATATAGTAAAGAACGTATACAGGAGAAAATAAAAGAAAAAAAAGGCACAGTTGAAGTCAGCAATTTCGCAAGTAATGATTCCTTGTTGAAACAAGAGAATTTAACATTGGAAAATTCTAATAAAGAATTAAATACGGTACTCGCTATAGGAGATAATAGCCGAGATGGACAGGAAAACACTGAAGAGCAAAATGTAAAATCAAAACTTAAAATAGAAGAAAAAGAGCCTAATCATAACAATGTAAACGATAATCCATCTCAAGAATTAAATACGTTAGTCGCTATAGGAGAGAATAGTAGAGACGGACTAGACAACACTGAAAAGCAAATGAATGTGGAAAGAATTAATATGGCTTTATGTTCAAATTGTGGAGAAAAAATTAAAGAAGGCGTAAAATTTTGTCCAAGTTGTGGCAGGCCAGCAGTAAATACAGGTTTTCCTCCTGGATATAAACCTAAAGATTGGACAACGACATTATTACTTTGTATTTTCTTGGGGTGGCTTGGAGGGCATAGATTTTATGTAGGTAAAATAGGAACCGCAATTTTAAATATTATTGTTACTGTTATTACTTTTGGTATTGGTAGTTTTATTTGGTTTATTATTGACCTTATTATGATATGTACTTTTAAATTCAAAGACAAGCACGGTTATCCACTCAAACATAAATCATTAACAAATGTCCCTACATCGCCGAATATGCCTGTATATGATTCACCGTCTGCAAACATTGGGAATAATGGCGGCACGGTTTATGATAAAGCGGAAAATGTCGAATCTACGGCTCAAAATCTACTTGAACAGGAAACCGAAAAAAGAATCTCATCGGAAAAAATTATCGAGTTTAAAGCTTTTGTGCGGAATTTAATTGAAACCAACGGTGGGCAATTAACTGGTGATGGGGCTTATTGGGAAAATATTCCTGAAAAAATATGTAACAATGCAACCAAAGCTCACGCCATCCCTAATAGCGAGTCTATTCTGATAGTTTTTAATGAAAGCATACTTGGTTCCGGTAAAGCGGGCATGGCGTTTACTGATTGGGGCATTAGATATAAATCTGCAGGAGATTCATGGCGTTTATCATGGAATGACATATCGGCAAAATATACCCTTGTTAAAACAAAGACAGGCGATACTATAATGATAAAACCCAATGAACTTTTGCTTAAGGCTAAATCAAGCAATGGTTCTGCGGTTGATAAACCGATAAATTTAACCGTCTATATAGACTACGACATATTGGCAGCCATAATCGACAAATCCTGTCAAATATTTACAGGAAGAAAAGTAGAGGTGTTGGATAATACTGTCGTAAATAAATATTTGCGAAAGAGAGAGGCAAACGGATTTCTGGATTATTTACAAGAAGAAAATAAATCAGGCGTATTGGGAAAAAATGCCATTCTAAATACTGGAAAATCAATAAAAATTGAAAATTTTTCCGGTTCTTTGAACCTGCATGATGATGAAGAAATAATAGTCTTGTTTGAAGGCACCCAAAAGGGTTCCGGCGAAAATGGACTGGCGTTTACTTCATGGGGGGTAAGATACAGAGATAACGTAAATCAAAAAAAATGGGATTTATCATGGAAAGAATTGGGAGAAAAGTGTACTTTCCACAATGAGGAAAAAAAATCTTTCAGAATAAGAAGTAAACAAGATGATCTTGCCGCTTATGAAATAGACAAAATACCCTATATGCCTAATACGGATATACTGGAAATTTTATTTCTTAATGGCTGTATGATTATGAACGGTGAGGATCCTTATGCAGTAGATCCAGAAGCATAAGGAACATTTGAGACAATTCATGAATCAAATAATAGTGACTTTGATTGGAACTATTATTACTGGAGTAATAGGGCATTAATATGAAAAATGCAGAAGGAGTTAAACAATGTATAAAAAACAGATGTATGGCGTTAAGTTTGTCTGTATCCTGATTTTTACCGTATTTACCACTTGCGTCAGCAAACCTGAATCATCCGCCAATAAAAACCTAGATCCGCTTGATGTTGAAATACGTGCGACATCGGATTACCTGAACGGCAGATTGGCTAAAGGAATTAAAATCATATTTCTTAATTTTCAGTCGAACTGTCCGGCTGTTTCAGAATACATTATTGACGGACTAATCGAAAATACCGTTAATGACGGGATGTTTAAGGCTGTTGACCGGCAAAACCTTACTCTTATTCAACAGGAAATGAATTTTCAGCTTTCCGGCGAAGTAAGCGATGAGTCGGCTCAGGAAATCGGTAAATTGCTTGGAGCGCAGACCATAGTATCCGGAGCTATCACGCCGATTGGCAGTTCATACCGGCTTAGGGTACGCGCAATTAGCGTGCAATCCGCTGAGATACAAGGGCAGTTTAACAGGGATATAAATAAAAGCCGCAGGTTAGTCGAATTGCGGGAAAATTGCGGATCAACATTTGCTCAAACTTCATACCCGACAGGCAATACTCCGGCAAACACCGTTGTTGTTTCTCCCTCTCAACCGGTATCTAGGCCGTCAAATACACAGCCAATAACTACCGTCTCTTCCGGTACGGCTGCCATACAGTATGAAAAATTTACCGAATTGCGAAAATTGGAAGTTGATAATATAAATACCGCGCCAAGTCATCCTTTTATATTTACCCGAGACGGTAAAGGAATCATAGGTTTTGACAGTAAAAGTAATAGTAATTACATAAGAATATGGAATGTGGAGACGGGTAAAGTCGAAAGAAATATTCGCGTGTTTTCCAATTCTGGTATTGTTACTCCAGACCTTATTGCTATTAGCCCTGATGGGACAATGCTTATTACAGCTAGAAATAGTATTGTATGGCTTTGGGATATAGCTTCAGGCGCGTACCGGGAATGTACAGGGCATACAAAACAAATAAAGGCGCTTGCTTTTAACCCAGATGGGAAATACTTTGTATCAGCATCCGCGGATAAAACTATTAAAAAATGGAGTGTGGAAACAGGACAGGAAATACAAAGTATTGAATGTGATTTATGGAGCTATGTTGCAATCAGTTCTGACGCTCGACAATTAGTTACAGCAGATCCAAATGGAAAAATAATGATATTGGACGCAACCAACGGAAAACCAATACGGCCAATCTCAGGCAGAGTATTTAAATTAGAATATTCCCCGGATGGAAGCATGATAGCCGCATTTGGAGATAGGAATGTAATCCGTATTATTGACGCAAAAAACGGACGTGATCTTTTTACATTAGCCGGGCATGAAGGCTCTTCTAATTTTAATTTATTATTCAGTCCTGACGGAACCAGATTAATATCAAGCAGCCAGGATAATATCATTATCTGGAATTTGTCAAACGGTTGGGAACTAGGACGTAAAAACGTCCGCTCTGGTTATGGAATAAGCTCATTGGCAATCAGTCCGGATGGAAAATATTTTGCGATTGCCAAGAGAACAAACAGTATTGTGATTTGGGGGTTAGAATAATTGTATTTCACTCTTTATTATAAAAAAATGAACTTGATATAGATTTTATGTTTTTATTTAAATAATCCGCTCTCGCTTATCAAGCTGTCTAGCTGTTTACCTTCGTTTTCAAGATAAATTAGTTCTTTTGTCATTTTCTCTATTTCGGTATCGATATTTTCTTCATAATACTGAATAGAATTATTTTCAAACAATAAATCTAAATTTGATAAACTCATATTCTCCTACTTAAAGTTAATCCAATGTTAATTAAATAAATACACGTAACAATGTGAATTTCAAATATATATCATTCCTATGTACAAGCCGCCTGTATGGGCGGTTCATCTTTAATTTTAAGGAGACAGGAATGAACAGTTTAAATTCTATTCTTATTGAGGGAAATCTTGTAAGGGACGCTGAAATACGGACAACCCCTAAAGGGACAACAGTTGGTACGTTTCAAATTGCATCTAACCGTTTCTACAAACAAGATACCGGTATGGAAAAGGAAGTATCATTTTTCAACGTTGAAGCATGGTCAAAACTTGCTGAAAGTGTAAGCAACAAAGGACGAAAAGGCAGGGGTGTCAGGGTCGTGGGACGCCTTAAACAAGATCGATGGAACGACAAGGGAGGAAAGGCGCAATCAAGAGTAGTTATCGTAGCAGAGCATATTGAGTTCAGACCGGAGATCAAGAAAGAAGGTACAGAAACGGAAAACCAAACGGAAGAAAATGATCCGGCTGAATCCCTTGAAGATGTCGAAAATCTTGTTCCTTCTTTCTAGTGAAATCTTATGTCACATAATATTAGGTCTTATTTACAGAGCCGCCTTTATGGGCGGCTTTATTCTTTATGGAGGTTTATATGCAAGGTTTACTTGTGAACTTTAAGCAAAGCGGAATTAATACTGCACATAGCCTTAAAAATAAAAAGGCGTTAGCGGCAATTATACCGAGTGTGAAAATCAGAAGATCAGTTTACGACAGTCTTGATGATTTTTTAAATAAAGTACCAATTGCCACAATGAATGAGTACGGCAATCGAGTTATCAGCGGAACTCGTATCTGCTGATACACATATAAAAGCCGTTCCAAACAGAACGGCTCATTATTTTTAGGAGGTACGAGATGCCTAATCAATGCTGTAAAATCTTGACTGTTGCAGAGGAAATGTTGAAAAAAATCACAGAGAGATACATCTGGAAGGATAAAAACAGACTGGAAAAATACGAATCTGACAATACTTTTCAAAGCAATGGCAACAAAAACAAACAAGATGACAGCTCAAAAAAGGAACGGAGGTAAAAAAAATGCAAATAAAAATAATCGACAAAATCAGAGAATTGACAGCCAAGCTTAACAAATGGCGGCATGAGTATTACAATTTAAACGCCCCTGTTGTTTCAGACGCTGTATATGACCGACACTTTGACGAACTTAAACGGCTGGAAATAAATAGCGGCATAACTATGAGCGATTCTCCCACACAGACAGTCGGCTATAAAACAGTTAAAGGTTTAGAAAAAACCATCCACAATATTCCTCTGCTCTCGCTGGATAAAACCAAACAAACAATCGATCTTATGCGTTTTATTGGTTCTCATAATGTACTGCTTATGCACAAACTGGACGGCTTAACGGTGAAGCTTGAGTATGAAATGGGCTCTCTTATTAAGGCGTCAACACGAGGGGACGGCGAGGAGGGAGAAATTGTTACACACAATGCCAGCGTTATTGAGGGCATCCCAGCGCAAATACCCTATCAGTCAAGATTGGTTGTCGTAGGTGAAACCTACATTCAAAAAAATAAATTTGACAAATTGAGAAAAACTTTGAAGGACAGTGCGGGAAATCCATACAAAAACGCGCGCAACATGGCGGCAGGTTCAATTCGTTGTAATAACGCGGCTTCTTGTGCCGGTCGCGGATTGATGTTTTCACCATTTGCAGTGATTGAAGGGTTGGATGAGGATTCTAAGATAAATGTAAATAAATCATTGAAACTGGCAGAGCTTAAACAATTGGGATTTTCTCCATGCGAATTCATATTAATAAAGAGTAAGCCGACTGAACTGGAAATCATCAACAGCATTTCAAAATTACGGACCATTGCTGATGATAAGGGATTACCAATTGACGGTATTGTAGTTTCCTATAACGACATCCTCTATTCCCTATCCTGCGGACGAACGGGACACCATTACAAGGACGCTTTAGCTTACAAGTTCGAGGATGACTTACATGAAACCGTTCTTCGGGAAATTGAATGGACACCGTCCCGTTCAGGCGAATTATCCCCTGTTGCCCTATTCGACACCGTGGAAATAGACGGTTGCGAAGTATCAAGAGCAAGCCTGCACAACCTGACATTTATCAAGGGATTGGAACTTATGCCGGGCTGTCGAATCCTTGTGAGCAAACGGAACATGATCATCCCCCATGTTGAGGAAAATCTTGATAGGGGACACTTCAAGGAGAAAAATGTCATTCCCAAACAGTGCCCTTGTTGCGGACAGCCGACACGGATACAAGAGAACAATAAAACCAAAGTACTCCGATGCGACAATATAAAATGCGTTATACAAAACCTCCGTAAGTTTGTTCATTTTGTGGGGGAAAAAGCTATGGATATTGAAGGTTTATCAGAAGCTACGCTGGAAAAATTCATCGGCAGAGGTTGGCTTCGTGATTTTACCGACATTTACCGGCTGGACGAACACGCTAAGGAGATTGTCAACATGGAAGGTTTCGGTGAAAAGTCATGGCGGCGTTTATGGGAATCAATCCAAAGAAGCCGCCGGACTACATTTGAACGCTATGTAGTTGCGATGGATATTCCTATGGTCGGGAGGACAGCAAGTAAGGAACTATACAGATATTTCAACGGTAGCCTGAACGCTTTTGAAACAGCCGCATATAATGGGTTTGATTTCACCGAATTAAACAATTTTGGTGCGGTTTTGTACCGCAACATTCGTAATTGGTTCAAAGTAAAAGAGAATCAATGTCTATGGAAGGAGTTACAAACGATGCTTACTATTAACAAGAAAAGCGCAGGCAAAGAGAACAAAGAAAGTATCTTTGCAGGGCGTACAATCGTGGTCACGGGAAAACTCGAATATTTTACCCGCGATTCCATTAACGCGAAGATTGAATCTTTGGGAGCCAAAGCAGGAAGTTCGGTGTCAACTAATACCGATTATCTTATCTGCGGCGAAAAAGCGGGAAGCAAACTCAGTAAAGCAAGGGCTTTAGGCATTACAGTATTAAACGAACAGCAGTTTCTCGACATGGCAAAGAGCGCGTAATACACAAAGACAAAAAGGCTATGCGGTAAGTCACATTTCAACCGTATAGCCGTTTTTTATGGAGGTAACAATATGCGAGTAACAGCTTATATTAATAGCCTGAAAGACAAGAAAAATAACCGCCATGTATTAGGCGAAGCTGAAATTATCAAAAGCATTGGCGACAATCTGTATCTTGCCGAATATAACGGCGTTAAATGTACGGCGATTTTTAATTTATTCACAGGCTACTACTACGTTGATGACGTATATGGGGTAATTAAGGAGGGACCATCTCATGACGTATCAAATCATCTCTAAACGCAAACTAAAGCGCAATGTAAAAATAGGAAACCCAGCAGAAGCGTACGGTGTTGTTAAAAGATATGCCGGAGCGAAGCAGGAATATTTTATTCTGCTTACCTTGAACAACGCCAATAACGTCATTTCGTTATCCATCGTCACTATTGGATTGGTAAATAAAACGATTATTCATTCGAGGGAAGTATTTAGCAGAGCAATAAGCGATAACGCTACGACGATCATTATTTGCCATAACCACCCTTCCGGCGAGTTAATGCCTTCCGATGAAGACAAGCAGGTTACCAATGATATTTACTTTACCGGAAAGATAATAGGGATACCGCTTGTTGACCATATCATTATCTCCAAAAGAGGTTATACAAGCCTGAAAGAAATAGGCTTTTTCCCAATATAAAAACCGCTAACGGCGGCTTAAATAAATATACGGAGGTTTATATGCACGGAATATTTGAAAACGATTTTATGTTTTCAGGCCGGGGTGAAGTTCCCTGGCACGGCATCGGCGCGGTACTGGACGGAGTACTGACATCCGATGAAGCAATCAAACAAGCCCGTCTGACATGGACCGTTGAACAGACGCCGGTATACGCCGCTACGAATCGGGCTGTGGCTATTCCCGGCTATGTCGCCAATGTACGCAACGACACAAAAGAAGTGTTAGGAATAGTTTCCGAAAGGTACAAAGTCGCCCAAAACAAAGAGGTGTTCGCGTTTGCAGACGAGCTAATCGGCAACAGGAAAGTGAAATGCACTTACGAGACAGCCGGCTCTTTATTTAACGGAAGAAGGGTGTTTATGTTGGTTAATATGCCTAAAAGCAGAATCGTTGAGGACGAATACCAACCCTATCTGTGCCTTTCAAACGCTCATGACGGGTCAGCCTGCCTGCAAGTCTTTTTAACAGGGATTCGGGTAGTATGCAATAACACCCTCACGGCAGCCCTGAACACGGCGAAACGGAAAATATCAATACGCCATCTTTCCATAATGGAACAAAGGAAAAACGAAGCGTTAAAAACAATGGGCGCTGCTTCAAAATACTTCCATGATTTAGAAGTTTTCGCTTCACAGCTTGCCGGAAAGAAAGTCAACATCAGCAAGGTTTTGGATCGGCTTTTCCCTGTGTCAAGGGAAATGTCAAGAAGGCAGATTGAGTCTAACCGCGAAATAAAGGATCTCATTAAAAATCTGCTCAAACGGAAAGATGATTTGCAAAACTTCAAAGGCACTGCATGGGGCGCATACAACGCCATCGCCGACTACCGATCAAACGCCCAGCCCAAACGGAAGACAGATACCTATGCGGACAGCAAAATGGCTATGTTCCTTGACGGCGATGCGGTAATGAATCAGGCGCAGGAAATTATTCTGGAAATGGCGGCTTAATAGCGCATAATACCATCACCATCTCTAAAAGCCGCTCCGTATGGGGCGGCTTATTTTTATGTAAGGAGGCGGACGTGTCAAGAAGTTATAGTAAAACTCTCCCGGGAGGAACTACTTTCAGGCGTAAAAAAAATAAAAGATTCCGGGCACGTTGCCGTGTATGTATTCGTAAAGAAACGATTAATCCGGAGTTTGGAGAAACGGTATTCCCTCATTACAAAAAGTTTTTTGTATCATTCGGCGGCAAAGACTATGTTTTCAAAAACGACATACGTCAAGAATTTAACCTCGAAATAAGCCAAATTATTAACGGATATAGTTGCAAACACTTCGGCAGAGACGCTCCCAAAATGGATAAATGTTTTATTGAAACTGTTAATGAAATCAAAGGCGTTATTCCCGAAAAAAGAAAAGCTTACCGGTTTGAATGGCTTGACGGCAGAAAAACAAAGAGAGCCATTAAAGCATGGCGTGGAAATCCGTTTGATGTAATCAGTTATTTAACCCGCCACGGCTTAATTGAACAGGAGATACGTCGCAGACTTAAAATGAGAACGGGGAAATAGGAGCAGTTATGAATCAACAGGAATATTTAGAAAGAATCCGTAAGCGCGAACTGAGAACGGCATACCGTGAAAAACGTCTGGACTATGAACAAGGAAAACGCGAATGCAAACAGGAGAAGAAGGCAAATCAAAAACGAGTTAACGATGCGGTCCCCGGAGTATTTCAAGAAGATAATAAGAAAGCTGGCAAACCTGAGAAAAAGCCCGGAGCAGAAACATTTATTAACTTGTATTCATACATCGCACCGACCGCATTTGATAAAAGGGATTTAATTCCTTCAAACTGGAAGCCCGGTTCGTTTAACGTGCGGAAACAGAATTTTGAATTCTTAAAAAGTTTTGTCTACCCATACTCCCTGCCGGAAACATTGGTCTGGGCAACGCACACCCCGGAATATATCCGTGATGACGAAGGAAACTGGGATAGAAACGCTTATTGCGGTTTGATACGGCTGGCGAAGAAATGGATAAACGACATAGCCTGCGGAGGATCATTTTACAATAGGAACACGAAAATTTTCACCAGAGCGGAAGCGCATTACTTTCTATGCTCGAAAATGCCTTACGAGGATTGCAGTTCGGTAATCAAACTGTATTTCTACGCTAAATGCAGGGCAAGGGCTATGAACCCCAAATTGAGCATGATTATTGCGGACGTGTTCCATGTGAAGTTTTTAACTTGTTTCAAAAACAGGCTTGTTGAAAGCTTTCTTGATTTGCTTGCAAGAACGTCTGAGTATCGGTATGACCGGGGGACGATCGGAGACATCTGCGATTTTGTTCTCGAAAAAATACGGGGACGGAAAAATGGTTCTTTCTCCTTTAGCGGACGGACAATTTACAGCGTCATAAAGCTTTGCAACGAATGGCACGAACAGGTCAGGAGAGAAGCGGAACAGGCGCGAAAAACGGCCGCTAAGCCAAACGGAAAGCCCGGCGGTATTCCGCGCTGGAGAGGATTGGGGATAAGCCGTTTCAGGCACGAAACGGAAGAATGCGTTTGGGTTATAACAGAACTTACGTCGGATCAGGATTTGGTAAATGAAGGGCGCAAAATGAAGAACTGTGTTGGAAGTTATTCGGATAAATGCGCTTCCGGTTACTCTGCCGTTTTCTCGGTCGGGCGAATCAATAAAATGAATCAGCTTATTGAAAATGCCGCTACGTTGGAAGTCAATGTTTCAAACCGTACGTTAATTCAAGCGAAAGGGAAATGCAACTCCGCGCTGACGGACAAAACCATGAGCGTTATTTCTCGATGGGCTGTAAGTAACAGGATTATGGTTCGGTTGTTGGTGTAATCAATTCCATAAAGCCGCCCTGTATTGGGTGGCTATTTTCATTTACAAGGAAAAGGTCTATGAAGAATATTATTGTTAAAGACGAGAGAAACTATCAGGTGATCGCTGGAAACGCGATTTCTGTGCTGGATGTTCTCCCCCCTTCAATCTATGAAGTTTATTACCAGCGTGATGAAGGATTCAGCCTGAATGAAACTGCTCAAGCTTTCAATGCAGTACGTAAATTATACGGTGAGGTTGAATACATAACAAGCAAGGTTTTAAGCACCTTTGAAAAATTTGAAGGGAATCTTGGGGTCTTGTTTACAGGTCCAAAAGGGGTAGGAAAAAGCCTGACGGTAAGGAATATCTGCAAGGAAGCCATTAAAAATGGGCTACCGGTAATACTGGTAAAAAAATATTTCGGAAACATCAGCCAATTCATTGAAACTATTTATCAGCCCTGCGTTGTTGTCTTTGACGAATTTGAAAAAATATATCCCGATAAAAGACAAAAAGACCATGATGACTTTGAAGGGCAGGAAAGTTTCTTGAATTTATTCGATTCGTCGCTTGCGGGGAAGAAGCTGTTTCTACTGACTTGCAATGACCTGCGTGATATGTCGGAATTTTTGTTGAACCGGCCGGGAAGAATTCATTACCATTTTAAGTACCGCAGCCTTACAGTCGAAGAAATATCAGGGTACTGCGCGGATAATCTCGTTAAAGAAAAGCACGGCCTTATCCCCGATATATGTGCGTCTGGAGCGCGTATCTCTAACTTCTCCTACGATATGCTCAGGTCGATTGTATTCGAGCTAAACAATTATGATTTCAGCCTTGCCGAAGCGCAGAACACCTTAAACTTAAGTGCAAGGGAGAAATCAGCATTTAATTACCTAATTTACCTCAAATCCGGCGAAACCGTAAAGGAAGACGGCTTTTTAGATTTTTCGATGCCGTATCTTTATCTTGGATGGAGTAAGAACCCCGGCGGCAAACAGTATTCTTCAATTGTGAATACTACGGGGGCGCAATGGACGGGAGATGCCGACGGTTCGCTTGCAGTGGTTGGAGAATTCATATTAAAACCGGAAGATAAAGACGAAGACGGCGGCGAAATTGAAAAGATTGTTTTTACTCCGATTAAAGAAGACTTCAGAGTCAGACGTTACGATTACTGATCGGTTGTTAAGCCGCCTTTTCAGGCGGCTTTATATTATCAGCCAAAGGAGGCAGTTATGATCATTACAAACAAGTTAAATCTTCCTGAAGGGTTTGTAAAAGCGGTTTCCATTGAGAAACACAATGCGCAGGGTTCCTTGTCTGCAACAACTTTAATACAGGGGGTAAAACAGATTATCCTTACAGATCGCCATTGGGACAAGCTGGAGGATGACGTGTCCAATCGTATATGGGCGATATTCGGAACGGCAGTACACTCACTCATGGAAAGCGAAGGCGAGAACAATTTTATCGAACAAGAAATGGATTACAAAATAGGAGATATAACCGTTACCGGAAAAATTGACAGCTACGACATGAAACACGGTTTAATTGACGATTACAAAACAGCGTCTGTAGTAAAGGTCAAGTTCAGTGATTTTTCCGATTGGTATAAGCAAGGTATGATATACGCGTGGCTTCTGCGAAAAAACGGCTTCAAAGCTGAGCGTTGCCGGTTTATTGCAATGCTTAAAGACCACAGTAAAACCGATGCGTTACGCGACAGCCAATACCCAAAAGACCCGGTATACATCTATAAATTTTCGGTAACATCGCAAGAGTTATTCAAAATCGGAATATACATCAAGAACAAGGTTGATGAATACCAACGCTGTCTTTTACTTCACGATAACGATATACCCCCATGTACGCCTGAAGAACGGTGGGAGAAGCCGCCAAAGTTTGCCGTTATGAAAAACGGTCTTAAAAGGGCTGTCCGTCTCTTTGACAGACGTGGTGACGCTGATCTTCTTGTTGAAACAAAAGGCACAGGGCATTATGTCGAATGTCGTCCGGGTGAATCTGTAAGATGCCGCTCCTACTGTTTATGCAAGCGTTTCTGTAATTACTATCAGGAATCAGTTTTATCCTCGTATCAAGAACTAGTTGACGAGCCGGTTGCGGCATAAGGAGGAAAAATGCATTTTCTACATAACGGTAATTTTCAAACCGAAAACAAAATCAATTTTGCTCTCGGAAGGGATTTTCATATTACGATATTGAAAATCATGTTTCCTTTGTTATTACTCATTACTCTCTGCGTTTGTATCTTGCATTGGGTAGGGGTTATATAAATTCCTCTGTATAAGGGGAAGTAATCTTAATTATCCGTACATTACGGAAAGGAGTTAACTTATGGCATTTGCAAAAGCGGAACGTACCCAGCTTTATTTAAGGTGTGCGTTATTCGGTCCAAGTGGAAGTGGCAAAACTATGACCGCCCTGCGTATGGCAAAAGGGATAGCCGAAAAAATGGGCGTCCCCGTAGCTGTTATCGACACTGAAGCACGGTCGGCTTCCAAATATGCCGACAGGTTTACTTTTGAAGTTGATAATCTAAAAGAGAAAACCATTGACCATTACATTGCCTCAATGGAGGAAGCCGCGAAAGTGGGTTACAAAGTTTTGGTCATCGATTCGCTCTCCCACGCATGGCGTGAACTGACAGATGAAGTAGATCGTATTACTCTCAAAAACAACAGTAAAAACACTTTCACACCATGGGCTCAAGTCAGCCCGAAACAGAAACGGTTTATCAATGCTATCTTGAATTATCCCGGTCATATTATCGCAACAATGAGAAGTAAAACCGAGTGGGTTATCGGAGCAAACAAAGACGGCAAAACTGTGCCTGAAAAAATCGGTCTTGCCCCTGAACAGGGGAAAGGAATTGAGTTTGAATTTGATTTGTTAATAGAGATGAATCAGGCTCACAACGCGACTGTAACAAAAGACAGAACCGGCAAATATCAGGATGCGGTTATTGAGAAACCTGATGAAGAATTCGGTGTTGCGCTTTATGAATGGCTTGCAAGCGGCAAAGCTGAAATACCGACGACAACGCCAGTAAAACCAGCAAAACCTACGGTAAAAAATACTTCAAAATCCGAAAAGGTTCAAGCCACACCTTCGATACAGCAAACCGGAAAATCGGCTGTAGCAACCAAAATACTGTCCTATAAAGAACAAGGAAGCCAGTTAATGAAAGAAATCGGGGTTATAATAACCGCCGCCAATAATGGCAAACCATTCTTTACAGAAGACGAAAAGGAAGGGGCACGTCAGATTATCAAGGAAACCAAGCCGGATGAAAAAGGCATCTCTGACTTGAGAGAATTCAAAACCTTCTTGTCAGACGAGCTCGCCAAGCGGGAATCTAAAAAAGCCGCATAATTTTTCGCTTTTTTCTTATAACAAAATAATATTTTTCTCATTATGCCGATACCGCATTGGCTGGAAACGATAATAGCTTTTGCGGTATCGTGCTTTAAATTGACGGATGTCGGCGGTGCGGTAGTATTCCTACCTGTCGCTGTTCTCAAATCAGAAAAAATAATCTATAAGAGGAGACATTTATGAAACGCTTAGTATCAACAAGCCTGATTTCCAGATGGAAAAAGACGTTTGCAAGAGGTAAAAACAAACCTGTTAGAGAAGAATCTTCACAGCAGGAAAAACTTAAAACAACAGAGACAACTATTATTCTCAACAAAAAAGAAACGGTTTCTTTCCAATTATCCCGGTTGAATAATCCAAAGGATTTTGAACGTATGGCTTTCGTCGCAAAAGTTTGTTTAAAGTATAGCGATTCGCAGATTAAAACGATCCTGCATGTCGAACAGACGAGAACTGGAAGCCGTCTTGTCGCCACAGACGGCCACCGCCTTCATGTTGCAGAAATTTCTAAAAAGATTAAGAGCGGTAATTACAAACCGGTTGTCACAAAAGACACTATCATACTTGGTAAACCTGTCACCGGCATAAAATTTCCCGTCTGGGCAAAAGCTATTCCTGAGAAAATGGAAAAACGGGGCGTTATAAACCTTGCGGATACGGGGTTGGGAAAAGACCGGAAAGAGAATGAAAAGCTCTCCCTAGTTTTCAATTCCTTTGTGAAGCAGACAGGCGAGCCGGTAAATGTGCGCTACCTCGAAGATCTGACAAAACGTGTATGGATAATTTACTGTCAGAATGAAAAACGCAGGGCAATTATACTAAAGGAAAACGGAAAACCGAATGAAAAGAATCCGGTTGCCGTTATTCTGCCTATACCGCAAGCTGCCTGAAACAACATTTGGGCTTTGCTAATTCAAATCAAGTTATCGGAGGATTAATATGATTCCAGAAAAGAAAACTTTTCCCAAAATTCCAGATAATTCTAAAATTGGATTTACAGTTTGCCTTAATCAAAAGGAAAACAAAAAACCATTCGAGGTGACGGTGTTTCTTATAAAACCGGGTAAAAACCATGAAGAATTACAAGATGAAAACGCCGTAACCTTTGCCGCAACCGGCAAGCTCAGGCTTGACATTGGCAAGAACAGTTATTTGGAAATTTTTGCGGAAAATTCATGCAAATTGAAAGACGCGGATACGATAATTGAATCCAGCGTTATTGATAAGGAGGATGATAATGGTTAGATGTCCATACTGTAAAGAAAGAATCCGAAAAGGCGCGATTCGATGTAAACATTGCCACTCAAGTATCGGGACGAATGTTGACGGTTCAAATGCCAATGACGGTAATGCCGGTTATCTGCGAAGCGCTTTTATTAAAATAAATAACGAATGCGACGCCATAGAAGAAAGGATAAACGCCCGTACAGGCTTTGTTTTCACCAAGCATCAATATTCTGAGGATGAGCTTCTTGAAGCAACAAGCAGAATTGAGTCATATGTCGAAAAAATCAATGACGACTTAGAGAGATGGGAAGCCGCTCAAAAATTAAGCGCTGATGTGAAGCTTTCTTTTAACAGAAAAGCTAGTGATTTATATCGGCGGCTTGAAATAATGCAAACGAAAATCCAAAATCGCACTCATACTTTTTGGGAAAAAGTTTGTATAATTTTCAAACGAATTATCTTAAAACTTTTGCCTTTCTTGACGTTTAAGCTGGTAGCCGGAAAAGAAGAGCCGGAAGAAATTGCCGCCTGACGGGAGATTTTAATTTAAATACATGACAGCAAGGGGATGGGCTAACTGTTCCCCTTGTTGTCATTCTTTTCATACAATCGTAATCTAAGAACCGTTTTTTTTTAATCGGATTAAGATTTTATATACTCTAGTGTTAGATTGACTTTCAATATCAAATCTTGTTTTTAAGTAATGTATATTAATTATTTTATAGTTTTCTAGCTTCGCTATCACTTGAGTTAGAAACTTTCCTTGCGTATCTTGCGTATCAAAACTATAATTATAAGTATATATAATTAATATTTATTATACTAATATTCCCCCCCTATTTGCCTTTTTTCACTTAAAAACTATAGCAAATAGCGTAATGTAGGGGCATTTTGAGAAATATATTCATCATTAAAATTGATTGAATTAGGTGATAAATAGCGATTCAAGGTTTGTTTTATTTGTTGATAATGAGTTAAGATAAAGTAATTTACAGGCATGAAAATGACATAAGGACTTAACATGGTTTTTGCCCTGTCATCACAGATGCGAAACTCAATACGTTTAATTCTTTCTTGACTATTAATTTTGAGACCTCTATCGTAGATAGCCAAAAGTGATCTTCTTATTCCTTTTACTTCGTAATTATGTTCATCTTTACGCCGTAGTTTTTTTTTATAGTCTTTTGAATAAAATGTATTTAAATAGCATAGAAAATCGTCCTCTTTTAATTGTAAAATAGGATCATAGCCGTAAAAATCAAAGTATAGCTCATATTCATCAAGCTTGAATAACCGTTCAGGGTATGGAAAGCAGTTTGTAATAAAAGAATATGGATTAAAACAGCCATGAAAAATAGAATCTATACAATTATTGAGATAGGAAGCTATTTTTTCGGTAAAGAGTCCAAATGAAATACCGTGTTTTAGAGCCATTAATACAGAATACCAAGGGTTATATTTATCAATATGAGAAACTCCGTTATATTCCAATTGAATATTTAATTCGGACCAACCACCGAATGTAATAATATCAATTATTCCTTTTAATTCAATTGGTGTACTTTTATAATTTAAATGGGTAGATTCTATTCCCAGAGTTATTTTATCTATCCCTATATCCACATAGGAGCCGTAAAAATAATCATTGTTGAACATTCTCCCCCCCCTTTGAATCTGTTTCGACATGAAAAGTGCAGTCATTAAAGAATTTTTGTATGTGAGCATCATTAAATCTTAGGGCTGAACCGATTTTAATAGACCCTATAATTTTCCTTTCCGCTAGCTTGTATACACATGATTTGCTGAGCTTTAGCATCGTGCTAACTTCTGCAACATCGTACAGTTTATACATATGTTATCCTCCTTGAGCACAAAAAATTCTTATTATGATCTTTTGTCACTCAATAGGATGTTGTGATCTGTTTTCATGGTAAATTATAAGTACTATTCCAATTCATAAAATTTGTTTGTGTACAATTCTTGTTTTCAAGTATAATCATAAGATGGTCGATAATACTTATTTTATTTCCTTCAGTTTTTGACGTAGATACGCAAAATCCGCATAAAAAGTCAATTGTCTCCATATCTACGTCTTTTTTATATTTTTCAGTACTTTTTATTAAAAGGTTAACAAAAGTTTCCCATAAACAAGATGGTAAGATATTTCGTTCTTTGCCTATTCCTATTCTTTTAAGAACCGACTCTACTCCGCGGGTTATGCTAATAGGATCACAAGGTTTATTCATATTTCTTAGATTTGGTATGACATATTTGCTTTCAGGAAAATAGGAATCCATTTCCTTAATACGTTTCCTTACATTCCCAATAAAAGGGATAATTCGTTCCTTATCCCCAGTTTTTACCAGAAACATATCATTCGATTGTATTTGCTCCCTCCGAAGATTGCGTATTTCGGATACTCCGAAGCCGCAAGTTACTCCCAATAATGAAATTAGAGTATCACGCGCCATTGTTTTATTTTCATCCCGCAAATTCATAATTGTTTTAACTTCATCTACAGATAGAATCCCATATTTTTCTATTTCATCTTTTGATAAAGACGGGGCATAAACTTGTTCCAATTTCTTTCTTGCCATAAGATATGCTTCAGTACGTGTTTTGCTTTTTGGAAGGCTCTTTTCTTGAATAGACCGCCCATTTTTATCAAAAAAACGGGCTTGAAAATATAATTCCCCTTTTGAACCTTTCCGCTTAACGATATTTATAAGTGAATGCATTATTTTTGCCCTGTATTTGATTATATAACAATGAAAGATTAAGTGTAAGAGTGTCAAAGACCAAGAAAGATTAGGTGTATGGTTAAAAGTATGTCAAAAATAGGTTTTGAATGATTGAGTATGTTAATTCTCAATTTTTACGGAAGTATTTTCCGGAATAGTTTTTGGGAAAAAAGATTCTGTCATGGGCAAATAATTTATGTTGGTCAATTGTACATGACTATATCGCGCCGTCATTCCAGATGAATGACCTGTTAATAATCGAACGGTTTCCGGAGCAAGCCCAAATTCTAAAAGCATGGTATTAAAGCTGTGGCGAAAAGAATGGAACGTTATGTTACGTTCTTTTCGCTGTTCTTGGTTTATACCGATTTTATCAAGTGCTTTGTAGAATTGCTTATATACAGTTTTATGATTAATGGGTGTGTTTCCATGCGAAAAAATGAAATCTGAAGGTTGTCTCCCCCCCCTTAAGCTATGTAAAAACCAATACAAACTTTCAGGAATTGGAATCTTTCTGGTTTTTCCGGTTTTAGGGCATTTGAGTAAGTCCGTATCGCTCCATGAGTAGGCTACTGTTATGAAATAAGGCTGTACCATCTCATATTTAAGGGCAAGGATCTCTCCCAGACGCATCCCTGTAATTGCCGCTGTCAGATTTAAGGCGAGATGCATATTAGAACGCCATATTATTGTTATATCGCCAGAAAACAGCCTGCCCAGTTCTTCCCGGCTCATAATACCTTTCTCAAGGGACTTTAGAGCGAAAAGCTCGATATTTAACATTGGATTTTCGTCTATATCGTGAGATTTTATTGCATACCCGAAGATAATCCGTAGTATTGTAATAACATGGTTAAGGGTTTTTGTGCCAACGCCTTCTTTTTTCAATTTTAGTAGCCATGCCTCAATTCTCTGTTCGTAAATCTCTCTAATGTCCAAATTTCCAAATTCTGGCACAATTCTTGATAAAAGCAGGTTCCTTTGAGCTTGCGCCCAGCCTTTTGTATACGATTTTCCTCGAAGTAGCCTTGCCTTGATATATAAGCAGGTATCAAAAATGAAGAAATTTTCAGTGTACTTGGCAAATTGATAGTTCTTTTCCATTGCCAGTTGACCATTTTTTAGTAGTCTACGACAAAAAATGACCGCTTTTTCATAGGAATCTGCTCTGGTACTACGATAAATCCGCTTTTTATTGGTTAGATACGCCCAATAATAATAGACAGTTTTACCTGATTTTAGCTTTCTGGGATACACCCCAAAAGTTGATTCATTTATCATCCTTTACTCCTTGGCTCTCAGCCAACGGGATGTTCAGTGCCACTTCAGGTTAAAAGGGGATAAAACAGGAGAATTCAAGGTAATGGGGCTTTACTTATTGTTTTGTTTCTGATATTCTTTATATAAGACAATTTTATAGATATATTATTATTATTATATCTATATATTTCATATTTTATATATGATATTTTCTTATTTAGCATAATAATTATGAGAGAACATTTTGAAGCAAATAAACGAAAAGACTGAAGAAATTTTAACAGAATGGTCATCTGTGACACTTTTTGATTTACAGAAAGCTATTCACAAGAAAATGCGACAATATCCGGGTGGTATAAAGGGAATCTGGGAGGCTATTGATCCATACTATAAATGTATTGAAGGTGATAAAAATACCAAAAAAATAAATAAATCGGATTTTTTACGAGCAGTAAGTCGATTAAATGAAAAAGGACCTGAAAATGAAAACATGACATTTGGAATTAAAGGTAATTTACTTTTAACTCTTAACATTTTTGATATATTAGGGCTCATAAAACGAGATGAAATAATAAAGGTAAAAAATAAAAAGAGATATTTTAAAGGTTATATTTTTGATTCATATCGTAGGGTAAAAGATTTAGAAAAAAAAATTAATGATTTATCTGGTATTTTTGAACAAGCTTTTAGGAGGCCACCACGTTTTACTGCTTATAAAATTGCTAAAGATTGGGAAAATATATTGTATAGGGTAAAAGAAATTATTGATGGTAATATTGACCCTGTTTTTCAAGAAAATTATTTTAAGGTAGCACCTTTTCAGGAGAGAGCTATGTTTTATAATTTGGTAATATCAAAATTTAGAAATTCACCATTTCATATTTCTGTATATAGTATTTTATTTGATTACAATTATTATTTTTATCAGGATAAAATCATTTATAGTCATATAATTAAAGAATTAAAAGATAATTCTTTAATTAAAATTGTAAATAAAGATGATAATATTTATCTATACTTTCTTTACTGTTTTTTACAGATGAATAAACGTTTTCTAAATATGATAAGTAAGGAAGACGAGAAAATGAGTACTGAAACTTTTAAATTGCAAGATCATTTAATATTTAATAATAATGATGAAATTATAAATAATGAAGATATAAAACGAAAATATCTTCAAAAGAGTGTAACTGTAATGCTAAAAAATGTTAAAAAAACTATTGGATATATAGGAAGTAGAAAGCTTACTGAAGAAGAAAGTTTGGAATATAAAGAAATTTTACATGAGATTGTAGATGTTTTTTATGACATATATTTGAATAAAACAGATGTAAAAGAAGAAACAATACCTCAATTGGTAAACAAAATTGAATCATTAGAAATTGAAAAAATTTTTTCATTAATAACATTAAGCCGTTTTAATATTTTTTATGTACCAAGTATATATATTAGTAAATTAGAAATATTGAAAAATAGAATTAGTAATAATGAGAATATGTTATTGCGAAATTATCTTAAATAGTAGGTTAATATGGAAGATTGTTCTAAAATCCAAAAAGAAGCGATTAATCATATAATAAATGCTTTCAATCAAAATACGAATCCTATATGCGCGATAGATATGGGTACTGGAAAAACACGTATTGCTTGTGAAGTAATAAGAAAATTTATAAAACTATCAGAAAAGAATGGAAATCATTATACGGTACTTATTGTTCATAAAGCATCTTCTTTTGATAATCCTTGGTTAAAAGAATTGAAAAAATGGGAAATTATATCAGATGACAAACAATTATATCGTTTACATGGAAGAGACAGATGGGCTTCATTTGATGATTATAAACATCAGAATTATCCGATTAGTATTATCCAGTCCTCATATGATACAATAATGAATGAAATAGATTGCAAAGAAGGTGATGATAATCAAATATATACTAAATTAAGAAAAATCACACTTACAATATTTGATGAAATACATACTATTATTAACTACAAAAAAATTACTAAAAAATGTTTGATGGCTATAAAATTAAATACAAAATATAAACTCGCGCTAACTGGTACTCCTATTCAAAATAGTAATTATGATTTAGGACTTGCTTATTTATTTCTAAATCAAACATCTAAATTGAATTTATATATAAATTCAAAAGTTCCAGAGAAGATATTAGATGAGGCTGTTAATAAATGTCTAAATACAAATAATGTGTATTTTTATTTTAAAAGAGAAAAGGGAAATTTTATCAAAAATAATATTTTTTTATTATTACCAACACATCAGGAAGTAATTAATATCATCCATGGAATTTTAAAAAAATATCCAAAGAAAAAACAAATGTATTTATCTCATCCTGAATCAATAAAATATTTAGGTTTACCATCTCCTCTAATATGTACAAAAATGGAAACAGTAAAATGCATTCTTAGCCAAAATAAATTAGACAAGTATATAATATTTTCTCAATTCATTGATGTTCTGTATGCATACAATAAGACATTATTAAAGATGAGACGAAATTCTATTATTATTACAGGTAAAGAAAAAGGTAATAAATTGAAAGAGAAATTAGATTTATTTAACAATATAGAAGAATTTTCTGTTTTATTAACTACATTGCAAAAATCATCAGACGCGCTTAATCTTAGTATAGCGAATCATGTAATTATTCTAGAATTGTGGTGGAATCCTCATAAAATACTACAAGCTATAAGCAGAATAGATAGAAAAGACCAAAATAATCCAATCTTTATTTATTTACTGTGCAACCATGAAAATGGAGAAATGATAAATGAGGAAAAAATTATTTATTCAGTGATGCAAAAAAAAATTAATAATGCAAATAATGTATATAAAAAAAATTATAATGAATCAAATAAAGAAATTTCAAAAATGATAAGAGAACTACCTCCGAAAATAATATTTAATAATATAGATACTCTGAATAACGATTTACGAGCATATTTAAATAAAATTAATGACATTGGAATATTACAATCAATAAATTATCCTAAAGAAGAAGTAGGAATTCCATATTCAGAAACAATGAATAATATAAAAAACCATTCGATGATAAGCGCTAAATTATATCAAGTTAGAAATAGTGGCATAGATAAAGCAATTGAAGAAATAGAAAAAGAAATATCATCACCTCCTGAAATAAAATGGCAAGGCTATTAAAATATATTTAGATAGCTATTTTATAAAAAAAGTCTTCCATATTCGCTAGTCGGTTTTTGTCTAAAACGGTAAAAAGTAATTAAGGTTTACTATTTATTGAAATTTGCTCCATCCGGTATTTGTCCTATCTGGCTTATTTTAGAATTTTGGCTAGGAACATTTAAAAATCATGCAATAGCAAGTGGTAAAAAGTGGCAACAAAAGTGGCAACAAAAACGCTTGACTTTGCTTGGAAAAAATGGTATTAAAGAGTTAGAGAATAAAATTAAATCCTTATGTTATAAGGATTTAGCTACTTTTTAGCCTAACGGTTAAAATGCCATCCCCCAGACTGTTAACCACTGGGTCCGTGGTCCGAATCCGCGCGGGGGAGCAACTATGTTCTAAAGTCTCCAGACCTAATTTCTTACAACATAAGGAATTAGTAACGCAGGAGGGGGCATGGTAAGTTGGATAAAACCATTCCCGATAAGGCTTTGCCAAGAATGGTACCAGAATATGTTACTAAAAGACATATATCGAGGGTACCATTATGTCCAGACCAAAAAACGAAGATAACTTTCGTCTCTTCAAAAGAAAACTTGGTGGAAAAGAAGTCCTTTATGTCCGAATTCTTGATGTAGACGGAACAATTATCGCTACTCGTTCAACAGGAACATCCGATGAACGCAAGGCAGTTAAGAAAGCTATCGAAATCCTTAAAATAACTCCCAAAAACCCAATGAAGCAAGATCCACATTTTGTTGATGCCTTACTTAACTTTTGGCAGCGGGATAGTGAGTACATCAAAGCTAGGAAATTGGATGGCCACATCCTCTCAAACGCCTACATTGATAAAACTAAATATTACATTGAAAGCCTTGTGAAAACTTTCACGCCATTTAATAAATTGCGACTTTCTCAAGTAACTCCCAGAGTATTAGATAGATGGCGAACCAGTGTTGGTTATTCCGATGCAAGCCGTAAAGGTGTTAACCATGCTCTTAATGGGATTCGGGTATTTTTACGATGGGCATTTTTCCAAGGGTTTATTCCAAACGATCCTACCACTTCATTCAAATATATAGCTTACAAACCACAAGAAAAAGGGGCATTAAGCCGAGAGGAAATGGGTAAAATAGAAGCCATTGAATGGCCGGATCTACGTCAAAAAGCAACTCTTGTTCTTGGCTTTTCCTGTGGTTTACGAAGAGGGGAAATCAGAGCTTTACGATGGAAGCATGTTGATTTGGTAAGCAATACAATAACCGTTGTTGAAAATTACACCGATGATGACGGCATGAAAGAACCAAAAGCCGGTTCATCCCGCATTGTCCCAGTTTTTGGTATGGTATTGGAAATACTGAACGAACTTAAGCGAACTAATCCATATGGAGGCGAACCGGATGACTTTATCCTTCCTAATGTCGAACAAGATAAGCCTCTTGCGGCAATCACGATAAAAAGAGGCTTTGAACGGATCATGGATGCTATCGGGATTGATAAAGATACTAGGGCGAAACGGAGACTCTCATTTCATTCCATGCGGCATTCCTTTGTAACACGCGCACGGGAAGCCGGATTGTCAGATTTTATCGTTTCTTCGCTTTCCGGACACAAAACAACCCGAATGGTTAATCATTACTCCCATCAAACATTGACAGCAGTGGAGTCTGCAAGAGGATCGTTGGAAACAGCGTTTAAGCAGGATGAAGGAAACAAGCAAAATAAGGAGATTTCTCATGCAAATTAAGGATTTTAAAGACAAAGACAATTATATTCCTGATTTAGCCTACCTTGCATATTTTTATTACAGATTTTCCTCTCTCGACGACTCAGAAATAAAAAATCTTGCAAATGATCGTATCAAACGTTTTCAGGCGATTATAAATGAAAGATTAAAACAAGGGCAAGATATAAATGATGTTTCTCCACTCTTCCAATTAAACATATATTTAGGTTCCACAGTGGAAAATACGACTCCATTCTTACCTAATCTATCATCTTTAATAAACTACGATGTTTTTGAACCACGCTTGAAAATCACAAAAGCTCTTATTGACCATAAATTCTTAACCTTTGATTCAGGTATGCTTTTTGAGAATAAGTTTATATTGGGTTTTGAAAATCGTATTTTTGACGGAATACCAATCGTTTGGAAAGGTAATTTGAACTCTTTAGTAACGCTTATCCATATATTATTCATCTTAGGAAAGATAGAAACAGAGGATAATTTTGATACTATGATTCATAGAAAACGTCCGAAACGAGAAAAGAATCATTCTCAAAAACATTGGCGACTGGAGTTCCCCAATGTGCCCACCCTTATTGCCGGAAAATATATGAAAAATGACAAAGAGAAAACGCCCAAGGGCAATTTCTTTATTAATAATTCAGATAGCAATAAGAAGTGGCATACTATATATCGACGATGTGAAGGAATTAGGAAACAACTATGGTCATTTTTTGAAAAAGTGAGAGGGTCTCCCAAGGGAGAAATATTGGATTACCTTATCAAGAATAAGGATAATTTCAATTTTCTTGAACCTTCAAAAATGGAAGGGGAAATCGACCTTCAGATTATAGAATTGGTTTGTGAGTGTTATAAAAAGCCTAATATATCAAATTCCTACAAACCATTGCTTTTACTTAAGAAAAATAAGTAAATTCGTCAACTACTTGCAAAATTTTCTGGTGTTTTTATCCGAAAACAAGCACTCTTATATTGATTCCAATACGGTTTTACTTTGATTGGAATCAATTTAGGAGGTCAATATGCATTTATTAACGTACACGGAATTGGGTAAGGAGCTTTCATTGTCTATCCGTTATCTTCAAAAATGTGTAAAACACAAGAATCTGCCTTATGTTCGGTTTGGGCGAGCCATCAGATTTGATCCAATAAAAATAACTGAATGGGTAAATAATCGAAATCAGGGTACTGATAACTCCGATAGAAAAGATAACCACAAGTATTAAGCTGGCAATCACCGTGTAAAAACAACTATCTTGGAGAAGATTATTCAATGAAAAATGCACTAAAAATTTTAGAACTATTAGCAAATCAACATAGTAGGGATACTCATATAATAACAATACAGGAATCAGACACATCATCTGAGGCTACATCCGAAACTTATAAGTTAATCTCTAAAAACAAGGATAGTATTAATGATGAGTATATTCGTATGCTTATTGAGAAAGTCCTTGACAACTCTTATTTAAAATCCGCATTTTCAGACTCCATTTCAGATATTTTAGATGTTTTTAAGCATATAACAGGACTTATTAAGAAAATAGATTTTGTTTTTGCTGTGTTATTCGATTGTATATATGAAGAAAAATTATGGGATTGCTATGGCTATAAATCATTAGACAGCTTTTTGTATGGTTTACCAAGTGTATACAGAATCAGTAGAATTACCTTTATAAATATTGCAAATGCCGGAAAAATAATTCGACATCTTAAATTCCCTATAAAAGGTACATCGGGAGAAAATATTTCGTTAACCCCAGAATTACTACATCGGAATTATTCTAAGCTTAAATTTCTTTATCGTATACATTTTGTATGGGGATTAATGATTACATATGATGTTTTGGTTAATTTTCGTGATTTAAAATATCGTGATTTCAACATTTTTGTTAATGAATATAAAGAACTTCATAAAAATTTGATTAAGCAAACGTATCATCGTAAAAGTTTCTTGACAAAAGAAAGTAGGGACTTTATTTGTTTTCTTCATGGAAGACCATTTAAAGTTGATAAACTCACAGACTTGGATTTAATAATATATAAAGAAGTCAGGTTAGGACATATAGTAAGATATATTTATAGCGATAATCCTATTTTTATTGATAGTGTTAAGAATTATTTACAGAATTTCTATGAAAAAAATGACGAACAAAACCATCAATGTTCCTATCCTGCATCAGAAAAACATTTAGAATATCAATCAAATACACCTCTGTATGATGCAGATTGGGTAAAATATGTATCTGATAACTTAGGTTTAACGATAGAGTATATAACTGAATTTTTTCTTAATTTGAACTCAGATGATTTTAGGAAAACATTCATCAAAAAATTCCAGAACAAAACTGAGCTAATTCTTGCGCAAGCATCTTTAATTTATATTATTGAGCATAATAAAAAACTACATTCTTCGATATATGATTATTTTGAAGAAAATAAAATTGAATGTCTGTATTCTTCTCTCGAAATCAATTTTGCTATAAGTGTTCTTGAATTAAATCTTTCATATTATAAATGGTTGAAGCGTATAGGAAATAGTATACCTTACTTAAAATTATTAAAAAACGTAAATAATTTTACCGGGAACTTCTTGGATAAATTATCATATCTTAAAACAGCTTTTGAAAATCATTCAGAAAACCCACAACTTATTACAGATGCCTTTATTAAGCTATCCGCAAAAAGATTTAGAAAATTTGCATCCGATAAGAATGATGATTTATCTCATGACTTGATAAATAGGAGTGATTATATAAAAGCTCGACCAATAATTAATAAGGTAAAAAGTAGTATGATATATGGACGTGCAATAACTCCCATTACTCTACAATCAGATAAGCAGATAAAATTGCTTTATGATATCAACCAAATAATTGAAAAAAAGGATATAGAATTAATGGAAAAACATCCTGAGATTAATTGGGATTCAGAATTCCATGCTGAAATAGAAAAAGAAAAAAGAAGAATGGCTATTCGTAAAAAACATAATAATGCTCCTAGATATTCAGGATTAGAAGGATTAGTTAGTAGTCTTTGTGATGCTGAGAACGAAATAAATGAACTCGAAGGAAACCCAGAGCGTTACTAATATTATTTTATTATTTTATATTCGCTCGTTTATCATATACGGACTTACCAACCGGATAAAACCGTAAGAGCATAGAAGCCCTTTAAGTCAAAGGATTTCTTCTGCGTACATGTATTCTTACGGTCATGTTTCCGGGTTGGTAACCGGCGCAGATTAAATCCTCTGGTTTAGAGGGCTTTTTCTGTCTGGTACGCAGTGTTTTGGCTGACAGATGTTTTGGAACATTGGGTGGTCTCAAGTCGATCAAGGTGAGCGCAAAAGACTTAAGCGGTGGAGGCGTGAAGAACAGGCCGCTGAGCGCACAACATGGCAATGTTGAAATATCTGACTAGCGTAGGGAGTGCCACGATCCTACGCCTCGGGATGTCGAATAGAGACAAAGCCGGGTAGCCCCAGCCAACGGTTCATACACCGGCGGGTTGGGAGGCTTTGCTCGGGACATATATTTCTATATCAAGAAATATATAAATAATAATCAAATTTATCTTACTTTCATAAACAATAACTGTATTTCAAATGAAATACTTCCTAATATTCCAAATAGGAGGTAATCATGTTAAATACTTTATCCTATCAAGAAGACTTATTTGAGCAGGCTCCTGAATCCAGCAATCTACTCCCATCATTCCCGTCAATCCTATTTCCGGACTTCGGGAATAAGCCCATCGCCGCTTCATCTAACGATTCAGCCACAGACGGCTTTACCATTGATAATCTTAACAAAGCATCTTGGGCAGTTGCAAAAATCCTAGAAGCCGATACCCGAATAGCACAACGCACACATCTTGCCAAGGAATTCAAATCCCGAATTGATGCATGGCTTGATTCAGCAAATAAACAAGATGATGATTCCATTTCCTATCTGTCATTTCTTCTGGAACCCTATGTCAAGAATGAAATTTCCAAACTCCATAACTCAAAGACACTCAGCCTTCCTACAGGCACAGCGTCATTCCGCAAGCTCCCTGACCGCCTTGATATTACGGACAGCACAACAGCCCTGACCTACTGCGAGAAAGAGCACCCGGAAGCCGTCATCATCAAAAAAGAACTTGATAAGTCCATTCTTAAAGACCTCATTCTTAAACAAGCTGAGCCCATTCCCGGCATTGAGGCAGAACTCGGCATGGATAAACTCTATGTCAAGCCTCTCAAACTACAGACAGCCGAATTCAAAGAAAAGAACGTAGCATGAAAGAATCAATTCAGATAAAAAGCCCTGAAGCAGTTTTGCCCTATCTACGAAAATGGCGAAAACAGAAACAGGAGAACTTTCTCATAATCACGCTCAATAGCGTACATGAAATTATTAAAATACACCATATAAGCAAAGGGCTAATCAACAAGACTATTATCCATCCAAGAGAATGCTTTTATCCCGCCATTAAAGACCTTGCGGTATCAGTCATTCTAATCCATAACCACCCGTCAGGTTCAATCCTTTCAAGCCCGGAAGATGACGAAATCACCAAGCGTATGTGCATGACAGCAGAAATATTAGGCATAAATGTTTTAGATCACATCATCATCTCTCCGAGAAATAATTTTTATTCATACAGGAAAGAAGGAAAAATGCCCAACAACCATGAAGCATACGAACTTGAAAACTTCGTAGAATCCATTAAAAAAGACTACACATGATAAAATAGTCAATAATACAAATTTTAAATACTTTAAACAGATTAAGAAACATACATCACCATACTACACCCCCATTTTTCAACCTAACGCCCACCCTAAAACAAAATAAACTCCCTATAACATCCTTTATTTATTTTGAATATAAAATTTACATATCTGTCAAATACTTTTCGTTCTTAACCTATTCATAAAAAAGATTCTAAATGCGGATACGCAAAGGAGAACGATAATGAACAATTTAAACTCAATTTTAATCGAGGGCAATCTTGTCAGAGACGCAAAAACAAGCACCACGCCAAAGGGAATAACGGTCTGTAATTTTTCGATTGCATCCAACCGTTTCTTCAAACAGGACTCCGGACTTGAAAAAGAAGTTTCATTTTTCAATGTGCAGGCATGGTCAAAGCTTGCAGAAACAGCTAGTAGTCTTGGTCGAAAAGGCCGTGGTGTCCGTGTCGTAGGCCGGCTCAAACAGGATCGCTGGCAAGGCGTAGATGGTAAACCGCAGTCTAGGGTTACGATTGTTGCCGAACACATTGAATTCAGACCGGAGTTCAAAAAAGAAACGTACACTGAACAAGAAGCAATTGAAGAAGAAAACTTTGCTTCAGAGTTTTAAGAAAAACCTGTTTTTACAAACTGAGTGCCATCTTTTGGCACTCATGTATGAGATTATATCAAGGGTGGTAAAATGTCGCGTTCATATAGACATAGCTTTCATTGGCACTATGTAGGAGATAGTAATAAACTATCCCGTTCTTTTGCGAATCGTCATCTACGCCGTATTATAAAAAAGGCTATTTCATCAATGAAAGAAATTGAAGATATTGATATCCTTCCTATTCGCCTTCGTGAAGTCTATAGTGTTTATGACTTTGCTACAGATGGACTTGGCGGGTTTTCACCTTCCTTACCCGAATGGGTGATAAATAACCCAAGTTACCTTCCAAATGCCACTACAGAACGTAAAATACATAAATTTATAGCTAAATAAATTTGGAATTTCAATAAATTGTAACTTACATATACCTTTCAATAATATTTTACTAGTATTTAATAAATTAAATCTCAAATGGGAGATATAATCTTATATACCATAGTTAAATAAAATTATTATATTTTAATATATAATTCCAATAATAATTATACTACCGTTATACCCACTGCCTATTTTTAATTACATGGAGGCTACGGTATGCAGGAACTATCTTCTGTAAGAGCAAAATATTGGGCAAATCAAGTTGAGGATAATATATTAAAAGGCAAGCCAGTCCCCGACCACTTTTGCAAAGCACTTGAACGTCAGACTTTTATATCAAAAGTTATCACACCCAAAGGAATAACTCAGTATGTGCCTAATCGTTCATCAGCCGCAGTTGACGCTCTTAAAGAGATGTACTCCCATTTCCCCGAACAGTTATCAATTATTCTTTCGGTAGACTCGCCTATCAATATTAAGATGACTGCTATCCGAAAAAAGAAGACAGTAATCAAAAAAGAAGCTACCATTAAAAAGGTAAAGTTCCGTGCGCCTAAGTACGCAAAACATATCGAAAAATTAATTGAACATGAAAAACCAATTTTATTGGTTGGTCCCGCAGGTTGTGGCAAGTCTAAGTTGTTCTATGAGATAGCTAAAAAAGCGAAAAAACAAATATATCGGGTTAACTTTGACGGTGGCATGACACCTGACGCATTCCTTGGCGGTATACGCCTGAGAACTGTCAAGAATCCGGATGGCACATCAATTCAAGAAACATATTTTCAAGAAGGCCCCGTAGTAAAAGCCGCTAAAGAAGGAGCATGGTTATTGCTTGATGAAATTGACAAGGTACAGCCCGAATATGCCGCCGCAATGCACGCTATGATTGAAAATATACGCAATCCCATTGTTCTCAATGATGATGGCGGGCGGACTGTCATTCCTCATTCAGATTTTAGGATCATGGCGACCGCTAACACGCTCGGCAGTATAGAGGATAATTCTTTAGGCTACTATGGATCTTCTCCTATGAACGCAGCGTTTCTTGATCGTTTTAGTATTCTGCAAGTTGCCTATCCTGCTGATGAGGTTTCAATCGTCAATGACATTTTAGACAATATAAGCCTATCTGAAAAAATGGTACAAGTCGCAAAATTAGCACGTCAAGCTATGGGCGAAGGTCAGTTAAATGGGACACCCTTTTCAACCCGCCGCCTAATTTCATGGGCATCGACTTTCAAATATCTGAATAATTTTGATTACGCCACAGAACTTGAAATTCTTGGACGCTACACCACAGCGGCTAGATCATTAGTAGAATCGTTTATAACAAACGTTTTCGGTAACAGATGGCAATGTTTTACCGAAACTCCCGATGCTTCAGAAGCTACCACAATAGTATCGGAAGCGGCATGAAAAAACAGATAGACCTTGATTTTGAACAATCACGGTATACGCCTTTCTCTTTGATGGAATATACCTCAGCCATGACCGAGGAAACCGGAATCCGTGTTATAGAATCCCGTAGCGCAGAAACTGCCTCTGTTGACCCAATAACAAAGACAATAATTATCCCGTCTGTAGATTACTCAGAACCCATGACCAGAGAACGTTACCGAATTACCAAAGGTTATATTGATCATGAAATAGCCCACATGCTCTATCCAGACCCCTCATATCTAGGTATAAGCAACAATACTGTCTTTAATATCGCCAATCTCATTGACGATATCAGAATTGAATCCTTACACGCAAAAAACTATGTTGGCATTGACGAGGATTTTCACAATCTAAATCAGATTTTCTATGATGACGAGCGTTTCTTTAACCGAGATAACCTTCATGAAAAATCCCTGTCCTCTATTATGGGAACCATTGCGCTTTCCTATTTTGGTATAAAACACAAAGAAGCGTTTAACCAAGAAGTATTTGATTTTTTGAATAAAGACGTATTTCCCATAATAGACAAACATATCCGTAATCCTACTCCCAACGCTTTGAATACAGCCGAACAAATAGAAAAACTTATACAAGATTTTCTTAATCAAGAAACATCTTCTTTTCAAGTAAAAGTCAGTTCTACTAAAAAAGATAATGCGGGTATTGTTGATAAGGCAGATAATTGTCAATCTGATGACAGCGAAACTGAATCTAAAGAACAATCCAGTTCTCCCTCTACTGGCACATCATCAGGTAACGCTAAAAATGAAACCGATAAGACAGAATCTTCTACAGAACAAAAAGAACAAAACAAAGAAGCATCCGGCTGTGATGTATCATCTCATATGGTTAAGCAAATTGGAAAAGGCTCGACTTTCACTCCACCGCCAAAAGGTACCATTGGCGAATACCATGACACAGTCGCCGATCTCGCTGATAAGAAATGCTTTTCTATGTCTAAGACAGTGAATACTGACCTTTATCAATCAATCTGCAATGACTATAAGGCTGTTATGTCGTCATATCGGAATATGTTCGGCTCGTTTCTTATTTCAACATCACGCTGTCGTATACTCAAGACATATGCCGGAAAGTTCAACCATCGAGATGTCGTACATGCTGTCTCATCCTCAAACCCACGCATATTTACCCGTGAAGTAAAAGGGCGGCAATTCGGCTATGATGTAAGCCTGCTCATGGACTGTTCAGGCTCAATGGGCGAGTTTTCAAGTGATATTCATACATGTTCATCTAAAATTGACATGGCTTATAAGACGCTTGTTATTTTGGCAGAGGCACTACACGGACTGTCTGGTATTAACCTTGAAATCCTTGCGTTTACCGCCGATCAACAATACAAATCAGGATGGTCAAAAGCAAAGCATAATCGTTGTAACAACCAATTATTTATACTCAAGGCATTTAACGATAATTCAGTTGGAGCGCTTCCATACTTCCCATCATTCCACAAAGAATATGATTTACCTCGTAATAATTTTGATATAGGCGCAATCAAACTAAGTTCTAGGCGTCTCCGTCTAATGCCTTCAGATAATCGGAAATTATTGATAGTTTTATCGGACGGTCAGCCCTCATCAGAAATATCACATAGCACGGAACTCCTTAGATCATATGTGGAAGAATTATCCCATATCCATCCAATAATGGGGATTGGACTTGAGAACCCACTCATTGAAAATTGTTATCCGGGAGCCATGAATATCACTAATTTATCCGAATTAGGTGGGCATATATTCAACGGAATCAAGGCTTTCTTAATAAAACAGATGAGATATTCATAAAATTATCTTTGTTAAAGTGCCATGTTTTGGCACTGTTACTAAGTATATTTACGTTCTATCATTCATTAATAGGAGAATAAATGTATGCCCAATGAAAATAAAGTAGAATCAATATCAAAAGTAGATCAGACAAAGTCAAAGTTTGATTTTTCAAATGTCAATCTTGCAACAGGAGAGGGCATGAAAGAAATATTCGATTCCTGGGATGAAATGGACGAATATTTCGACGCTTATGCTGAAGCCTGTGAGAAAGCAGGAGTTCCATTATGAGATATACATATGCTACAGTAGTTCTTCGCCATAGGGCTGCTTATCTGAAGAAACATGATCCTCAGCGTTATTCTAAGATTAGAGCTGTAGCAATAGATGTTGCTAAAGATCCGCACTATTTCATTGGGTGTGGTAGAGAATTAGCTAACGGGCGTTCTAGAGCCTATGATGCTGAGAGATTACAAGGAAAAGAAAATGCATATTCATGTCATATAACCGGTCCCGATATACTAAAGTATACTATAGAAGGCGATGTGTTTGTAATTCACCAGTTCGAAGGTCATTATAATGATGCTTCTTCATTAGCAGATAAATTATGGGACTCCTCCCTAGACGAATCCTTCAGCGCAGAGGCATTAACATGAAAATCCGTTCTTTATCAATAAAACTCTCTGAGGATGAAGAAGATTTTGGTCTCTCTGAAGAAGATCTTTCTCCTATATAAATGCCATATTTTGACACACTTAAGATATATTCTTCAATTATCATTTTGTATAAAGGTGGCTAAATGTCCTATTCTGCTAAAATCTTTAATAACAATTTCTTTCATATAATAAAAACCTTTGAGTATATGACGCAACCCAATGGAACAAGTATTAAAGAGTTATGTCAGAAATTACGAATTACTAGGCGTACAGTATTTCGATTATTTAATACAATTGAAAATAAACTTAATATACCTATCGAAGTCATCCGTGAGACATTTGGCGGTAAAGCCTCATACAAAATACCTTCTTCGTTTATAAAGAATTTCTCCAGTATTAAACTCCCGGCAATATCATTATCGTTCAATCAAGCGCTTTTGATATACATTTTGATAAACGAAGGCTTTTTAACTAAATCTCCTAAAATAACAAAAGAAAGCGACATCTTAATAGAAAAGCTTATATCAGCCTTTAATCCCAAACAACAAAATTCCTGTTGATTTTTGTTTTATTCGTGTGCAATAAGTGCCATGTTTTGGCACTATTGTAAGGTTTAATATCATAAAAGATCTACTTTTATCAAAGGAGTATATATGACTGATTTCGTTCATCTTCACGTCCATTCGGATTATTCTCTATGCGATGCTGCCGTTTCTGTTATGAATCTTGCGGATAAAGCAGAAAAACTGGGAATGACTCATATAGCCCTTACAGACCACGGTAATATGTACGGGATTATGGAATTCATAGCGGCTTGTGAAGAAACCGTCAACGAAAACAGACAACGTGAGAAACGTAAAAAGCCCATAAAACCTATAATCGGTTGTGAAGTTTATATTATGCCCGGTTCCAGATTAGACAAAAACAGTGATGAAGGCGACAATAAGTGTTATCATCTTATACTGCTTGCATCAAACCGTAAGGGCTATTTCAATCTTGTTAAACTATGCTCTAGTGCTTTTTCTGAGGGTAATTATCCTCGCATAAACGATGAATTGTTATGCGAATATCACAAAGGACTAATAGCACTTTCCGCTTGTGTGAACGGAGAGATACCTATGCTTATTCAAAAAGGGAAAAATAGTGAAGCTGAGAAGAGAGCCTGCTATTACCGAGACCTTTTCGGAAGCGATGAAAAAGGTAACCCAAATTTCTATTTGGAAATTCAAGATCAAGGCATTCCCGCAGAAATGTTAAATGGCTCTCTTTCTCAAAAGGAAATCAATAAAACCATTATTGATATTGCCAGACACAACGGTATTCCTATAGTGGCAACTAATGATATTCACTATCTTAATCAAGAAGATTACACAGCCCATGACATACTCCTATGTATAGGAGCCGGTTGTTCAAGAACTGATGAAAATCGTAAAAAATACTACGGAGATCAGTTTTATTTTAAGAACGGAGATGAAATGGCGTCTCTTTTTTCAGAGTATCCGGAAGCTGTTGCTAATACGGTACGCATTGCCGAGCGTTGTACCGCTGATATACCTAAAATTGGAATTGTAGAATTACTAAAGAATCTTCCTGACTGTCAAATTCCGAAAAGCTATGATAATGCCGATGCTTACCTTAATTATCTTATCAAAGAAGGGCTTGCAAAACGTTATTCTAAAGAAAAACAAATCGGAGGGAAGCCTTGGGAGAATATACAAAAACGAGCAGAAAACGAACTTAATATCATTATAAAAAAAGGCGTTACAAGCTTATTCCTTATTATCGAGGATATTATTAAGTGGGCAAGAGAACACGAAATACCTGTAGGACAAGGCAGAGGTTCTTGCGTCTGTTCTATTGTGGCTTATGCGTTACAAATTACTGATATCGATCCGATAAAATACGGACTTCTTTTTGAACGCTTTCTTAACCCCGAACACATCGTTGTACCTGATTTTGACGTGGACTTTGCTAATGAAGGACGGGAAGAAGTTATCAGATACATTACCGAAAAATACGGCAAGGAAAGAGTGGGACATATCATCACTTTTGGGGTATTTGGTACTAAGACGGCAATAAAAGACGTAGCAAGAGTTCTTAATATAAGTAATCATGAATCGGACATGATTACACAACTTATTCCTTTGGATTATAAGATCACTTTACGAAAAGCTATTGACGAAAAACCGGAGTTACGGGAACTTGAACAAGATTATCAATATACAGAACTCTTTGCTCTGGCAAAAAAGCTAGAAGGGCTTTGTCGTAATTATACTAACCATGCCTCAGGAATTGTTATTGAGAAAAATGATTTATCTGACTATCTGCCGCTTTATAATGATTTAAGAACTGGAATCATCACAACCCAGTATTCTATGAATTATATGGAAATTTGCGGATTGATAAAAATAGATCTTCTGGGACTTAGAATTCTAGATGATATTAAGCACAGTGAGATGGAAATTCGTAAACGTGGAATTGAGTTCGCCAATTTTTCAACCAATGACGTTCCTTTGAACGATAAGGCAACTTTTAACCTTTTTTGTGAAGGTGATACCAGTAAAGTGTTTCAGTTTGAAAATGAATGTATGCGAAATATCTTACAACAACTTAAACCGGATTGTATTGAACTCCTGATAGCAATATATGCTCTATACCGTTATGGGCTTATGGATTATATTCCGGAGTTCATTGAGCGCAGGCATGGGCGCAAATCTATAGAATACCCGCTTCCCTGTTTGGAAGATATACTAAAAGAAACTTATGGTATTATAGTTTATCAAGAACAGCTTATGCAAATAGTTCAGCGTATTGCCGGTTACACCCTCGCAAAAGCAGATATGTTCAGGCGGTATTTGCTGAAAGCAGATAGAAATAAACAAAATACAGATGAAGAAAAGAAACGCTTTATAACTGGCGCAATGGCACAGGGCTTCAAAGAACACGATGCGGAAAATTTATTTGAAACACTTGCTTCTATTGCCGGGATTGTTTTTTCCAAAAGCCATGCGGCATCTTATACTGTTTTGGCTTACCGAACCGCTTATCTTAAAGCCAATTTTTGAAATACAGGACATATACCTCCTATTGTTAATATAACTTAAATATCAAAGAGGAGAAGAATATGCCGAAAGTAACTAAATTTCCTGTTATTGAACAGGAAAAGGCTATGCAATCAATAGCCGAGCAGAAAATCCAGAAAGAAACAATCATTGAATATCTTAAAGTATTTGGATTTGACAAATCACTTTCTGAGACGGAAATCCAACAGTTCATCCAGACTGCTCTGGCCGGAAACCTCGACCCATTCAAAAGGGAAATTTATATAGCCGCTTATGGCGAAGGTGAAAACCGTAAGGTTTCCATTCTTACAGGATATCAAGTCTATCTTAAACGGGCAGAACGTACCGGTAAACTTGACGGTTGGCATGCGAGGATAGACGGTAATGGCAGCCAGATGAAAGCAGTTGTTGAGATATTCCGTAAGGACTGGTCGCATAGTTTTATCCATGAAGTCTATTGGGAAGAAGCGGTTCAGAAAAAGAAAGACGGAAATCCCACCCAATTTTGGACAAAACAACCGAGGTTCCAATTACGGAAGGTCGCAATGGCTCAGGCTTTCAGGCTTGCATTCCCGGATGAACTTGGCGGCCTCCCATATGAATCCGCAGAATTGCCTGAACCTTCCAACGGGCACGAAATACAGGGCTCCCCTCAGAATACTGAAAACACAGCAGATACCAATTCCAAGGCGGTAAGGAAACCTGACAAAAAAGAAAATGTAAAAACGTCTATCTCTGACAGTAATGCCAATCCCACTGATGATGCGTTAGATGATAGCTTGCTTTTTGGTGATAACGCCGCATCTGAGTCAGCAAAATCAATAACAACGGATACAGATTCAGATAAGCAAGATTCCGACAGCGAGAATGATTTCCTTGAAAAAGCTATACAGCAAATTGAAGAATTATTTGAAACCCATCCCAAAGACTTCACAGCGAAACATCAGGCGTGGATATTGGACAAAGTTTACAAGGCTACCGATAAGACTGGAATCGAAAAAATGCTTGCCTATACAGAAAAAGTCATCAGGAAAGCCGCTTAAAACAAACGAGGATAACAATGAATTATTTATCAGGAGAGAAGAAACTTCAAACAAGTTGGAAGCTAACTACAAAAACACTGCCCAGACCGGCGAAGAAACCCGGCTTGTACCGTAACCGTATGTACCCATTCTGTCTGCCTCTGGATTACGCTCAATTCAATCTCTTTCAAGGTATCAGAGAAGATGCGATAGAAACTTTCCAACGTCATAACATTATCTGGCATAGTTCGGCTCTGCCGGGTTATCCCTCAAATCATCTCTGCTCATCTCAAGTTTTTGCCGTTAATTTGTTATTCCCCTTTATTAACAATCCTGATGCCCTAGCTAATGCTTTACGGCCGCATTTTCCTGATATTGCCCATATGATTCCAGTTGAGGACAAACGGTATATCGCTTTTGAATGGATTGGAAAAACCAACTATTTACATGAAGAATCGAAAATAGGAGAATCCAGAAAGCGGGGCGCAGGCAATACCAGTATTGATGCAATGATGATGTACGAGACTGACACCCATGAAAAAGTTATGCTTCTTATTGAGATGAAATATTCAGAATCATACGGAGTGTCTTACAAACGCTTTCGTTCAGATGGTTCAGATAGAATAGATAGTTATGAGGATTTCTTTTACGACTTATCTTCCCCTATTGACCGAAGTATAGCCCCGAACCTTGAGGATTTTTTGTTTGAGCCGTTTTATCAACTGCTTCGCCATACCCTTCTGGCTTCTCAAATCAAACAGGTTGAGTCGGCAAGGTTAAACCGTGTTCAGGTTGTCCATTTGGTTGTTTCCAAAAATCATGAACTTCTTTCCGTAACATCTCCCAAATTCCGCACCCTCGGTACTACCAGTTATGAGGTTTGGCGTAAATTACTTAAGGAACCGGATGGATTTTCTGTGATACCGGTTGAGCCATTCTTCAAAAACATCGAACATGCCGGTCAGCATGAACTTGAACCTTGGGTTCTTTACATGAAGGAGCGTTATTCATTTCTGCGATAATAATCCATACCGGGAGGTATATTCTTCCCGGTTTTATTCATTACTATTCAGTTGTTAAGTATAAATCCTTAAAATTTTGAATTTCTCATAAATTTTTCAATTCTATCTGCAGTTTTGTCCTTCCACTGCCTATTTTTATATATGGGTATTTTTTTGTTTCAATTTCTATCAAATTATCCTCTTTTGTTACCGTATAAATATGGGGTCTATAAATGACTAATCCTTTCGCTAATATAATCAAATTCCTAACCGCAATTAAACTTCTGGCTTCTCCATCAGGAACGACCCTTCAGAGGTTAATGAAACATCTTAATATTTCAAGACGTACAGCCTTCCGCCTTTTGAACGCACTTTCTGAACTTGGGTTCCCGATTATTGATGAACAATCAAAAGCAAGAAACGAAAAGACTTATAGGCTCATGGATTCATACGTCTTAAAACTACCTAATGTGAGTATTCCAAACCCAGATTTTACTCCTCAGGAACTAAAATTACTTCTCAGTATTTTAGATCTATTTGACGCAGTACAAAAGCCGAAACAAATATCTATCGTCAATTCAATTCGGTCAAAAATAACCGCCATGCCATCAAAAAGAACCGAGGTCTGATATGATTTCTTGGAAAAAGAATAATGTTGATAAAACATTAGTTAAAACCATCTCTGAGAAATACTCCTGCGATTTACTCACTGCTAACATACTCGTGAACAGAGGCATTGTATCAGATGACGCTATTCCATATTTTCTTTCCGAAGATATCAGTTTACTCAGAAACCCTTTAATGCTCTCCGGAATGAGAGATGCTATCGACTGTATCTTTCAGGCAAAAGCAAAAAGAGAAAAAATTTTAATATTTGGCGACAGAGATGTTGACGGAATAACTGCGACCGTTATGTTGTTTGATTATTTACGGTGTCTGGAAATTGATGTTTCATGGCGTATTCCCACAGGTGATGAACCTTATGGGTTGTCAATCAAAGCAGTAGAAGATTTTGCGGCAATAGGCGGAAACCTTATTATTACCGTTGACTGCGGAATATCCAGCATTGTCGAAGTCAGGCGGGCAAATGAATTAGGGCTTTCCGTTATTATTACCGATCATCACATTCCAAGAGAAGAATTACCCCTCGCTACTGCAATCGTAAACCCTAAATTACCTCAGTCATCTTATCCTTTCCGGGATATTTCAGGTTGTATGGTAGCATATAAATTGATTACCACGTTACAAGATAACCTCATAAAAAATGGTAATACTGGTTTTATTTACAAAGAGGCGGAATACCTTCAGCTTGCGGCATTGGGAACGATAGCTGATATTATGCCCTTAAAAGATGAGAACCGTATTATTGTCCGCAAGGGATTATCCGCCTTAAACAAAAAGCCGAGAAAAGGCATTGCGGAACTATTACTTGTTTTAGATATTTCAGGTAAACCTTTTTCTACAGAAGAACTGTCATGGATATTATGTCCCGTTATTAATGCGGCTGGCAGAATGGGATACCCTGAGAAAGCCGTAGAGCTTTTTCTCGAAGATGATTCACAAAAACGCCTTATATTGGCAAAAGAAATAAAAGCACTAAACGAAAAACGTAAAAGGCTTGGAACAAAAACATTACCCATTGCTGAAAAACTCGCTTTGAATAACCTTGAACGATTCTCAGGGAAACTAGCGGTAGCCGCAGGAGAAGATATGAACCGGGGCATTACCGGTGTTATTGCCAATCGCCTTATTGAGAAACTCCAGATTCCCGCAATGGTAGTTCATCTCAATGAAAATCTTGCAATCGGCTCAATCAGGTCTCCGGGTAATTATGATATACGCCTTCTTGTAGAGCCATTGAATGACATAATAATTAATTATGGTGGTCATGAAAATGCTATCGGTTTCAGTATAGAACGTTCTTTGTGGGAACAGTATTTAGATCGGCTTGAAATTGAAATTGAGGAAATAAAATTGACTGAGATACCGGATAAAGAAACTGTCGAGATTGACGTGGAATTGCCGCATGAATATATCGCCCCGGAAATTTTTACCGTTATTGACCGTTTCGAGCCGTATGGAGAAGGTAACAAGCCGTTATTATTCGCAAGTACTAGCCTTAAGATTTTGGATTCGTGCTATATGGGAAAAAGGGAACCAAAACATCTCAAGTTCATGCTGGATGCAGGAAAATACAAATGGCCTGCAATCCTTTGGAACGGCATAGGAAAAAGAAGTGATGAACTCTCTACCGGCGATAATGTTGATTTGTTATATACGTTCAACCGTAATTGGTACAACGGCGTAGAGCGACCTGAAATTATTATTAAGGATATGTGCAAGAGTGCCATGAATTGACACTGTTTAATGGTATTATAAACAATTTGGAGAATAACATGAATTTATTTGAGATTGATTTTTATGAAGAGAAATATAAACATTTTAATTCCCCAGATAAAATTTTTAACGATAACGATTTCTCAGACCTGATAAGACAAGCTGATACAGTAATCGAAAACGAAAATGAAACCAAACAAAAACGCGCCGATGCCTGTGTAAGAAAATTTCAACTGTTGGAAACACGATACAAATTAACTCCTAAATTACTCGGACAAGCTCTTGAGTTGTATCCAGATATGCCGCAGGCTCTTACTAGTATGGGTTGTTTTTATCTTGATATAAAAGACAGAGAAAAAGCCATAGCCTATTTCAATAAAGCAATAGGATCTGATCGTTTATATCCATATTCATGGTTGCAAAAAGCATATATCGAAAAAGATAAAGAAGAAGAATTACGTTTATTATATGAATTTATTAAACTTAAGCCGGATTCTATAATCGGTTACGAAAAAAGGAGAAGTTTACTTGATGAACTAGTATATGATATGAAAGATTTATTGGCGTATAAAAAACTAAAATTTATTAAAATAAAACTTCAAAACGCTATTGATGATTATTCAGAACTTATACGTCTTGTTCCAAATAATAAATGGTATTATGAAGAAAGAGCCGAACTATATATAATGATGTCAAAGATAGAGTTTATGTTATCCGATGATGACGATGAATTCCCAAGTATTAATCAAAATGCCGTTAAAGACATTGTAAAATTAATCTCATTAACCTTAATGTCATTGAGGCAGGAAGATAAGTTAAATAATTTAATAACTACTATTCATAATATGCTAGTTGATATCCCTAGAGAAACTTTTAAAAAATATATTGAAAAAATGAAAAGTGATTTATTACCGGATACTGATGAGTATTGGATTGCTCAAATATTAAATGCAGACGATTATTCAAAGAATGATGGTAAAAGCATTGAAATATATACCAATATAATAAATTCTGTTAAAGAAGGGAGTTTCTTGCAGATTTATAGTTATTATCATCGTTCAAGAACTTTTTTACATATGAAAGAATATGAGAAAGCTCTCAATGACAATGATATAAATACAAAATTATGCTCATTATTTCCTGATAGTTTAACATTGGAAACTGATCTATATTTGGTTATGAAAGCTCGAATAGATATACTTAAGAAAATGGAAGATTTCAATGGATTATTGGACATGTATACAAAAATTCTGGAAACATATAAAGATAACACAGAAGTTCAATACTTTATTGTAGATGCATATATGGAACGTGCTCAATTATACAAAGAAAACAATGATATTCAAAAAGCATTAGCTGATTATACGGCAGTAATAAAGTTAGGAATAAACGGAATAGAAAGGGATTTAAGAAACGCTTATGCCGCACGGATTGAAATTTATAAAAATCAGGGTGAAATGGACAAAGCGTCCGAAGATTCTATAAAAATGGCAGAAATTAAAGGCGACCATTTAGATAATCTTTTAAGCTCGTGTCAGCCCGAATATTTTGTACCAATATCAAAACCAAAATTTGATATTATTGATTGAAAGGAGGTTGAAGACTAATGGCATATGTAGGAAGATTACCAGAATTAAAAGCAGGTCAGCATGAAAATATAACGATTAATGGAAAATCCTATGGTGAAATAATAATCCCCATGGAATTTGCACAACTTATCTCACATCCACAATTTGAATGTTTTTCCGTATGGTATATTTTACATGAATTTGACTTTACCGATGAACATGTCGATCAATTTGTAGTTAGAGGAATAATACTTAACAATGAACTTAATATTATGTTTTTCTATGATCCTTTGACTAATGTTTCTTCTGTAACAAGTATGGGTCATAATTATTTAGACCAAGAATTTACAGAAGGACTACCTACCCTAACATTATCCGATATTTTATCATTGGCAGACATGGATATGTTAGAAGTACTCAATTGGATGAAAAAGAACATCCGAGATATTGAAATGACTGTAATGAACCGGATAGAATTAGTTATTGAAGACATAGAATTGAGTGAAAATAAATCTGATTTTTTATGAGTGTAAATAATATGGAATCAATACTCGAAGAACCACCGTTATTTAATACACTTGAAGAACTGAGAAGGTATTTTTATAAAGAAATCGTTGAAGAAAAAAAATGGGGTATATTTTATCCATTAAAATTTAAGCTTGAATTATTTATTTCCCGAATAAAAATGATAAAGCTAAAGATCGTATGGGCATTTCAACGGTTTATTAGAAAACATCATGCTTCAGATATTGATTTATACAAACTTGATTTACATATCTCAAAAATACTGCTTTCTAAATTAGTAGCGTTCAGAAATCAGAGTTTACATGTTTCCCCAACAGGCAAAATTGAAACATGGCTCAATATACTTGATGAAATTATTTTTGCATTCAAATGGAATATATATGCAAATTGGGAAAAGAATCCTAAAAAAGAGAGGGATTTTTACCTCCGCTATTTTGGAATCGATGATCCTAACCTTGATTATTGGCATTATTATGACTCTGAAATTGTAAAGAAGGCCGCAACAAAAGCGCAAAAAGGCTTTGAACTATTTGGAAAATACTTTACCTGCTTGTGGAATTATTGAGTTTAGCGATAATTCGGAGTTTAAGCAATTATTAAATTCAATATTAATCGACACCTTCACACCGTCAAACCAACGCTTCACACCGTCAAACCAACGCTTCACACCGACAAATCAACGCTTCACACCGACAAATCAACGCTTCACACCGTTAAACCAACGCTTCACACCGTTAAACCAACGCTTTTTCAGGAATAAAAACATATATTAAAAACTGATTTCATCTTTGTCATTGGCTATTACCACATCAAATCCCTTAAATAATTCTGCGTATTGCTTGCTTTCAAAGGTGTGTATTGGCACAATATGTTTTGGGTTGACTGCATTAATCATTTTTTCCAAACCGGATAAATCGGCATGACCTGAAGTATGAATATCAATGATATGCATTTTCTTGCTTGCGATAAAATCAAGAAAGTCCTTTGTTCTTCCCGGCTTAGTTTTATAGCCATCCCACATGGAATAGATAAAACAACCATTATCGTATTTGTGAAGATATCGTTCCAAATCATTTTGAACAGAAGGACGTACAATCATTACCAACTGGCTTGACATTTTATCAAGTTCATCTTTGCCGAGTTTATTTGCTGTAAATGGATAGACAGTTTCAGCATCTTTCCCAAGTTCTATCATTCGTCTTGTAAGATATGTAGGATAATAAACCTTAATATCAGGATAAGTCTCTCGTGATGGGAATGGAATAGAGTTATCTGCTTTTTTATTCAATGTTTTCAGAACATTAGCGATATAAAAATCAACCAAAAGTGTTTTATGACTTCGCCTGCATGCCTGATAGATCGTTTTAAGCCTGTCAATATTCTGCCCGGAAACATAAATAAGATTAATTCCTTTCGTTTGTTTAAAAGTTTCGGTAAATTGATCTTCAAGTTCTTCTTCCGTAGGAAAAGGTTTGTCTGTGCGTCCTATGCTACTGCCTTCCAAAAGCAGATAATCAACAGGTCGTTTAACATTAGCGCAAAACCACTCAAAATCATTACTCTTTCTACCATGAAGCCTAAAATCACCTGAATAGAAAAGGCTTTTTCCATTCGCTTCAACCAAAAAAGCATAAGCGTCAAAAGCAGCATGATCCATTCGAAAAGGAGTTATTTCTATATCCCCAACCTTGAACTTTTTGCCGTTTTTAATGTGGTGAGCGTTATTAATAGTCCATTTTTTAATGGAAAATGTATTAGTCAGTTCAATTAGTAACTGCGTCCCATAACCAAGATACACAGGGCATGAAGGATTAATATGGTTCATAAGCCCGTAATGATCCTGATGTGCATGGGAAATTAATAAAGCTGTATTTGAATTATCCTGATACAAAGAAGGTATATCCGGTAAGATTCCGTCCCTGATCAATTCATCTCTGGAACGTTTTTCCGCTTCTCTTGCGTCAAAAGGAGTATTATCCGGATTCACAAGAGGCATTCCAAGGTCAATAACAATCTTTGTAGAATCCGTCCAAACTTCTACACATGAGCCGCCGATTTCATTTGCGCCACGGTGGATTTTGAAGTTCATAGTTTTACTCCTGTCATATATTTGTTTATTATTCTCCAAAGAATTACAACTTAAGATAATTATTAAATTGAGCAACACTAATATTATAAGTGTTCTGCCTTTCTTGATTTTGAAATACATATTCAAAAATATACCTTATATTCAGAATCATGTTTCATTGGGCATTCCTTTATCCTCAATTATTAAAAACTTACCTGAAACATCATTAAAGCTTTGTTTTTCAATATGGTCTCTTACAGTTTTATTTAAGTTAGTTTTCCAATCAGATAATATTTTTTCAAAAGTTTCTTCATTCATTTTCCTTTGTTGGTAGATTTTGTCTTTTACTTTATCATCTATTTTACTTCCTATAAAGCCACCGATTTTAAAACCAACAACAAGAAAAGCAAGAGCTCCTACAAGTATTTTTAAAATGATATTTTCAAATTCAGATATTTTATAACCAATGAAGCCTACAAGAATAACCGCTATTATACCAAAGATAATAAAAAGTATGCCAGAATAACTTTTTGGTTCTTTAGGTTTAACGGGTTGTGGTTTTGGATTATTTTTAAGATATTCCGATAGTAATTTCTTTACTTCATCAATAATAGTATGAATACTTTTAATTCGTTTATATGCATCAGAAAGAATTTGCGCTATCTTTTTTGCTTCATCTGCATCACGGAGAAACATTAAAAATCGAAATTCTCCAATCTGTATATCTTTGTTTTCATACCCTTTAATCGAACTGTTGTTTGCTGCCAAATTGGTAGGAAATATTAACAATGATTGATCCGGTTGTGGTAAAATAACATAGTCTTCGCTATGGTTATTTGCTATTTGTTTGATAAAACTAAGCTTTATTTTTGGTCTAAAACACTTACCATATTCATTGCAATCAATAATTCGGTCATCGGAATTAAGTTCATTTCTAAATTTATAAAATTCATGTAAACATTTTCCCTTTATGGTATTTTCTATGATATTTTCTAAGTCGTAACCCCATATTCCAACGGTCATCCATTCATTAATAGTAGTTTGACCAATGAATTTATTGATATTAGATTGAAAATATACAAATGCTGTTATCAGATTGCGCTCATCGGCATAATTAATTAATTCATCTACACGGGAATTGAACTTTTCATTGTTTTCTTCTCTTTCAATCTCAGACTGTCGTTCATAACGTTCTTGTTCTGCATCACGTTGTATCTGTTCCTGAATGCGAGTTTGTTTCTCGATTTCCTTATTTTGAAGTTCAATATTTTTATTTTGTTCTTGTAAAAGGCGGTTGCGTTCTTCGCTCAGTTTTCTTTGTTTGCAAGTAGGGCATTCAATGCCGGTAAACATAGTCCCGCATCTAAAACATCTAATTGCCATATAATAACCTCTCTTTAATATGTGAACTAAAAACGTATATGTTTTTAGTAATGAATCAAGATGATTCCATCATTAATCAGTTTTCTTCCAAAGGTTTTCGGCACTGATACCTTTTATATTCCCTATAGAATAACAAGAAACATTATAGGAATTCAGCTTCTTTGTTATCTTATCTAGTCCTCCCTCTTTTTGATCTTTATCAAAACCGAATATCAGCAATCTAACCTTATCATCCATCTTTTCCGGAGTAGATAATTTTTGGCTAAAAAATTTGTTTAGTGTATCAATATGTTCTTTATAGGCTGGTAAAAAATCATTCCTTCTGGCAATCAATTCCTCGTAACGTTCCAGTTGCTCAACTACCTCAGGTTTTGTTTTCGATTTGATTTCTTTATTATCATACTTTTTTGCCTCAATAAAACGTAATTTTCTAAGATCTTTGTTGAAAAGTAAAATATCTATACGTGTCTCTTTGTCTCCCGGAGCAGTAATTTCAATATCCAATACCACTACATTACTTTTATCAGATGTGTAAGGATATTTGTGGTATATACAGGATACCCCTTGTGCTTCAGTGTCTGCCGAGTATTTTTTACAATTCTCCTTTATACGGTCATATCCATCCAGAAAAATGTTTTTTTCAAATATATCTCCCTCAAGAGGTTTATCAATAAATGCTACATATTTTACATTTGTAGAAAACCCCTCACTTCCAAATCTAAAAAGGCGTCCACCGTTATAATAGAAACTAAAATAATTGTCGCGAATAGCGAGGAAAACATTACTGTTCTTAAAACAATCCGCCGACAGTTTCTTGCCCCATAGATCGGTGTCCTTGAGATTTGAAATAATTTTATTGTCAATGTACCTTGAAAATTTTGCTACCATAAAATTTTCCTTTTATCTGCTTTATCTCCCAACATACCTGTCAAGGGTGTCATTTTCTGACACTCTTATACAAAGTTTTCTTTAAAAAAACCTTCTTTTTCAGTGATTATAGCCATAAAGAAACATAAAAACAACCGCTAATAAGGCTATTGTTAATAAAATCATACAATGATGACATTTTAAGACACTGTTGGAAGTAAGGAGAATAACACTGGTTATGACAGATATCCAAACGCTTCTGGCACTGAATCTTAAAAAATATCGAAAAATATTGGGATTTTCACAGGCGGCATTGGCAGAGAAGGTTAATTGTTCAACTACCTTTATCGGCAATATTGAAATTAAAAAACGATTCCCTTCGGCCCAATACCTTAACCGTATAATTAAGGTTTTGGGCGTAAAACCGGCCGATTTGTTCGCCGATGGGGGAGATTCGGAGGTAATTGCCCATCTTTCCAATAATAAGAAACGAAAGGCTCAACTTGAAAGAGATGTTAAGAAAGCTATTTCCAAAGTATTTGACGAAAGCGACCTATAGAGCCTTGATGTGCCCTCCAATCTCTTGGAAATGGGTATATTTTATGAAAAACGTACTCTTGAGCAAGTGGCTATACCCACTTGCTAATTTCCCTTTCTTTTGTTATTAAAATTGTTACTAAAACCCTTGATCTTTTCGATTCATTCAGGTACACTTCTATTCGTGCTAGTTCTACTTATCTCTATATGGGATAAAGAATTAGTTCATAGTAATGCGTTCTGGTTCTCCCCGGTTCACAACCTTAGTTTTGGCTGTTAACCACTGGGTCCGTGGTCCGAATCCGCGCGGGGGAGCAACCTCCCGCACCCCGTCAAGGGGTGTGGATGGAAAAATCAAAACGCTCCGGCGCCGAAAAGCTCAAAAAAGATGACCAAATGAGGCGGGATTTATCCCGCCGTCCGCGCCGCGGTCATAGCGAGGTACGCAGCAGTTTTCCCACAAAGTAAAAAAGTAGCGACTTTTTTCCTGCTGGAGCAACTTTTTAGGAGTAAGCTTGAAAGCGTCATTACACCCTATAGCGGAAAAATACCTAAACCGCTTAAACGCGGATGACAGGGATCGTGTTGATGACGCAATCGAGGGACTGGAAAAAGAACCGCCGGAAGGCGACATAAGGCCGTTAAAAGGACAGCCGGGCTTTTTTAGGCTGAGAGTAGGCGGCTATAGGCTTTTATTCCGAATAAACGAAAAAGGTATTTTAATCACGCATATTGACCCGCGAGGGCAAGCATACAATAAGAGAAACAAGGGAGGCAAAAGATGACAACCGCCGTATTAAGAAAAAAATTGCACACAATGATCGACACAATTCCGGATCGTTCGCTTCCGGCAATAAAGCCTTTATTGACTTATATTGCTGACGACTATTGGAAACCAGTCATAGAACCGGCAAGCCCAAAAGAGATAAAAATGATCAATGAAAGAATAAAAGACTATGAGGCTGACCCGTCAAGTTTTGTACCGTTCAAAAGGCGCAAGAAGGGATAGCATGGGAGTGAATAATAGGGTAAACAGAGGCAAGCTATACCTTGATATCTGGTACAATGTCCTGGTGTCCGCGGGATTTTTAGATTCTTTTCCTTGCAGATAGGCGCGCCTATCCCTCTTTTGACCCAATCAATGTAAAAGTCAACCCGCACTGGTAACGCGCTGCGGGATTATCGGGGTTATTGATTTTCCCGTTGGCGTAAAAACCTTTGCTTCCTGTTTTGAAATCTTTTTGATTCGCGAATAACCGCGCCCATTCTTTGCCGTTACCATCAAGGATAACCACTTGCAGAGCCGCCGGGGCTTTGTCATCTTTCATAGCCATAATTTAATATCCTCCCAAAAGCCGGATATGTCAAGTCCGATTTTCTTTTTTTGTTGAATATGTAAGAATCTTATGAAAGATGGTGTTATAATAATTTAGTATGGATCAAAAGGATTATTTAGAAAGAATCCGCAAGCGTGAACAAAGGGCGGCATACAGGGAAAAGCGTCTGAACCATGAACAGGAAAAACGCGAATGGGAACGAAAGAAACAGGCACATCGGGAACGAATTAACAATGCGGTCCCCGGAGTATTAAGGGAAGACAATAAAAAAACGGACAAACCTGAGAAAAAGCCAGGAGCGGAAACATTTATTAACTTGTATTCATACATCGCCCGGACCGCTTTTGATAAAAGGGATTCAATTCCTTCAAACTGGAAACCCGCTTCATACAATGTGCAAAAACAACACTTTGAATTTTTAAAAAGTTTTGTCTATCCGTATCCCTTGCCGGAAATATTGATCTGGGCAACGCATACCCCGGAATATTTCCGAAATGACGAAGGAGACGGGGCCAGAAACGCTAATTGCGGTTTGATACGGCTGGCGAAAAAATGGATTAACGACATAGCCGGAGGCGGATCGTTTTATAAGAAAAACATGAAGTTTTTCACCAGAGCGGAAGCGCATTATTTTCTATGCTCGAAAGTGCCTTACGAGGATTGCAGTTCTATAATCAAGCTGTATTTCTACGCGAAATGCAGGGCAAGGGCTATAAATCACAAATTGAGCATGATTACGGCGGCTGTGTTCCATGTGAAGTTTTTAACTTGTTTCAAAAACAGCCTTATAGAAAGCTTCCTTGATTTGATTGCGAGAACGCCCGAGTATCGGTATGACAAAGGGACAATCGGAGACATCTGCGATTTTATCCTTGCGAAAATACGGGAACGGAAGAATAGTTCTTTCTCCTTTAGCGGCCGGACGATTTACAGCGTCATAAAGCTTTGCAACGAATGGCACGAACAGGTCAGGAGAGAAGCGGAACGGGCGCGGAGAATGGCCGCTTTGCCAAACGGAAAGCCCGGCGGTATTCCGCGCTGGAGAGGACTGGGGATAGGCCGTTTCAGGTACGAAACGGAAGAATGCGTTTGGGTTGTAACGGAACTTACGTCGGCTCAGGATTTGGTAAATGAAGGGCGCAAGATGAAGAATTGCGTAGGAGGTTATGCGGACAAATGCGCTTCCGGCTATTCCTCCGTTTTCTCGGTCGAAAGATTCAATAGAGAGAATAATCAGCTTATTGAAAATGCCGCTACTCTGGAAGTTAATGTTTCAAACCGTACGTTAATTCAGGCAAAAGGAAAATGTAACGCCGCGCTGCCGTCCCAAACCATGAGCGTGATTTCCCGATGGGCCGCAAGCAACGGGATTATTGTCAGGTTGACGGCGTAATCAATTCCATGTATAATTTTATGGACAGATAATAAACCTAATTCCTTATAACCGGATGAGGAGGCATTTAAATGTCTACTAATTTAAAACTTGCAATAACCAAAATCGGTGACTTATTGCTGAGCAATAAAATTACACAGACACAGGATAAAGACGGTAACGAAATATCTAACATTAATTTAATGATACCAAATTATCAAAGGCCATATAAGTGGACTGCCAAACATGTAATTCAATTATTGGACGATATTATTGAGGCAAAAAACGCGAACAAGGAAACATATCGCGTCGGAACGCTTATTCTTCATCAGGAAAACGGAATAACTTATAACATAGTTGACGGACAGCAAAGAACCATTACCTTTTCACTGTTATTAAAGGCTTTTAAAACCAATCCGGATATCAGGTTTTTAGAGCAGCTTTTGGCGGATAATCAGTATAACACGCGCAATGTACCAAATAATTTCCGTACTCTGGAAACGCGCATTGATAACATTATGGATGAAAAAGAAAAGAAGGAGCTATTTGAATATATTCAGAAAAACTGCGAGCTTATAGTTGTAATCACCGATGACATTTCAGAAGCTTTCCAGTTCTTTGATTCACAAAACGCCCGCGGTAAAAAGCTGTATCCGCATGATTTGCTCAAAGCGTATCATCTTCGCGAGATGAACGATATGGACACGGCGGAAATCGAGAAGACGGTAAAGGATTGGGAGGATTTAAACCAGGAAGCTTTGTCCGCGCTGTTCAATGAGTATCTGTACCGCGTTAAAGAATGGGTGAAGGGCGACAGGGCGTGGGAATTAACAGAGCAAAATATCCATAAATTTAAGGGTATAACCCGGCAGAAAAATTATCCTTATGCGCAGTTTTACAAAGGCGCATACGCGTATTCGGATATGGTCAAACATTCCGCAATGCCGTTTGTTGCGGGCATACGAAACCTTAACGCTTTTCAATTAGACACCCCGATTATCGCGGGGAAACCGTTTTTTGACTACGCAAAGCATTACTTTGAGATTCTGAAGGATATTCAGAATAATGACAAATACGAAGGTTATTTCATCAATGATAACAAAATTGTAAAAACACTTGACCTGGGCAAGTATAGAAACGGCGTAGGAAACCGGATTACAAGACTGTTATTCGATACCGCTATTTTGCTTTACGTCGACAGGTTCTGCCCGGAAAGACCGGCAAAAAAAGATTTGGATATGCTAGACCAGTTTGTGGTATTTGCATTTATCTGGGCTTATTCGCTTAGGGCGCAGTATTACAATCTTGGCTGGCTTTCTGCGCAGAACTTTATTATGGGCAATGATGACGTGATTAACTCGTTCAACATTTACAGAGTCATAACGGAAGCCGATTCGCCCGAAGCGCTCCTGAGTATGCTTGCTGATAAAGTAAAACCTTTGCCTGACAACTCCATAGTACAAAGATACAAAGATAACATAGATGAACTTGTTAAAGACGATAATAAAGACGAAGTATATCAAAACTTTCTTTTCTACTTTAAGAAGTACAAATTTTACGGAGAACGAAAATGAATACTAAAAATCTGCCGCTTAAAGAAATGTCTATTAGTGAGATTTTTAACGGAGATAAGGCGACCTATGAAATCCCGATTTATCAGAGAAATTATGCGTGGGAAAAAGACGAGATTTCCGCGTTGATTCAGGATGTTTATGACGCGTATGAAGCGGACAAGGCGAATACGTCAAACAAGCGGAAATATTTCATCGGCACATTGGTATCGTTCCAAAAAGGCGACAAAGTTTATGAGGTAATCGACGGACAGCAGCGGCTGACGACCATCAATCTTATTTTAAGCGTGTTGAAGATATCCATGAATAATAAATTGACTTACCGCGCGCGAAAAAAGTCTAATGATACCATAAAAAATATTTCGTCCTTAGAGACAGACGAAAAAAATAACGAAGAAACAGACGAAAAAGATAACGGAATTATAAAAGGCTACAATTTCGTAAAAGACAAAATAGACGAAGTTGTTCCCGCTAAGACCGATAAAAAGGTTTTTGGAGACTACTTTTGCGAATATGTTCATCTGATACATTATCAAGTGCCAAAGGATATAGATTTGAATCATTATTTTGAAATAATGAACTCAAGGGGCGAACAACTAGAAAAGCATGAAATTATTAAAGCGTGGTTTATTGCAGAGTTAAGTGATGCTGACGATAAAGCAATTTTTAGCCGTCTTTGGGAATCTTGCAGTGAAATGAATGTCTACATTCAGCAGAAATACGCGCAGCAGTATAACAATCAGCAAAAAAACGATGATGTTAAAGAAATATTCGGCGAACAATTATGTGATTTTAAAGTCAAATCTTTTGGTGGTTTACTGAGAGCTCCTGATAATTTTGGTAAAAAAAGCATTACCGACCTTATCAATAGCGCGGGGAGTAACGGCGCCGGAGAACAGAAAGATAAAATTGACACATTCCAGCCTATTATTGATTTTTCGAATTTCCTGTTGGTTGTGCTAAAACTTACTTTAATAACAGAAAAAAAAGATTTTATACCGACGAGTTTTATTTTAGACGACAAAGAACTCATAAAAGAGTTTTTCAAGGTGAAAGCTACGGAGCTTTGGAACGCGGATTTTATTAAGCGATTCAGTTTTAATTTGCTAAAAGCAAAATATCTATTGGATAATTATCTCGTTCATCATTCCAACGAAGACGATACTGTGGAGAATAATCCCTGGAAGCTGCAGCAATACTGGCAGCAGAAACAAGGCAAAAAGGGCTATCTGATAAATCTGGGCGGCGAAGACGAAAACGGCATACAGCATAAATTGGTGCATCTGCTTTCTATGTTCGAAGTGTCATTTACGGCACGACAAAGAAAAAATTACCTTTTCTACTGCCTGTTGTATCTGTTTAAGGCAGAAAGTTGGAATGTCTCCGAGTATTACAAATTTGTTTCGGATTTAGCCGATAAATATTTTTTTGACGTATATTTGAAGAAGGATAATCTCAATGAAATTAATACTCCTAAGCCGGGCAGTTTTGACGATACCTTACTTGTTAAAAATATACTCGACAGAGAATTGCACAATAAGAATTTTAATTTTACAGACATTTACGGAGACGGAGAAAAAAAAGCATCGGCGGGGATCCCGCTGTTTATCTTTAACTATCTTGACTATAAGTTATGGGAAAAATACTCCAACGAACTGCGCGGCGAGAAAAGTAAAGAAGGAGACAAAACAAGAAGCGCCTTTTTTGAGGCTCTCAGATGCAGTGACTTCGGTCTAAGGGTTTTTGAACAATTTTATTTTTCAAGAACACGCAGGAGTTTGGAACATTATTATCCGCAGGCTAACGTAAATACTAAAAATGATACCCCTACAAAAGAACAAATCAACTGTTTTGGTAATTACGCTATGATAGGCAGCGAAGCAAACAGTTCAGGTTCGAATTGGAGTCCGAAAGCTAAGCTGGACCACTACATGGATTCTTCCGGTAAGATAAAACAAGTCAGCGTCGCGTCAATCAAGTTTATGATTATGATGCAGATGTGCAAGGACAATCTGGAAAGCCGAAAGAGAGATGCTGGGAAAGAGTGGATATTCGCCGACATAAAAGCGCACCAAAGCAAAATGCTTAATATTCTTGGCGTGAAATAAATCAAAAAGCGCCTTTCATCTTTTTCAGTTCTTTTCTCTAAACCTCAAAGGCAAAACCCTCTCCAAAAAATTAACATAAATCTCCCAAGACTTCTCCCCATATCCTCCCGCCGTAATCCACGCGGTGGGGATATGCCTCTCCTGTAAAAAATTATAAACAAGCAAATCCCTTTCCAATAATGCCTCTTTTGTTAGTTGTAAAAGTTTTGTCGAAGCAAGCTCGTCTTTCTCGTATGGATCAACGCCGCCGACTACGATGGCTATGTCAGGTTTGGGGAGAAGTTTTTCCAGACGCGAAAGACCTTCCGCGAGGCGCGGAACATAGTCCGCTTCACGGCCTTCGGGAATTCCTATATCAATGTCGCTAGGCGTAAATGAAAGGTTAAAGTCAGTTGAAACCGAAGGATCGTAGACGGCTTTTGGATCGTATTCAGGCGCGTCTAAGGGCCAGCCCCTCTCCATGTGTATGCTCAGGGTGCGGATGGAAGAGTCTCCCCAAGTAAGAACGGCAGTGCCGTCTCCTTTGTGGGCGTCGGTGTCTACAATCCATGCGGCGTGTATGCGGTTCTCGGACTGAAGCCTGCGCAGGGCGATAACCATGTCGTTAATTATACAAAAGCCGTTGCCGGAATTTCTTTGAGCGTGGTGGTTGCCGCCGCCGAGAAAGAAGGCGAAACCTGCCTGCCCGGCGTTTTGGAGTTCCAAAGCGGTAAGACAGCAGGTATAGGTTCCACCGGCGGTGATGAGAGACTGGGTAAAAAAGTCTTTTAAGGGGCGTGTTTGCTTTTCAGGATCCCAGCGGTCGTAACTGCCGTCCGGTTTGACAAGCTCATAGGCTTTAATTACCTCTTTTTCAACGCCGGCGGGGGAAAAAAGCCGTTCAACATAATCCCCGGAATGTACGCGCAGTAGGTCCTCTTTTGTAATTTCCGCGAAAGATTCAGGGCCGCGCAGCCATAAAGCCTCGGGGGTATCCTTAAAAATACCGGTTTTTATGGCATCGAAGACCATTTTATGACTATTATATTCAATAGGGATAGAAATCCCGTAATCACGCATATTTAGGGCTGTTAAGGGGTTATAAAGAATCATAAAAAAAAATACCAAACCATAATAATTAAGTCAATATTTGCGGTAAAGAATAGCAAAATTTATAAAAAACATTATAATATTCTCATGGAGACAATATAAATGAATATGATAAATATAAAAGAAATATTAAAACGAATAATATCCGGCAAAAATATTAAAATCGCGTGTCTGGCGGCGGGAATTATTCTTATAATCGCGGCGATTATTTACAATTACAGTAAAAGACCGGTAAATATCTGGTTTGTTGAGCAGGGGTTGGAAGAAAAATGGGCGAAGGTTTTGCAGGAAGCGCAGGCGCCCGAGGCTTTTAAGGAAACGCGCACATGGGACGGGGTAACAATTCCGGCGGAAGGCGGCATTTTAATTGCGACTAAACCGTGGAAAAATGATTCAAAAGTTTCCGTTTTTCACCGTCTGGCGTGGGATTTGGAATATCAGGGGGCAACAGTGCTGGCACTTGACCCGTGGATGATTTTTCGCAAACATACGGATCCCTCTTTGACAGTTGACCGAATTTTGTCAGAAAAGGGCGGAAACGGGGTATTATTGCTGCCCGGCAGGGATAAGTCTGTTGTTTGGGCATGGACAGGCCGCTTTATTCAGGATAAACCGGGGAATTTCCCCTCCGGAAACGCGATTTGGCGGGAATGGGAGGAAAAACTGTTTATTGGCAGCCGCTTCCCAAATGGTTCCCTGTCATATACATGGGCGGACGCGATGTTTCGCCTTATGGGAAAGGAAACCGCGTGGATTTACGCGCCTTTAAGCTATTTTAGGCGTTATAACAACCCTCAAAAAGCCATTCTGGAAGCTTCCGCCTTCCCCGAATTCACAAACAGCGGCGAATACAGTATGCAGGCCGAAATTTTGTGGGCGCTTCCGACTGGTTCGGAAAAGAAACAGAAAAAACTGGTTTCTACCATTAACTGGCTTAAAAACCCAAATACGCAGACAATAATCGCCAATACTTTTGACTGGATACCCGCCGACCCTTACGGCAAACCTTACGATCCTATGTCATTTACTTCCCACCGTTTATGGCTTACGGCGGATTGGGTGTATACAATAGAAGAATAATGTTTTTCACGCGTGACACTATTACACATTTTGTTAATTTGATGTGAAATTTTAGCGTAACGTGACACTATTTCAATTTTTGTAATAAAAAAAATATTTTTAAAAAAATAAAAAAAAATTAAAATTTTTTGCTTTTTCTATTGAATTTAAATTTAATTTTCTATATAATTATTATTGTAGAGTGAAGCTTAACAATTTTTCCGAGATATCCGGTTCCGGGTATCCGCCCCTTGTGTCAATATCATGTGTCTGTCCAGAGTATCTATTTAATTTATTTAATTCTTGATATCTAACTTGTGTGTCAGTTTCGCGTAACAAACTGTGGTATCTAACTCAAAAAGTTAAAACTAAATCTAAGAGGAGAGGTCTGTATGAAAGATCTGAAGGTGGGGAAATTTGTATGTGTATTGGTTTTCGTTGCGGCGCTTATTTCATTAGTTACGTGCAGTAATGAAAATGTTATTACCGGTTTGGGATCTCAGGTTGATACTTCTCAGCCTGTGGTTTCGATAATTACCGAGTTTGGAACCGGACCGGGAACTTTTTTAACCGGTCAAAAACGGATTTATATCGACGCTACCGACGATATGGGCGTAGCTTCCGTTACGGTTGTTTACTCCTACTATTATCTTAAAGACGGCGTACAGTATCCAATGGAAGCGGTTGTCGACGCTTTATGGAGTCAGGCAGACGGCTGTTATGTGATAGATATCGACACCTTAAACGGTTTTTATGATGAAACTACTAAACCACCATCATGGCTGCCGATGGTAGACGGACCTCTGACCGCTATTGTAATGGTTTCAGACAAAAGCGGCAAAAGAACCGTAACTCCCGATATAATCTATACCGTAAAGAACGGACCTCCGAAGATCAACATGCAGATTCCAAGACCAAGAACAAGAAATTCCGAATTGCTTAACGAAGAGCCGTATCCTATAGTTGTCTCGGACAGCTATTTTATGGGCGTTTTTGAAGATTTAGCCGGTCTTGCCCCGGGCTATCCTCTGATTAAATTTTGGGAAGCCGGCAAGCCGGAACCTGTCGATTACAGAGAAAACGCCGGCTGGGAAAATGTCAGCGGCTATAACAGTCCCGGCCACGGCTGGATAAGGCCTGACGAAGGAACTGCGGAATATGTAAGAGGCGAAAAGGGCGGTACCTTCCGCTATTACCTCAGGAAACGGCAGCCCAACGGAATTGCCTTTCCGGAAGATTCTAAAAACGGACTTACGCCGGATAGGAAATATAATGTTAAAATTAAAGCAGTCGATATAAACGGCATTGCTCTTGAGTGGCCCAGCGAAGTATATCCCAACAAACCCGAGTATATGACTATGTTTATGGACGCTGAGGGAATTCCTCCTATAGTTACTATAATAGAACCGGATCAAGCAAAACTTTATTTCAAAGATAACTTTAATATTATCGCGGAAGCGGAACATCAGGGCGATTTAAGCACCGAAATTTCCGAGCTTAGATTTGAAGTTACGGGAAAAGACAGAAATACGGTACTTTTGAAAAGATGGGTATACCCTGAAATTAAAGATAAATCCCAGGGAAAATTCAAGATTGAACTTGAAAAAACTTACTACAGCCTCAAGCAAAATGAAACCATACAGCCCGCGGTAATGGTTGATAATGTAACAGAAGTTCCCGGCAACGCTTTTTCTCAGGTAACATTTACGGACGGAAGCTTTACCTTTAATGTTATCGCGTATGATGATGTAGGCGCGAGGAAAATTGTTCCGTTCAGCATTTATGTGGACAAACAGCCGCCTGTAACCAGCGTGACGAGCGTTACCCCGTACTATACTCAGGATCCGATTACGGATGACGATAAGTCTAACGGCTTAGAGAGTAAGAATAAGCCTTACCGACGCTGGACAGTGAACAAAACTGTAAAAATAGCGGTAAACTCTACGGATAACCGCGGCGACGCCATTGATGTAGCCACAAATTACGCGAAATTTAAATATTTGTTCAGTTTTGGCAGCGATATATCAAGCACTACTTATAACAACTGGAAAGGCAGCGATTCAGAGAAAACATTTGAACAATTTCTGTATGAGCATGGCACCGCCAAATTCTTTGATGATGTAAAGGCGAATCCCATTCCGATAACAACCGGCACACCTAATGGTAATCCGCTTGTCAAAGTAGAAGGCAAAGACGGTTCATATACCCTTTGGCTGCAAACCCATAAATATAACGCCGCGGACAAATACAAGCTGTGGATGTACATAGTCGCAATGGATAACGCGGATAATATTTCGTATGATAAAATTCTTTTGAATGTAGACCAGGATACCGATAACCCCAGTATTAAATTTGACGAAATGAATACCTTTATGAACGATAAGAGTTATATTCGCCTGACCGTTGACGATGACAACGGCTTAAGCGATGAAGCCCGTAAGGATATTCCGATAGTAGAATACAGGTTTGCGAAAAATGACGCTGAATGGAATACTCTGAAAGCCACGGGAGAAGGTTGGCATCCGGTATATGATTGGCAAACTAAAACTTGGGACATTCTGAGCCAGGATCTTAAAAGGGTAACCATTAATGATCTTACCCTTAGAAAAATCGCGATTGATCTTGGCCTGACAAGTGATGACTTAAAGACAGTATTGGGAACAGAAGCAGATCCAAAATACATACAGATACGCGCGATTGATAATGTGAAAACCAAGGTTTATTCTACTGATGGAACAGCTTCCTATTCCACTCCTTGGCAGAAGTTTACAATGGACCTGACGATTCCTGTAATTCATGTTTCTACAACAGCTTATGAAAATAATTCAACATTATCAGGCCGTGATTCTGAAAATCCGTTTGGTATACCTGAGAGGAACAAGGCATACAAAGAAATGCCGTTTATTTACGGCGATATAATTGAAGAAAACCTGAGCTCAATCAGCGTAAAAATTGACGGTAAAGAAACAATAACCTACACAATACTTGACAATCATGACGCCGGAAAGGATCAAACGAGGTTCAGTGTTATTTATGATGGCAGGCCGGCAATTGCTCCTGCGAATTTTTATGTCTGGAAAAATAAAGATGCTAAGGATTCGAAGCGTTGGTATATACCAAGAACTGATTTTACCGGTCTGTCTGACGGCCCGCATACCTTCGAGATAAGTTTTGAAGATAAAGTGCCTCAGGTAACATCAATGTCCTTTACGTTTTATAAAGACACCAAAGGGCCGGTTATCAGCTTTGTGAATCCGGGCGGCACGGACACTTTAACCTTTGCGGAATTGACAAAACTTAATAAGGATCTGAAGGATGGAAACGATCTGAAATATAATACTTCGTCAGGTGCTACAGCTTATAATATTTATAACAGATTAACGGGCATGAGCATTAAGGATATGTCCACCAAATTAAGCGGGACTTTTACCGATGATTATTCCCCTATAGCGGACGCTAATGGTAATTACAGTTTCAGTTGGAAAATAGATAACGGCGGCTGGCAGGTTGAAAATTTAACAACTTCTGATACTGACAGTAAATCCATTAAATGGGAAGTTCCTCTTTTAACAGCCAGGGAAGCCAATGGCGGCAAGGAATTGGACGACGGCGTACATATATTAAGTATCCGCGTGAAAGACTCATTGGGTAACGGTTCAGATGATGCTGCTCAAAAAGACAGCGGTTTTAAAAACGACATGGCGTTTTTAGTTGACAAGAGCGTTCCGGTATTAAATGTTACAAAATATCCCGATAAAGCAATAAATAACGAGTATACTTTTAAGGGAAAAATAACCGAAACTATCAAAGTAAAACAGCTTACCGTAAAACTCGGCAATGATGAAATCGCGGTCATTGATTTAGAAAAGAATGATAAAAAATTCCCGACTGTCAATGGAAAGCAATATGGGTTAGGTATCACCGTAGATGCAACTCCGGGTACCGGTATGACTTTTGACTTTGAAGTTACTATAAACCCGGCTATCGGCGGTCTGGAAGACAGACCTCACTCGCTTATGTTCAGCGCCGTTGGTTCATCAGGCCAGGCGGGAATGACGACAAGCAGTTTTATACTCGACACTAAAGGACCGTCTATTACCATTGGAGCGCCGATCAGCGACAGCGTCTATGTTACAAATACTGAATGGGGAATTCTTGAAGACGCGGTTGTAAAAGATGATTTTTCTTCAGCTTCTTCTATAAACTCAATCTACGACAAGGTATTTATCGCCAGAATAAAAGACGGCAGCCCCTCTTTTGCTATAACACTTACCGACGAAGCATCGAATATTTTTGAAACCGGAAAAGATAAATACTGGTACAAATTTGATAACGATCTCTCATGGACACCCGTAACAGTAAATTCTTCTGACTATAATAAACCATCGGTAAATTTAAGTCTGCCTTTGCCCGCGGATAAGCGTACAAACGGCGTACACCGCGTTAGTATCCGCGCGACGGACTCTATTGGCAACGGTTACAATGATTTAACCGGAAACGGCGCCGATCTTGAGACAAGATACGGAGTAGGTTATCAGAGCAATCTTGTCTTTATGATCGATACAGGCGTTCCCGAACTTGTCGTTAAAAATGTTGAAGGCAAAAAAGTACCCGGCGAAGCCGCGGACTTTGGAATACACAAGAGCTCATTTAACATCAGCGGAGAAATAACCGGAACGTTTGACGTTCAGGATTTGAGCGTAAAAATAGGTTCTACGCTTGTCGCGCAAAGATTAAACACAAACAGCGGCGTAACTATGAATAATATGACCTTTACTAAAAAACTAAACAGCAAGCAAACTTATTACTTTACAAATGTTAATATTGATCCGTTATCAGGCGTGTCTGTAACGGACGGCAGCAAGGACGGCTCCTACACGGTCAGCGTATCTGTTAAAGGTTCTTCTGAGCAGTCGATTAGTAATGTAAGCACCGTTACCCTTGACACACAAGGCCCTAAGATTACGATTAACGCGCCGATTAAGGAGAAGATATACCTTAAAGGCACTCAGTTACCCGACATCACTTCTGCTATTTCAAGTAACAGTATTTCTTCATTGGCAAGTGATACCAAAGCCATATACTACAAATTGCTTAATTACAATGTAAAAGACAAATCGTCGGGGCTTTCCGGCAGTTTCGCGGATACATATTCAGATGTCGGCGTTAATTACTGGTACAAGTTTAATGATGAAACATCGTGGAAAACAGGAGATACAATTTTCTCCAATGTTAACAATAAGAAGACAGCGGATTGGGCGATAGAATTACCGTCTACACTGAATGACGGCATGAACCGCCTGAGCATACGCGTAATAGACGAGCTTTCCAACGGTTATGATAGTACTGTCGCCGCGCCCGACAACTCCGGCGGCAATGGCTTCGAATCCAACCTTAACTTTATAATTGATACGGGTACTCCTGTATTAACAAAAGTAAGCGGATTAGCGGACACATCGACCGGAGAAGACCCGACTGTGAAAGGCCCTCCCGGATTCTTTACAGTTACAGGACAAGTTACCGGAACCTTTATGGTTAAACGGCTGAGCGTATCAATAGGAGGATCCGCCGAGATTTTACTGGGACAATCCGCCACGGTTTTACAAACGGTTGACGGCGATCAAACGCAAATGGGGGGAAATTTCTTTATTGATAATTTCTCTCTAACCCCAGCCGGTACGGAAAAAACCTTTAATTACTCTTTCGATGTAATCACCGAAAAAAACGGCGCCCAGCTTGCGTACGGTTCGCGTACTATTACTATTAACGCCGTAGGCTCGTCAGATAACTCAGATGTTAAAACACTGTCGTTTATCTTTGACAATCAGGGGCCGAAAGTAAGCGTCAGCGTGCCGAGCGACAAGGTATATTTGAGCGGAGACGAAAGAGACAGTCTTAATTATATATTAGATAACGGGAAACCTTATCTTACCGGACAGGAAGATATTTATAAAAAGTTAGACGCCATGGTCATATCGGACGCGTCAGTCAAACTTAGCGGGACATTTAACGATGATTATTCTCCTGTAGCCCTTACCGGCAGTAACTCTTTCTGGTGGGACATTGACAATAGCGGGACATGGAATGAAGGAAAACTTGGCGTTAATAACAAGTCCGTAAGCTGGGAAGTTGATATTGCCGATCTTGGAGTAGGCGTACATATCTTAAGTCTTCGTGTTAAAGACTCTCTGGGGAACGGATACGATAAATTCTCCGTACTTACCGGCAAAAGCGGTGGAAATGGTTATGAAACAGACATTGCCTTCTTGATCGATAAAAATCCGCCTAAAATTGAAGATATAGTAGCACCGAAAGCCGCTCTTAAAGGCCAGTTTAGCGTTAAAGGAAGAGTAACCGATACTTACGGTGTAAAAAAGCTTAGCGTTAAACTCGGCAATGATGAAATTGCCATTGCTGAAAAGAACAGTTCCGGAAATTATGACTTAACAAAGAAAACAGTCGGAGGGGTAAGCAACTACGCGGAAAATATTGTTATTACCCGTACGGACGGCATAGGTAAATCTTTTGACTTTACAGTAATAATAAATCCTGTTTCCAAAAGGACAGGAAGCGGTCTTGATGACGGACCTAAATCGCTTACATTTACAGCCATTGGCTCATCCAACCAGGCGGTGATAGGGGTGGACAGTTTTACTCTTGACACCACAGGACCCAAAGTTACTGTTGGAGCGCCAATCAGCGCCAGCTTATATATTACAGGTACGGAATGGTCGAATCTTAAGCAAGCGGTTGATAGTGATAAATTTGACGTAGTATCCACCGCGCCGGGAACAACCTATGACGACTTGTTCGAAGCCAGAATAAAAGACGAAAAGGCTTCCTTTACGGTAACCTTTACCGATGACGCTTCGGATGTATTTAAATCAGGCGAAAACACTTCTTACTGGTACAGGTTCGACGACGAAGGATGGAAGGAAGAGACTATACCAGTTACGGAATTTAACAAAAAATCGGTAAGCGTAAAATTACCTCTGCCGGTTGCCGGAAAATGGACGGACAATGTACACCGTCTGAGCATACGCGTAAAAGATTCTCTGAAAAACGGTTATGATAATAACACCTTAGAGTCTGATATCTTAGCGCTTGGAGGTAAAGAGAGTAACAACGATTACGGACATGAAACTTACCGTACCTTTATGATCGACAGCGGCAAACCTACGCTCACCCTTAATAAGGCGAATTTGGGGGTTTTCAAAGCCTCTGATACGCTCAGTATAAGCGGAACCATTATCGGAACATTTAAGGTTCAGGAGTTGAACGCGAAAATCGGAGATTATTCCATGTTCATTAACAGCTCCGATATTAAGCCTTTAAATGAATACAGCAAGAAAAACTATAAATTTGACGACGTTTCCATTACTCCGGTCTCAATAGAAGATTCCATAGGTAAAGCAGAAGGTTCCTACACTATCAGCTTAACCGCCAAAGGTTCTTCCGAGCAGACGGATATGAAGTCAAGCACATTTATCCTTGACACTCAGGGACCGGTTATTTCGATTAACGCGCCGATCAATAAGGTTTACCTGACTTCAGGTCAGATAGAAGCTGTTGAATATGCTATATCAAATAACAGAACCGACTCGCTGGGAACTGACAAGAGTATATTCTTCAAATTACTTAACAACAATGTTAAAGACATATCAGCAGGGCTTTCCGGCACTTTCTCCGATACATATTCGGAAATTGGAACAAAATACTGGTACAAATTTAATAACGGCCAATGGAGAGAAGCAAATACGGATGTCGCCAGCGCGGACAATAAGATGTCTGTTGGCTGGAAAATAAATTTAACAACTCAGCCTAACGGAACGATTACAATACCTAATGGTGAGACACTGCCGGAAGGTTTGAACAGCCTGAGCATACGCGTAAAAGACTCGCTTTCCAATGGTTATGATAAAGACAGTCCCGGTGTGCCTGGCGAAGGTGGCAACGGCTATGAAACCAACGTTAACTTTATACTTGACACAGGCACTCCTGTTTTAAGCGCGGTAACCGGATTATCAGAAGGAAACGAACCGGATGTGCTGGGACCGACATCGTCCATTGTTACCGTATACGGAAAAATTACCGGAACTTATATGGTCAAAAAGCTGAGCGTATCATTAGGAAACGGCGCGACGGTTGCTTTAACGACTGACGGAAATATAACATATCCGAGCGGAGGTGACCCGTTTATTAGCGCCATTAACCTGACGCCTGTTAATGATTCAAGCAAAACTTTTGATTACTATTTCAATGTTAACACTTCAAGCGGCGCCCTTCCATACGGCGCGCGGACTATTACAATTAACGCTCTTGGATCATCGGATAGTTCTACCGTAAAGACGCTGTCTTTTATTTATGATAATAAGGGACCGAATGTATCCGTAAGCGTGCCGAGTAAAAAACTCATTATGAGCGACACCGATGTTGTCGACCTTAACTCTGCCTTATACAGCGGCTCGTTATCTCCCGCGCAGCAAACGGCTTACAATGAATTAAAAACCATGCTCATAACGGATACGTCAACCGCATTGAGCGGGACATTTAACGACGAGTATTCTAATGTTGCCGAAGGGACCAACAACACTTTCTGGTGGAATATTGATAATACCGGCTGGCAAGAAAGAACTTTTGATGTTTCTATTCCCGGCAAGTCCGCAAGCTGGGCAGTTCCCATAAAAGAGCTTGGAGACGGCGTACATCTGCTTAGCCTGCGCGCGAAAGACAAATTGGGCAACGGTTCCAACGGTACTACTGAAGGTACCAGCGGCTTTGAAAACAACATAGCCTTTATGATCGACAGAACTGCGCCAAAAATTCCGGATGCTAGTTTAATCGTACCGACAGCAGCCTTAAAAACTCCATTCTCCGTAAGCGGGAAAATAACTGATACATACGGGATTAAACGGTTAAGCATAAAACTTGGCAACGATGAAATCGCAATTCTTGAGGAGAACGGAAGTAAAACGTACCCGTCTGTCGAAGGAATAACCTATGGAAGCAATCTTGTAGTAACGCGCGGCGCGGGTAAAACCTTTGACTTTACCGCGGAAATAGATCCTTCTAAGGGTCTGAGTGTACTGGAAGACGGCCCAATATCTCTTACATTTACTGTCATTGGCTCCTCAGGACAGGTGGCGATAGGAGTAAAGAATTTTATACTTGACACCACAGGACCCGCGATTGCAATTGGAGCGCCGATTAACGACAGCGTCTATTTAGAATCAGATAATGCTTTGACAATTATTAATGACGCGGTTGATACAGGTGATTTTTCGGTAATATCCTCTGATACTAAATTGAATGCAGCATACGAAAGGATATACAAAACCAGGGTAAAGGACAGTTCCGCTTCTTTTGCGATAACCTTTACCGATGACAAGTCGCCTGTTTTCTCATCGACAAAGAAGCTTTACTGGGTCAGTTTCGACGGTCAGAGTTTTGTATCAAAAGAAATTGATCCCGCAGAGTATGGTAAAAAATCTGTGAGCATAAAACTGCCTCTGCCCAAAGAATATCAGACAGACGGCATACACAGCCTGAGTGTTCGTGTAATAGACTCTCTTGGCAATGGATATGATTCCGGACACGTCATCTCAGAACCGGGAATCAAAGACGGTTACGTAAATAAACTTGTCTTTATGATTGACAGTGGCACACCCAAGCTTAATTTTAATATTGTCAACAAGACAACTATAAATGAACAAGGCTCGCTTACATTAAGCGGAAATATTACCGATACATTTGAGGTTCAGGAGTTAAGCGTAAAAATTGGTTCTACAGTTGTCGCGAGCAAAGCAGGCGATGATGTTATACCAATAACCGTTACCGGCGAAGCCAATAAGAAAAAGTTTGGTTTTACCGGTGTTAACATTAACAGCGCCGCGATTAACAGAGCCACAAATGGCGTAGAAGGTTCCTACACTATCAGCGTAACAGTTAAGGGCTCGTCCGATCAGTCGGAAATGAAGGTAAGTACCTTTGTCCTTGACACCAAGGGACCGGTGATTTCGATTAACTCGCCAATCAAGGAAAAGATATACCTTGAAAGTACTCAGTTAAGCGATATCGATACAGCTATTTCAAACAACAGCGTTTCTTCTCTGTCGAATGAAACCAAGGCCATATACTACAAATTGCTTAACTATAACGTTAAAGACGCTTCCGCCGGGCTTTCAGGCAGCTTTACCGATACATATTCGAGCATTGGAGAGCATTACTTGTATCAATTTAACGGCGGCGAATGGCAAGTAGGAGATACTATATTCAATGAGGGAAATAATAAGTCGGCGGACTGGCTGATAAAATTAACGCCTCAAAATGACGGTACAATTTTACTGCCGAATAATGAGACAATGCTGAATGGCTTGAACCGCCTGAGCATACGCGTACAAGATGAGCTTAACAACGGTTGTAATCAAGGCTCCACTCCCGAAGGCAACAACGGTAACGGCTTCGAAAACAACATAACCTTTATTCTTGATACCGGTGTTCCTAAAATAAACGCAGACGGATTTGCTTTAAACGCGGTAAAGGGACCATCACCGGATCACTTTAGAGTGGAAGGGCAAATTACAGGAACATTTATAGTTAAAAGACTGAGCGTAACGCTAAAAGGTCCGTTAGCTACAATTATCGAAACCCCGATTGACGATAAACAGCAAAACATTGTGCCCAATGACGGATTTATTCAAAACATAAGTATTACACCCGCCGCCGGAGAAAGTAGAACCTTTAATTATTCTTTCGACGTTTACTATACAAGAAATCAAGGCGGCGGCATAGTACCACTTGATTACGGTCCGAATTCCATTACAGTTAACGCCATAGGTTCGTCGGATCAGTCAGACATAAAAATACTGCCCTTTATCTATGATAACAAGGCACCGTCAATAACCGTTAATACGCCTATCACACAAAAGATACATTTGAACGATTCAGAGTGGGAAAAAATAAAGAACGGCGTTTCTATAGACGGCGATTTATTGACTAAATACAACAATTTAAAGGATATGGTCATTAGAGACGCGTCAGACGGACTTAACGGCTACTTTAACGACGAGTATTCACAGATAGGTAATACCTTCTGGTACAAATTCCTTGATGATGTTCCTGAAACCGGGTGGAAACCGGTACCTATTACCGTCAACGAAAAATCTGTAGCGTGGACAATACCTCTTACAGACCCGAATAACGACGAGAAAAACAGAGAAGACGGCATCTATCGCGTGAGTCTCCGTGTAAAAGACAAGCTGGGTAACGGTTTTGACGACGAAGACAACACAAGTACAGGCACAGGTCAGGGGCATGAAACACAGCTTGCTTTTATAATTGATATGGGTATTCCTAAAATAGATTTTAAGCTGGAAAGAAACGGAGTAAAATATGATACCAATATCTTCTTTAACGGAAACTTTAAAATAGTCGGAACTATTGAGAATACTGTCAGCATTATTAAATTAAGCGCAAAAATCAGCGGTAAGGAAGTTGCCGTAGGTGGAGGGCAAGGACAATCTCCTGACGGAGTTATCATAACTCCGGTACCAGGCGAGGCTAAGAAATTTACTTTTGAAGTCCCGGTAGATCCGAAAAATATTATTATTAACGGAAAAGGACTTGAGGAAAAAGCCCACTCTGTCTCGGTTACTGTTACCGGCTCTTCGGGACAGTCTTCTATTGAGACAAGCAATTTTACTTATGATATAACCGCCCCCAGCGCGAATTTCAACTCACCTGTCGCGGGTACCAGGCATGAATACGGAAAATTTGCTAATAGCAGCACCGAATATTCAATCTGGTGGTCAGGATCATGGGAAACGGGAGAGATAAAAGTCGGCGGCGTAGCGGATGACAAGTTCGGCGTTGATAAAATCTATTACCGCATTGGCAGGATGAGCGAAAGTATTGCTGATGGAGATAACGACACGGAAAGGGAAGCTTTTTACATGAACGATGCCATGTGGACGCCTACGTACCTGGATGAAGAAAAGCCAGCTTCAAAATGGTCGGGCGGTCTTTATTATTGGAATTATCAGGATAATTTGAATCCATACCAATTTGCTACTTCATTAATTGAGAGGAAAGTTGATACCGCATCAACACCCGATCATTCTGATAATATGTTCTATTTGCCGTTCTATGTGAAGGTTGTAGACCGAGCGGGGAATATAAATGTCGTACAGTACAAAGTATATGTTGATCCTGACAAGGATATTCCAAGCACCAGAATTGTATCGCCTTCCAACAACGTAAGGGTTGGCGGTGAAATCAGAATAACAGGTACGGCAAGTGACAACGACTGGGTTCACAGCGTAGATATAAGGATAATTGACAAGTCAAAAGAGCCCGGAGACGCAGGTTACTATTATATAAGCCCGGGAGACGAATGGTTTGATAAAGCTAATGGGTGGATCAAAGCAAGTATCGCGGGAAATACCGACACAACGGTAAGCTGGTTTTACAGTATAAACGCCGACAATTTGCTCACTCCGGCTACGGGTATGCAGGGTCGCCCGGTGCAGGTTCAGGTTCGGGCATGGGACACCAAGGACACGGTATATCATGAAATACCGGATAAGGTAAGCAACGCGTCTCCACCCTTTAATTACATCTTTGACAGCGGAGTTCCGACAATAAGCATTCCCACTATTTCAAAGATCGGTAATGAAGACAGGAAATACACAGACGGTATCCGCGTATCCGGCACATTTAAAGTAAAAGCCGAGGTACAGGATGACGGCGGGATTTCTTCTATCAGGGCAAGGTTAACCGGCAGTCAGGCATTTAAGGAAATTGTTAAAAACGGCGCTATTGTTACCTCCGCGTTGGAACAAGGCTGGAATGTTGTAGCTCCGCAGACTTATAGTCAAAATCAATGGCTAAATGGTTATCGTTACTACATAACCAATCCCGGCAATATAAGTAACTGGCAAAGTATTGATCTTGAATGGGTTGATGGAAAATCTTACGTAGAAGGAACAACCATCAAGTACATTGGAGCGGATAATGGAACGAATATATCCGGTTCCGGCGCAATGGCAATGCGAGCTACCGGAGAAAGGGCAAATACCTCGGCTGACAGTGATAAAAACTCATACAACTGGAATACACAATTCTTTAAATACACAGTTGAATTTGAGATTGTTTCAACTTCTGTTAAAAACTTGGAATACGGAAAAACGGGAATCTTTTCTCTGGAACTGGACGTATACGACAACAACAAAGAGCCCGCCCCGAACAGCACCAGAGGCACATTCAACCTTGGCGTGGATAACTACTA